>Ga0075163_10005675_pt1 | contig 16581 bp, 16 predicted proteins | sample JI1023141ADNA_FD_71478 | JGI IMG/M metagenome (GOLD analysis project Ga0075163, IMG submission 71478) | Wastewater effluent complex algal communities from Wisconsin, to seasonally profile nutrient transformation and Carbon sequestration -... | ecosystem: Engineered > WWTP > Effluent > Algae...
TCAACGAACTCGAAAGCCACCGTGCGCGGATCTGGATGAATGGCGATGAACTCCAGGTGGTTCGCGATCATGCGGGAGAACTGTGCAGACTGAAGGTGTTCGATGCACGCGGATCGGTCGTGCATACTTCCACCTTTTTCAGTGAACGCGCGAATGTGCCCATGCCCGTATCGCCAGGTGTGTACTTGGTCGTGCTGGATACTCCCGTCGGCCGCCAAGTGCAACGGGTTGTCCGTTGATCTATCGGCAACGTGACCTGGAGGGTCCTAACCTTCCAACTTACCAGCGACGAAACCAGTGGTCCATGCGGCTTGGAAATTGAAGCCACCGGTGATGCCATCAACATCCAGGACCTCGCCTGCGAAGTAGAGTCCCGCCTGTTTCCGGCTCTGCATGGTGAGCGGGTCCACTTCATCCAAGGATATCCCGCCAGCGATGACGAATTCCTCTTTGAAGGTGGTTTTCCCCTGCACGGCATACCGGTCATTGGTAAGGAGGTCGATCAGCCTGTTCCGGTCCTTCTTCTTCGCCTCGGACCATGGACGATCCAAGGCGATCCCGGCTTTGATGAGAAGGTAATTCCAGAACCGCTTGGGCAGGCGGAACGGGTTGGTGTTCTCCGCTTGCTTGCGATCCAATGAAGACGCATTCTCATGGAAGTGGCTCCGGACACCTTCCTCGCTCAAGCCTTCAAGCCAGTTGACCTGTATGTTGAAGCGATAGTCCGTCGTGTTGAGCATGCGGGCACCCCAAGCGCTAAGGCGAAGGATCGCAGGGCCGCTCAACCCCCAGTGGGTGATCAGCACAGGACCTGTACTCTCCAGATCCGTTCCGGCGATACGAACACGTGCGGGCACCACCACGCCCATCAGTTCGCGGATCGGTTCATCCGGCATGTTGAAGGTGAAAAGCGAGGGCACAGGAGATACGATCGTATGCCCGATCTTTTCCAACCATGCGTAGGCAGTTGGTTGTGGGTGGCCACCCACAGCGATGATCACGCGGTCCATTTCCATGGTGCGGCCAGTGACAAGTAGTCGGAACGCTCCATCCACCCTCTTGTCCATGATGCTCACCGGAGATCGCATCGCGATGGATACACCCATGCGTTCCGCTTCCAACAACAATGCGTCGATGATGGTACCGGAGTTGTCCGTGACCGGGAATATGCGGCCATCGGACTCCACCTTCAGAACTACACCGCGTGCGGCGAACCAAGCAATGGTGTCCTTCACGGCGAACAGGGTGAACGCACTTTTCAGGAACTTCTCCCCCCGCGGATAGTGCTTGGCGAGTTTGCGCACTTCAGGGCAATTGTGCGTCACATTGCAACGGCCGCCGCCGCTGATCCGCACCTTGCTCAGGAGCTTGTCACTTTTCTCGAAGATCGTTACCGTGGCCTGCGGATGATGGTGCTTCGCGCTCAATGCCGCGAAGAAACCAGCTGCCCCGCCACCAACCACCGCGATCCGCATACCGCAAAGGTGCGCTTGCGCGAGGTTTCGATGTCCTGGACCAATGAACTTCGGCTACTCCCTTCCCGATCACTGGGTCTTTAGCAAACGAATGGGGTTGTGATCCGGGACCGCAGTGCGTAGGAAATAGGTACCATCCGGAAGGTCGGACAGGTCGATCGTTGAATTACCAGCGGTCTTGGGAACGCGGAGGACCTCTCGACCCAAGAGGTCCAAGACAAGTATGGGGCCATCCCCCCAAGAGCCCACATTCAAGATCCCGGTGGTCGGGTTAGGAAAGACCGAGAGTGTCCGTTCCTCGGTCGGCACATCAACTGAAGCGTAGATATTTCCGCATGCCGAGCTGCCGTTGCAGACCAGGTCGGCGCAAAAATCCAGCACGAACCCGATGGACCCCTCCGGATCGGATGAAACATATCCGACATGACCGCTGCCGGGATAGGTCAACAGACAATTGTCCACGCCCATATGGGCAAGCCGTAGGTGTACATCGTGGCTTCCTGAAGCGATAAGTCCGGTGGGAAATCCGAAAACGGAAACTTCTTGCGTGTAATAGGGCACGACCGCATCACCTACCTCATGGACACTGCACAAAGGCAGATCTTCCGGCTGGATCCAGGATGTATCTCCCAAGCAACCGCTGAAACTGTAAACGGAAAGCACGTCACTTGAATAGCCCGGACTTCCACTGGTCCCTTCAACACCGCCAAGCGATGCGAACTGGGGAGCAAGGACCGGGGGCCATTCGGCGTCATCGTCCAGGAATCCCGCGTGCAATGCGCTGATCGCGCCGGCGGAAAACCCACCGATGATGATCCGTTCGGGATCGATCCGGTATGGATTCGCACTTTCCACCACCGACTTCCGCAGGTAGCGCACACAGGCTTTCATGTCATGTGCGCCGCGTAGCACGGCCAGTGTGGTGGTAGTCGCATTGGGAACAAAGAACCCGACCCGGTAATCCGGAGCGATGGCCACATAGCCCCGTTGAGCGAACTGAATGCATGCCTCCGCTACATCTGCCCGCGTACCGGAGACGAACGAGCCACCGAAGGCCACGAGCACCACCGGGCGCTGTTCAAGGACATCGCCCACCGGCTCATAGACATCCATGAAAAGGATCTGTGTGCCACCGCTGGTGCCATAGTTGCTTCCAAAGGGTACCGCGATGGTCGTTTGGACATCGGCGAATTGCGGTGTTCGGTATCGGCCGCTCTCGCAATCCTGTGCAAGACCGGTGAACGGTAGAACGAACAAGGCAATGGACGGGTAGCGCGATAGGTGCATTGGCGGGTGATCTCGGGAAGTTCCATCAAGGATACATGATCCAAACCGACATTGGTGTTGAATGACAAGCCTTTGCGCGATCGGCACGATCTTGGGAATACGTCCCTACAAGTAGTGAACCTCATGCTTACGCCGGGCTTCGGCGCATCAAATGAAAAAGACACTGATCACGCTCACCATGTTGAGCACGTTGGCCTCCAATGCACAGTTCCAAGTGAACCCGCAAGCGGGCCTGACTTTCCAGAACCTGACCGATGCCCCGGACGGTGTCACCTATAAGTCCGCCGTGGGTTGGCAGTTAGGCGCCGATGTGCGCTTCGGTGATCGATTCTTCGTTCAACCCGGTGCTTTCTTGGGGCGTGGTGTAACGGTAGTAACCAATACCACTCCTCAACCAAATGGTGGTGCTGGGACCGTGGAAGTGGAGAACAACCTGGTGCGCACGAATTTGAAACTGAGGGCCCAGTTGGGATACCGGATCGTGGATAGCTACCAGTTCGACGTGCGTGCGATGTTCGGTCCGAGCTATGACGTGCTGATGAGCGTGGACCAACGTGACGGTGACCTTTCCTGGAACGAAGGTGATTTCAACAATGGGTCCTTCAACCTTGATGCCGGTTTGGGATTCGACATGGGCCTTGTGACCTTGTCCCCTACAGCGAGTTTTGGCCTGAGCCGTGTGTTGAATGATGATCCCGCATTGTCGGAGATCAACTCGAAATACATCACGTATGGTTTGACGTTGGGTGTGAACTTGGGTAACGACGACAATTGATCACACTGACTTGAGGAGGGGCTGTCTCGGAAGAGGCGGCCCCTTTGTCGTTGATGAAGTCCGTAAGAGGAACATTCGGGACTGGACGATCCGCTCGAACATGAGCGCTTTACTCGCGCATGACCACGTATAGCCGGGAGTATCCGGGAACTGTGCTACTCCTTCTCAACTGGCAGGCCGGCTTTTTTCCAGCCGGAAATGCCATCAATGAGTTGGATCACCCGATACCCCTTCCCCACCAAGTATTCCTTGGCTTGGTCACTACGACCACCCATAGCGCAGTAAACGAGGACAGGTTGCTTGGGGTCGAGTGTGCCAAACTTCGCCTCATAGTCCGCGGCGCTCCAATCCATGTTCACTGCGCCGGCCAAGTGACCACTAGCATATTCGGCAGGGGTTCGAACGTCCAGCAACACGGCACCTGCTTGTCCGATCTGCGCTTGGAATTCCATCGCATGGAGATCCGTGCTTTCAACTTTCGGCGCATTCTGCTCCTTGCTGGAGGTTTGGGCTTGGGTGCAGCTGGATGCTGAGATACCAATTAGCGTGCATAGGATGAATACGCTGGTTTTCATGGTGCAAAGGTGCCACACATCGCTGTACTGTCGGTATCTGGAAATCCGGCGATGACCGGAACTTGTCGAGGCTGACGGCGTAGAAAGGTACATGCGACATGTGTTCTTGCTTATCCAAGCTGGTCTGTTGTTCTTCACTTGTGTGGATCTGCAAGCACAGGCCGATGGTCTGGTAGCCTATGTGCCTGAAAAGCCGGTCGCACGAACGGCGGATGATACACGGATCCGTCTTGTTGCCGGTGCCGTGGCCGGCAAGGTTGAGGCACTGATACCGGAGGACGCAGTACAAGTGGATATCCTGAACGCCCGTGGCAACGTGAAGCGGAGCTATGGATCGGGCGATCTGGGGGAGCTGGCACTGGGAGATCTCCGGCCTGGCACTTGGACCTTGCGTGTCCATACCTCAACATCCATGCTGCTCGTGCGCCGGTTCGTGGTGATGCAGCGTGGGGCCGTGGTCTGGTCACCTACAGGTCCTTTTCGCAAGCGCTGATCGGTCAGCGCACTTTTACCCCCTTGATCTGTAAACGGTCCAACCCTTCAGCGGCCTCAGTAAGATCAGGGCGCAGGGCAAGGGCACGCTTGTAGTCAAGTAGGGCACTGTCCAAACTACCCTCGAGTTCGTAGGTCAAACCGCGGTTGAAGTAGGCCTGGGAATACGTTGGCAGCACCGCTATGGCACGCGCGAACTCCTTTCGTGCATCTGCCACTCTGTCCAAGTGCTCCATGAGCACGAACCCCGTGTTGTACCAAGCCGTCGCATTCTTGGGATCGATCTCTTTGATTCGGGCGTAACACGCCAGAGCTATGCTGTCCTGGCCGGAATCTTGGGCGAACATCCCTTTATCGTACCAAGCCTCAACGCTATTCGGACGTAGTTCCACCGCGGAGTTGTAGTACTGCATGGCCAATGGGTCCTTTCGCGCCGCATGGATCAGCCCAAGGGCGATATATGCTTCGTACAAGTCCCGATCACGTTCCACGGCCGTACGGTAGCTGCTTATGGCCAAAGTCGTATCGCCAGCCTCGCCATGGATCCATCCTTTCAAGAAATAGCCTCGAGCATTCTGGTCGTCCAGCTTCAGTGCCTCGTTCGTCAGTTGCATGGCTGCTTCATATTCGCCTTGGACTAGTCGGATCTCAGCTAGTTTGAACCTGGCCTCGGTGCTATCCGGGGCTAGGGCAACGGCCTTCGTGAACTGGGCTTCCGCCTTTGGCAGGTCCACCTTGCGGTAGTAGAGATCCCCCAACCCTATCCGCCAAACGGCCGATGTGCTGTCCAGCAGGATTGCCCTATTCCAATCCCCGATCGCGGCCCGGATGCTGTCGTGGGCTTCGTGGAACTTGGCACGTTGAACATAGAGCACTGCATTACTCGGTTCCGCGAGTATCCTGCGGTCAAGTTCGGCCAGACTTAGCGGGGTTTCTGGATCGGAGGTCGTCCCGGGGGACCCGTTACCACTATCGCAGCCTAGAAGGAACAGGAAACAGGTGATCGGAAGGAAGGACGTGTATCGCAGCATGGATCAGGAGCCAATAGAAAGCCCCGGCGACACTCCTCGCCGGGGCCTTCAAAAGTAATCGCACGTCGTTGTCGTATGCCTATCATTTCGCCATGACTTGAGCACCGGTGCGCAACGACGCGCGGGTGACAAGGATCAGGCGGTGACCGGTACTGCGGCCTTGGCCATGGTTTCCTTGATCTTCTTCTCGAGCTGTTCGCACAATTCGAGGTTATCATCCAACAATTGACGCACCGCGTCGCGGCCTTGTCCCAACTTGTTGTCTTCGTAGCTGAACCAGGAACCGCTCTTCTTGATGATGCCCATTTCCACACCCATGTCGATGATCTCGCCGGTCTTGCTGATCCCTTTGCCGAACATGATATCGAACTCGGTCTTTTGGAATGGTGGCGCGACCTTGTTCTTGACCACTTTCACGCGGGTCCGGTTACCTACGGCGTTCTCCCCGTCCTTTATCTGTGTGGCACGGCGGATATCCAAGCGGATGGTCGCGTAGAATTTGAGCGCGTTACCACCCGTGGTTGTCTCCGGGTTCCCGAACATCACACCGATCTTCTCACGGAGCTGGTTGATGAAGATGCAGCAGCACCCGGTCTTGCTGATGGTGCCGGTGAGTTTGCGCAAAGCCTTGCTCATAAGGCGGGCTTGCATACCCACGGCGCTATCGCCCATCTCACCCTCGATCTCAGCACGCGGGGTCAAGGCAGCTACGCTATCGATCACGATGATGTCAATAGCACCGGAACGGATAAGATTGTCAGCGATCTCCAAGGCTTGTTCACCATTGTCGGGTTGGCTGATCAGCAGGTTCTCGGTATCCACTCCCAGGCTTTCGGCATAAGCACGGTCGAAAGCATGCTCAGCATCGATCATGGCAGCTATTCCACCTTTCTTCTGTGCTTCAGCGATGGCGTGGATGGCAAGCGTGGTCTTACCGGAGGATTCGGGACCATAGATCTCGATGATGCGCCCCTTGGGATAACCACCGACACCAAGCGCGATGTCCAGACCGATGGATCCCGTAGGGATGACCTCCATCTGCTCAATGGCATCATCACCGAGTTTCATGATGGCGCCTTTACCAAAGGTCTTCTCCATCTTGTCCATTGTTAACTGCAGGGCCTTCAGCTTCTCCTTGTTGATCTCCGTTGCCATGGCTTTTTGTGTTTTGTTGCTTCTTCGGGAAACCCGGTTCCAAATTGACGTAATTATCGTCAGACTTGTGACGCACAAATAAGCGACAGGGTTCCGGATCGCCAAATTTCTTGTCGGAAATAGTTTTGAACAGGGGTATCCTTCAACACCACATGAACCGCTATAGAACGAGGCCTGAAGCTACGTTGCTCCACAATTGCGTACCGCAGAGCGCTGCGCTCATCCTGCGCCTGCGGATGGTACTTTTCGCCCCCTACCGAACAATTCTTGTGATCAGCAACGAACCACTTGCCGAACGCCAGCGTCCGAGAACGTTGGAGGAAGTCCTTGGTCAGGACCACCTCATCGGTCCGCAGGGGGTACTCCGGAAGGCCTTGGCAGGCGGTATGCTTCCGAGTATGATACTTTGGGGACCGCCCGGCGTGGGCAAGACCACCTTGGCGCGCCTGATAGCACAGGACCTCAAGCGACCGTTCCATGCGCTGAGCGCGATCAATAGCGGTGTAAAGGATGTGCGCGAGGTCATCGAACAGGCCAGCGGAACAGGATTGTTCTCCCGCAGTGCGGTGTTGTTCATCGACGAGATACATCGGTTCAGCAAAGCACAACAGGACAGTTTGCTCGGTGCCGTGGAGCGAGGCACCATCACGTTGATCGGCGCCACAACGGAGAATCCCAGTTTCGAGGTGATACCCGCTCTCCTCTCCCGTTGCCAGGTCTATGTTCTGCATTCCCTCGCCGAGGAAGAGCTTCACTCCCTTCTGGATCGGGCCATGTCCACGGATGAGGAGATGAAGGCCCTTCGCATCGACCTCAAAGAGACCGATGCGCTGATGCGTGCGAGCGGTGGCGATGCGCGTCGCCTTTTGAACACCTTCGAGCTTTGCGTGATGTCCGCCGTGCGTGAGAACGGCGATGGGCCCGTGACAATTACCAATTCCTTGGTGCAGGAAGTGGTACAGAACAATGCGGCCCGGTACGACAAGCAAGGCGACCAGCATTACGATATCATAAGCGCCTTCATCAAAAGCATGCGTGGCAGTGACCCCAACGCAGCGGTCTATTGGTTGGCCCGCATGGTGGAAGGCGGCGAGGATGCGCTGTTCATTGCGCGCCGAATGGTGATCCTGGCCAGCGAGGATATCGGTAACGCGAACCCCAACGCACTCTTGATGGCCACGACCACCATGCAGGCCGCACAGATGATCGGCTGGCCCGAGAGCCGGATCATCCTGAGCCAATGTGCGATCTACCTCGCGTGCTCACCGAAGAGCAATGCAAGCTACATGGCCATAAGCGCGGCCCAAGCTGCCGTAAAGGTCAATGGCGATCTCCCGGTCCCTTTGGCGCTGCGCAATGCCCCGACCAAATTGATGAAGGAACTTGGCCATGGAAAGGAATACCAGTATAGTCATGAGGGCGAAGGGAATTTCATCGATCAGGAATTCCTGCCGGAAGCGCTGAGCGGAACGGCGTTCTATGAACCTGGAGAGAACCCGAAGGAGCGCGAATTCGCCACCCGGATCGAGCGGCTTTGGAAAGGCAAATACGGTAAGGGTTGAGCGCCCCGTGTTTCAATGCGAACGCTCGGCGTCCAGGTATCGCTGGTGCATGTCGTAAATGATGCCCAAGCTGACGACCAAGCCGCCCATTCCTTGCTCCAACATTTGCCACAGCACATCCGCCGCCACATGCACCGCGCCGCTTTTGGCGAAGGACATGCCCATGACGAAGATGATCAGGTACACGAAGAAGCCCGTGGCAGCACCGATCAATAGGCCACTGAGCGGGAACCCTCGCTTCAAGGAGACCCATTCATGTTGGATGGCCGTGTGTATGATGAACGTGATACCGAAACCCAAGATCAAATAGACCAGCGCAGCCAATCCAAAATAGAGCGGCTTGGGTATGCTCAGCTCCTCTAGATCGGTCAGGGCCAGCCCATGCCAAACCCACGACAATAAGTACATCGTGGACGTGGCAAGCAGCGTTGGCAGGAGGATATGTCGTCTGGTCAACACGCTGGCCGCGTTTCGTGGTGGAAAAGTACAACACCGAAGGCGGTCTCTTCGAAGAGGTTAGGCTTGCCGCCCGTACTTTGCTCCACCAAATGGAATACGAACGTCTCACTGGCCGGGTTGCCTTCTTGGGACTACTATTTCTATCAACACTGACCGGTTGTCGAAAAGATGTCGAACCAGCCAGTTGGGACATTGATGCGCTCGGACCGCTTCTAACCACGCGCTTCACTATCGCGGATATCCTGGCGGACTCACTCCAGAGCGTATCCGGTAACGGCTTCATTACACTGGTTTATTCCGAGCAGTTGTTCGCTGTGGACCTGGATACGGTGCTGGCCATTCCGGACACCAACTTCTCTTACCCTTATGCATTCCCTCTGCCGGGGGGCGATTCCTTCAACCTGCCCGCTGGATTCCCGGTGATCAGCGAGAACAACCTGATCCGCTTCGACCTGCCGGATCTGTCCTTGAGCGAACTGGTCCTGCGACAAGGCACGCTGGATCTTCGGATGCGGAACAAGATCGCGAGCCGTGTGCTCGGCAACTTCAGTTTACCCGGTGCAGCGTTCGCCGATGGTTCCAATACACTCTCCGCCACTGTGGAAGCCGGATCGCCCGCAGCTCCTTCCATTTCACTCACCACGAGGGACCTCGCCAATGCTCGATTCGACCTCCGCGGTCCGAACAACAACGATGTGAACACGCTGGCCACGTCCGTTGCCGCGCAACTGGACCCTTCAGGATCCGGTGCCACGGTAACGAACCAGGATAGTGTTGTGGTAGACGCCTCCTATCGCGACCTGGTGCCAGCATATGCTCGTGGCTATTTCGGTGCACGCAACCTATCGGTGGGGCCGGAGAGCAATGCGATCGGCCTATTCGACAATTTCGTTTCGGGTGCATTGGACCTGGACCGTGTGACGTTGCGGTTGAAGGTGGAGAATGGCATCGGCATGGACCTGCGCGTAAGGCTGCGCAGCTTACGATCCGTGAACAGCCGGACCAGCCAAACAGTGGACATGGAACACGCCATCCTCCAGGGACCGATCAACCTGAACAGGGCTCTGGACCTGGGGAACGGCTTTCAATCCAGCCAGTACCAGAGCGAGTTGAACAACGAAAACAGCAATGTGGACCTCTTCCTGGAGAACCTCCCGGACCAGTTGGAGTATGATCTGGATATCGAATTGAACCCGCTGGGCGATATCAGCAACGGGAATGATTTCCTCTACTACGAGAGCAAGTTGAAGGCGAACCTTGAGTTGGAAGTACCCCTCGCGATCATTGCGACGGACCTCGTGCTGGAGAACATCGTGAAACCCGACCTGCCCGGCAGTGCAGATGCCCAGTTGGTCGTGAACGGGGAACTGCATCTGTTCGCCATCAATGGCTTCCCGTTCGATGCGCAGGTGATGTTGGATATCGTGGACCTTGACCGGAATGTTCTGAGCAGCGTGCCCGTGGATGGTACACTCACCGCTGGGACGTTGAATGCCGATGGTCTGGTCGGTTCAAGCACCGCATCGGAACTGCATACACTGCTTACCGAAGAGCAAGTCGACCTACTGTATGCCGATGGTCGTTTCCGGGTGCGCGTGGTGTTCAATACTGCGGACCAGACCCAGCATCTGCGCTTGCTGGACCGCTACGCTATGGATCTCCAGATCACGCTGGGGGCGCGTTATATGATCAATGGGGATGAATAGGTCGCTCCTCTTTTGGGTGGCCTTTCCGTGGGGGGGCTCCGTGTTGGCACAGCCCATCGCTCTTCCACAGGATGCCGTGGTGGATCTTAACAGTGGCTGGGCACATACCGTTTCGGTCATAGGGGCTCTCGACTACAATGCGAACACCGTGTTGAACGAGTTGCCGCTCGCGATCCGCAGAGGTGGGTATCTGGACCGTGACCTCCGCCAACGGTCCCTGGATAAACTGAAGCCGGACCACAATAGCGTTGGTTATGTTCTTGAGGGTCGAGTAGAATGGATGGGGCCGGCCTGCTCCAAATTGACACCGAATTGGCGTCCGCTGATCAGTGTTGCGCATCATGATGTGGCGGGGCTTTCCTTCACCAAGGACCAATATGCCTTGGCCTTTTTCGGGAATGCAGCCTATGAGACCGAGAAGGCGATCCTGGCCCCCTCTTCCTTCATTCAGATCCGCTACCAGACCATAGGTGCCGGGCTGCAACATGCGAAGACCAGGTCGTTCGTCCGGTTGGATCTGGTGCGCGGACAGTCCTATGCATTGGCGGATGTGCAATGGGCCAGCCTATACACAAGCGAAGATGGTCGTGTGTTACGAACAGCGTTGCTCGGGGATTACTTCGCTAGTGACACCGCAGGCAGTGGGCTGGACCGGACCAATGGTCTTGGCGCGGCGTTATCCGGCCAGTGGAATACGTCGATGCGTGTCGCTGGCAAGCAAGCCATCCTCAGCTTCGGCGTTGATGATCTCGGCTTGGTTGCGTGGAACGCCAACTCGGTGCGCATTCAGAAAGACACCTTGTTCGAGTACACGGGATGGGAGGTGGCGAACATCTTCGCTTTGGACAACATCGTTCTTGGAGAGGATGAGTTGTTGGACACTTTCGGGCTTCGATATTCCACCGCTTCTTTCACGCGTCTACTCCCCTTTCGCGTTCGGATAGAAACCTCCATGCCGGTCTCCTCGCTTTGGAACGTAGGTCTGGCACTGGACCAACGAAATATGCCCGGTTACATCCCACAACTTACTGCGCAAGCCAGCCGTAGGCTGGGAACCCGGACCATGCTGGGCGGCACATTGAGCTACGGCGGATCCGGTGGGCTTCGGCTCGGACTGGCGGCCAAACACCGCATCGGTAAACAAGTGTTGTTATCACTCGCCACGCCACAGGTGCCGGGGTTCGTTAGTGGCAAGGTCCGAGGGCTCGGGCTTTCGTTCGGTATCGTGATCGGATTCTGAAGGCTCTCTGATGGATCGTCGTTCCAAATGGATCATCTACGGCCTGGCTACCGTCGGCGGGTTCATCGCTATCGCCGTTTGCGTGCTGATCTCTTTCCGTATTTCAGGACGCATCCAATTCTACAACGTCCCCACGAACGGGAATGACCCGGGCATTCCCGCAGGCAGCTATCTCCTGGCCACCAGTTTGAAAGAGCCTGCGCGTCACGACTTCCTGTGCTATTGGCAAACAGATCCAGCGTTCGAACGGGCGATCTGGATACAGCGCCTCTGCGGAATGCCCGGTGATACACTGAACATCGTGGATGGTGTGTTACACGTCAACGGCAAGGACATCGACGCCGGACTCCGCCTGAAACATCGCTACCGCATGCCCAGTTCCGTGAGCCTTGAGCTACTCGAGAAAGACCTGTACAACGTTGATGATGTCGGTGCGCGAGCGGCATGGGATTCGATGGACATTTTCATGGAAGACCACATCATGCTACCGTTCAAGAATGCGCATCGTGTCTTGAGCAATGCTGCGGACACCTTGATCACTGCACACTACCACGAGCCTTGGACGCAGGATCGGTTCGGCCCGTTGGTAGTTCCGGAGGACTGCTACTTCCTTTTGGGCGACAATCGTAACGCGAGCATTGATTCCAGGTATGTCGGTGTGGTACATAAGTCCGCTGTGGTCGGGGTGATGTTCCATGTTTTCTGAACCCATGCTCACGTCGATCAAAGTCCTGCTCGTGGCACCTGTGATCGGCGTCATGGCCACATCCGGCCTTCAGCAGGACCGTATTGCCATGCGCATTGTCGATCCTACGACCGAGTCCATCACGCTCCATTGGAAGAACGACAGCGATAGGGTGATGGGCAACATTGCATCACTGGATCGTTGCCTCCAGCGGCAAGGAAGAACGTTACGCTTCGCGATGAACGGTGGAATGTACACACGGTCCCAAGGGCCGGTCGGGCTTTATATCGAAGATGGTCGGATCATCCATCCTATCGATCGACGAACTGAGGCCAAAGACAACTTCCACATGCAGCCGAACGGCGTATTCGGTCTGTATACAAATGGAAGGGCATTCGTGCGAACGACCAAGGACTTGCAGCACATGCGCGATGTTCGGTACGCCACCCAATCGGGTCCGATGCTGGTCATTGATGGCACGCCGAACAAACATTTCACCCCTGGATCCAAGAACCTGAACATCCGGAACGGTGTCGGGGTGCTTCCCGATGGGCGGGTGCTCTTCGGGATCTCGCGCGAGCCGGTGAATTTCCACGACTTCGCCTCGTGGTTCATTGAAAAGGGTTGTGAGCAAGCACTGTATCTGGATGGCTTCGTGAGCAAGGCGTTCATCCCGGAAGAAGGGTTGAACGATCGCGACGGTGAGTTGGGCGTGCTGATCGCCGTCACGGAAAAACAGCCCTAGTACAGCGCTACTTTCACCGCATGAACTGGTTCCTGCTTGTCATCGCCGGGTTCTTCGAGGTGGGCTTCGCTACCTGCCTTGGAAAAGCGAAAGAGGCATCCGGCACAACTGCCGCGTGGTGGATGGCCGGGTTCTTCGTTTGCCTCTCCATCAGCATGTACTTGCTCTATCGCGCCACGCAGACACTACCAATTGGCACTGCCTACGCCGTATGGACGGGCATCGGCGCTGTGGGAACGGTGCTTGTCGGCATCTTCTTTTTCAAGGAGCCTGCGGACTTCTGGCGGGTCTTCTTCCTCGGCACATTGATCGCCAGCTTGATCGGGCTGAAGGTGATTTCCCACTAGGCCCGGTTGGTGATCAGTTCCTGCCGTCGTTCCCAGGAGAATATGCCGTCGTCATATTTGACGACCACCTCGGCATCAGTGCCCCGGAATACCTACACATATGAAGATCTCCATCATCGGTTGCGGCAACATGGGCCAAGCCTACGCGCGCAGCTTTCGCAAATACGGGCTGGTAAAACAGGACGATCTCTTGCTCGTTATCCGTGGCGATGGGCGACGTACGCAATTGGAAGCCTTCGGCAAGGTGACCACGGAGATCACCGCTGGTATCGGAGAAAGCGATCTCGTCATTGTCGCTGTGAAACCGCAGGACTTCGGTGTTGTTGCCCCTACCCTGGCCAAGGTCCTTCGCCCGCAACAGGTGGTGCTTTCGATCATGGCGGGGATCACGATCCAACGCTTACAGGACACGTTGGGCCACAAGACCGTGGTGCGCGCCATGCCCAATTCACCGGCGCAGATCGGTATGGGCATTACGGCTTACGCCACCGGTACGGAATTGAACATGCGCCAGACGCTGATGGTGGAGCAGCTCCTGAATAGCACGGGCCGCGCTGTGCATCTGGCCGAGGAAGCGCACTTGGACCCCGTCACGGCCCTTAGCGGAAGCGGGCCAGCCTATTTCTTCCACGTTGTGCGTACCATGATCGACGCGGGTATCGGCCTTGGCCTTGAGCCGCATGTGGCCAGCGCATTGGTGAAACAGACCATGCTCGGGAGCTACCACCTGATGGAACACGCGGACCGTACGCCCGAGGAACTGATCAAGGCGGTCATGAGCAAGGGTGGTACGACCGAAGCCGCGTTCAAGGTGTTCAACAGCGAAGACCTTTCGGGCACACTGGGCCGCGGGATCGCTGCGGCCAGCAACAGGGCCACGGAATTGTCCGGTTCGTAGGTCAGAGCACGGTCACTTCCGTACGCCGGTTCTGTGCCTTGCCTTCTTCGGTATCGTTCGTTGCCACGGGCTTCGTTTCACCGTAGCCTTCCGCTGTGATGCGGGTGGCATCTATGCCTTTACTGATCACGAATTCGCGAACTGATCGCGCCCTTTGGTCGCTCAGGGTCAAGTTGGCAGCATCGGCCCCGACGTTGTCGGTGTGGCCACCTAGTTCAATACGCAACGTGGGGTTGGTCGTGAGGAGCTTGACCAGCTTGTCCAGTTCGGCGTTGGAAGCGGGCAGAAGTTCATAGCTCGCCGTATTGAAGAAGATGTTGCGTAGCGCGATGGTGCTTCCGGCTGAGAGCGGGCTCAGTGGAACATCCAAGGTGTAGGGCTCTTTCGGCGTACCGGCTGCCACGTCGTAGTTCTCCGAAAAGAAGAGGTAACCATCCGCACTGGCATTGAGCGCGTATGTGCGGCCTGCGGGAATGCACACGAGGAACTCACCGGTCTTGGGGTCGCTGTAGGCGCCGGTGGCCAATTGGCCGGTCTTTAGCTCGTATAGCTGGACTTCGGCTTCGACAGGTTCCGTCGTGTTCTTGTCGGTCACCTTGCCGCGGATGAAGCTCACGGCCAATGGCCTTGCTTCTTTGTACAAGGGGAAGCTGTAGAGGTCGAGGTCCCCCAGCCCGCCGGCACGATCGCTGGCGAAATAGGCCACCTCACCACTCGCATCCACGAGCAGGCTGTTCTCATCAGCACCAGTATTGATCGGGTAGCCGAGGTTCAGAGCCGGGCCCCAAGAGCCATCATCCTGCTTGCGGCACATGAAAAGGTCCAACCCTCCGAATCCCGGATGCCCGTTGCTGCTGAAGTACAACGTATGGCCATCGGGATGGATCTGGACGCTCTCTTCCTGGTACGGCGTATTGATGTTGTCGCCAAGTTTGGTGGGCTTGCTCCATGAACCGTCGTCGGCCATGGCGGTGCTCCAGATGTCCATGCTCTTGATCCCGTCACGCGCTACGGAACCGCGGATGTAGTAGATCGTGCGTCCATCGCTGGCCATGCTCGGCTGGGTTTCCCAATGGGAGGAATTCACTGGCGTTCCAAGGTTGTGCGGCACGCCCCATCGATCGCCGATCCTACGGCTGATGAAGAGGTCACAACTCCCTTCACCAGAAAGTGAGCCACCATAGGACCCATCTTCCAGCGCACACTTCGTGAAGATGAGGAACCGGCCATCCGGCGAAAGCGTACCGGCTCCCTCGTTGAAAGCGCGTGTGTTCACGATCGGCAGCGGGATGGAACTCTTCCAGTTGCCCTCCAGGTCCCTCCGGCTCACGTAGAAATCCTCCTGCATTCCCCACGGTTGGATCTCCGGTGCTTTCACTCGACGTGTGTAGATGAGCGTACCGTCATCCGCTGTCAAGCACGGGTAGTATTCCGGGTCGGCACTGTTCACGTTCGGTCCAAGGTTCTTCGGCTCGAATGGAACAGGTTGTTTGATGGCATTGGAGGCGAATGCACAGTTCTCGACCCCCATGCGCGCCCGTGCTTTGCGCAGCGGGTCCTCTTCAAGTGCGAGGTAACCCTTGTAGTTCTTCTCCGCTTCGGCATACTGCCCGCTCTTGAATTCGAGATCGGCCAAGTGCAATTGGCCTACGGGAAAGAAACGCGGCGAGACGGCCAGTACTTCGCGGTAACGCGCCATGGCAACATCGTCCTTGCCCTGTTGTTCAGCGATCTCCGCCAACATGATCCGCGGTTCCACGAACCGCTCGTCGGCCGCTGCAGCCTTGGTGAATTCGCTCTCCGCACACTCCCACTTCTGTAGCTGCATGCACTCGGCTCCGCTTTCGTACCGTTTGATGGCGCCTTTGTCCGTGGTGGAATAGCCTCCTGGTTGCGAGTAGGCAGTGGGCAGTAGGCTGTAGGCAGCAAATGCCAGACATATCGACCTCCTACCCACTGCCCACTGCCGACTGCCCAATACCAACTTCATCAGAATGGAACTCATCAGGGAATGTTGAGGTACTTGTGGGTCTGTAGCGAGATCTTCCACTCCGGGTGCGCCTTCACATGATCCACGATCAACGGCATCATGGTCTCGCGTTTGCCCCATTCGGGTTGCAGGAAAAGGGTGCAGGCCGGGTTGGCTTGG
>Ga0075163_10005676_pt1 | contig 16580 bp, 18 predicted proteins | sample JI1023141ADNA_FD_71478 | JGI IMG/M metagenome (GOLD analysis project Ga0075163, IMG submission 71478) | Wastewater effluent complex algal communities from Wisconsin, to seasonally profile nutrient transformation and Carbon sequestration -... | ecosystem: Engineered > WWTP > Effluent > Algae...
TGGTGGTGGTGGTGGTGGTGGCGGTGGTCCTCCTCCTCCTGCGCCACCCGGAGCCAGGTACATTCGCAAGGCCGCTTGTAGATCACGCGCGGCGTTTACTAGCTCTTGTTGGTCCGGGTCGTGCGGCATGGTCGCAATCTCCCACAGACGCGGTACACCTGCTGCAACAGCTACCCCCGCCGGCGGGGCACCGGCAAAGTAGTCGTCGGTCTGCGCCAGATGTGTCGGTCTTCCACCGATTGTCCGCAGAGAGCTGGTAATCGCTGCCGGGTCTGTGGCATCAGGGTAGTCTCTTGCTTGGACTTGGCCGGTAGCAGGGTCTCGCCGAATGCCTCGGTACATGTCGAGAAACTCGGTTCGTCCGTTGAGATCGAACCACGGCGGGTACGGATCAAGTGGCGGGCCTCTGGCAGCCGGAACCGGTCGCTGTGCCAGCCAGTCCTTGGCACACACGACGTACTTGTAGTACAGGTATGCCTCGGCGAACGTCCGCGGACGCGACATCGACAGCTCGATCAGCGCGTGTTTGAACTCGTGATGTTCATCGAACTCGCGCTTGAAGAACGCACGAACGTCGTCGACATCAAGCAACGTACGACGCCCCCACGGAGTGAACGCGCGCTCGCTGTTGAGCGGACTGTTACCGAAGCACCAAGCGCGAAAGCCGTCCACAAATTGACTGTCGATGCGCTGGCGCTGTTCGTCGATACCCATGCGCACCATCTCCTGCACGAACGCCTGGCGTGCGTTGGCATTGGTCGAGTGCGTGGCGTTGTACTGCATCATCTCGTGCAGCTTGCGCGAGCGATAGCCTTCGGTCGGTTCCAACTTGTCGAGCATGGCCTCACCGCGCAACGGATGGGGCGGGGCAGCCCGCTTCCTGGTGTTGCGCGCGGCGCCGCTCGCAAAGAAGCGCCCGGGTGACGCCATGATGACGTGTTCGGACACGGGACGAGGAAGAAATGACAGCGGTACGAGTCCGACTAAAGTAGAAGTAGTAAACACCGCAGCCGCCACCCTTTCACCCTGAAATAGACTACGCGTCACCGCCCGTGCTTTACTGCCACCGACCGTCTTGTATCACGCGCATAGTACGGAAGCGCATGTAGTAGTCGATGTAGTCACGCGCCTCGGCGTCGGTCCAGTCGGGCAGCCCGCGCGCCTTATCGTTGTCGGGGCTAGGTAGGCTGGCACTCCACGAGAACGACGGCGAGTACTCGCATACACTGACCTGCTTGCCGTCGGCCCACGACAGAGTGGCGCACGCTGCAAACCGCTGGGACGAGTTGGCCCACTCGGCCAGCGTGCGATTGTGGCTGGAATTGTCGCAGATGGCCGACATCGGACCCTTGTACGGCTGATCGGCGACTAGCCACTGCGACGGTAGAAACGTCTCGCCGGTACCGGACGTACCGCTGAACCCGGTGCTTTCGAACAGCGACCGCGCCACCGTATACAACATCGGCGGCATAAATACCGCGTACGGATGCGCCTGTCCCAGGTCACCGTCGTACACCGGTGCGTAGAAGTAGTCGTAACGGTAGGTACCGACGGCACCGGTACCGTTGCTGCTTGTAGAACGGTGTTGCACACCGACACCCCAGCTCGGATACATCGGGCCGGCACTGAACGCCACTTTGTCGTACGCCAGATTGTGCAGCTGCTCCGGTGTCATGACGCGCAGCTGTTGTATGGTCTTTCCAAACAGCCGTTGTGCTATGTAGTCCTTGGGGTTGGTGAACGCCTTGCGGTCGGGGATGCCCTGGAAGCCGGCGACGGCTGTACAGCGCCCGAGTGTCAGCGACGTGCCAGGTGTGCGATCCGGTGGACGTGTTGATGCACAGCGGCGCGCGTAGGTGGCCGCTCGATATGCCTCGACCGGGCTATTGAACAACTGTATGACGCCGTTCGTTGTGTCGAGACGCGGCATCTGCCGAGCCAGGCACACCTTGCCGTCGGTCCCGATCCACTCCTGCACCTGGCGCGGGTTCGGGTCGATCAACGCCGACTTGTCGCCGCACAGGTCGCACGGCGGTTGCAGCGAACCGGGCTGCCCGGGCACACCCGGCTGTCCGGTGAACGCCTTGTATGCACTCTTGATGTCGCTCTCGCCCGGGTACACGAGATCGGCCACGTACTCACCGGTTTTGCTAACGAGCCACACGTCGGGGCCGGCGTGGTACACGTAGTAGCTGACCCACGCCAGCGACGTAAGTCCTAAGAGGACACCCGATAGTACGTGGAACATTGCTACACTGAACCCGCCTGCTTCTCGATGGCCGCTCTTGCTGCGTACGCGTTAGGTATTATGGCCGTGCTCGGCGCTACGTTCTACGTCAACCACTCGAGCGTCGTGGTCGATCACTACAAGCCAGTGAATGCTCCTCCGCGCGACCCGGCAGGGTACTACACGCGCTGGCAGGATATCATGCACAGTCCGCTGACCAAGTGGAACAAGATGGTCGACGAGGCGCGCGTACAGCGCGTGCACGACACTGCGACCGGATTGCCGCAGTACCTGGTGCAGCACCAGGGCGATGCGTTCTACCTCTCGCGCCTACCCAAGCGACAGTGAGCTTAGTGATCCTTAAGCTCGCAATTCCAGGAACTCACCGCCTCTCATACACATCTCTATACTATCTATACTATAATATAAGAGGCACACAATTCCTGGAAACCACTGCGCCCCACCCATAACACGCCCCCCCGCCCACGCGTATATATATAGGTGGCTTTTTAGTGTGGTTGCGCGCAACAGTATAGGTACCGAAACCGGGATGTCGCGCACCTCTTCGCTCGCACGCGAGTATCACAAGTGATGCGGCCAGAGCCTGTCTGGGGCTCGCTGTATGTACTGCTCGGTGTATAAGTGGGTGCGACTGGTTCTGACGCCCCCCTATTTGCACCCACACACACGCCATACGCACCGTCTACCATGAGCTCCACGGAACTACAGCAGGCTACCCCGTACTCGCGCGACGTAGCCGGTAGGACGAATACCTGTAACCACTGCGGCGGCGTCATGACAATGGTATCGCCCAGCGAGTACCGATTTGTCATCTGTGGCACACCCGAGCAGCGCGCACGCATCGTCAACTCAGACGAAGTGATACTCAAGCACCACCGTTTCTACCAGTGTGCCAATCTCGAGGACTGGTTTGCACAAAAGATTCTCAAACACACTCCTACTGCGATAGTGTATATCCACGATAAGGATGACTACATGGATCACCTCTCACTACTCTACGAGGCTCATGTGCGTGTTGGTTGGTGACGCTGTCAAGCCGTCGGATAAACGGGATCGTCACGCAGCTGTATGTAGTCGGGTGGTTGGGCCCGGTCGCGCCACATTTGCTTGGCGTCTGGGTTGAACCACGTCGTGTTGCCCTTGCGGTAGCTCAGCCGGTAGCGCGCGATACACACGCACATCGGGTCTGATTGGAGGGTTTCCAGCTCGTTGTCGTGTATCGTGTTGCGCAGTCCCACGCTGATAACGGCGTACTGGTTCCCGTTCATTGGCGGTCCGCCACCATCAGAACACCCTTCGTACAGGCCGTGGCGGACATCGGATAACGACTGGGCTTCGTAGTATCTCAGCGTGATCTCTGGGATGCTCCACAGCAGCTGCACCAGTGCGTAGCCACCGCCCTTGACGCGCATCGGACCTCCCTTGTGTCGTTGTAGGTCGAGCTTCATGTTTTGTATCAGTGTCGACTTTCCGCTGTGTCGCTCGCCGATGACGATGATGTCGATGGACGACAGGTCGTTGCATGGTCGGCGGGTAGGCGGGGCGGGGCCGGTTGTACAGGACATGGCAGCCTCAACGGTAGATTGCTCTTGGCTACTCTCTGCCGCTTGCGACACAGCGCACAGGTGCAGTAAAGAGATGATGACATTGGTGGTGGTGGGTGCTTATAAAAATGAACTGGTTGCAAAAAAAGCATGCTATGTATAGAGCAGGCGGGTATCGATCCCGCGACGTCCGCGTGTCCGCGACCACAGTGAAGTGGCTATAAATATACTGTACATATAAGCACGGCGCTCTACCGGCTGAGCTACTGCTCCTGCTGCTGCTGCTAGTCAGACACCATGGACGACATCGTTGTGCCGTCGGACTGGAGATGGCCTCGCCCTGCCTGTGGCCGCTGTCGAGTAATCGAGCATCCCAACTGGCGCCCGATGGCCGGGCGCTCCTGTAAACGCATACTCCAGCGTGTCAAATTCGAGTTTTGTGCCGATTACTGTGTGTGGTGTATGGTGGCGCTGTTTGAATCGAAGTCCGAGCCCGTCGACCGAGCGACACTAGCTCTCTACTTGCGCGATTGTGTCTGCCTGATATGCGACGAGTTCCGCACGGGGTGGCAGCAAGCGAGCCCTGCGGTAGGTCGCATCATCCGAACTATTGCCGAGCGTGAGGAATACGTGGAGGGTGCCCTGTTGCGACGGCTTGTGTGTAGCGACGCGTTCGGTCGACAAGCGGAATCCCCCGTCGGGTTCGGTGCGCTTAGCGTGTATACGCAGCGCGTGTTCGAGCACGAGTTTATACTACTCGCTATACAGATCCTATACGACACCGGGAGAGAGATACCCCGTGCGCTGCTCAACGAGTTCTGGGCCCGGACCGCGGTAAGGATATGGGCAGGCGGCCCCAACAACAAGGAATGCTGGTTGGCGCACTGGCATGTTCTGGGACAAACGCTCTACATTCCTCACGCCGCAAAAATGCCGGCGTACGCTATGACACTCGTGTGCTGCTGGAAATTCGGTGACGGGCCACTGGGGGCGATGCCGCCCGAGTTGTTCGACATCATTATGCAAGAGTGTATAGCGGCACTGGTGTATGAGCATGCTCGCGGTGTTGCCTCTCATGCACAGCGTGCGATTCGCTACCTGAATCCGCATATAAAGTTGTAATGTATGTTCTATGTTCACCGGGGTGTGTGGTATCGGTGTGTGTGTGTTATATATACAATGGACGTCGTGGACAATCGCGACAACCTCACGACGGCGCGCAGCGTTGTCGAACGACTCAATAACCGACTCGATGAGCTGGAGGCCAAGGGCTTGAAAGACTCCAAGCAGTGGCGCATGTACTATTGGCTGCTGCGCTACTATACGAACCGTGTGATTCGGTTGGAGCGCGAGCTATCCGATGGCGCACGGTCGACAGAGTACCCGTGCTAAGGCGTAGATGTAAGCCAGGCAAAACCTCACCAGCAGTACACTGGCGAGCACGTCTACAGCGGTCGGTAGCATGCTGATCGTAGACAAGAGGGGTGATGGGATAAATAACAAACAGCGCTGTAGGTAATTATTCAAATACATCGGGGAAGTATGGCGATGGGCGCTGCACCAGTGCCGCGTACGACAGTGGGCAGCACAGCGCCACTAGGTTAAGCATCGGGTGCAGATGAACGTCGGAGATGGTAATCGAACCACCGCCCATCGACTCGGCTTTCAGGTTGCCGAGGCGAAGAATGGCGTCGCATGCCGCCAGTGCTTTCTTGGGGTCGGAGATGCGACCGCCCCAGAAGATGCGACTGGGGCACAGCTGCGGAAGACGGTCGCGGTACGGCAGACTGGCGAGCCAGGTATCGAGTGTCACGTATGCCATCGGCAGGTGTGCTACGTGTATGCCGCCCATCAACTGCAGCATCTCTCCGAGGATGGCGCCGCGTTCGACGTAGTCTCGGTAGCACAGCCGAGTGGCGCTGAATTGCTTGAGGCGCGCGACGAACGACAGCAGCTCCGATAGCTGTGGATCGTTGTACATCGGCGGTCGTCGATCGGTCACCACCGACGACATGACGACCTCGGTTGCCAGTTGCCTATCGGGATACAGCGCGAGGACCAGTGTGACTATACCCGGCAAGGCCGACGACGACGACTTCAGTATGTCCCAGATGGCCGTGTGTGTGATGTTGGGCACGGTCAGGAATGTACACCAGCGCTCCTTGACCAGCTGCTCGGGTGACACGTCGGGGCGCGCGTCGTTCAGGTCGTTGATGTCGACCAGTGGGCGCTCGGCTTCGCTGAGCTGCTGACTGTCGCTGAGCGACGCCGAGTGTACGTCCTCCAGTATCTCGTTGTGTTTGATCAGTGAGCGATCGACCCCCGAGTCCTCCTTGCTGACATACACGCAGCTGTCGCCGTGTAGCTTGGCGTAGAAGCGATACCAGTAGAGATAGTTGTGCATCGCCTGCATCTGTGTCGTCAGGTTGCGTGTCAACACGCGGTTCAGTGGGTCGGTGATGTCGAGGCGCACCGAGCCGTCGTCAAAGTCGAGCTGACAGCGTGCCGCCAGTGCCCGAGCTTTGTTGACTACCACCTCGTCGCGTCTGATCAGGTGCTCGACGCAGCCGTCGAATGTCGTCAGTGTCTCGATGTTGGACGGCACCACCGAGCTGCATATCAGTGTGTGGACCTCGTTCAGACGCAGCAGCCGCACGCGGCCGATCATCTGGTGGATCTGCTGCGGTACCGACGAGCCGCTCTGCGCCAGCACGAAGCACGCGTCGAAGTGTCTCGCCATGCAATTGACGCCCGCTGATATGACCCCCGTGTAGCCGACCACGCGGTAGCGCGTCCACTCGGTCGTGCATTCGGCCACTCCTTGCTTCTCGATCTGTGGCGTGCGACTGGTGTAGAACTTGCACGTGATGCCTTGGTCGGCGACCATCTTGTGGATGCCGTCGAGTCGACGCTTGCTGTTGCATACGATGACGATGTTGAGCCCGTCGTCCAGATATCGTGCCAGCTGGTTGTACCAGTCGACCGTGTTGCCGTATACTGTGTGCGCGCGCTGTAGCGGTGTGCTGAGGTTGCGATATATCATACGGCGTCCGTTGCGTGCTGTGGCCAGGAACTCGAGTGTCGCCGGCCCGGTGTCCGCGTCGCACGATATGAACACGCGCGCATTGGTGACAATGTACATGAACGTGTCGAATATCTGCTGGCGATTGCTGTCCAGTGTCTCGGACGAAAAGTGCAGCAGCAGCGACTCCAGTTCATCCACGAACACAATGTCGTACGTGATCACGCGCCCGTCACGTGTCAGACGCCATATGCTCTCTAGCTGTATGAGCAGCTGTCGGAGGCTGGTCAGGTTGCGTTTGTCGATCACGTAGTGCCCGATGTCCGGCAGGCCACCCGGTTGCTTCAGGCGCGCACGTAGATCATGACCGAGTGCCTGTCGCATCACGATGCCGAGTACGCTGGCCTCTGTGTTTCGGCCCATGCGCATCAACAGCTCGGTCTTGCCGGTACCCATCTGCCCGATGACGATGAAATCGATCTTTGCCGCGTATGGATTGTGCGCCGACGCCACTGCGCGGTCGAACGCGCGCACCAGGTCCTCGCTCTGTCCGATGTAGCGCTCGTTGCTGATGATACTGCCGTGCTCGGGGATGTAGCCGACAAACCGATCGCGTCCACAGCGGCAGGCAAACACGATAGCGCCCTGGCGCTGGTATGCCAGACGGTCGATGCGTGCATGTACGTACTCGTGTTGCACGTCGTCCGATGCTAGACACATGTATCGCTCGCGTTCATCACCACCGCCGCCGCCGCCGCCCTCGTCGTCGTCGATGCGCTGCCAGTTGTCGATGCCCAGGTGTCGCGCCAGATGCGTCATGTCGTCCTCGAACCGCGATACGATCGTGTCGTTCAGCCGCCCGCGATCGACCCACAGACACGCGCGGTCGAACTGGTAGACGGGGTCCTCGTCGGGTTTGTTGATCTCGGTAGCAAGTCGCAGCCACAGCGTGCGAGCGGCGTCTCGGTCATGCACGTAGCGCACGCACATGCAACACAGGCGAAACCATGTTTTGTAGGGGCGCAGTGACATACGTGCTGCTGGAGACAACACTGCACCCAGCAAGCGCGAGATGGTGTTGGTCTGGTGCTCGGTGCCGATCAGTATCATGTCGTGTGGTTCGTAGCGTATGTCGTGTCGCCCCAGTGCCTGTAGCACGTGCAGCACGTAGTCGTGGAGCTCGTCTGTGGTCGGCTCGGGTAGTGGCATGGCGCGCGGTCCCGTGTTGACGGCGGGGCGCTGTGCTCGTGCATGTTGTGGTTGTGCGCACAGGTGCGGGTTGTCGCACAGTATGAACGGTGAACCGCCCGGTTCTATGTAGCCGTGTACATGATACATGATGTCGTCGTGTGTGTCGCGGCTCGCTGCGTACTCGTCTGTGTCGTCGAACGCGTCGCGTCGCAGTGGCTGGCCGCCGGGGTCCTTGGCGCAGTCGATCATGCGCATGGCGCGCTTGCGTGTGTAGACGCCGTCGTCGACCGCACACTTTGCATCGCCGGCACCGTAGAACAGCCACGGGTATCGGCCTGTCGGGTGAACGACGCGTCGCAGGTATCCGAGAAACTGCGAGGCGTACTGTTTCCAGTGATCGTACGAGTGGAAGTAGCAACGCTCCGAGCAGCGCACAAGAACGTGGTACGAGTACTTGTAGCCACCCGAGCCAGCGGCCGCGTTGTACGGCTTATGTGTGTCGCGGCTGCACGACGAGACATATGCGCGCAGGCGGCAATGGTGGTCGTGGTACTGCTCGTTGAACTGGTGTATCAGTGCGACAATGTCGCGCACGCGCTGCTTGGCGTCGCTCGCGCTCAGCTGCGCCCCGTCCATGTACCACTCGATGTCGAGCATAAACTGGCACGGTGCCGTTTCTAGCACGAACAGTAGGTACATCGGCGGGGTTATGACGCGCTCGCCTGCCGGCGCCAGCGTCCCATTGTGTGATATCAAGTAGCGCAGGTCGCTGTAGCTCTGTATGTGTGAGAACAGATACTGACCCCATTTGATGTGCACGGTGTGGCCGAGACGCTCTGCGCCTGCAAGGCACTCGTCTTGTGGGCGAGCAGCGGAGCCGGGTACTTTGCGGTACCACTGTAGACCGCGTCTCATATACAGCGGTAGAGCCATGGATACAGGGGGTGAGAGTCTGTAAATATCGCCCGAGTGCGGGGTGTATCAATGACGTTGGGGTGTAAAATCCACTCCAACGCCAAAATATCTCGGGTGTTCGCGTGTGATTGGGCGACGCATGTACCATAAATACATACACTGCCTTGCCTACCGCCACTCCTCCCCTTCCTCCTACAGCAATGGCGTACAATGTCGGTGGTATACGCGGCACTGTGATACTCCCTGCCAGTCTACGCAAGACTCGCTTGCAGCAGCTACGCGAGCGTTATGCCACATGGGTAGAGGAGATTCTTTCGCCGGCGGACTACCTGTTGGCGTCCGTGTCGCGTGCGCAGCTCATCGAGGCATGCAATGCCACCTACGGCGGTAAGAGCAAGTGGCTCTCGGACGGTGTGAAGCAGGCGATCTTGTCGGTGATCAATGCACTGCCCGAGGAGGGTATCAGTGTACGCTCGGCCTACGTCACGGTACAGAATCTCCTAGAGTGCAATCGCTTGGATGCAGCGCGCGAGTTCATCGAACACGACCATCTTCTGATGCACGCGACGCCCGACGGTGGCCTGTGTCTTTCGAATGCCGAGGGCGTAGTTGCTACGCAATACGCGCTGCTGCAGCAGTGTATACTGTTGGCTCCGAACATCTTCACCGTCACGGCGTCCGAGACAACGATCCGCGAGTCGTGGCTGGCTGCGTTGTCGAATCGCGTGGACTTCCCGCAGTTTATGCGGGAGCAACTGCCGCGCATCAGTGTCGCGGTCTGGGGCATTGTCTCTATGCTCGCTCCTGCTGCGTATCAAACCGCTGACATACTACACGAGGCGCGCGTGTATGCCGCTGCTCCGATGGTGCTACCGAGTACTTTGTACGACTTTCTGGTTGCCGGTGATCTCGGCATGGGCCTGGTGTTGCGCACCGACGGCGTGTTGTCGTATCTACGTCACCTACAGGTGATGGGTCTGTCGGAGATGCGCCAAGTGACCGTGAGTCTCTTGTTCAGGCGAGCGAGTGAACAGAAGTAGTGTCATCGCCCTCGATGAGTAAAGCTGTGTATTGTACTATGTAGTCGGCTGGTGCACGGGGTTGTCTGGCTGTGTCATGTGTTTGTAGTACTCGCGAGTCCATACACCCATCATCGACAAATGTGCCTCGACCACCTCCGCGAACCAGGCGCTCCACTGCTCGAGTGGCCACAGACACATGATCGCCTGTATCTGCTCAACTGACATGTAGTTGAAGTGTCCCAGTGCGCCACGCAGGTACGACATGTGTGCCGCGTCGCTTGCCAGAATCCGAATGTGTGCCAATGTCATTTGCTCGCTTGGCGTCGTCAGTGTCTGGCGGTCCCCGACCGCGTGTAACTCGTTGAACCGTATGATGCTGAGCCCGTTGACATCAAACCGTTGGTAGTTCTTTGCTCGCTGGCGCGCCTCGACCTCCCCCATGGTCGGTGTCACTGCATTGCGACCCATCGGTAGACGAAAGAGTGACAGCCGGCGCTGGAAGTGGCGTCGCATCTTGAGTCCGGTGTGTAACAGCGTGCTGCGTGATGCGTGCGCCTGGTGGTATGGCAACAGCGTGCATCCTGGGCACACAATGTCGGTGCATGTCGGTAGCTCGGCTAGGTATCGGTCGAGTGTATAGCCTGGCTCCTTGCATAGTTCCGTAGCAATACACGAAAAGCACTTGGCCATCGTGTTACTGTGACGCGCTGTCGTGCCCGTCACCAGCGACGGTATGATAGCCGCTACTCGTGATGATGACAAATTGTCGCTGTATCGCGCGCTCGTGCGCCTCGCCGAGTACAATAGCGATCGCGCTCACCAGAATAGCGATCGCAAGCAAGACAAGCTCCACAGACATAAAGGGGAGTAGACTGGTGATATCGTCGTGTCGGGGACACTGCTCTTTTATGTTGTTGAGGCGACTATTTGGGGTGGGGCAGGCTATTTTTACGTCCTTCCTTGTACCATGGGGACGGGGGCGCGGTGTGTGTTGTGTGTTCGCTTCTCTGGCTCGTTGCTGAAGCGTACCATGCGTACCGCAGCCCGAGCACCGACCGTATTGTCCATCTTCTTTGCTGGCTGGGTGTTGACTGCCGAGTTGGTGCTGCGCGGGCGTACAACGTTTTCGCGCAGCTCCCGGAAGCGAGAGCCTCCTGCCGAATACGGGTAGTGGATGTTGTTTGGTGTCACGGCCGACTCGTCCCACGCGCGTCCAGGCTCGGGTCCTCGAGACGTGACTGGGTACGGATCGTTGCGTGTCGGCATCGGTGTGTCGTGGATCGGTTGAGTGCGGTCGTCCGGTAGCTCGAAGCGGGCAAACGGGTAGTCGGCAAGCTTACCGGCATGCTTGCGTTGGATGTGTCCGACAAACCGCGGTCGGTACTTGGTGGACGGGCGTGTGTAGCCCATATCCTGTACTGCGCGTGCGCGCTCGTACGACGCAACCGATGCCTTTGCCGCAGCTTCCCAGAATAGGTCAGCCACTGCTGCCATGGCGGACGGCACGCCCGTGCGATTGAGAACGGGCTTGCTTATGCCTGTCGCATGTGGTTGTATCGTACGGCGCAGGAAGCCCTGGACGTAGCCATTCTCGCGTCCGCGCTTGAGGATGCGGTGGAGATCAGCTGGTATTTTTGGTGTACCGATCTCCGTAATCGGTCGCAGTGTGTGCATAGCCAGCACCGCGACCCCCACGACGGCCGCGCCTGCTATAAGCAAAGCCATTGCGTGCAAAAATAGGAGCACTTGCTGTAGGTGGTGTGTGATTGGCTGTTGCCGCGGTCTAGCAGACTTTAAAATTAGACGATACCCACCGCGGTGCGCTCAGTTGTCGTTTGCCCCCTACACGCGTGCATACTTGACTACCGGTTTTTGTCTACTGTGACATGGCTCAAGCATCTCTTACCAAAGGTCGTCGCGCGCGCATCGAGGCGCATGCCCCCCGACCCGTCAAGGACACGTCCAGTGTCGTGGCTGCCATCGAGAAGGCGCTTGAGCCTACGATCAACCACCCGGCGGCCACCGGTAAGAAGCGCAAGGTCAGGCGCGGGGCGAAGCGCACGCGCATCCTGTCGAATACGGTCGAGCAGCGCACGCGTGCATTGAGCAATGTCAACAACGCACAGACGCCGGTCTCGTGTGCGGTCTCGGGTGAGTACTACATCGACCCCGTCTGCCTGGCACCGGTGTCAGTTGGGCACGGATTCCGTATGCCGCTGAAGTCGACCAGCAACGTCACTACGTCACTCAACGCGCAGAAGTATCACGAGCAGCTCATCAAGTTCAGTGCATCGGCACCGATTTTCTGCTCGCCGATCAGTGCGATCTGTGCCATCCGAAGCAACAAGTCGTTGACAGACGCCGAGAAGAAAGCCCTCATCGAGAACACCTGGAGCTACTACACCCTGGACCAAGACCGCTACACAACCGAGCGCCGCTTGTCAATTGCCTACCTGGCGCTTGACGACAATGACATTGCAAAGCTGCGAGAGGCACTGGCTCCGACGCAGCGCGATATGGCCGTGATCCACGGACACGTCGACTTCCACAAGCTCGAGGCACGCAAGGGGTCAAAGCGCGCCAAGCGCGCCAAGCTTGACTCGATGGAGACCGAAGGCGAGAGTGCCGATGCACCGGACGCCCCTGCCAGCGACACGGACAACGTCGGTGAGTCCGACAGTGAATCGAGCGCGAGCGACGACGACGCTAGCGATGACGATGCCACTGCTACGACACCGCCTGTGGTGTCTGCCAGCTCGCCACCGACCGCGCCGAAGGCCAGCACAGACGCGGCGTTCAACAAGGCCGACGCAGTCGTCGCAAGCAGCAGTCGACGTCGCTAGACAAAGGCCGCCGAGTCGAGTCTAACTACCCAGCCTGTATTGCCCGCGACCCCACTATCACTGTAGTGTATAAACCATCTCGATCACCGCTAAGACAACCACTCGAACACATACACACCACTGTCCATCATGTCGACATCGGGCAACATGAACCGTCTCAACGCCGCCATCATCGGTGCGACGCTGGTTGACATCGCCGGCTTTCTTATTGCTGGACTGCTGAACGGCGGCGCTCTTGCATGGCTGGCCGAGCGCGAAAGCGCCACAGTCTACATCCTTGTCGCTGGTCCGATTGCATACGCCGTGACCACTGTCCTGCGGCGAGCCATCGACCGGCTGCTCTGGAGCTCTAGCACGCCGCTGTTCCGCGTCAACATCTGGTACCTGCTGCTTGCGGGTATCCTCAACGGCGCCGTTTTCCTCGGCCTGATGATGATCATGCCGAACGGTCGCGTATGGAGCATCCTGTCTGGTGCACTGGCCTACTACTCGCTGTCGATCTTGGCCGCGCTGGTCGGCATCGTCGTGTAACACCGATCGCCGTCGTCTGCCACGAGTGTTAACAATACAACCCCGGTACACGGGCTTTATACACTATTGACGCGAAGCCTGGCCATGGCATTCGTATACGCGCGAGCTGCTTTTTCAATGTCGGCGGGTATAGAGGGAGTACCCCACTCGTGCACAGGTCGGTGCATGTCGTGGCGGTAGTATCTGTCCTCTAGGACGTATAGCTCGTGTAGCAGTGTTTCACACTCTCTCCTCAGCTTTTGGCATGCGAGTTCTCGCTCGTGTGCTACCTGCGTGAGTATCTTCTCGTACTCCCGTCTAACGCGCTCTCTTTCTCTCTCGGCTATGGCTTGCGCCGCCAGAGCAGTTGGTGATATCCCCGGTAAACGATGTTGACCGCGCACCTGGCTCACAAAGTGCTGCATGCTGGTGTAGTCCATGACGACAGAGAGGCGGTGAACGAACAAATGCGTTTATACGTTGGAAAACGCAGCAGATGATGCGTCGTCGACGTCGTCCTCTACCGGCTCTACAACCTGCAGCTGCCCGGTGGAGATCAGGTGCTTCTGTACTGCATCGCCCATGCGCCACATGGTGAGAGCCAATGCCCCGGCAAGTGCCATAAACGGGTGATTGGCCGGCAAGCGCCCCAGGTAGCGTATACCCAAGCGGGTTACAGCGCGGCCGATCGGTGACTTGGGGTCATCGACCTGTGTCTTGACCAGCTCGTGAAACCCAACGGCGTACGTCAACGGCGCAGGTAGCACGGGAGCCATCATTTCCATGCCGTACGCCAAGCCGGTGGTTGCATGGGCTACCAGCTCGCGCTCGCCGCCGATGGACAGACGCCGTTCGCAGTCGTCGCAGATCTTGCGCAATTGATCGGTGCTCTTGTTGCTCCAGTTCACCCCGATCGTCGTTTGTAGCTCGTCGCCAAAGTACTGCATGTACATCTCGATCTTGCTTTCGAGTACGTAGCGCTCGTCGCTGTTGTTGGCAGCCACCGCAGGCAGCGACCCCGCCACGGTGCTCGCAATAGCCGGCTGTATGCGTTGCATCGGCGGGGTCTTGGGTGTCGTCGCGGGGCGTGTGGTCGTGGTCGCTGTCGCGGTCGGTGGCCGCACAGGAAGTTGTGCCGCGGCGCCGCTGGCCACGGTAGCGGTCGGTGTCGATGGGCGCTGTGGTACAAACGAATCAGTAGATACCATATCGTCATCGTCGTCGCTGCCGTCGCCGGGTGCGGCATCCACGAGATGTGGATGGCGGTCGGGGTTCATGGCCGCGATACTGCGCTGGGCCTCGGCGTTGTTGACCGGGATTGGCGGCTTGGCCGTGGACTGCTTGCCAGCGGAGTTGCGCTTGGACATCGTGAGAACGGGTGGTGGCGAGCGGGCAGCGATCAACAAAATGAAGTAGGTGCTGTCGCCGCCACTTGCTAAATAGCAAGACGCAACACTACCGTATACACCCGTTTTCAGTCATGGCCGACATCCCCGCGTTCCTACAATCGCAGACGCTGCGACGCGCCGAGGCAGCCAACGATGCCGATGCACAGGCACAAGGTGATATAGCCATATGGGGGGTGCCATTATTGCCTCGTATGCAAGCTGTGCGAGAACGTGCCTTGAGGGACCGCCTACAGACAAACGCACAGGCGTTGCAACAGTATTCGCAGCGATACAGCGAGGCATATAACCGAGCCAGATACGAGGAAACACACCTGCCACCACTGTACCACCCTGGGCTCAACACCCGCCCTCAAGATGCAACCGAGCTCATGCAGCAGACGCTCGACCTGTACGGGCGAGCTATCGAGCGCGGCAAGGTGCTTACGGATATACACCCCGACACCGGCTTCACGGATCACCTGGACAAGGATGGCAAGTCGGTGTTCGCAGACAACTACCTGGCGTTCATCGGAGGTGGTCCACCGGCCTTGCATGATTCGCGTGCGGCTCTTGCGCGATACCTTCGTGGCGAGAGCAAGCCCGAACAACAGCTGGGTGCTGCACCGTTCAAGCTACCGGGGCCCGACAACGCGCCCGGTGTCAGTGCCGATCACTATGCACTGGGAGACGACGAGTCGGTCGAGACGCTGGTCGGCGCCGACGACAATTCGACGCTCGTACCCGACCCGGGCGAAGGGGTAAAACTGGCTAGTGACCAAAATCGCATACCCGTCTGCCCAGTGTGGCGGGTGGTGGTAGTGCGCGGTGCGTCGGCGTCTAATGCCAAGCATCGCCAACAGCATCAACTGCAGCAACAGTACCCTATACCCAAGTAGTACGCCGTGTCAGTAAAGCAGCCGCCCCTGTACGACAATGCCGCCCTACGCCGTCAGTCGTGCTATGCACGATGAGATGCGTCGCGGGTACGAAGATATCATACCCGAGATGCCGAAGACGCGCGCCGAGGAAAACCGGCCGATGGACGCAGTGAATGGCATGATCGAGATCGAGCTACGCCTGCTGCAATACGGCCTGTGGCGCCCCGACTACACGACCGTGCTGTACGGTCGCCGTCGTACCGGTAAGAGCAATGCCGCCATCAACCTGCTGAAAGCCCTGCGTCCGTGGTATACAGAGGTCTACGTGTTCACCGGTACAAAATTCGACATGGAGTATGAACGATGCGTACCGGACGAGTTCATATTCCAGGAGTTCCGCGAGGACGTGGTCGAATTTTTACTCGAGCGCCAGAAGCAGCGCGTGATCCGCATGCGCGAGCGCGGAGAGAACGACGAGAATATCTTCATCATGATGGTATTCGATGACGTCGTCACCGATGACGTACTGCGCACATCGCTGGCATTGAAGCGTGTGTTCTTCAACGGTCGCCACTTCTACTGCGGGACCATCATCCTGGCCCAGGACAACAAGGCGCTGACACCGGCGTTGCGTGCCAATACCGACATGGCCGGCATTTTCCGATCGCGAGCCGAGCGCGACAAGGACGCAGTGCGCACGAATTACATCGACTTCGTCAAGACCGACGCCGATATCGACGACATCATGGAAGAGGTCAGCGCACTGGCATTCAACACACTCTGGGTCGACCAGTCGCGCCCGTATATGCGGCCACAGGATACACTGTACGTTGCAAAGTTCCCACAAGGTAAGGACCTCGAGCCGTTCTTCATGGGCACGCGGCAGTTCTGGGCCAACTCGACCCGGCAACTGGAGAAGTATGGCGGTACCGAGTGGCTGCATCGTGAAGACTGGGGGATAGTCAACACTACGTACAAGTTCAAGATGACGGGCATGGAGTAAACAGTGGCCATTTCTT
>Ga0075163_10005678_pt1 | contig 16573 bp, 12 predicted proteins | sample JI1023141ADNA_FD_71478 | JGI IMG/M metagenome (GOLD analysis project Ga0075163, IMG submission 71478) | Wastewater effluent complex algal communities from Wisconsin, to seasonally profile nutrient transformation and Carbon sequestration -... | ecosystem: Engineered > WWTP > Effluent > Algae...
CGCAGCGCGCAGTCCTCGCGATCGGCCTCGTAGCGGCAGGCGCCCTGATCTCCCATGACCTCGCAGAGGCCGGGCAGGCGGGGCACCACCCGCACGTCGCCCTCGCAGCTCGCCGCACCCGGCGCGTCACACACCACGCCCTGGCAGGGGCTGGCCAGCGAGGTCAAAACCCCAGCGTTTTCGGGCTGATAGCCGTTCTCGGCCCCGTCCTGGCCGGCCCCGGCGTTGCGGTCGCACAGCGTCCAGCTCGCGCCGCCGTCACGGCTGAAGCGGCCGGCGAAGGCGTAGATCCCGGGATCGGGCACCGCCACCTCGGCCTGCCACTCGTCGTTGTTGGGCTCGCCGCCCAGGTTGGCGTCCCAGCCAGCGTTGGGCACCGCGTCGGTCCAGGCCCAGAGGTCGTCGGGCTGGCTGCCGGGCGCGCCGATGCCCACCTGCCCCACGAAGCCGGCCAGGCGGTCGTTCTGGGGGGTGCGATCGGTCAAACCTGCTTCAAAAACGCGCACATACATGGTCAGGGCCCCACCGGCGGGGGCGTCGACGTCGAGGGGGAACTGCAGGCGGCACCAGTCGACGGTGACGTCGGGCTCAGGGCAGACGGGGTTGGGCGCGCCCGGGGTGCCGCGGTGCTCGTCGGCGGTGCCCGCCCCGAAGTAGGCGGCCTCGCCCACACACCAGCTGGCCCCCGCGTCGTTGCTGGCCGCGTCGGTGAGGCCCGCGTCGAGGCTGATGGAGGTGGCGCGGGCGGGGGGGAAGCCCATGCCGTAGACCACCACGTCGATGGGCCCGTCGGCGCAGGCCAGGGTGATCGTGTCGCCGCCGTTGTTGAGGCTGAACCCGAAGGCGCGGGTCACCGCCAGACCGCCGTTGACCGCCGGATCGGCGCTGCGGGCGAAGAGGGCGATCTGGCCCGGGCGCAGGCTGAGATCGTCGAGGGCCAGGGCGCTGCCCGGATCGCCGATGCGGCACCCGTCCAGGCTCAGGTCGCGGGCCGACACGTTCTGCACCTCGATCCACTCGGCGGTCTCTTCGGCCAGGACCCCCTGGGGGTCGTAGAGGATCTCGGTGATGACCACATCCCCGGGGGCGGGGGCCTCGCCCTCCACGCCGGGGAAGCTGGTCAAATCCCCAGCGTTTTCGGGCTGATAGCCGTTCTCGGCCCCGTCCTGGCCGACCCCGGCAGCGCCGTCGCAGTAGGTCCAGGAGAACCCGCGGTCGCGGCTGAAGCGGTAGGCGAAGTCGTAGCGGCCGGCTGCCGGCACCCGGACCGTGGCGGTGTACTCGTCGTTGCCCGGCTCGCCCGCGGCCTGGGCGCTCCACCCGGCATTGGGATCGGCGGCGAACCAGTCCCAAGCGCCCGGATTCATGGAGGGATCCGACCCATCGGGCCCGAAGCCCACCTGGCCGATGAGGTCGGGGTGGGCGTCCACCCCGTCGGTGGCATCGCTGATGCCGGCCTCGAAGACACGCCCATAGACGGTGAGGTCGTCCCCCGCGGTGGCCTCGACCTGGCGGGGCGACTGCAGGCGGCACCAGTCGATGGTGGTGTCGGCCTCGGGGCACTCGGGGTTGGCCACCCCGGGGCTGCTGAGATCACGCCCCACCCCCGGCCGCTCGGAACCGGCGCACCAGGCGGCCGGGTCGTCGTTGGCCACCGGCGTCTGCTGATCGCCCCGCAGCGAGAGAGAGGCCCCCGGCACCAGCGGCCAGCCGGGGCCATAGCTCACCTCATCGAGCAGGTTGCCTGTGTGGGTGAGCAGGGCGATGCGATCACCGCCGTTGCTCAAGGGGATCCCACCCCCGTAGGCATAGAGCCCGTCGAGGCCGCCGTTCACCAGCGGATCGCCGTTGCGCACCAGCACGGCATAGCCGCCCGCGGGCACCTCGATGGGGGTGGCCGCCTCGATGACATGGCGCTCCGGGGCCGTGCCCTCGAGGATGAGCCGGTTGAGCAGCACGGGCTCGAGGCCGCGGTTGAGGATCTCGATCCACTCCCCCGAGGCGTCGTCCACCACCGAGGGATCCACCATCAGCTCGGTGATGACCAGGGTGCCCGGAGCGGGGGTGGGCACGCAGGCTGCCCGGGCCACGGCGCAGTAAGTACCCGGATCGCATTGGGAATCGTCGATGCAGCAGCCGTCGGCGAGGGTCGCTTCACACAGCCCCGCGTCGGCGTTGCAGGTGTAGAGCACGCAGGCATCGTCGGGCAGGCAGTCGTCGTCGGTCTCGCAGGCCACCGGGGCCGCGTCCACCGTCATGTCGACCGACATATCCCGGCCCGCATCGGTGGCAGCGTCGGTGCCCGTGTCCGCCGCCGCGTCCACCGCGGCATCCCGGGGCCGGGCGTCGAGATCGGCGTCGGCAGGACCCACGTCGCGGGGGCCGCGATCGGCCGTCGGCACGGCATCCCGCACCCCCTCGTCCCCCGGTGAGGTGTCGGCAGGCACCCCCACACTCTGCTCGTCGTCGCAGCTCCACACCCCCGCAAGCAGGAGGCAGGCAAGCACTCTGACCAAACGCATACACACTCCCCGGCGCCGTTCGGGGCCGATTGTTCGGGGGAAGCGCCTCCAGGTCAACCGACAGCGCGGTGACATCGCGCGGGCGCCTGCTGGGCCCTCACCCAGCCCCCCAGAAAAACGGTGGGGCCTTGTCAGGTCCGGCGCGCAGGCACCGAAGACCTCATCGACCGGAGAGAAAGAGACCGGTCTCCCAACGCCAAGAGAATCCCAAGAGAGGAGCTTCCCATGTTCGCTTCCATCACCCGTCTCGCCCTCGCCTGCGCCCTCGCCCCCCTCGCCGCTTGCGAGGAGCCCCCCGACTTCGCCGCCGAGCCGGGGGTGGAGGCCAGGCCCACCGGGCTGCTGCTGGCGACCCAGGTTGACTGGGGCGCGCAGATCAGAGCGGTGCGCTTCAAGGCCGCCTTGAAGCCGTGTCCCGATGGGCCCGAGCCCAGCGTGCCCTGGGCCAGCGAAGCGACGCTGGTGCTGAGCCCCGGGCACACCCCCGAGGTCTTCTTCGAGGCCCCGGCCGGCTGCTACACGCTGCGCGCCGAGGTGCTGGGTGAGGAGGGCGCCACGCTGGCCACCTGCGCCGCCCCCGCTGTCGAGGTCGAGCACGACGGGATCGAGGATCTCGAGGTGGTGCTGGCAGCGCCCTGCCGGGAGTAGCGGGGGCGGGCCCTCAGCCGGGCAGGGCGCCCAGGGCCTCGCGCAGCAGGCGGCGAATCAGGGCAAAGCGCTCGGCCCCATGGGCGCGCTCGAGGGCCGCTCGGGTGGTCGGATCGGCCAGTGATTTCAAGGCGTTGGCCGCGCTCACCCGCACATGGAAGCCCGCGTCGCTCAAGAGCCCCTCGAAGGCCTCGCGGATGCGCCGCCGCTTGGCCGCATCGACCTCGTCCTTCCGAGCCAGGCGGGCCAGGCCCCCGATGGCCGCCTGCCGCAGCACCCGCGAGTGCCCCCGCTCGGTGCGCAGCAGCAAGAGGTCGACCACTTCGGGCCGCCCTTGCGCCGCCAGCGCCTCGGCCGCCGCCCCTGCGATGCAGTCGCGCGGTGAGGGCTGATCGAGGAAGCGCTCCAGCACATGCTGGGCCGCCTCGTCCTTGATGTGGCCCAGGGTGGTGAGCAGGGCCGCCTTCACGCGGTCGCGCGGCTCGGTGACCAGGAGGGTGCTGATGAAGTCGAGCAGCCCGCGATCGGCCCCCACCCCCAGGGCCGCAGCCGCCGCCATGCGGACCCGCCAGGCAGAATCATCAGGCGTTTCAATGACTTGCAGCGCCGCCATCAGCACCTTGCGGGCCGCGTCGCTGCGGTGCTCCCCCAGGGCGGCAGCCGCCTCGGCCCGCACCGTGGGGGAGGCATCTTCGGCGAGCACCCGGGCCAGGGCTTCGGTGTGGATCGGATCCCCCCGCCCGGCCAGCAGCCGGACCGTGCGCAGCCGCAGGGCCAGGGGCCCGGTCGCCAGCCGCGCCACCAGGGCCGCCTCGGGCTCAGCGCTCTCGTCGAGCACCACCACCGGGGCCCGCAGCTCGGGATCCACCGCCACCCAGAGGGGCGCCTCGGGCAGGGCCACCACCAGGGTGCGGGTGCCGGGGGTCAGGCGGACGCGGTGGCGGTGCAGCGCCCGCGCCTGGATCCACACGTCGAGGTAAATGCTCTGCGGCCCATCGTCCTGGCGGCTCAAGGTCAGCTCGAGGCCCACGCGGGGGTCGTACAGCCAGGTCACCGCCACCTGCGGGTGGCCGGGCCCGTCGACAAAATGCTCAAAGAATTCAGCCAGATCGGCGCCCGAGGCCTCCTCGAGCGCCCGCCTGAGGGTGCCCGAGTCGGCCGCCGTGCCCCGGGCCTGGGCCACATAGCGCTTGAGGCCCGCATCAAACGCCACCGGCCCCAGCTGGTGGCGCAGGGTCTCGAGCACCAGGCAGCCCTTCTCGTAGGCGTGCCGGTCGAACAGCACATAGGGGTGGGCGTACTTCTTCGCCACCACCCCGCGGCTGTAGCGATCACGAAACTCGCCCAGGTAGCTGTCGCGCTGCGCCACCAGGCGGCGCACGAAGTCGTCCTCGCCGTTGAGCACACCCATGCAGCGCTGCTCGAACCAGGTGGCGAACGACTCGTTGAGCCACAGCTCCGGCCACCCGCGCGGCGCGATGAGATCGCCGAACCACTGGTGGGCCAGCTCGTGGGCGAACAGGCGCTCTACATCGAACTCGTCGCGGTGGTGGCCGGCCACCAGGGCGAAGTCGGTGAGGCTGGTGAGGGTGGTGTTCTCCATGCCCCCCCACATGAATTCCCGAAGAAAAACATGGCCATAGCGCGGATAGGGGTAGGGCACACCGGTGGTGAACGCGAAGAAGTCGAGCATGGCGGGCATGCGCTCGAACAGCACCTTCGCATCGGCCTCGCGGCCCTCGGGCACATAGTGAAAGAGCGGCACCGAGGCCCCGGTGTCGACCACCTCGCTCAAGCGATCGACCACCAGCGTCAGCAGGTAGAGCGCGTGGGGCGTGTCGTGGCGCCAGTGGCCGTCGCCCAGGGGCACGCCATTCGAGAGCACCCGGTAGCCCGGCGGGCCCTCGGCCACCACCTCGGTGGTCACCACATGCTCGGGCGCATCGAAGCAGGGAAACCAGTGGTGGTGATCCTCCATGGCGCCCTGGGTCCAGGCGGCCGCGGGGCCCGCGGCATCGGCGTCCACGAAGTGCAGACCCCGGGTGGGGGTGGCCCGAAAGTGCAGCGCAAAGGTGGTGCGCGCCTCGGGGGCCAGGTGCAGGTGCACATCCACGCCCGAAGAATGCTGAAAGAATTCAAGGGGTTCGCCCGCCGCATCCACCACGGCGTCCACCACCAGATCGGCCGCATCGAGGGTGACTCGATCCACCGCCGCCGCGCGGGCCCGCACCGTGTGCCACACCTGGCCCACCGCCGTCCGGGCCACCGGATCAACCTTCACCACCAGCTTGACGTGTTCGGGAATGACCGCCAGGGGCCGCCGCCGCGCGGGGGTGGCGGTGGGCTCGTCAAAGCTGTGAGCGGGGCAGGGCAAGGGCAGTTCGCGCATCGAAAACCTCCACCAGTCGGCCCCAGGCTACCACCAACCGCGGCGCCCGGCGCCCCCATGTGCACGCCTGGGTGGCCTGCCTGGCAGGTGACCACCCACCGCACGACATACCGAGAAAAACGTCTTTGATTTCGAGCCGTTGGGACCGCTATCGACCGCGGGGCTTGAGCTTCTTGTCGAGCTTGAGCTCGACCTCCTGGCCCCAGGACAGCACCGCCCGCTCGTCGATGAAGCCATCTTTGCGCAAGAGCACCGAGACCTCGGGCCGCTCGCGATCGATGCCCTTCTTCTCCACCGGCGTCTCACCCACGTACTTGCCGTCGAGGTAGACCTCGGCCCCGGTGGGCTGCGAGGTCACCCGCAGGATGCCCCCCAGCTTCTTCATGAACACCTTGCGCGGGACCTCGGCCCCGTTCTTCAGGTCGAGGGGGATGTTCACCTCCTCGGTCTGCCGCTCATAGCCCTTCAAGTCGAGCACCAGCTGGTGGGTGGTGCCCACCAGGAGGTCGGGGATCGCCATGGGCGTCTGCTTGCCCAGGAAGCGCCCATCAAAGGTGACCTCGGCCCCCGGGGGCACCGAAGTCACCTTCAGCACCACCTTCACCTCGGCGGGGGCCAGCAGGCCGGGCAGCACCAGCACCGCCGCCACCCCCACCACCAGCGCGAGGCCGATGAGCGTAATCCCCAGTGGACTCAAGAGCTTGCGCAGCACGCTGGGCTTCTTGAGCTGCACGAGCGAGGGCGCGAGGGTGTCGAGGGCGGCGGTCTTCTGGATGGTGCGCCCGGGCGGCGGGCGGGGTGTCTCCACGCGGGCGGGCGCTGGCCGTGCCGGCGGGGCCGCAGGCGCGGGCGCGGGCGCGGGTGCCCCCTGGCGGGGACGTGGTGGTGTGCGAGGCGGCGGGGGGGGCGGTGCCTGGGGCGGCGGGGCCGGCGGCGGCACCCGGCGCTGCTCCTGGGTGGGCGGCAGGTCGAACCCCTTCTGGAACACCGCCGTCGGCGGATCCCCGTCCTCGGACGTCTCGTCCTCGGGCAGGGCCCGCGCCGCGCTCACCGCGTCGTTGCCGATGAGCGCTGTCTCGTCGTCGTCGTCCTGGGGCGCCCGCGCGGGCACGCCGGGCAGCCGCCCACCGCTCCACACCGGCTCCCCACTCAGCGTGCGCTCGTCCTCGTCGCTCCCACTCAGGCTGCCCCCCCCCTGGAAGGAGCCTGCCATCGTGCGATCGTCGTCCTCGAAGTCATCGAGCTCGGGGGGTGGGGGCGCCACGGGCCGCGACGGCGCCCGCCCCATGTTGAGGGCGTGCTTCATCTTGTTGAGATCGAAGATGACGCTCTTGCCCGACGAGATGTCGAAGTCGTCCGCGTCGGTCTGCACCGGCAGCGGCAGCACGAAGCGCTGATCCCCAAACACCGAGCGCATGAACTCGACGAGCCGGCGCCGGCTGAAGTCGGGCCACTTGGTGTAGATGAACGCGGTCAGCGCCCGCTGGAGATCCTCGGCCATGCCGTAGCGCAGGTCGCGATCACGCGACAGCGCCTTGAGGGTGATGCGGATCAGGTCTTCGGGCACTTCGGCCCGCCGCGACCGGATGTCGGGGATCTCGGCCTTGCGGACTTTGTCCAACAAAACCAAGGCCTTGTCTTCGCTGTAGAGCATCTCGCCCGTGAGCATCTCGTAGAGGCAAATGCCGGTCGAGAAGATGTCGGTGCGGCCATCGATGGGGTGTCCCCAGGCCTGCTCGGGCGACATGTAGAAGAACTTGCCCTTGATGACCCCGCTCTCGGTCTCCTTGCTGCGCTGGCTCGCCTTGGCGATGCCGAAGTCGACGATTTTTACTTCGCCGTCGTAGGACAGCAGGATGTTCTGCGGGCTGATGTCGCGGTGCACCACGTTGAGTGGGCGCCCGTAGTTGTCCTTCTGGGTATGGGCGTAGTGCAAGCCTGCCGCCATCTCCAGAGCGATGAAGGCCGCGATGTCGATGGGGATCTGGATGTCCAGCTCGGAGCAGCGCACCAGCAGCTGGTACAGGTCCTTGCCGTCGATGAACTCCATCGCGATGTAGTAGGTGCTCTCGATGCGACCGAGATCGAAGATGCGGCAGAGGTTGGAGTGGTTGAGGTTGACCGCGATCTTGGCTTCATCGATGAGCATGTCGATGAACTCCTGATCCTCCGAGTACTTCGGATGGATGACCTTGAGGGCCAGGAGTCGCTCGAACCCGCGAATGCCGGTGGTCTTGGCGAGGTGGATCTCCGCCATACCGCCGTAGGCGATGCGCTTGATCAGCTGGTAGGGGCCAAACTGGCTACCTTCTTGCACCTTCGCTCTCAATCGCGGCCCCAACGAGGGGGCGGGGCGATTCTAGCCCGATCTGGTGGCGAAGCAACTCCCTGGCGCAGAGTGGGCGAGATTGGGGCATTTGGCCCGGCGGGGCCGGCTGCAGCGCGCCCTACTGCTGGGGCAGGGCCGTGCGGCGGGCGGTGATGGGCAGCTCCCCCACCGAGGTGTGGAAGGCCCCCTCCCCCGCGTCGGCGAAGCCGTCCCCGTCGGTGTCGACCAGCTCGAGGGTGGCGCTCTCCACCTGGATGTTGCCAGCGATGCTCTGCACGGGGAACGACTCGATGGTGAGCGTGAGGCCGCTGACCGCGCCCTCGACGTGGTCGATGTCGATGATGCCCCCGCCGTCGAGCAACACACCGCTCACCAGCCCACCGCGGGCCTGGATGAAGGCGACGTCGATGGTGCCGCCGCCGATGGGTGTGTTGACGTCGACGTCGAAGCGGCCCGACACATCGGTCTCCGGGGGGCGCCCGGTGGTGAACAGGATGTGTTGCGTGCCCTCGAACCGGCGCCCCAGGGTGCTGGTGAGGCCGTCGGCGATGGTGATGCGGAAGCGCGTCTCTTCGGGCAGGGCCTCGCCGCCGCGCTCGAAGCGGGCATAGCGACCGCTGATGCGCCAGCGGCCCTCCAGCGGAACCCAGGCCCCGTCGCGCTCGATGCGCATGGCGAAGCGGTCGAGCTGGTCTTCGCCGATGAGCTCGGAGAAGGTCAGCTCGATGGGGGTCAGCGGCCACACCGCCCGGCTCTGGTGCAGGGGGCTGGCACTCGTCAGGTAGATGCGATCACCGGGCAGCTGCTTGACATACTCAATGAGATCAACCATTTGCGGCTCGGTCAGCTCGGCCTGGGTGTATTGCACACCAAACCGCACCATGGCATCGAGGGTGAGCCACTGGGCCTCGCGCCCCCAGGGACCTGAGTCGTAGGTGGCGATGAGCGAAGGCACATCGGTGAGCAGCGGGGTCTTGCCATCCACCACCTGCCCGTTGGTGAGCAGGGGCCCAGCATGGCAGGTGCCGCAGCCGGCCGTGGTCTCGAACAGCACGCGCCCGCGCTCACCCGCCTCGGTCAGGCGGCCACCCGGCCGGGTGAAGGGGTTGGGGGGCGCGGTCACCGACTGCATATAGAGCGTCAGCTGCTCCATCTGCGTGCCCGTGGCCTCGGCACCCACCAGCCGCAGCACCTCGCGCGAGAAGTCGAACAGGGTGGGCAGCACACCGCCCCACAGGAACGGCCCGGTCCCACCCACGTTGCGAAACGAGATGGTGTTCACATCGCCGTCGAGCAGGATGTTCCACACCAGGCCATCGGTCAGGCCATCGACGTGGCAGTTGTTGCAGGAGAAGTCGCCGTTGCGGGAGAAGTCGGCGTCGTTGAAGGTGCGCTGGCCCGCCTTGATCTCGGCCGGTGTCGGATCGCGGCCCACCTCGAGGTCGACGCGCCGGGTGCCCCGGTTGAGGCTGCCCAGCGGCCAGCTTTGCACCTGGTTGCTCAGCCAGGCATAGGTCCACAGGCGGCCCTGGGCCACCAGCAGCCCGCGCGGATCACTGCCCGTGCTCACCCGGGCGATGCGCTCGAGGGTCTCGGGGTTGAGCAGCAGCAGGCCCTTGCCCGCCGAGAGTGTGGCCACCAGGGCCGAGCGATCGGGCAGGGTGGCCAGGGTGAAGGGGCTCGCCGCCGTGCGATCGAGCACCCGGTCGTTGATGGTGAAGCGGTTGTTCTCAAAGCGAATTTCGGACAACACATGCTGGTGGGGCCGGCTGTCGGCATCCACCCCCGCGCGGTCGTTGCGGGCATGGCTCAAGGCCACCAGCAGCCGATCGGGATCCCGCGGATCGAGCCAGAGGCCCCGCAGGATGGTGCCCACCTCGGGCACCACCATGCGCTGGGTGAAGGCCTCGGTGTCGATGACCACGATGTCCTTGGGCTCGGCCCCCGGCATCGGCGGCTGGCTGGCGCGGGGGTGGGCATTGCTGGACAAGAGCGACGCCACATAGAGGCGGCCGCGCTCGGCATCAAAGGCCATCGCCCTGGGCTCGCGCCCCACTTCCACCCGACCCACCACGGTCCGAGTGGCCAAATCCAGCGAAATCATTGCGTTTTCGCCGGCCAGGGCCACATAGAGCCGGGGCGACTCCGGGCGGGTCTCGTCGAGTACGAGGCCCATGGGCTCATCACCCACATGCAGGGCGTCCACCAGCACGCCGCGCGCCGGATCCACGAAGCCGATGCTGTCGCGCCCGGCCTGGGCCACCAGGATCAGGCCCTCGGCCGCCCACGAGACCGCCGCCACCGGCCAGCCACCGACGGGCACCAGCCGCCCGGCGCGGCCGCCCTCGGCATCGAGGATGACCTCGTGCAGGGCATTGGAGGGCGCCGCCGTCACCCACGCGGAGTCGGGCCCCACCTGCACCAGCGGTTCGGTGGGGGAGTAGTTGTAGTTGACGAAGGTATCGGGGCTCAGGAAGTCGCTGCGCACTTCGACCTGGATGACCTCGTCCCCGCGCTGCAGCCGCCACGGGCCCGCCACATCGGGGGAGAGCCGCAAGTGCTGGTTTTCACCCATGATTTCGGCGAGGGCGCCGGCGGGCTTCTCCAGCACCACCACCGGCGTCGCGGTGTCGTCGGCCCAGAACCAGAGGTAGTCATCGCCCCCGAAGAAGAGCGTCTCGCCCAGGGGCAACACCACCGCGCGCTCGCGCTCCACGGGCGCCGCGTCGGCAGCCACCGTGGCGTCGGCCGGCGTCGCGTCGACCGTCCGCGCATCGGCCAGCGCAGCATCGGCCAGCGCCGCGTCCAGCTGCGCATCGCTTGCATCCGGCCCCGCGTCGAAGGGCCTCTCCGCATCCACCACACGCTCCGCCGACCCACCGCCCTGACAGGCCGTGAGAGAGAGCACCACACCCAGGACCAGCCACTTCATCGCGTCCCCCGGCCATTGATGGCGCCCCATGCTACCCGACTGGTGTGCAGTCGGATCGACGGAGTTGCCGCGGCCACCGCAAAGATTTTCCCTGGCCTGACTCCGAGCGAAAAGTGTATGTTCCTCCATACTTCCCGGAGGTCGACCATGCGCTGGATGATCGCGCTGCTGCTGTGTCCCGCCCTGTCCTGGGCGCAAGACGAACCCGAAGTGATTGAGCCGGTCGAGGCGCCCCCCGTCGTCGAGGCGCCCCCCGTCGTCGAGGCCCCGCCCGAGGTGCCCGCCGAGCCGGTCGTCGAGGCCCCCCCCGTGCAGGCGCCCGTGGTGCCCGGCGAGGTGGGCGCCGCCATCCAGGCCGCCTGCGCCAGCGAGGCCGCCTGCGGCTGCGGCGTGCCCGACTGCGAGGCGAAGTACGCCGAGAACGCCGCCCTGGGCGGGGCGGGTCTGTTTCAGTGCCTCGCCGCCCTCGACTGTGCCGCCAAGTGTGATCCCGCCGCGGGACAGCCGGGCGCGGTGGCCCACACCACCTGCATCGCCCCGGTCATCCGCCGCATCGAGGCCGACGCCGCCGCCAAGGCCGCCGAGTCGGCCGCTGGCCACAAAGCCGTGATGGGTGTCATCAACAACTACCCCACCGGCGGGGTGCCCAAGAAGCGCATCTACGATCAGAACGGCAACTTCCTCCGCGAGGAGTAGGCCGAGGCTTGACGGGATGTAGCTCGATGGCTACCGTCGTCAGAGGGTCTCGACGAGTGAGGCCCCACAAACAGGAGGTCCTGGAATGAAAACTGTGGTATTGGCTCTCCTCAGCATGATGGGCGTCGCGGGGGGGGGGGCAGCCAGTGCGGCTGTGACCTATAGCCTCTCGGTGGGCAACGCACGAACTGCGATTTACAACGCCCTGGAAGGTACACTTTCGATTCAGCAGTGCACGACATCCGTATTCGAGCGGGTTTCGCTCGCTACAGCCGATTCAATCCTCGACAGCGCCTACGGCGGCTTTGACGATGCGGGGGCGCACCATCAATTTGCGCGGGACCTGCTTGCTCTCGACTCGGGTATTCGTGTGTTCAAGGGAACAGTATCGGTAGGTGGCAGCAATGTCGACCTGCTCTTTATCCCTTACCCGGACAACTATGCCTCATTGGTCTCTGTCCCAAGCGGCCTCACGTGCAACGGCGGTTTGCTTATCAATCTGACAGACGTGGAGAACGATACCGGCGACGACTGTGTTCCGTGTTCTGGGTGTCAAGGGCAGACAGGGAACTGTTGCATCTGTACTTGCGTCTCGGGCTGTGGAACCTGCTACTACACTGGGTCGTGCAGCTCATCAAACTGTTGCGGGCCGGGCTGGGAACCGTGGCAGAATCCTTACGGCGACTGCTCTGCACCCCAAAGTCATTGGGACAATACGACCTCGCTCACTTCAATCGGTATCGGAAATACCCTCTAGCAAAGCAGGAGGTTTCTGCCATGGTTTGGGTATATCCACTGATCTTGCTGTTGGTGCCCGCCTATGGATGGGCAAGCAAGCCATCGCCCACCCTTGTAGTGATTGGGTGTTCGATCCATCTGCAGACCGCCGACCACAAGTCGCTCATCTCAAGCCCGAAGGTCGGAACAACAACGGGACGGGTCGCACAGGTGACGCTCACCCAATCAGACAAGGAGGGTAAGCCTCACGTCGACCTCCTCGTCGAGCTCACCCCCGAGCTTGTGGAGGGTCACATCAACATTGGTGGGACAGCTTCTATCCGCCTCGCTGGAGGACCAGCCAAGAGCTTTCCAGTCGCACAGGGAGATGAAGCCTCCGTCACGTTGCCGGTAGATGCAGACAAGAGCTATCTCGTGAGTTGCCGCCCATTACCTCCGCCTCCTTAGCTAACCAGCTCGGCCCTTCAAGGCCCCCGCGATGATGAGGCGCTGCACTTCGCTGGTGCCCTCGTAGATGCGTAACGCCCTGATTTCCCGATACAATCGCTCCACTGCCACCCCCCGCACCACCCCCAGCCCCCCGTGGATCTGCACGGCGCGATCGATGATGCGCTGGGCCGCCTCGGTGGCGAAGAGCTTGGCCATGGCCACCTCTTTGCTCACCCGCTCCGACTTCAGGTCGCGGGCCTGGGCCGCGCGGTAGACCAGGAGGCGGGCGGCGTCCAGTTCGGTCGCGCTGTCGGCCAACATGGCACCCACCTGCTGGTGTTCGATGAGCGGCACCCCGAACTGGCGGTGCTGGGTGGCGCGCAGGAGCGACTCGTCGAGGGCGCGGCGCGCCATGCCCAGGGCCGCACCGGCCACGGTCGTGCGGAAGGTGTCGAGGGTGGCCATGGCCAGCTTGAAGCCGCCCCCCACCTCACCCAACAGGCGGTCGCCCGGGATGCGGCAGCCAGAAAACCGAAGGGTTCCGATGGGATGCGGGGCGATGACCTCGAAGGGCTCCACCACCAGGCCCACGTCGTCGGGCTCCACCACAAACGCCGTGATGCCCCGGCGCCCGGCCGCCGGATCGGCGTTGGCGAACACCACGTACTGGCCGGCGACCCCCGCGTTGCTGATGAAGGTCTTGGTGCCGCTCAGGACCCACCCGTCGCCGTCGCGCTCGGCGCGGCACCCCAGGCTGGCCACGTCGCTGCCCGCCTCGGGCTCGGTGAGGGCAAAGGCCCCCAGGCGGGATCCATCAAGGATTCCGGGCAGATAGCGCGCCTGCTGGTCGGGTGAGCCCGCCAGGGTGATGGGCAGGCTGCCCAGGCCCTGCATGGCAAACGCGGTGTCGAGCAGGCCATCCACCTGGCCCAGGGCCTCGCGCACCAGGGTGGCGGCGCGCACGTCGATGCCCTCGGGCCGGCCCACCGGGGCCCCACCAAAGCGCTCGGGCACACACCAGCGGGTGAGGCCCGCCGCCGCCAGGGCAGCCACCGCGCGGCGGGTCTCGGCCCCCGCGTCGCCCTCCGCCGGCTGCCAGCCGCGGGCAAATGCGCGGGCCTGCCGGGCCACCACGCCATGCAAGGGCTCGAAAAAGAAGGACAAATCGTCGGTGGAGAGGTGGAGGGGGCAGTCACCCAAGGGTGCGTCCATCACGGCGCCAGCCCCTCGAACCGGGGGGCCGACTTCGTCTTGAAGCCCTCGTGGGCGGCCTTGAAGTCCGGGTGGGCCATGCAGATCGCCTGGGCCTGAGCCTCGGCCTCGATGGCCTCCGCCAGGTTCAAGTTGGCCTCCTGCTCGATCATCTGCTTGGTCATGCCATGGGCGAAGGCGGGGCCGCGGGCCAGCTTCTGGGCCAGGGCCAGCGCTTCGGGCACACAGGCCTCCGGCGCCACCACCCGGTTGACCAGGCCGATCTGCTCGGCCCGCGCCGCCGAGATGATGTCACCCGTAAACAAGAGCTCGGAGGCATGGCCCAGCCCCACCACCCGGGGCAGCAGGTAGGTGGCCCCCATGTCGGCCCCACACAGACCGACCTGGGGAAAAATGAAGCCAAATCGCGCCTTTTCGCTGGCGATGCGCATGTCGCAGGCCAGGGCGATGACCGCGCCGGCGCCCACGGCCACGCCATTGACCGCCGCGATGACCGGCTTCTTGACCTTGCGGATGTTGGCGATGAGCGCGCCGGTGACGCGGGTGAAGGCCAGCAGGCCCTTCATGTCGCGGGCGAAGAGCTCGGCGATGATGTCATCGACGTCACCGCCCGAGCAGAAGGCGCGCCCGGCCCCGGTGATGGTGATGGCCCGCACGTCCTCGCGCCCGTCGAGGTGCACGAAGAAGTCGCGCAGCTCCTCGTAGCTGGCGAAGGTGAGGGCGTTGAGCCGATCGGCGCGATCGAGGGTGATGCGGCCGACGTGATCGACCACCTCGAAGGAAAAGTGTTGGGGAGTCATGTGCTTGGGGGTCAAGGGGTTACCTCCGGGAGCAGGGCGGTTGCCTCGATCTCGATGAGGGCCTCGGGCTCCACCAGCCCGGCCACCCCCACCAGGGCCATCGTGGGGTAGTGCCGCCCGAAGTGCTGCCGCCACGCGGCGCCCAGGGCCTTGGCGTGGGCGCGGTAGGCGGGCAGGTCGGTGACGTAGATGGTCATGCGCACGACCTGCTCGGGCGTGCCCCCCGCGGCCTGCACCACGGCCAGTACATTGGCCAGAGCCTGCGAAAATTGCCCTGGAAAATCATGCACTTCGAAGCGCGAGGTCTGGGGATTCCAGCCGATCTGGCCCGCGACGAGCAGCAGGCGCCCGGTGCCGATCATGCCGTTTACATAGCCCCGCGCGGGGGCCCAGCCTTCGGGGTGAATCACGTCGATCATGGGGGGCAGTGTGCCACAGGCGGGCTCAGTGCAGTACCTGCCCGCCGTCCACCGCGAGGGCCTGGCCGTTGATGCCACGAGCCCCCTCGGGCAGCAGCATGCGCACGGCGTGCAGCACCTCGTCGACCTGGATCATGCGCCGCTGGGGCGAGAGGGCTTCGAGGGCCTGGCGGGCCTCGGCTTCGCTGCGGCCGGTGGTCTGCACGATGCGGTCGATGGAGGCCTGGGCCATGTCGGTCTCGACGAAGCCGGGACAAATGGCGTTGCTGGTGATGCCGTGGCGGGCGAGCTCAACGGCGAGGGCGCGGGTGAGGCCCACCACGGCGTGCTTGGAGGCGCAGTAGGCCGAGGTGTAGCTGTAGCCGGTGAGGCCCGCGTTGCTGGCGATGAAGACCAGGCGGCCAAAGCGGCGGGCCTGCATGCCGGGCACCACGGCCTGGGCCACACGGAAGCTGCCGGTGAGGTTGGTGGCCAGCAGCCGCTCGAGATCCCCCACCGCCGTGCGGGTGAAGGCCTCGCTCAGGGAGATGCCCGCGTTGTTCACCAGCACTTCGACGGGCCCGAGGGTGGCCTCGACCTGGGCCAGGGCCGCCTGCACCGAGGTGTCGTCGGTGACGTCCAGCGCCACCGCGAGTCCCTGAATGTCTTTGAGATCCGATGGGTTGCGCACGCCGTAGGCCACGCGGTGCCCATCGGCGGCCAGGCCGTCCGCCACGGCGCGGCCAATCCCACGCGAGGCGCCGGTCACCAGCACGGTGCGGTGGATCATGTGGGCGCCTGCACGCGCACGGTGGGGGTCTGGTCGGCGAATGCGGTGACCACGACCGCCTGGCCCGGCTCGAGGTGGGTGGCACCCTCGACCCGCACCGTCCAAAAATCCCCTTCGATTTCAACCATATAGCCGCTCTCCGTCTGCCGGACGACCCGCCCGGGCAGGCCCACCATCCGGTCGGTATTGGTGCGCACGCGGGCGGGAAACAGCGTCTCGCTCATGCGCTCGCCAAAGCGAATCACCACCCCGACGGTCACCAGCATGCCCAGGCCGGCCAGGGGCCAGCGCACGGGGGCCGCCACCCCCAGGGCGTCGAGGCCCCGCTCGATGAGGGCGGCGATGCCCAGGCCACTGAGCAGGCCCCCCGAGGGGATGAACACATCGAGGATGACCAGGGCGATGCCACCGATGAGGATGATGAGGGTCCAGGAATCCACCTCAGCCTCCCAGGGCGACGCAGAGGGCGCCGGCCCAGCGTCCAGTCCCCTGAGCGAGATCGCCGTCGATCATCAGCAGGGCGCGGCCCGTCGCGTCCAGGGCGCCGCCGCCGTCGGCTCGGTGGAAGAAGTTTCGGGGGGTCTGGATGCGCAGGAAGCCGTCCCCCACCGAGGTCAGCACCAGGCGGCGGCCGTCGGGAAACGTGAGCTCGGGGTGGGGATCCACCGGTCGCAGGGTGCCGGCGGTGCC
>Ga0075163_10005680_pt1 | contig 16571 bp, 17 predicted proteins | sample JI1023141ADNA_FD_71478 | JGI IMG/M metagenome (GOLD analysis project Ga0075163, IMG submission 71478) | Wastewater effluent complex algal communities from Wisconsin, to seasonally profile nutrient transformation and Carbon sequestration -... | ecosystem: Engineered > WWTP > Effluent > Algae...
ATCAGTACGATTATTTTGGGACAGATTTATAAAACCTTGCCCTTTATTGTTTGGTTAAAAGTGTATCAACCCTATGTAGGAAAATTCAAGACTCCACTGCCTCGCGAATTATACAGCGAAAAATGGATGAAAATACAGATGTATGTATATTTGATTGGATTGGCGATATTTGTAAATGGAATTGTTTTTCAACAACTTATAATTATAAAAATAGGAATTTCTTTATTAATAATCACTGCAAGCATCAATCTTATTAATGTTATAAAAATCACTTTTCATCAACAAAAACTAACCTCAATTAATTAGCCAATGTGCTAATGTGCTAATGTGCTAATGTGTAAATGTGCAAATGTGCCAATTAGCCTAATTAACTCAATTAACTCAATTAACCTAATAATCAATAACAATGCACTCAAACCCATCCCAAATAGAATTAGAAATCATAGAAACCATACTAATAAACGTCTATGATCCGGAAATTGAAATTGATATTGTCAATCTCGGATTGGTCTATGACGTAAAATTTGATGGTAACAATCAAGTTACAGTTACCATGACTTTGTCCACACCTTCTTGTCCGCTAGGTGATTCCATTGTACAAGACGTCAAGGAAAGCATCAAACGCAGTTATCCTGATTTTGAAGTTGCAGTCAATTTGGTATTCGAACCGCAATGGCATCAAGGGATGATCACGCCGGAAGGTAAGGAAATGTTGGGAATGATATAATGTGATAATGTGATAATGTGATAATGTGCAAATGTGCCAATGTGTCAATGTGCCAATGTGCCAATGTGCCAATGTGCAAATGTGCCAATGTGCCTATTGCCTTTTAACTTTATAAACTTTAACCTTTCTATTGCCTAATACCTATTGCCTTCTAACTTTATGAACTTTACAAACATTACAAACTTTACAAACTTTCAACTTCAAAATGAAATCAGGTCTTAAAATTTTAGAAATCCTACTTTTTGTAGTGGGTGTAGGAAGTGTTTTTACCTTTACCTATCATAAAGAATTTTCAACAGAAACCATTGATACACTAAAAGTCCCTATGCCAGTGTTGTATCAAGTATTGGAAAAGCAATCCCATATTTTACAAAAAAACGATTTAAAATTCGTTCAATATGCTACTCAAATCGATACTAAAAAAACTGAATTCAAATGGCATTTGAGTGAAAATGAAAACGGTACTGCTGTCAACATTGCACTCACAGGCAAATCAAAACTATTTTCTTATCCGAAAGCTGATGTGGTCAATAGCTATATACAACAGGAAAAAGAGCGAATTTTGAAAGAAGTGCAGTCCAAAATGGATGCATATAGTATTGAAAATTCAGGGGTAAAAATGTTGGAAATAGGTAATTATATTGGAATAAAAGTAGATTGCAGTTGGAATGAAAAAGACGCAAAAATGGACGAATCTTTACCGGCTGTGTTGATGTATGCTTTACAAAATCAAATGCAGCGCAACGGTTCACTTTTTACAATGTATCACGCTAAAGACAGTATTCAAAAGCGCATTCAATTTTCGAGTTGTTACCCCATAAAAAGCACTTTTTCATCAAATGATAAAGTTAACTTTGGTATACTCAAAAACCAGAAGTACCACGTAACCACTTTGACAGGAAACTATAAATATTTAGAAGATGCTTGGGCAAAAGCCTATCAATTTTTGGAAAAAGACGGTTTGAAAATCGTTCCCAATCAACCTACTTTAGAAGTGTATAGCAAGGGACATACTCAGTCTGCAAATCCGGCAGATTGGGTTACGGAGTTGTATATTGCGGTGGAATAATTTTCTTCAGTAACAAAAGTAAAATACCCAAAAACATCATCAGACTACCATAAAACAAGCCCGAATATGGCAACAAATTTTCATTCCAACCCATTAAAACAGCCGTTCCTTTGTAAAATAGGATGATTTCGGTCACAAAAAATCCGATGACTATTAGTAGAAACCCCTTTTTACCGACATTGCTTTTGGTAATTCCCGACAGCCATAACAGCGAAAAAGTCAAAAAACCAATAGTAAACCAATGCAAATAACCTACCACAAAATAAGGTTTTAATGCAATGGCTTTAACAGATAATGCATAAAATGAACTCAAAAATTGCAAGAATATTTTATCCCCAAAAATGCCCAAAATCAAAAGAAATGTAAAGCCCTTTTCAAAAAGTGCCGTTTGCCTGTAAAAAGACAAAATCAAATATACTATTGCAAACAATTGCAAAGTGGCAGAAGCTATTCCCAAAACTTGTATGTTCAATGAAATCGGATTCCAATATAAGGACAAAACGTAGGTTGGTATGACCGCAATTTGCAAGATAAGAAAAAAGAGGTTGAAAGACTTTAAAGTTGGAATTTCATAGTACTCACGAACATGTAAAAAGATCAAGCCCCACAAGGCAAATGTGAAAAACCCATTGTATAGAAAATGTAAGTAAAAGTATATTAGATTGTAATATAAATCGGTTTTTCCTGTTTTTACAATTACTATTGGAATAAACCAGACCACTGAACTTGATAGAAAATAAAAGAAAATGGCGGTAATTAGCCATTTTTTTTCAGCAATTTCCATATGTTTTAAATGTCGGTAAAAACGGATTAAAACAACGTAACTCGCCCATAAAAAAACCACCAAAAATAGAATAGGAATGAATTTATAGCCAAATAGAGGGAAGAAGACCATCATTCCCAATAGGGAAAGGATTAAAACGACGTAAAAAATTATATCTATTTTTTGAAACTGGAATCTTGTTTTTTGGTTGAGCAAATGCATCACGCCCAAAAATCCCCAACCCAAAAAAGCTACATGCGAATGCCCTTGCACCCATTTGCCAATTTCAAATCCTGAAAGACCAAAGGTTTGCGAAAAGCGCATCAATACACCTACTCCTGCTGACCAAAGTAGGAAAAACAGGGAAATTGAAAATAGATGTTTGGAAAGAAGTTTGTTTATCATATTTAACAAATGTTATTGCACTAAAAATTATAGTATCATCAAAAAAACATAGTTAAGACTTCTTTTTAGGATTATTATTTGGGGTCGTATTGTTATCCAATAAAATTGATTTTGCATTTAACGAAGTAACCACCTTTTTACCGGTTTTGGCTTCCAATTCCAATCGGGCAACATTAGCCACGTTACCACCTTGTTTAGCTACTTTAATGTTTTCTTCAAAATTTTTAGGTTCAACGGCTTGCGATATATCTTTGGTTGATGCTTCTGCCAACATATTCAATATGAGTTCGGTATTAGTCATATTATCGCGTAAATTTTCTTTTTTAAGACCTTTCAGCGTTTTATATTCTTTGGTCGTGTTGCCTGACCAAGCTTTGGTGATTATATCTGTGAGTGTAGCAAATTGTTGTCCTTCTTTCAAACCTCTATTTTTCCATTCATCGGTCAGTTCTTTTCTGATTTCAATACTTTTGAGACGTTGGTTGATCCAATTTTCAGAATAACCCAATTTCAAATACTGTTCCAATGCTCGGTCTATACTTAATTCAGGATCTTGCATTTCGTCCAATCGTTCTGCGGCTACCTGTGCCAACCAAAGTTTAAACGGTTCGGCTTTGGGTGATGGAATGGATTGAATAAGACGGAAAAGTTGTTCGGTATCGGCAACATCGGTCATCCTCATTTTACCATCTATTGCTTTCATTTTCAAACCGTGACAATTCGTCACGGTTTCATTTCCTTCTTCTTTTAGCCGTTGTTTCAACTTTCTCCAATAGGCATTCGGATCAATACTCTCAGTAAGGATTGCTATTACATCAATAATAGAAATAAACCATTTCTCTTGGTCAGCATCCCATAAGGTTCTAACTTTCTTTTCTTCAAATATTTTAATGGCGTTTTGTTGTTTCATCGTCGTTGAAATTTAATAAATCAGTCTAAACAATAGTTTGAACAATTTTTTAAGTAAACTGAATCAAATATTCACAAAAATAAACAATTTTAACGGTTTATATTTCACGGGATTTGACAAACAGTAAGTTTTGAAAATCGAAAAAAATAGGTCAAATTAATTTATGATTATAAAAAAAAGGATTTTTAAAATCATAAAAGTCGCAAAGTTGTAATTACCAACAACTTTAAATCTATACATAATTAATCTATTTTTTTATTTTCTTTCATACTTACAACAACTGTGTAAATTGTTATAAATCTCATCAGGTGCTTTGTACACATCATTGTCATGCCCCACGTCTGCAATGGCTTTTTTGATGCTGTCCAGGGTGCATTTTTCTGGATTATAAATCACCGTTAGCATATCGGTTTCAATATCCCACGTAGCATATTTCACACCTTTAACACTCAATGCTGCTTTTTGAATACGATTTTGACACATTTCGCAATTACCGTTTACCCAGAATTTTTCGGTAACGTTTTTGGTTGCTTGCATGGGCTTTTCTACTGTAAATGAGGTGGTTAATACGAAGGTTAATACGATTAAAAAGTTTGTTATTGTTTTCATTTTGTTTATGGTTATTGATTATTAAGTTATTAAGTTATCCCGATAGCTATCGGGAGAGTTAAATGGTTGCTAACTTTGACAAAGTTTCGAACTTTGTCAAAGTTTACCAACACTGTAACGCAATCCGGCAAAAAACATCCTGCCATTGATGGGTGCATAGATGATGCTTCCGTCAAAAAAGTCGCTGAAAGGTGAATCATTTGCCAAAATGGCTTTGTGTTGGGTATAGTCCAATACATTTTCGCCTCCGAAATAAAGCGAAAAATGATTGCTAAAAAATTTATTGACTTGGAAATTTACAAGATCATACGGTTGGGAATGGGTTTGCACTTGATAGGCAACCGGATTGGATGACGTACTGGGTAAGCGCATGGAACCGACATGATTTAAAGTAGCATCAAAATGCCAATAGCCACCTTGATCTGTTTCAGGTGTTTTATAGGAAGTATTTACAAAAAAGCGTTCTTGTGCTTGTAATGGTTTTGGCAATAAGCCTTGCTCGTACTGGATTTTTTGTAAGGTATTTTTATAAGCCAATCGCACTTCCAAACCATTCATTACTTCATAATTGGCACTCAACTGAAAGCTATTGGCATAAGATTTACCGTTTAAATTGTAAAACTTCACTTGTTGGGGACTTTCAAAATCAACGACAACTTGCTCTGAGAAATCAGTATGATAATATTCTGCTGAAAAACTTCCACTTCTACCCATTAACTGAAAGGTTTGTAATAAATTAACCCCAACATTTACAGCACTTTCCGGATTTAATCCGTAAGCACCATCACTGTTATTGTTTAATATTATTTCACGATTACTGATAAAAAGTTGTGGGTTTTCCACAAAAATATTGGCAATTCTTTTGCCCGATGCAACCGAACCGCGTAGCGATGTTTTGTCAAATAATTGATATTTTACGTGCAATCGTGGGGTGATGAAAAATCTTATCAAATTGTGATAATCCATTCGTACACCTGCGTTATAACTAAACTTTTCGCCTTTATCGTAATTGTATTCAAAAAAAGCACCCAAATTCCAATCGGTTCTCGAATAATCCACTTGGTTGATAAATTCTCGATACGCATCGTTTTTAAAACTAATTCCAGTTTTGAATTTATGGAAAGTGTTAGTCAAAATGGATTGATATATATAATTGAAATACAAGTTATTATTCTTTACTTCATACGTTTGTAAACCATAATAGGCGTCTTGTTTGTGATGGGAAAAATTGACTTGAAAACCCATACTTTTAAAAGGCAAATCAGGGTAAATTTTACCCAACTTATAGTAAAAATCCCATTTTTCCACATCGGATTCACTTCCCCAATATTGGGTTGAAAACTGATGTTCTTCGGGATTAAAATCCACTTGTCCGGCTTGCCTTTCGTCTTTTATATACCGCCATATCAAACTTGTATGGTAATTTTTGTGAGGATTATCAAAATTCCATCGATTCAAAAAATTGATTTGTTTTCCCATAGGATCGTCTAAAAACCCATCGATATTATGGTCATTTTTAGTTTGCAATAAATTGGTGTGAAGCATTAAATCAACGCCCAAATGTTCATTCAACTTTTGATTGTAGTCGGCATTAAATTCCCATCTACCATTTTCTGCTCCGTAGAGATTGAAGAAAAACTTATCTTTATGATGTGGTTTCTTCAATTCAAAATTGATTTGTCCTGTGATGCTTTCGTACCCATTGATTACGGAACCGGCGCCCTTGGCAATTTGAATACTTTCAACCCAAGTCCCCGGAATAAAACCAAAACCCAAAAGCTGATTGGCCCCTTTTATAGCCGGAATATTCTCTTGGGTAAAAAGAATGTACGGACTACTCAATCCCAATAATTGAATCTGTTTGATACCCGTAACGGCATCAGTAAAACTCACATCTACACTCGGATTGGTCCCAAAACTTTCAGAAAGATTGCAACATGCAGCTTTGAGCAATTCTCCACTGTTGAGCGTTTCTCCAAAGTTAACGCCTGTGTGTGTGACCTGTAAATCTTTTTTCTTTGATTTGATAAGTACTTCATCTAGTACTAGATTTTCAACCATTTGGTGTCGGATAAATTCGTTTTTTTCTACAATCAACGTATCAGATTTAAAACCTATATGATTGAATATTAATTTTTTGTATTGATTTGAATAGTTGATTTGAAATTCTCCATTGCTATTGGTAATGCTAAATTCATTGGTATTTTCCCAATAAATTTCAACATTTTCCAAGGGTTTTTGTTGTTGATTCTCAACAAAGTAGACTTTTCCGTTCAATACATTTTGACCCATAGCCCAATACGGAATCATTAGGATTCCCAATAAAAAATACTTCATATTTGAAATGATTTAAAGATTAAACTTCAATAAATTGAATATAAAATCTAAAAATCAAATTCTAAATACGCGGTAAAGAATGTTGAAAGAAATGGTTTGAGTTGGAGGATGAAAAAAGGAAATAGAAAGTTTTTGGTAATAAATATTTGTTTTTAAAACAAATAGTAGAAAATCGTTTTTGGCCTGAAATACAGGTAATTGTAATTCAATTTTTTTATTTGATTGCTGTACTAAATTTATTCCTTTAACAACAGTTATCACATTGATGCAACAATCATTCTGGCAACTTTCATTGGTAGTGGGAATACTTAAAAAAAAGTCCTTGTTTTCACTATTGCAACAACTTTTTTTAGCACTAATAGCTTCTGAAGGACCAGTTTTTTCTTGATTATCTGAGCAACAATCTACAAAAGATGTTTCTGAAGTGTTGCTTTCTTTAGCTAAACAAATATGTTTTTCAAAAGAAAAGTTCAATCCTGACATAATGATTATGGCAGAAAATAAACTAGCTGTAACGATATGTAGCCCCTTTTGAATCATCAGCCAAAGGTAGAAAATATTTCATCGGGTTGTAATAATTAATGTTAAATATTCCGATTAAGTATTTATTATTAATAAAACGGATATAAAAAATGATACATACAAAACCAACAACACCTTCCAAAACCCATTTGCCGATTTCATTTCCATAAATTGAAAGGCTACCAAAAGAAATTTCAATCCGGAAAGTCCGAGAATAACGAGCCAAAAGTTAGAATGTGTATTAAATTTAAGTGCAAAAACGGACATGATGATGACCAATAGCATCAATAAAACCCAAGTGGTTTTAAGTGAAATGTTATTTAGGTGTGACATAATATTTTAATTTGAAAATGTGATAATGTGCCAATTTGCTAATGTGCTAATGTGCTAATTTGCTAATTTCTATTGTCTATTGCCTTTTCTTCATGAACTTTATAAACTTCTAAAACAAAAGATACAAAACCGGAAACAGCAACAACCAAATCAGATCGCACATGTGCCAAAAAGAAGCACTGGCTTCATAATCAAGCACATCTACCCTTTCCGGATTTCTATGAATACTTGTGTACATCAATAGTAAAATAACCAGTCCTACCAAAACATGAATCATGTGGAAACCAGTCAACAACCAATAATAATTCATAAAAGTATTGCTACCCAAAGTCATTCCCTCGGCAAATTTGTGTTGGTATTCCATGCTTTTAATCACTATAAAAACACTGCCGATGAGCATTGTAAACATCAAATATTTTTTGGATGAGGCAAATGCTTTTTCCTTAAATTTATGCAAACTCATGGCCATAAAAAAACCACTGGTCAACAAAACAATGGTGTTTATGGAGCCAAATAAAGTATTGAGTTTACCACTCATTTCATGAAATAAATCGGGTTCACTTTTGGACTGAATGACCATCACAATTAATGCAATTCCAAAAGTCAGCAATTCCAAAACAATTAACATCCAGATCAGAATACCACCTGGAGGATAGTAAACATTCTTGTTATCAATTATTTGTGTTTCTTCAATGGTTGTGTCGGATGCGTTCATATAATTTTACTAATGCGTTTAACAATTCGGATGGAGCAGACAAAATTTGAAAATGATTGTGTCCAAACATGATAGGTAGATAATATTTGGCTTGTTTTTCAATAGCCAAAGCATAAGTATGTATGCCTTCGGTTTTCATTTCTCTCAATGCTTGTTTGATGTCATGAACACCGTATTTACCTTCATAACGGTCATAATCATTGGGTTTTCCGTCGGAAAGTAAAACAACCCATCTATTTTTACTGTCTCGTTTTTGCAATACATTGGAGGCATGCCGTAAAGGTGCTCCAATACGGGTATAACCTTCAGGTTCCAAGGCCCCAACTCTATGCTTGGCTTTATGCCAGGATTCATCAAAATCTTTGATGGTAACATATTTGATGTGATTACGGGTTTGTGAATGGAAGGCAGCAATGCCAAAGTCAACCTGAAACTCATTGAGTAACTCGCCAAACAAAATGGAGACTTGTTTTTCTACTTCTATTACTTTGTTATTGAGTACGTACGAGTCGCTGGAAAGAGAATGATCCAGCAACAAAAGAATGGATAAATCATTCTCTTTTTTATGTTTATCGATATAAATACGCTCTGACGGTGAATGTCCACTTCGAACACTGACCGAGAAATCGGTAACGGCGTCCAAATCATAATCATCACCTTGAGATTGCAAATTTTGCTGTTGGTATTTATTGTGAAAGGAAGTTAATTTTTTTCGCATACTGTTCATCACCGTTTTGTGTGCCTGCATGGTATCGGCATAGTAGGTAGGATGAAAAGCTAATTTTTGATTGGGAAAAACCTTGCAATAATTGGGTTTGTAGTTTCTTTTGGCGTAGTCCCATTCATCGTAGGCGAGATAAAAATCTTCGGTATCGGTAGCTTGCATTTCCGCAATTTGAGCATTTTCCATAAAATCGGTTTGATAGACACTATGCGCTTGGTCATCCACTCTTACGGTATAACGCATTTTTAATTCTTTTAAAGCTTCTTGATGTTCTTCTAGTTCATCATCGCCGTCAAAATCTTTCCAATTGCCTCCAAATTCGTCAGCAGTTCGCAGTTTTTCCAAATCGTGATAAATGGCTGCATCTTCTTTTTGCTTTTTATCGACTTGTTTGCTTTCAATACTTTCTACATTGTTTTTGGCTTTGAGAATGGTCTGAATTTTTTCTCTTTTTTCATTAGTTGAAGTATCATTTTTTGGAATTTGGAATTTAGGAATTGGAATTTCAATGTTGTTGTTTCTCATCCACTTTCCAAATAAAAACGACCTATTCCATTGTGATTTTTTTTCTTTAATTTGATTTATAGCATCTTCTAATTCTTTAAAAATGTTTTTATAAATCGGAAATTCTTCAAACATTTTTGCCAAAACTAACCCCGACATTTCTTCACTTTTCTGACGGGAAACAGAATCCGAAAAATTTTCATCAGGTTGCCAATTTAGCTTCAATTGCCATTGAATGGCTAAATACAAAGTCCGATACAAATAAAATTGTTCGTTTTTCACCTTTTCGGGAAACAAATTGCAATATTCAGGAAAGAAAAAATTGTGATTTTTATAACCGCCTTCTCGCTCGGCAGTGAAAATTTCTATTTCGGCTCCGGTCAAAGCACGAGCCACCAAAATCAAGCGCGGTTTGATTTGATCCAACCAAACCACAGTCATTTGTTGTTTTAATTTCCGCTCTTTACTCCTACGTTTGTAGTTAGAAATGGATTTGAAAAGAAATTCGTCTAGACTCAAATTTGGTTATTGGGTTAATAGGTTAATTGGTTGATTAAGTTAAATAGGTTAATTGAATTAGATTGGATTTTGGATATTGTGATTTGGAATTTGATAATTGATTATTGGAATTTAAATATACAGGTTTGCCAAATCACGTAAAGCCATCAAAGTCTCCTCTTCATCGGTAAGTGGCTGTAAGATTGCTACCTCAACAGACAAACGTTTGGGTAAGTTGCCGGCTATCAATTGGGCTGCATCTACCAATAGTCGTGTCGAAACGGTTTCGGACAAGCCTAACTCACTTAGATTTCTAATTTTTTGGGCAATTTTGACCAAACTTTTAGCTGTATTTTCATCAATTTTAGTTTCATTTAATAGAATTTCTACTTCTGCCTTTTCGGATGGGTAATGGAAAGAAAGCGCTACAAAACGTTGTTTGGTTGAGGGTTTTAATTCTTTGAATCCTTTTTGATATCCTGGATTAAACGAAACAATCATTGAAAAATCGGGATGTGCTTCAATCGTTTCCCCCAATTTATCAATATATAATTTTCGACGGTGATCGGTCAAGGGATGAATGGCCACTATGATATCGGGGCGTGCTTCAGCAATTTCATCTAGATATATTAAAGCCCCTTCTTTGACGGCTTTGGTTAATGGTCCATCTACCCAAACGGTTTCAGTACCTTTGAGTAAAAACCTACCAATCAAATCAGTTGCTGAAGTCTCTTCGTGACAGGCAACCGTAATCAATGGCTTGTTCAATTGATGAGCCATATATTCCACGAAACGAGATTTGCCGGTACCAGTAGGGCCTTTCAGTAAAATAGGCAATCGATTTTGATAGCAGTGTTCAAAAACCTCGACTTCTTTTTCTATGGGTAAGTAATAGGGTTGATTGTGTTCATTCATAATGTCATATCTTTATCAACATAAACCCACGCTTTTGTACCTGACTCTAAAATAACTTCAATTCTTTTGTAATCGGATACTTCGTATTGGTCGGTTGCTTGTAGTTGTTCTTTATTGATTTTGAATACTTTACCTTTAATGTAATCACTTTTATTTCCGGTGTAAATTAACTTTGGATGTTGTTTTTGTCCACTGGTTTGTAATACATTTTTATCAACTATTTCTATGAAAACGATTTTAAATCCGGTTAAAATATCGGGTTCATTGGTCAAAATTTGTCCAAATATCTGTTTTTGAACTTGTTCCAATTGTAAAGTTCCGTAGGAAAATAGATGGATAGTTTGAAGCATTACAACAATTTTTTAATTTCTTTTACTGTTTTGTCATTGTTTACTCCCAACCCTTCTTGTTGGTGAACCAAAATTCCGTTTTTGTCCATAACAGTGATAATATTGGAATGAGAAAAATCCATAGGTGCTATTTGTTTATATTTGACAGACAATACATTAGCAAATTCTTGCACCGTATTTTTATTACCTTGCAGAAGTGTCCAATATGAAGCGGTAAGCTGATTTTTTAGAGCAAATTCTTTTAAAACTTTCGGATTGTCAGTTTCGGGGTCAATGCTCACCAAAACAAAATTTATAAGATTTCGTTTGTTTTCGGGAATTTGCTTTTCAATACTTTTCATATCGGCTACCAATCGCGGACAAATAGATTTACACGAAGTATAAAACATAACCAACACCAATGTTTTACCTTTTAACTCTCTTAATTGTACAGATTTATTATCCTGATTTTGCCACGAACTTGTCAAATTGAAAATAGAATTTTCATCCATATCCGAAGCATTTTGTACTATTTTTTCAGAAAATTGTCCATCGGGTTCACAACATGCTTTACTATTAGTGGTCTCGCATTCGCTTTTGCACGATTTCGGAGAATGTAATTTTGACGATGAAACATCATTATGATTTGAGTTACAAGATGTTACAATTGTTATTATCAACAGAATATTTACAATTTTAAGATACATTGGTTTAGTTTTTTTGGGTTAATATGGTGTCTTTTACACAGCGAAATCCGAGATTTTGCACAGAAAAATCGGCTTTTATACTTCCTCTAAACGCATAGCGCATAAAGGCGGCATAGTTCATCAAATCGGTAGCATTTACCGATTCGCTTCCGCAAAAAAGATTGTTATCGGTTTCAAAATCGTTGCGCGATTCACCGGTAATCATCACAGAATTAAAATCGGAAGTCCATTCCCAAACCAAGCCGTGAAGGTCGTATACGCCCCAAACATTTTTAGGGTTTAGCCCCACCAAGTTGAGATACGTTTTGGGTTTTTCATATTGTGAGATGATCATTTTATTGTAAGATTCCTCTTTACGTGCATCTTTCCGACTTTCATCAGCCATTGCTATATATTCCCATTCGTCAACAGTTGGCAAACGTTTGCCTTGACAATCGCAATAGGCTTTGGCTGCATACCAAGAAATGTTGGTAATCGGTGCTTTTTCCTCTAAATTTTCAGGTAAAATGGTGTCTTTTTGCCAGGCAAACATATAGTTTTTATCAGCAAACAATTTTTTAATCTTTGATTTTCTCCAATCAGGATGGGTAATTACAAAATCTTTAAATTCTTGATTGGTAACGGGATAAACATCTATTAAAAAAGAGCTGACTTTAACCTCTTTATTTTTAACACCATAAAGTGGTTGATAAGTTCCTGATTGGATAAAAACCATAGGGGTTTTGGAAGTAAAATTCCAAATAGAATCATTTTTTAAGGTAACAGATTTTGTTACTTTATTATCAATTTTTTCACTCGCATTTTGACAGGAACTACTTAAAATGAAAAAGAATACTATTTGGAAAAAAAACTTCATTTTTATTTTTTACTTCGTACTTCAGCGACCATTTTGGCAGTAACTTCTTTGTTGGAATTGCCCCATGAACTATACACATAAGATAATACATTGGCAATTTCATCATCGGATAAAGTTTGTGCCGTCATTACACTGTTATATTTTTTTCCATTGACCGTTACTTCACCTGTTTTGCCTTTTAGAACTATTTCAATAGCTCTATTGACATCCGCATTTAAGAAATCTGATTTTGCCAAAGGCGGAAAAGCGTTGTTTAAACCTTCCCCATTAGCTTGATGACACGCAAAGCATGTTTTGTTGTAAATGGATTTGCCATCGGAAATTCTTTCAGCTAATGTAGTGGGTTTTGCCACTGCTTTTTTATTAGCATCTATAGGCATCGATTGTATAGTTCCACCTTCGGAATGATATACATTGTCCGATTGCGTTCCGGAATAGATGGTTTTGTTATCCTCGCCGGTAACTTTTAACATCCCCAAAGAACCCTTATTAAATGTCCTGAAAATGGAATGATCTACAATTATAAAAGTTCCGGGAACATCTACTCTAAACTCTACAATGGCAGCTCCACCGGCAGGAATAAGAGTGGTTTGCACATCGTTGTTGATTAATGAACCTCCTTCAATATGTACTTTGTCAAATATTTCTCCAATAACATGGAAAGAAGAAACTAAATTAGGCCCTCCATTTCCTACAAACAAACGAACGGTTTCGCCTACTTTGGCTGTAATGGCATTTTCTCCGGTTAACGCCCCAACTTTTCCATTAAACACTACATAATCTGCCTGTTCCTTTACGGCTTTGTTCATATCGAACGCTTGTAAACCTTTTTCGCCATTGTTACCTTCGGTATAAAAATCGCCTTGCATAATGTAATATTCTTTGTCCACAGGTGATAAACCTCCTTCGGGTTCGACCAAAATCAAACCATACATTCCGTTGGCAATGTGCATCCCTACAGGTGCAGTAGCACAATGATAGACGTACAGTCCCGGATTAATCACCTTAAAAGAAAAGACCACTTCATGTCCCGGTGCTACAAATGAAGATGCTGCACCACCACCAGGTCCGGTAACGGCATGTAAATCAATATTATGTGGCAATTTGTTGTCTGGATGATTTTTTAAATGGAATTCTACTTCGTCGCCCACACGTGTTCTGATAAAACTACCTGGAACACTGCCTCCGAAAGTCCAATACATATATGTTACGCCATCAGTCATTTCGGCTTCTTTTTCAATAATTTCCATATTTACCGTTAACTTTGTCGCTTTTCTTTTTCCAACGGGTTTGGGAACAAATGGTGGAGCCGTTAATTCCGCTTCAACTTGACCTTGAGTTTTAATATTTATAGCAAAAAGTGAATCATTCTTATTTGTCTCTTTATCCGTTTTACAACTTAACAATGTGAAAATCGAGATTAAAATTACAATGATTCTTCTTTTAAAAAATCTGTTCAACATTAGTATATAAATTTAGTTTGATAATTAAATATAAATAGTAGTAGTATTGTAATAGTATAGCAGTAGAAAATGAATTTTTTGAAAAATTATAAAAATGAAACCGCCTAGAAGTAAGTCGTATTAAAGTATGGAAAAACAACAAAAATCAGGGCGGTTTCGTGAACTCACTAAATATTAATTTTAATTCGTTTCCGCTTCCAATGCTTCGTCATTGGGAAGTCCGTATTTTACAAATTGTATGATATAATAGGTGATACCTATGGCAAATAATGTTGCCATCAATATTAAAACTACAAAATGTACTTTAATTTCATTTTGAACCTGCATAAACTCCATTTTAAATCTTCTTTCCAAATACGTTTGTGCAACGCCGGCTACGCCAAAAGCTATCGTCATACCCAACAAACCAATATTGGATAACCAAAATGCCAAACGGGCACCTGCAGTATCATAGAGTTTTCTACCTGTCAAATTGGGTAAAGCATAACTCATAATCGCTAAAACAATCATGCCATAAGCACCCCAAAAAGCCAAGTGTCCATGCATAGCTGTGACCAAGGTTCCATGTGTATATAAATTAACTTGCGGTAAGGTATGGGCAAATCCCAACAAACCGGCACCCACAAATGATAAAATAGCAGATCCCAAAGTCCAGTACAAGGCTATTTTATTGGGATGACTTTTTTCTCCTTTGCGGTACATGTTGACAGCAAATAATGCCATTGCCAAAAAAGCCAAAGGTTCCAATGCTGAAAATATACCACCAACGATTAACCAAATTTTATTGACCCCTATATAATAATAATGGTGACCGGTTCCAAGAATTCCGGAAAGGAAAGTCAAACCTACAATCACATACAGCCATTTTTCAATCACTTCTCTATCAACACCTGTTAATTTAATTAATAGGAAAGATAAAATACCTCCCATAATCAATTCCCACACACCTTCTACCCATAGGTGCACTACCCACCAACGGAAAAATGAATCCAACGTTTGACTGTCAAAATCAATCATCCCAGGCAAGTACAACAAGGCGGCAAAAAGCAATCCCATAGATAATACCAGGGCAGTTGTAGTCCTTCGTTTACCGGTAAATAAAGTCCATAAAATCAACCCTAAGAATAAGAGTACATTGAATACAACCAACCAATCGAGTGGTCTTGGAATTTCCAAGAATTTACGACCTTCCCACCAGTTGAAATGATAACCAATAATAGCGGTGACTCCCACCAAAGCTAAGGATATGAGTTGAAGGAAAGCTAATTTTGGTCGCACTAAATCTCTTTGTGCTTCTTCCGGAATAATGTAATAAGCAGCTCCCATAAAACCTGAAAGCAACCATACAACCAACAAATTGGTATGTACAGCTCTAGCAGTATTAAACGGTATAAACTCATGCAAACCATCCATGCCGATTCTGGCAAAACCCATGATAAAACCATAGGTAATCTGCAATACTAAAAGTAACATCGAAAGTGCCCAAAACCAATAGGCAATTTTCTGCGTTTTATATTTCATGTTTTGATATTTTAAAATTTATAAAAATTAATTATTGGCCTCAATTTTTTCTTTAGCCAAAGGAGAAACCACGTGTTCGAATCCGTTTAAATCGACATTCCCTGCCCATTTAAAGAACTCGACAACATCCAAAGCATCGGCTTCACTCATGTTGTAAGCCACCATTTTACGACCATTAATTTGCCAGGGGACAGGAGACATGAGAACGCCTTTCACATAAGCTTCTCCCCTACGTTCGATTACTTTCGTGAGTTCGGGTGCATAATAAGCACCTTCTCCAAAAAGGGTATGACAACCCATACAATTGTTTTTCTCCCATATATGTTTACCGCGAATGACCGCTTCGGTAATGTTTTCGCTATGGGTTTGATCCTGCGCTTTAGAAAGCGAATACACAGTCAATCCGATAAATATCAGGAATGTAACCACTGTTCCGCCTAAAAAAAACGCTCTTGCTTGTTTTTTAGATAACATAAATAATTGGTTTAAGTTAATAAAAGACTATTATGTATTTTAATAAAGCAAAGATAAACAATATTTGATATTAACCCGTTGGGTGAAATAGAAAATATTAAAATAATTAAAAAGAATGTTGGTCAAGACGCTGGAATTCAGTATCTTGTAGTCGCAAAACAAAACCAACATTCATGACAAATATAATAAA
>Ga0075163_10005681_pt1 | contig 16569 bp, 21 predicted proteins | sample JI1023141ADNA_FD_71478 | JGI IMG/M metagenome (GOLD analysis project Ga0075163, IMG submission 71478) | Wastewater effluent complex algal communities from Wisconsin, to seasonally profile nutrient transformation and Carbon sequestration -... | ecosystem: Engineered > WWTP > Effluent > Algae...
CGATTCCTCGACGACGGCCGCCTGCCGCTCGACAACAACATCTCCGAGCAGCACCTGCGCCGCGAGGTCCTCGGCCGCAAAAACTGGCTCTTCCTCGGCAGCGACGGGGGCGCCCACGCCAACACGGTCTTCGTCACCCTGCTCGCCAGCTGCCAGCTCCACGGCATCGAGCCCTGGGCCTACCTCCGCGACCTCCTGTGCCTCCTGCCGTCCTGGCCCAAGAGCCGCGTCCTCGAGCTCGCCCCCGCCTTCTGGCAGCAGACCCTGCAGCAGGAGGACACTCAGCAGCGCTTGGCCGCCAACGTCTTCCGGGGTATCTCGCTCGGCGAACACGCTCCGACCACGTAGCCCGGATCGCCGTCGCGGTCACGACGCAGTCTGCCGAACGGATACCTCTAGTATAAGGCCGCGCAGCGCGGTTCTACGACAGGCGTACGGTATTGGTGATATCGTGTATTGCGGGTGCTAGACCCCTCCACGGGCCTGTCTACGACAGGTTGTTCCGAAAACCGCCAAGATCGCGACAAAAACGGTACGAATTTTCGAGACCGGAAAGAGATCGCACAGCCGCGCATAGGGGCCTGCGGTGCTGTGTCGGGGGCCACCATGGCCAAGCCCTTCGGCCGATCCGCGACGCCGCATCATGCCACACCAAACGAGACCAGCGTGCCGGATCTGTACCGAGGGTCAGGTGCCGCTGCCCGCAGCATGAGGCACCGATCCGCATGATCCGGAGTGTTACCCTCGCCGTGGCGCTCGGGCATATCGCTGGGCACCGAGCCCGAGCCCCTTTGCCCGACATGATCAACACCGTCGCCACCGCGCTTGGAGTCTTCGTCGGCACCAACGTTGACGACCTCGTGGTGCTGACCGTCTTGTTCCTGACGTCGCGGGCCATCGGCAAGCCCAGGCCATGGCAGATCGTTGCGGGCCAATGCATCGGCATCGGCGCGCTGGTGGCGTTCTCAGTCATCGCAGCCCTTGGGTTGGTCTTGGTTCCGGACGCATGGGTCGGCCTGCTCGGGCTGATCCCGATCGGTCTGGGCGTATACGGGCTCATCGCAGCGTTTCGCGCCAGGCATGCGGTCGATGCTCCGCCCGCGGTGCCGGCCTCCGGCGTGCTCTCCGTCGCTGGTGTCACCTTGGCGAACGGCGCCGACAACCTCGCCATCTACACGCCGCTGTTTCGCACGATGACACTCGGCGGCGCAGTGATCACCATCGCGGTCTTCGGCGTGATGGTCGCGCTGTGGTGCGGCGCAGGGGCCTTGCTCGGTGGCCACCCGCGAGTCGTCGCACTCGTCGAGCGTTGCGGCCCTTGGCTCGTGCCCATCGTCTTCATCGTGATCGGCACCGTCATCGTGATCGACTCGGGCGTCGTGGGCCGCCTCATGGGCGGAGCATGATCGAACAACGGGCTACACGAGCGTCGTCCGCCGAGAACCCGCGGTACACTCACCCAGTACATGAGCAGTCGGTGCGTGACGGTCTCGCCACCGCGGAGGCCAGCCGTTCCAGATCACAGCTTCCAGGAGTAGGCTCCGGGGCGCTTGGATCGGGCCGCGACGAGACCGCCGGCTAACGGCCTCGCAAGAGTGTCAGTGGGTACTTCGCAGGTCGGCGCGTGCATCCCGGATGATCAACCAGGCCGAGTGAAGGAAGAGACCTGCGATGATGACGGCGACGACGAGGTCGGGCCAAGGTGTCGCCGTCGACCAGACCAAACCTGCGGCGAGGACCACGGCCAAGTTTCCGATCGCGTCGTTGCGAGAGAACAGCCAGACCGCCCGGACGTTGGCGTCGCCCTTGCGATGCGGGATCAAGACCACGGCCGCGAGCACGTTGACGACCAGCGCCACGGCTGCAAAGCCTCCCATGAGGAACGGCTCGGGTTGCTGCACCACAAGGACCCGGTAGGACGTGGCTGCGAGCACGCCAAGGCCGAGAACACCCAGAAACACGCCCTGCAATAACGCGGCGCGGGCGCGTGCAGCCAACCCCCAGCCGACCGCGATGAGGCCGAGGAACGAGATCAAGCCGTCGCCGAGGAAGTCCAGGGAGTCAGCCTGCAGGGCTTGAGAGTCAGCGAGGAAGCTGCCGACGATCTCGACGAGGCCGTAGCCGGCGTTGAGCAGGACGACGGTCCAGAGGGCCCGCTTGTAAGCGGGGGTCACGTGCGAGAGGTCGGGGACGCGGTCCTCGTCGGCGACGCCGTTCGGTCGCGGCGCGTCCAGTCGGTCGAGTCGGTAGCCGAGCGCGGTGACCGTGGTCTCAACCTCGGGTAGCTGTCGCTCGACATCCTCGACATCGAGCGTCATCACCTGGGACGCGATCGACACCTTGACGTCCTTCACGCCCGGCAGGCAGCGGGTCGCTTTCTCGATCTTGGCGGCACACGAACTGCAGTCCATCCCCGTGACGTGGTAGCGGACTTGACCGTCGTCTCTTGTCGTCGCGTTCATCGTCCTCTCCTCTGCCCGTCAGGGCGCCACCATCTCGGGCAGAAGTCCGCTCACTCGCGCGAGCTCCACCGACGCGAGCGCAAGGGCGCGACGCGTTTCGACGTGTGCGCCCAGATACTCGAGGAACGTCTGTTGCAGCACGACCGCCTCGCGGATAGCGATGCGCCCGCTGGCCATCTCCGGGCCGAGAGCCGCGAGGTGCTGCTCAGCGCGTTGTAAGCGGTCGCCTTCAAACAGCGTGAGCTCCGTCTTGCGTGCCTGGAATTCGTGAATGCCGACCGCGACCTCTGCACGAACCTGCCTCCGCCAGCGCTCGAGCTCGGCCTCAGCGCGACGGGCGAGCGCGTTGCTCTCCGCGATCACACCAGCGAACGTGCGGCCGAGCGGGCTCGGAAGAACGATCGGAAACGCAAGCCCGCCGCCCAGCACCTGCTCGGCGAAGCCGTCCCGCTGCGCGTAGAGCACGATCGAAGGGTTCGGGGCTCGAGCGCGACGGTACATCTCGGCCTGCCGCAAGTAGACCTCGCGCTCGGCCTTTGCGAGCTCGATCTCCGAGCGGCGTGCAAGGGCCGTCTCGACCGCCACGACGAGATCCTCCGAGACGGGTAACGGCGACAGGTCTCCCTGGACCTCGAGCGCGGCCTGGATAGGATCATGACCAAGAAGCCCGGCGAGCACGGCGCTCGCCGTTGCGACCCGGCGCTCCGCCTCGATCTGCTGGCGTTGGATTCGCATGGAGGAGGCGACCACGACGTCGGTATTGAGTCCCGATCCGAGGCCGGCGCGCTCGCTGCTTCGGGCGAGCTCGACCAGCGGCTCTGCGGTTTTGGCGATCCGGCCGACCATCGCCCGCTGCTCCTGCGCCGCGAGCTGCTCGTAGTATGCGGTCAACGCTGACGCCGCGAGGTCGCGGCGGGTGAGCTCGATCTGTCGCTCGGACAGCTCGATCTCAGCGTCGGCGACGGCCATCCGTTTGCGGCGTTGCCCGGCGACCTCGATCTCCTGCGACAACCGCCCGTAGACGTTGAAATCTCGCTGGCCGTTCCACAAGCCGACGCGATGGCCGGCCGTAATCTCCACGGCCGGATTGCTGGGCAGCAGTGTGCGAGCCCCGAGACGGCGACCACGGGCGGCCTCCCGTTCGAGCTCTGCGATGCGGATGGTCGGGTGCTGGGCAAGCGCACAGGCGACGACCGCACCGCGAGTCAGAGGCCCCTGACACCCTGACGAGGCAGCGGCAGGTGGACCAGCCAGCCACGCGGCGAGGAGGAGAGACGTCAACATGAGCAGTGTGCGTGTGCGAGGTCAGCCTAAACCTTGTAGCGACTTCAAGGTCAAGCAAGGGTCCGCCGGAGCGCGATGCGAGAAGACACACGGGCTCACAGGATGCCTTCCTCGGCGACCGCGGCACCATCGAGTTCATGGCACACGACCCAAAGCGCATGACCATCGGCGCGCTCGGCGAGGCAGCGGGTGTGTCTCCCGAGACCATCCGCTACTACGAGAAGATCGGCATCCTCCCGGAACCAAGCCGCACCGCAGCCGGCTATCGTGTTTATCAAGCTGAACACGTCCGCCGGCTCAACTTCATCCGCCGCAGTCGCGAGCTGGGCCTCAGCCTCGACGCGGTGCGCGAGTTGCTCTCCCTGGCCAGCGACCGGCTTCGATCTTGCGCTCGCGTCGATCGCCTCGTCCGCGACCACATCCACGACATCGACCACAAGCTCGCGGGACTGCAGCAACTCCGCAACGCTTTGCAGGGGCTTGCCGACAGGTGCCGCACAGGCGCTCGGATCGCTGACTGCCGCATCCTCGAAGCCTTGCAGGAAGCAGAGCAGGCCATCGCCCCGCCTCTCGCCGATTGCGGGGCGGAGAACTGCACGCACAGCGCCGGGCACAAGATGCGGAGTTAAACAGAGTCGCATAGACCGGAGATCAAAGGAAGCGGGCGACACCGACGCCGACTCCTACCGCAACAAGGAGACCGTCGAATGCAACGCCGCCCGCAAAGCCACTCGTCGAACGCGTAAACCCTGACCACCTCTGCCATCGCAGCGCCACCGGCGACTCGCCGGTGGTTTTCGTCGGTGATTCTCGCCGGTGGATTTACGCGGATCCTGACCGGCGTCTACAATCGGCGCTCGTGCTCGAGGCGGCTGTAGGCAGGGGGGTTCATGGCGGGCGAGATTACCCGAGATGGCATCGTTGCCCGTGGCGATGACGTTGATGGCGTCGCTCACGGAGGACATGAGCAGTCGGGGCACGACGGCCTCGCCTCCGCGGGGCGCCAACCATTCCAGATCACGGCGCCGAGGAGCAGGATGGTGCCGCCATGGTTCACGATCGGCAGATCCCAGGCGAACTTGCCGGCGAGGATGCATGTCGAGGCGACGACTCCAACCGCGAGAGGACCAAAGCCACGGCGGCGATCGGCTCTCCATCCGAGGCCGACGAGTGCGAGGAGCAAGGCGATGAGGGTGATCGGAAGAAGCTGCTCGCGGGCCATGAGGAACGGAACACCGAGTGCACCGAGTGCGGCCCCATAGACCGGCCAGCACGATGGACAGGTCACGACAGGCAACGCCGACACGAGGAGTCCCGGGAGGACCGCAAGATAACCGGCGAGCCCGCCGCGGCGTGGCGGCGGTGGAGTGGCTAGCCCAGCTACGATGGCTTCGACGGGAGGTGCCCCGGGCGTCTCGCTCCCCGGGTACAGCCGGCATGCAGCTCCCACGACCGGAGCAGCTCCGCAGACGTCGCGGCCATCGATCAAGATGGTCGGCGATCCGTAGCCTTGGGTGTGCCGAGGGGCATCGGGAGCTGTGACGTCGTGCTCGACCCACTGTGAGGGCAACCCGACGGAGGTCATGGCCCGCGTGAGCTGCATGCGGGCTGCCTGCACGTGCGGGCAGCCGGGAAAATGGAGGAGCTCGACACGGGGAAGGCGCAGGGACACGGGGGACCATCCTGCCTCTGGAGTCGACTCCAGTGTCAACTGCCTCCGGATCACCAAACGTTGCTTGATCCTGGACCCCACTCCAGGTGCATTCTTGCCGCATGAACCGCCTCGTCGCCCCGCTCGCCCTCGCCATGCTCGCCGCGCTCGCCGCGTGCAGCTCGGACACAACGAGCCCGCCCGTCCCGGCGCAGGCGGCAGCACCAACGCCAGCGCCCGTCGCACAGACCGACCTGGCCGCGTCCCTGGAGGCGCTGAAGGCCGACTTCAACGCCCACCGCGGCGAAGCACGGTTCCTGACGCTCCTCTCCCCGTCGTGAGGGATGTGCCAACATGGCGCCCGTGCGGTCCGCACGGCAATTTTCGACGGTACGAGCGGGGGCAAGTTGAGGTCATTCGTCGTATGGCTCCCGATTCTTGGAGGCGATGGACAGTCAGTCGCGCTCGAGACGGGTGAGGTCTTCCGCGGCGTCGACGTGCCGCAGTATTGGGACGGCGAGCAGCGAGTCGGCAAGGAGATCGGACGAGGGCTCGGCATCGACGGATGGGTCGCATGGGACATCTACCTGTTCTACAAGCCGGACGCGGTGTGGTCCGACGCGGCGCCACCGGAGCCGGACGCCGTGCTCGCGCAGGTCGCCGGCGCAGTCGTGGGTTCGAAGGGAACCCTCCCGCCGCGCGGCGACCAATCGCGGCTGCCCGCGGAATTCCGCGAGCGGGCCGATGTCGTGGGTGAACCGGATGAGCTGGCCGAGCTGCTGTCGCAGGTGGCCGGGAGGTTCGCGCGGTGAGGTCCTCGTGAACCCCCGAACCCAGGCGCTCCGCATCGGCGACATCGCCCGTCAGTCCGGGTTGACGGTCGACACGATCCGCTACTACGAGCGCGAGGGCTTGCTGGGCCGCGTCCCGCGCCGACCGTCGGGGCTGCGAGAGTTCGGCCCCGATATCGTGACGCGGCTCGCGTTCATCCGGCAGACCGCTCTGCTCGGATTCTCGCTGACGGAGATCCGCGAGTTGCTCGCGCTTCGGGTGTCTGCTCAGACCACGTGCGAAGAGGTCGAGCGTCGAGCGCGTGCCAAACTGGATGCGGTCAACGCCCGCATCGCCGCACTTGACGGCGTGCGCGCTGCGCTGGATAGGGTGGCCACGGCGTGTGCATCCGCGGTCAGTCCGTGCCCGTGCCCGTTCCTGAAGGTTCTCGACGCGCAGGCAAACCCGGACAGATCGTCGAGCAGGTGAGGCGTGTTTCACGCGCAAGAACTGGCGATCGTGGGAGGGCGACATGGTCGAGCACCGGGCGCCACGATGACGGTCGGCTCGGACGGTCGGTGAAGTATTCTTGACGGCCATGCAAAGCCTTTATCGCCGCCCACTGCCCGCCGAACTCATCCCCTTCGCCGCCCCGGCCGGCCGTGTGTTGTTCGACGAGGCGCGCGCGAACGGCGGCATGGAGGCGTTCTTCCCGCTGATCGAACAGTTCCACACGCAGGCCGACCCGGCGTTTTGTGGGCTCAGCTCGCTGGTCGTCGCCCTCAACGCGCTCGGTGTCGACCCTGGGCGCCTTTGGAAAGGCCCCTGGCGGTGGTTCAGCGAGGAGTTGCTCGACTGCTGTCTGCCGCTGTCCAAGGTGCGAGAGCGGGGGATCACGCTCGACGAGTTCGCCTGCCTCGCCCGGTGCAACGGCGCGAGCGCCGAAGTGAGCCGACCTGACACGCACACCGAGGCCGACCTCCGCGCCGTCGTCATTGCGGCGGTGAGCTCGAGCGTCGATCCGGCCCTGATCGTCGCCTACGACCGCCGCGTGCTCGGCCAGACCGGCGAGGGCCACTACTCGCCGATCGGGGGCTACCACCGCGCGAGCGATCAGGTGCTCATCCTCGACGTCGCCCGCTTCAAGTATCCGCCGCACTGGGTGCCGCTGCCGGCGCTCTACGCCGCGACACAGCCCGTCGACGCGGTGACGGGTCGCCCGCGTGGTTGGGTCCTACTTCGCCGCAACGAACGTCCCGCGAGCCTGCTATTCACCGCACGTTGCGTCGGTGATGGTGGTTTCGAAGCGTTCTCACGGGCGCTCGACGAGATCAGAGCCGTGCTGGCGCGGGAGCCGGTCTCTGACCTGCCGTCTGCGCTGACGAAGTTGCTCGTCGCGGCCGCCGATGGCTTCCCGGTCATGCTCGAGCGTCGCGCACTGGCCCTGCGCGAGCACGCGGAGGAGGCCGATGCGCTGCTCGCCGACCTTCGTGCGACCGATGTCTACGCCGCGGTGGCCGCGAGAGCGTCGGCTCCGTGGGACGCCGATGTCGCGACCTTGCTCCTCCTGGCGCTACCGGCGGACGTCTGGTCGCCGCTACCGGAGCACGTGCGCACCGCGTGGCAGACGGTAAGCGCGCTCGAGCGACTACCACTCGCCGTGCGCACCGAGAGCGAGCACATCCACCGTCAACTCACCGACCTGTGCTCGCTTGGCCGCGGCGGAACGTGCGCACGGTGTGGGTGATCCGAGGGACGCACCGCGAGAGGCGCTCGAGATGTGAAGCGAGTTTCGCGCGGTCAGCGGGCGTCCAGCTCGATCAACTGCGCCTCGATCGCGTCGGCTGCTCGACGGAAACGGAAGCGCAATGCGTCGGGTGTGAGGGATTGATCAGGGCTGGCGGGGTCGTCGATCGGCCAGTGCAGCCGGCGCACCGCGCCGAAGAACAGCGGGCAGACCTCCTCCGCGCACAGCGTCACCACAACGTCGATCGTGGTCGGGTTTATGGTGGCGACCGACTTCGAGCTGTGCGTGGAGAGGTCCAGGCCCCGCTCTGCCATGACCTCGATCGCGTAGGGGTTGACCCGCGACGGCTGCGAGCCGGCGCTTTGGACGTGCGCCTGGTCGCCGTAGCGGGCGCGGGCCAGGGCCTCCGCCATCTGGCTGCGGGCAGAGTTGGCGACACACAGGAACAGGATGTTGCGGTGGGCGGGGGCGGGCATGGTCGTCACGCGGAAGTGAAGCGAGAGGCGGTGCGATTGGCGAACGCGACGAGCGAGAGCATCACGGGAACCTCGACAAGTACACCGACCACGGTGGCGAGCGCCGCCCCGGACTGGAGTCCGAACAGGCCGATCGCCACCGCGACCGCCAGCTCGAAGAAATTGGATGTGCCGATTAACGCGGCCGGCGCGGCGACGCAGTGCGGCAGCTTCCACAGCCACGCCCACAGGTAGCCGATTGCGAAGATCCCGTAGCTCTGGATCACGAGCGGCACCGCGATCAGGCCGATCGTCAGCGGGTGCTCGACGATCGTCGTCGCCTGGAACCCGAACAGGAGCACGACCGTCGCCAGCAGGCCGATGATCGACGCCGGTTTGAGCAGGCCCACGAATCTGCCGAGCGCGCCCGGATCCCGCGTCTTCGCCACGAGCGCGCGGCGAGTCAGCGCACCAGCACCGAGCGGGATCACGACGTAGAGCACGACCGACAGGAGCAGGGTCGTCCACGGGACCGTGATGTCGGAGACCCCGAGCAGGAGCGCCGCCAGCGGCGCGAACGCAACGACCATGATCAAGTCGTTCACCGCGACCTGAACCAGCGTGTAGTTCGCGTCGCCGCGAACGAGCTGACTCCACACAAAAACCATCGCCGTGCACGGCGCGACCCCCAGGAGCACGGCCCCGGCGATGTACTGCCGCGCATCCGCCTCGGGGATGAGGCCGGCGAAGATGTGCAAGAAGAACAGGCTGGCGAGCGCCGCCATGGTGAACGGCTTGATCAGCCAGTTGATCACCAGCGTGACGACGAGTCCTCGCGGTCGCCGACCGACGTCGCGGACGGCGCCGAAGTCGATCTGGATCATCATCGGGTAGATCATCACCCAGATCAGGACAGCGACGACGAGGTTCACGTTGGCCACCTCGAGGGCGCTGACGGCGGCGAACAGGCCCGGCGCGAGGTTGCCGAGCGCGACGCCAGCGACGATGCACAGGCCGACCCACACACTGAGGTAGCGTTCGAACAAGCCGAGGGGACTGGTAGCGGTCATGGGAGGGTCTCCGTGTAGCAGGCGGATGTCTTCGTAAGGTTACGATTTTGCGTTACAGGGCCCCGACGAGAGCCTTGAGGCGGCGGAACGTACGGGGCTCGATGCAGTAACAGGTCCGCGGGCCGTCGATCTCGCCGCGGATGAGGCCGGCATCCTTGAGCACCTTAAGGTGCTGCGAGACGGTGGACTGGGCGAGCGACAGTTCGCCGACGAGCTCGCCGCAGACGCACGACGATCGGCGCGAGAGCAGGCGTAGCACCTGCACGCGGGCGGGATGCCCGATCGCCTTCGCTAGCGTGGCGAGCTCCGCGTCCGCCTCCCCACCCTCGACGGGCCGGAGATCCACGCGCTCGTCGGCGGGCGGGCAACATCGAGATGCTGGATCCTCATTCATCGTCATTCAACGATATAGAGATCTGCGCGCCAATACTAGCCCCTGGCCTCCCTTGTAGCCGGGGGGCGTGTGAGCTCGCTATGGCGTCAGACGCCGGTTAGCGGTCGAGCAGCAGGCGCATGCAGGTCGCGGACGCGGGGCACAGCTCCGCGAACTCCACGCTGCGCCGCAGCGACTCCGGCGCGGCGGATCGGCCGACCGCCGCGAAGCCCAGGCGCGAGAAGTAGGCCGGCGCGGTCGTCGTGAGCAACCACAGCGACTCGAGCCGCATCGCCCGTGCGTAGGCGATGCGGTCGCGCGTGAGTTGCTCACCGAGTCCACGGCCCCGGATCTCCGGAGCGACGGCGACCGAGCGGAGCAAGCCGGCCGCGCCGTACAGCTCGACACCGGCGCACCCCACGAGGATCTCGTCGGCGACGACGACGTAACCGCCGGGAAAGCCATACTCGAGGCCCCCGAGCGGCAAGCCGCACGCATCGACGAGCCCGCGACACGCGGCGAGATCGGCGAGCACGGCGGGTCGCAGCGCGAGCGTCATGGCGTCACGAGCAGCAACCACCCGGCGGCTTCCAGTCGGGGCGCCGCTCGTAGCCGATCACCCGGCCGCGCGGGTCGATCGTGATCTCGCAGCACTCCTGGAACAGCTCGCGGAGCTTCACGCGGCCCCGCTGCACCCGCGACTTCATGCCCGACAGTGAGACCCCCAGCATCGCCGCCGCATCTTTCTGCGTCAGCCCCTCGAGCTCGGTCAACGTCAGCGCCTCGCGGTACGGCGACGGCAGCATGGCGATGAACGGCGCGACGAAAGCCGCGAACTCTCGCTCGACGGCGCCGTCTTCTTCGACGTCCACCGCGGGCACGGCCACCTCGGGCGGTTCGTCCGTGTCGACCGGCCGCCGCGCGGTCCGCCTGCGATGGTCCAGGATGGCGCTCCGGGCCACCTGGTAGACCCATGGCCCGAATCGATCCTCCTCGCGCAGACCGGCGAGGCCGCGCTGCATTCGCAGAAAGACGTCCTGCAAGACGTCATCCGCGTCGGACCCGGACACGCGGCGCTCGACGAACGGACGGAGCTTGCGCTCGAGGTCCCGCCACGCGCCGCGCATCTCGGGCGAGATCATGCCGCCGAAGCCCGCGGGCGCGTCGCCTCGATCGTCGCGGACGCGACGTAGTCCTCGGCGCCGGAGCCCGGGAACCACTCGCTGATGAAAGCACGACTCTCGGGCTTCACGGTGACACGGATGTTCTCAAAGCCGGCATCGCGCAGCAACGACTCGACCACGCCGACCTCTGCCGCCCCGGACACGCAGCCCGCGAGCGTCTCGACCTTGGAGGCCAGGCACGCCGGCAACGGCTTCAGCGCGACGACGTCGGAGATCGCCAGCCGACCGCCGGGCCGCAGCACGCGGAACGCCTCGACGAACACCGCCCGCTTGTCGGGGGACAGGTTGATCACGCAGTTGGACAAGATGACGTCGACCTGGGCGTCGGCGACGGGCAGGTGCTCGATCTCCCCGAGCCGAAAGTCGACGTTCTTCGCGTCGACCTTGCGGGCGTTCGCCCGCGCCTTGCTCACCATGTCGGGTGTCATGTCGACGCCGATCACCCGCCCGGTCGCCCCGACCTGCCGCGCCGCGAGGAAGCAGTCGATGCCGCCGCCGCTGCCGAGGTCGAGTACCGTCTCGCCGGGCTGCAGCGCCGCGATCGCCTGCGGGTTCCCGCAGCCGAGCCCCATGTTCGCCCCCTCGGGCAAGAGGTCCAGGTCGGCGCTCGCGTACCCGAGCTGGACGCTGCCCGCCGGGGCCGCGCAACACCCGGGTGTGCACCCGCCCTGTGTCGCGCCCTTCGCTACCTTGCCGTAGACGTCGCGGACTGCGCCGCGGACTTCATCGTGGTCCTGTTCGCTCATTTCGGTCTCCTGATCCAAGGACGCCGGTCCCGGACGAAGGACGCAGGACGCAGGACGCGGCGCTGCCGAACGGGCGCCACGTCGCTGGGCCGTGCTCGGTCTCGGGCTCGCTCGAGGTCAGGCCGAGGCGCTGCGCGACCAGCACGGCGGGAGGGCGATCGGCCAGTCCTTCACAGCCGTTGAGGTCTCGGCGACATGCGGTCGGCCTCGTGCAACGCGGCCGCGTTCATGCACACCGCCGAAGCGGGCGTGTCGAGCTCATGCGTTCAACCAGTTCTCGTGCGGTCGCCCGCAAGCGGTACTCCCACAACTCCGTCGATCACCGCGCTGTTGGCGAACCGTAGGCGCGCGACCACGTCATGGACGCATTGATGGTGTGGCAGGTTGAGCGATGCGGCCTTTCCGTTGACGCTGGTGAGCGTCACATGGCCCTGTTGGACATGGACGCCGATCGACACGTACACGTCCGAAAAGCAGGGATCTAGCTCGTCGGCCTTCTGCTTGATCGCACGCTGCACCATGCCCCAACTGACACGGCGGGGCTTCTTGGATGACGGGAGCTCGTCCACCGCCGTGGACTTCATCACGAGACCGGGTGCGGTCGCCTGGGTTGGTGGGTTCTCGGCGGAGGCCGACTTGCTGCTCTCGGCGCTCGATGCCGCTGTGGAGGCCGGTGGGAGAGGGCTTGCGTCGGGTCGACGGGGTGGCGCGGCGTGGATGGGAGGGGGTCTCACGTCGGTGGGCGCGAGCGTCAGCGCCTCGACCGGGAGTGATTTCTCGAGGTACCGCTCAACGCCGAGGGTTCCGAGCACGGCCACCGTGGCGGACAGCGCCAACCCCCCGAGTCGGGCCCACGCGGGAGCGCCCACGGGACGCGGCGGGAGGGGCCTGGGCAGCGACGGCAGCTCGAGTCCCTGGATCGCCGCCATCATCGCGGCCGCCGAGGGATAGCGCCGCTCCACGCTGGTGAGCGCGCCCATCACCACGTCGCTCACTGCTTGCGGGATTTTCGGGATGATGATCGCCGGTGGCGGGGGCTCGAGCGGTTCATCCTCGGTGCCGAGATCGACGAAGCACCCGGTGAGCAGCGTGAACATGATGGCGCCGACCGACCAGAGGTCGACCCGGTGATCGCAGACTCCCCCGTCGCGTGCCATCTCGGGCGCCATGAAGTACGAGGCGCCGACCGGCTCACGCGCAGCCCGCAGTCCACCGGTGATCGGTGACGAGGCGGAGCCCAGGTCGATCAGGAACACCTCGATCCGCCCGGACGGACGCAGGCACCACAGGCAGTTCGCGGGCGAGATGTCTTGATGGACGACGCCAGCCGCATGGAGCGTCTGGAGCGTGTCGAGGAGCTGCAGCGCGATGTCGCAGACACGGTCCGGCTCCATGCGCCCGTCCTCGAGCAGGGTGGTGAGGGGAACGACGCCGGGGATGTAGTCGTAGGCGATGTAGTGCTGGCCGTCGGCCACTCCGAAGTGCAGGGCCGCGACGAGATGCGGGTCGCGGATGCGGGCCGCCAGGCGTCCCTCCTGAACGAACCGCGCCACGAGCTCCGGGTCGTTCTTCGTGCCCTGATCCATGAGCTTGAGCGCCACGGGTCGCTGCGTCACGAGGTCGCGGCCGCGGAAGACATGACCCTGCCCGCCTCTGCCGAGCGGCGCGTCGATCTGGTAGCGGCCGTCCAGAACACGGGGGGTCATGGCTTCTCCTCCTCGGGCTTCTCCGCGTCGGGCTTCTCCGCGTCGGGCTTCTCCGCGTCGGTCCACTTCGTGCGGATGTACTCGGCGATGGCGTCGAGCGACCAGCCGTCGTCGCGGAGCCGGCGTGTCAGCTCCGCCCGCTGGACCGCGGACCGCGGGTACTTCGTGATGTTCCCGCGCCCGCGGAGGGACTCGACCGCTGGGGGCAGAATGCCCCGGCGAACCCAGTCTCGGAGCGTCACTTGCGTGACACCGCCCGCCTTGGCGACCTCGGTAGCGAGCGCAAACGTCCTGCGCGGTTTTGGCACCCTACGCGGCACAGGCGGCAGTTTAGGCCCAAAGACCTCTGTACGCGGAGTCTTTTTCATCTTGCGATTTTATTTGGTTTATTTATTTTTAAACAGTGAGGAAGTGGCCCATGCAACCGCGAGACATGTCGAGACGTGCAGTGAACGCCCACCAGATCGTGACTCAAGTAGTACTGCCGCAGGAACCATGTGTGGCCGGCGCGATCAAGGATGGCGCGACCGCGATGCCCATGCCTGCGCGTCGCCCCACCGTGATCTCGAGTGTCCCGGGCACCGAGTACGGCGCGGTGTTGTCGATCAGCTTGCGCTCGCGCCTCGTCTCGGCGGCAGCGAGTGAGGCCGGCGCTCGACGCCGTGGGAGGCGAGGCCAATGACGACGCACCGCATCATCGCCGCGTCATCGCTGCAACCCGGCCTGGCGACGATCGTCGTGTCGCTGCCGGACCGGACGATCCGCAGCCGAGTGTTCATGGTCCAGCAGCAGCCACATGGCGTCGTGCAGGTCGCGTTCACCTCCGGCGACATGGTCACGCTGATGGCCCGTGCCGCGGTCGGCTACATCGAGCCGCCCTCCCAACCCCGTACTCGTAGACGTGCATCGTGAATCAACGCCCCCGACACAAAGGTGCTGCCATGACAACGCTGATCCCTCTCACCGCTCCTCTCCCGCTGTTCTACCACCCGGCCAGTGAACGGGTCCTCTACCTCGCACATGGTCCGACCCCGCTGGTGTTCACGATACAACTCCGTGATGTCACCCGGCACGAGCTGATCACCCAGCAGCCCGTGTTGCAGCCGACGGTGCACCCGTTCGGCCTCTGCACCGGGGTCTCGTCGCTGGCGGAGGCTCCTGTCCGGCGTGCCCTGGCGGCCGCGGAGGACATAAAGTCCGGCATCCTCGACGGGACTCTCACGCTCTGGATCGACTTCTGCGATGCGCTCGCCGAGCGGCTGCACGAAGGAGAGGATCTCGAGCAGGTACTCAAGACAACCTGGGTGTTGAAGGGCGCGGCGGACGTCGACCTGCACGAGGGCGCGGCCGCGGTGGTAGGCTGATTGTATGCGCACCGGAATCTCGATCGCCCTCGCGCTGGTCCTGAGCATCCCACCGCGCCCGGCCCTTGCAGGTGGGCTGTCCCGCGATCAGCTCGCCAAACTCGACAAGCTCCACGCGCTCGAGACCGACAAAAAATTCGAGGAGGCGTACGACCTCGCTGTCCAGGAGTTCAAGGACAGCGCCGCGTCGGCCAGCTACCGGCGCCAGGTGATCAACCGCGGCCAGGTCATCGCCATCGGGCTGTACGACCAGACCAAGGCCGTCACCTACCTCTGCACCGCGATCGAGATGCTGCGGGTCTACCCGGCCGAGCCGATCGCTTCCCCGGAGGACCTCGAGATCCCGCCCACGCTGGAGGGGCTCGAGGTTCGCGCGAGCGAGGTCGCGGCGCCGTGCGCGAGACCCAGCCCGCCACCGAAGGCTGAGGCGGCGAGCAGTAGTGACGGAGCGCCGGTCCCCGACGCATCGCCATCGCGGCCCGAAGGGCCCGAGCCTCTGCCCCCGGTGTCACCGGCTCGTCGCTCGCCACCGCGGATCGCCATCGGTTCCACCCTGCTGGTCGCGGGTGCTGGTCTCGCCGCCGGCTTCGCAGGTTGCTTCGCCGCCAGCTGGCACGAGCGCGCGCAGATCTCGGCGCTCGATGCTCGGGCCGAGCAGGCGGGACGCGACCCGACGAACGAGGAGTGGTCGGAGGCCGCGACGGCCGACGCCCGGGCCATCCGTCTGACGCGGACCGGCACGACGCTCGGTGTGTTCGCAGCGGTCGGCGTGCTTGGCGGGCTCCTCGTGCTGGTCCTTCCTCCTCGCCCGGCCTCCCGCGTCCAGGCGCGTCCTGTGGGGTCTGGAGTCCGCATCAACTTCTGACGCTCGAATGCGCTCCGAGCGGGGTACTATCTTCTTTCTATGAACCGCCGCCTCATCGCACTCGCCCTCGTTCTCGCCGGATGCGCTGAGCACACGTCCGAGTATCAGGATCTCCTCGACAAGTATGGTAGCGAAAGCGACGGCGGCGACGCAGGGACGACGGGTGATGCGCAGCCGACGAGCGCGGGCTCTGTGGGCAGCGACAGCGCCGACGCATCCGCGGGCGACGAAGCCGACGCGACCGACACCGGCGCGCCGCCATCCGACACCGCGATCGATACCGGTGACATGGCCGACACCGGCGACGCGACCGACACCGAGGACAGCCCGCCCGTGGTCGACGCCGACAAGCCGACGATCGTGTCGGTCGACCTGCCGGCGAACGTCTACGCAGCCGGCCCCTTGTCACTCGCGGTCCAGGCCGAGCACACGGGCTCGGTGTTCGTCACGCTCGACGGCGCCGACGTGGGCGAGCTGATCGCCGCAGGCGGCGGCCTCTTCACCGGCGCGCTGCCGGTGCATGGCGCGATCGACAATGGCTGGCACGACGTCATCGTCACCGCGAAGCAAGGCCCGTACGAGGACAGCCGCGGCGTCGGCTACACCGTCACGACGCCCGCGCCGGGGACGGAGGCGTGGTCGCTTGCAGGCCCGGACGGAAGCCGCACGAACCGCGTCGCGGTCACGCCCGAGGGGGACTTGATCGAGGTCGGCCAGACCGAGATCGGCGGCGTCCCGCGGCCGACGATCCGCAAGCGGTCGAGGGTCACAGGCGCGGAGCTGTGGCCCGAGAAGACGATCACGCTCGACACGCGCGAGGGCGGCGCCGTCGACGTCGCGGTCCTGCCGGACGGGCGCATGTGGGTCGCGATGAACGTGCGACCGCCGGGC
>Ga0075163_10005682_pt1 | contig 16568 bp, 25 predicted proteins | sample JI1023141ADNA_FD_71478 | JGI IMG/M metagenome (GOLD analysis project Ga0075163, IMG submission 71478) | Wastewater effluent complex algal communities from Wisconsin, to seasonally profile nutrient transformation and Carbon sequestration -... | ecosystem: Engineered > WWTP > Effluent > Algae...
CGCACTCGAGCCATGTGAGATCGGGGTCGAGCCCAAGGGCCAGGAGAAGGTCGCGAGGGCCCGCGCCGCAGCGCTGCGTGCTCCCGCAGAAGAACGCGAGGCTCTTGTCCTCGTTGACGCGCAGAATGCCCGACGGGGTTGAGTTGGGACGCGGCACGAAGGCCTGGTTGGTGCAGGAGTCGAGGTCGGCGGCGAAGATGTGTTGGACTTCGTGGACGGGGCAGAAGTACGTCCACCCCCTACTGACGGGGGTCGGACATAAGCCCTGATCCTCGAGCTCCGACAGGATGTACGCGAGCGCCGGGTGTTCTTCGGGATCGATGTCGATGGACTTCGCGCCGACGATGGCGTTGAAGCCGTCTTCGTTGCGCAACTTCAGCGAAAATGCGCGAGTAAGTCCCTCGACCACGTCAGCTCTCGGCTCACCAGCGCGGCGGTCTAGTATGTAGACCCGTCGAGGGTCCATCGGGTTCTTGATGTGCACCGACCCTGGCAGCCTCAGTAGCTGTGACCCGAGCACGGCGTCTTCATCAGCGTTCAGAGCTCGACACAGCGCGAGTCCTACTTGCCGCCACTCGTGTAGCGGAAGCCCGCGCGACTCCTCTTCGCCGAGAAGCCAGTACGCATGATACCCCCCACCGCTCCGCACGAAGAGGTCGGGCGGGTACGCGGCGAGTAGCTCTTCGGGAGGCGCCTGGTCATGCTTCGCATCCCAGTCGGCCGTGAAGACACGCGCACGCCGCACGTTAGCGTTGGTGCGTGCCTGCCCGTAGGGAATGTCCTGAAGCGCAACGAAAGGCGCTGCGCCCCAGCGCTGCAACCGCTCGAGCTGCGGAACTAGCTCGTCGAGCGCGTAGATGCGCTCAAAGATACCCGGCGAGCCGCCAAGGGCCTCACGCCGAAAATAGAGACGCACACCCGCGGTGTCGACGGGGTCGCCAAGAAGCCGCGGGAGCAGCGTGAGCACATCGAGGTAATACGGGTGCTCGGCGAGTAGCTTGTCGTACCGAGGCCGGAGCACGTCGAGAACCGCGGCGTCCTTTCGCTCTTGTTCCGCTGTGCGGCTGTTGTACTTGACCCAGGCATCACGGTCAGTCGCAGACATTGCGTCGTGCCACGTACGGAGACGCGCAGCAGGCACGCCGCGCAGCAGTCGGCTGTATTCTCCAGGTCCACAGATATCAAACAGTGCACGGCGAGAGTTCGTCGGGTACTGTGCCTCGAGGACGTCCATGCGCTGCGCAGGAGTCATCGAGTGAAGGTAGCCAAAGCGCATAGAGGCCATCCTAAAGGGGGTGAAGGGCCTCACGCAAGCAAGCTCGCGTATGGCCACGAAAAACAGTTATTCTTCGCTATCTACGCGCACTTAGCGTGCGTTGTGTGCTAGCGCAGCGTTCTCGAGAACGTGCCGCAGATGCTCATCGTAGTCGCGTTGACGCGCGGCGTTCTCGGCGAGAATGCGCGCGCGCATTTCGTGGAAACGCAGCATGCGGGCTTCACGTTCGGAAGCGACAGATGCGTCGGGGACGGAGTTCTGGCCCAGGCCATAACCGACGAGTCCCGCAATCATCGCGTGTCGCGTGCTGTCTTGAATGCGCGGGAGCAATCCCAGCTGGTGGGCTACCTCGAGCATGCCGGCAGCGGCGAAGGGGGACATGGCCATGCCGCCATGATACCATACGCAGATGCAAGCAACAGGCCTCATCATTGGCGGCAAGGTAGTCCCCTGCGCACTCCCCGTTTTCAACATGAACGACCACGGGTTCAGCATCGTGGTGGGCAAGGGCGCGCGGCGGCCCGCACCTAAGCAAGAGATCGATCTCGCCGTGTGGCACTGGACGGGCGGAGAGGGCAGTCTGGCTACGCTGGTGCACGTGCTGCACACACGCGGGTACGGCGTCGAGTTTTACATCTGCGATGGGCAGATCTATCAGCTGGCAGACCCTGTGCTGGTCGACGCGTTTGGCGCTGGTGCGTACAACCCAAGAGCCGTGAGCATCGAGGTACAGAACTATGGCTTCCGCAACGCAGGAGAGCCCATCCCACGAAACGACCGCGGCACACGCCCGCTGATCGACGCCGTCCAGAACGGACGCAAACGGAAGTTCGCGGCGTTCTGGGACGACGACCTGCGGGCGTGCTGCGCGCTTGCCGATGCGCTTAGCACGGCCATCCCGTCGATCCCTCGCACGACGCCCGTAGGGCTCGACGGGAAGGTCTACAGCGACTTCATCACCCCTGCTCAAATGCGCACGGTGAAGGGGCACGTGGGCCACTTCCAGCTCAGCAAGATGAAGAGTGATCCAGGCCCGCAGCTGCTTCAGCGGTTCCTCGACGAGAAGGTGGTTACGGGAGCGAGTCCGCTGCAGGGACGGTGAGGTTGTAGTCGCCTGCTACTTTGCGGAACGCGGCGGGCAAGTCCGTTTCTGACGCGGTAAAGTCGTGCGCAGCCTGCAGGGCGTGGAACAGCGACGAGTGTACTGTGAATAGTTCGTCGAGGTCCGCCGGAAGATCAAACTCGTCCCGTAGGTCGTATACCGAGGAGTAGCTGTCCATCGCGACGTCGTAGACGTCGTCAGGGATGAACAGCCCGACAGCGCAGCGCACGGGACACTCAGCCGTTTTGTCTAGGCGGAAGCGACACACGCCACCAGGTTCGGTCTCGGTGTAGGAGCGCGGGTTCCCCTTCACCACGAAGTGGTCCCAAACCTTGTCGAAGATCTCTTGAGCTGTCATGGGGTGCCTTTCTCCGAACACACCTCGAGCAACACCGCAGGCTCACACGCCGCCTTCATCGCCCCGAACGCAACGCCCGCGAACACCCGCGCGGCGTCGTACACGGGGATGTCTTGATGTGGACACCGCGGGTGGCCCTCCCAGAGCTTCTTCGCGGCCTCGACGGCCTTCTGCGCATGCAGGGCGCACTCGGCGAGTGCAGCCAGTTCTTCTTTGGGGGTCATAGGGCCTCTTTGAGTTTCTCACAGTGGTCGAGGGCTCTGCGCAGCTCTGCGATGGGTACAGGCATGCCGTGAATAGTCACGGAGGTGGGTGTCGCGCTGTTCCAGAGCACCTCCACGCGGGCGTCGCCAAGCCAGTACGCTGACGTCACGTCGTTAGTGAGGGACTTCTCCGCGGGCGCCGGCTCCTGCGCGTTCGCCCACGCCACGAGCTGCGCCGCAAGCACTAGCCCCGTCGTGTACTTCTCCACGGGGTTCTCGAGCAACTTGTACCGAAGGTACGTAGCGCGCATTTGCTGTGTGGGCAGTTCCTCGGGAGAGAGCGGCGGTAGTTGCGGCATAGGCGACGTTGCGCTCAGTAGTTCTGCGTAGTTGCGCGCGAAAGCAGGCGTGAACTCTGCACGAGTACCCTCCTGCGCATCCGCCCACGACTCGAGCAGCTCGGCCAACACAAAGGCCAAGCGCCCTTCTTGCACTGCCGTATCGCAGTTATTCCACGCGTCGTATGCGCTACGCAGCACAGGAGTCGGCATGTCATCTGCGGCGATTCCGCAGGCGCAGTCAGGTTGACGTCGAAGAGCCGTAGCAGCGGCACGCGCCCTTCGCGGCGTGAGCCACCCGGGCTTCTCTTCGTACGTGTGATCTTCACTCACCGCAGCCCGCGACGGATCCGCGGCTTCGAACGTCGCTTCGCCGTTGTCGGTGCGGATGGCCCACTCTTCGAGAGCTTCGGCTAGCAGCGTCGCGTTATGCTCCGCGTCCTCCATGGAGCACGCGTCTTCCCAGAGCACGGCTTTCTGGCGGAGACGCTCGGTAGGCATGCTCCGGGCGATCTCCGCCTTCTGCGCGGGATACTCGCGCAATGACGCCGCGAGACCGCGCGCCCCCGCAGCAGTGAGGCCTGCCGCGGGCACGCCATCGCTCCCGTACTGCGCTGCGAAAGCTTCGAGCTCTTCGGCCAGTGCGCGCGCCGCGCGTGCGTTCTCCACACCAGTGGCGTCGTACCAGCTCCGGAACAGTGCTTGCGCACGCAGCGTAGGCATAGCGTCCAGGGTCATGCCGGCATTGTTCCGTGAGTTCGTGCGTAGCGCTGATGCCCATGCGCGCGCATCTGCGACTTGCAGCCGCAACACCGCGGTGCGTAGGTCTGCGTCCGGCATGTTCATTTTCTTCGCCTCCTCCAACGTCACCACGCCGAGCACCGTCAGCGCACCCTGGAGATGCCCGAGCCAGCGCATAGCCTTCTCGCGCCGGTCTGCTGCCATGAGCTTGGGGATCTCATCGCACATGAAGAGGGCGTGCTCGAAAGACGACACGTTGTCCCCTGTGATGCCGTTCGGGCAACGGACGGCCCGAAGAGGCCGCTGATTCTTTGGCCTGTTCAGCCACGCCGTGTGCACTTGGGAAGCCAGCTTCCCGCACGCCTCCGCCACTTTCTCATTCGTCATCGCCATAGTCGTCATCTCCACGTGCAGGTTTGTAGGTGGACGCGGTGACCTCTCCAGTAGTTGGGTAGAGGTGCACGCGTACGCCTTTGGGATACCGTGTCATGGCGTCAGGTACGCGCATGATCGTGATGCCGCGTTCGAGGCCAACAATGGCCAAGTGTGCGAGTGCACCACCGACCTCTGTGATGATCGCGGTGCACTGGAGCGCCCAGTCGTGTTCTACGCTGAGGTTTGGTACGACCGCGACGGTCTTCCCAACGATGCCACTACGCGCACCCGCGTCCACGAGCACAGTCGCCGAGAAGTTGCCAAGACGCTCTTGGAGCTCGTGGGCCGCGGCGTAGCTGGCGTCGAGGTACGGCGACTTCTCGCGGGAGCCGTACGCGTCCTTGAGAGACAGCCCCGCGCCCAGCACCCAGTCCGTGTGGTATTTGCAGTCGTTCTGCATTTTGAGCCCGGGGTACGCGACGGGAGTCCACGGAGCCGCGAGATGTCGCAGCGCGGTGCGCTTGAGGGCCCACTGTTCGAACGGCGCCCTAGGCACCTGCACGATGCTCCCGTCGCGGAGCGTCATCGGGAACGTGTCGATGCCTGCAGCAGCGCGCACTCGCTCGCCGATGTCGACGAGCTCTGCGGCGTCTCGAGCGTCTTCTTCCGCGTTGAAGTAGTCCGTTGCGGCGTAGCTGAGCTCGACAAGTCCCTTACGCGCGGCGGTAGCGACGCGCTTCCGCAGGTCGTGTAGCTGCCTGTCGACGGAATCTCGTCGGCCGCGTTCCTCGAGCGTTCGACATGCTTCTGCCTGCTCTACCGCGAGATCTGTGAGGGTGTTGTGCGACATCCAGAAAGGCGGCGGCTTGCATGGCGCGAAGATGACGTCGCCTACAACGATCTCGTCGAGAAGACAGTAGAGCTGCGTGACCAGACGCCCCCACTCCTGCACGTCGGCGGGTGCCGCGTCGAGACCACGACAACGCGCTGCGTACGCGACGGGGGTGTACCACTTGTCGTTGACACGTACGCGCCCTGCGTACAACTTACGAAGCTTCTTCTGGTAGTCCGCACCGACCGCAGGGTCCTCGTCTACAGATTTCAGCTCGTCGCGCGTCACGTTGACCAACGTCATGGTGCCGTCGCAAATGGCTTGTGCGATCTCTGCGGAGCCTTCGCCAACCAGCCCGTGCGTCAGCGCCTCGAGAGCCCTTTCTGACTCGTCGTTCAGCATGAGGTTGCGCACGGCTTCGACGACTGTCAGCGCGTTGATGCCGAAAGCATGCTGAGTCATAGGCACTTCCTACAGAGCCAGTCGCCCAGTTGCGTGAACGTCGTGTGTCTACGGTCACTGACCTGCCCCCAGTCGGGGTTGAATACCTGCAGGTTGTTGAACACGCGAAGCGAGCTCGGAATGCTGTCGATGCGAAAGCTTCCTTCGGACTCCTCGAAGTCGTTCACGAGGTCCATGGTGCCACGAGAGGTCTCGGTGCATTGGTGGTTGGCACACGTGATGGTCACGTTGATTTGGATTTTGTTGCTCATCCTTTTTCTTTCAAAGACAACGTTTGCGCAAGCTGTAGGCACGCAATACTCAGCACCATGCCGTTGCAGTGCTTACACGTCTCACCGCTTTGTTGCTCTGTCAGCCCGCAGCCTTCGCCGCGACCTCCTCCGCCGATACACAGCGCGGTCTCGGCGAGTACGCGGCGGTGTTCTGCTGAGACCGCCTCAACGATCTCCGTCGCCAATCGACGACTCACGTCGTGCTGCGGCCAGTCAAGCCCCGGCACGAGCGCCTTCTCCGCGGCCTCGAGCTCTTCCACCGCATGCGCGGCTCCTTCGAGATGTTCGAGGTCTTCCCATGCCTTCAGCACTCTCTCCGCGCGCTCTTTCAGATCACTCATCGCGTGCTCCCTTCACAATCCGCCGCAACACCGCGGCCGTCATATCCCACCCCTGCACGTACCAGAACTCCCCTGCACCAGGGCCGCTTCGTTTGCGCGACTGCTTCTCGCAGAGCTTCGCCAGCTCCTCGAGGCGCTCTTTGGCTCCTGTGAACCTTATACCAAGAGATCGCGCAAAGTACTGAACGGCCTCCGTGTCTTCCCACGCGGCGCGCGTGGCTTCGAGCTCTCGCAGGTTTACGCCGAAGCGCTGGGCGTCGCCGGTGCCCCAGCACGTGTCACACACGTCGGTGGTGAAGGACGCGGTGCCCATGCCGCCGCGCCAGGTAGCGCCGGAGCCGTAGGAGTGAGTGCCGAGGCCCCGACACGTGAGGCAGGGAGTTTCTACTCCGCGGTGGCGCAGTAGCCGCTTGTAGGCGTCCTCTTTGGCTGCCTCGAGGAGGTCGCGTAGGTTGTCTTCGAGCTTTCCGTCTCCCTTGAACGCGAGACGCTTGAGCTGTCGTTCGTACTCGAGCGTGCCCGCGTCAGCAGGGTCTACGACGTAGCGGCGTCTCTCGCGGAGAGAGACAATCTTCGCGTAGATCTCGTCGAGCCTCGACGAACTCATCGCGGCCTCACGATGATGACGTGGCGGTAGTCCGCCAAGATCTCGTAGTTGAGCTTTTCGGCGAGCTGCTCACTGCTAAGGGAAGAGAACGCGTCGGGCCCCGCGCACGCGCCAGACGCGTCGTCGACCCAGTACATCGCGCTGCGGTACAGCAGCCACCCGTTGGGTGGGACGTGGCCGCGCAGCGCGTTACGCAGTGCGAGCTTCGGCTCACGCTTCGCAAGACACAGATCCCGTATCTCAGTGTAGCGCGCGCCGAGCAAGTACTGCGCCTCGGCGAGGTTGTTCGTAGCGGTCTCGAGTATGTCGGGACGTGCGTCTGCGGCGGCGCAACACGCGTCTAGGGCGTGCTCAACGGCGGTGCATAGTTGAAGTAGGGTTTTCATTCCGTCTCTCCTTCGCTGTGGGCACGACGAATCACGTCGAGCCGTTCGATGATGTGGCAACGTACTTTTTCGAGAGCTTCGTTGTACGCTTCGGTCTCCACGCGTGAGTAGTGAGATCCGTACTTGCCCTTCACGCTCAGGGTGTACTCCACGAGGTAGTCGAGCTCTTGAGATAGCCCGTCGATGAGCTCTTGAATCTCGGTATGCCGTTGCCCCAACGCATGCACGGCGGCTCGCTGCGCTGCTTCAGCGCGGTCGAGTCCCGTAAAACCCGGCGAGTCCATGTAGGGATCGCCGTCGTCTTGTGGGAGGGCCCGTTGCCCCGCAACTTCTTCCGCGGCCTTCCGGGCTTGCGTAACGAGTTCTTGCAGTGTGCTCATGTTTCTCCAACGAGTAAAAAGGGAACGCTCAACGACCCTCCACAGCACGCACTGGGCGTACCGTGGAGGGGCGTCGAGGGTTCAGTGTGTGAGGTAGTCGCCACCCTCGGCGAACACCTGACGGGTCTCGGGCAGGCTGCTGGTGACCGAGGGCTGCCCCGGCGCGTAGATGCTGATAGTCGACGCATGCGTGACGGAGCATGTCACACGCGTTTCGCCACTGTCTGTGCCTGTCACGGTGTCGGTACCCGCGCTGAAGTACACGAACTTATGCTCGGGGCTCAGGCGAGTGTCACGAGACACGACGCAGTTCGGCGCGCTCGCGCAGGGGTCGCTCTGGTCCCGCAGCACCCGCACACGAACCGTGGCGGGATCCGCGGGAATCACAGCGATGAGGTCGGTGCGGGTAGTTGTCGACTCGCGGATGCTCGACGGGTTGGTGCTGTCCGTCACCGTCCACGTGGTGACCTCTTCGATGTCGCACGGGAGCTCCAGCCACACGGGCGCTGGAATGCTCGCGGTGCTCTCTTCCTCACAGCCCCCGAGCAGGAGGGTCAACGAACACACGACGGCAAACACAACGTTCTTGAACATGAGCATCTCCTTGGGTTGGTGAGGGTGGTTGATTTTCCTCACTATCTTTTACCCAAAAATAGCTCATTTTTATGAAAGTTCTACCGTCTCGACGTCGGCCATGATGTAAGCCGGTGCGGACACCTCGGCGTACTTAGCTAGCCACGCTTTGAGATCTCGTTCGGCGGCGTCGCGCGGTCCGATATACACACAGGCCTCGTCGAGGTTGTGCAGCTCGCACAACTTCTCTTCGATGAGCTCCTCGAGGTAGTCGAGGTCGAACTCGGGGATGGCGAGCTCTTCGCAGCGGCCGACTAGGACGTCCCCCCTTTCGTGCCAAGTCTTTGCGTCGAGGATAGCGCCTTCACGCGACGCGAACACGCCGTGTACGTCGTCCTTGTCGCGTGCCCAACACCAGTCCCGCGTGTCTTCCGGCGGCGCACCCTTGAGGAAGCTGCGTGCGATCTCGGCGGTGTCGGGGTCCTCGTCGTAGACGATGTCGATGAGTCCGTAGAGCGCCGGATGCATGCGTCGAATGCCTCCGAACAGTTCCTCGAGAAATGAGTGCGAGAATCCCGCGCACCCGTCAAGATGCACGCTGAGTCGCCTAATCCGCCCACCGCAGTGCTGCAGCAGCGGAGCGAGGTGTTCGTCTCGAAACTCCTGAGCACTCCCCGCCCCTTCACTGCGAAAACGCGTCCCAGGATACTCCGTCCAGTCTTTGATGTAGATACGGTGCTTCATCGTGTTTCCTTCGTCTTCTCGTAGATCTCTCGCCATTCCCCCAACGACACAAAACACGTCCCGTCGTTCCACACCCACCAACCGCCGCAAGCCTCCGAGAGCTCTCGAAGTTCCGTGAGATCTTCGGCGTAAAACTGGTGTGTTGGTGGCTCGCCACTAAGGGCTTCCCACAGGACGTACTCGAGCCCCGTCATCCACCCAGCCGCCCACTCGCTCTCACTGATGCGCTGCATACGTGATAGCAGCAGCTCTGACGCACGTGCGTCCTTCGTGGCCGCCAAGTGTGCTGCTTCGCGTGCCGCATCTTCTGCGCGACACGCTGCCCAACGAGCCTCGTTGCGCGCCCGCGATACCGCGGCGCACGCAGCACACTCACGGAAGCCCCGTGCCGGTAGCGGCGTCTGGCAGCTTCTACACGTGCAGCACGCGGTAGCTTGCTCGAGGCTCCGTGCAGCCTGTGCCGCCACGTCGGCTTCGCCGATAGTCTCGCCGAGCATCCGTACGTTCAGGCAGGTCCCGCAGGCGTACGCGAACACGTCACCCGCAGGTGACGCGAGGGGGATGGGGTTCACTGCGTCTCCGCGCGCTTCATCGCACGCCGTTGGGTCGACACGGCCTTCTCGATCCCTTCGAGCGTGGCAGGTACTGCGAGAACCTTCTGGTGCGCACGGTATTGACTCGCCGCGCGCTCTTCGGCGTCGCGAAGCTCGTTCAGCTTGTCCACGTCTTCTTGCCCGTTGGCGACGCAGACGTCGCCCCGCGTAAGCTCGACAGTTCCGTCTGCGTAGCGCACACGCGCCTGGTCGTACTTGTCGAGAGCGATGAGGGAGGCCAAGCGCCAACAACGCTCGGGCCTCTTGTTGACGTTGTAAGTGACCTGCTCGACCGCGACGAGGAGTCCAAGGTCTTCAACGACCTGAGGGTCTCCCAGCGTGTCTGCGAGGATGCGCGCTTGTTTCAGCGAGCTTCGGCGCGCATCCGTCCGTCCTGAGACGATCCGGAACTTGTCCGCGCTCCGATCGAAGTAAATCGCAGAGACTCCGCGATACTCCATGAAGACACAGTTGCCGCGGGGCTTGCTCATGGTGCGATCTCCCAGTCCTCGGCGAGGAGGTCGGCCTGAGACGCAAGCCACGGGATGAGGCCGCCGCTCGCTGGTGACATGTAGATGAAAGGCTGTTCCATTTTTTCGTAGTTCTCGGGCTTGTGCAGCGCGATCCACATGTGCTTGCCGTTCCAGCCGGCACGACACACAGCGCGCCCAGCCTTGATTTCTTCCAGAGCTTGTCCGAAGTTCATAGGTTTTCTTCCAGGAAAAACGCACCGAGTACTCGACGAAGTAGCGTGGATATTCACTGTACTCACGCAGGGCTCCAGCAAGAGCGCATGAGACAGGCACTACCTCGTCGGGTACTCGGTGCGTTTTCTTTATAACAAGTGTGGAACGGAGACATAGCCTAGCCCCCGTCCCACGGGGTTTTTGGAGCTTTGACACTTGCGCCAACGACGCTTGATTCAAGAACGGAGATCTCAGATGCCGCGCCTTACCATTAGGCTACCACCCTATAAGAGTCACCGGTGCTGGGGCAGCGGTGACATTGGCAGGGTAGGGAGGACTTGAACCTCCATCTCAGCGTGGATGTCCTTGAAGGGAGATTTGGCGAACCGTCTGCTTTTTGAGATTGATGGCGATACGACGAAGTTTATCGGGTACATGGCTGCGCGTTTACCGTTTCGCCACCTGCCCGTGGAGTAGCTGCTTTTGCAGCGGTGGGCAGGGAAGGAGTTGAACCTCCAAGGCCTTTTGAGGGGCCACAGCAGATACCTAGTGAGAACGAGATTCAGGTTGAACTTGTGCCTGGGGCATACGCCCCGGACCTCGACGAGACCTCTTGAAGTCTCGTCGAGGCTGACTACCTCATCGGCTGAGGAGGTAGTCGAAGATCGCGGGAGCGACAGACGGCATCTCGGCCTTCTGCCCGTTGGCGCGCTGGCGCGCGTTCTTGAGCTCGATTTTCAGGTTGTTCACCCGCGCCAGGAGCGCGTTGTGGTCCTTCACAGACATCGCGCCCGAGAACTTCGTGGCGTGGAACTGACCCACCACGCGGTCCTCGTGGGAGAGCTGGACGTTCGCTGGGTGCTTGTCGGTCGCGGGAGACAGCGTGATGGGCACCGGCGTCTTCAGTGTGCGGTTGGTCTTGATCACGTCGGAGACGTAGCACTCACGCTCCGGGGACCACGTCCATTCCACCGACGGGTCGAGCGTCGGCATCTTGCGGATGACCGTGTCGATGTCGTTGACCTGCTTCTCGAGAAAGAGCAGGGTGGACACAGGCACGCCTGCGAGCAACATCTTGCCGTCCACCACAACGTCTGCGGTAGCCTTCTGGTTGGTGTAGTCTTTTTGCGCGGTCACGTCGAAGAGCGGTGTGAGGAGCTCCGAGAGCTGCTTCAGCACGTCGCGGGCGTGGAGCTGCACACGCTGGTGTTCTTCAGGCAGCGGGTCGCCACCGTCGGTGCTGGGGAGGTAGGTACGTGACATGCCGGCGTACCCCGGCGCGCGTTCGGCATCGCGATGGAGGGCCGTGATGTCACGGGTGACGCGGGACTTGATGCCCTTTTCGGCGGCGAGAACTTCGTGGAGTAGAGTCATAGCTTGAAAGTTTTTTGCAGCTGCTCGATGGCCGCTGCGATTCGGAGTCGCTCAGATTCGTGTTGTTCAGGGGCCTTGTAGCCAAGACCGTCGATGATGTGTCGGATGCCGTCGAGTTGGCGGCGGCCGGAGTCGACGCTAGTGTCGTCGAAGTAGGCGCCTATTACGTAGGGGGTGCCAGCAGGCTCGAGGTGCAGATCCTGCAGTTGTGCGCCGGGCACGATACGCGCCGCACGCTGCCGGCCACCAGGCCCGTAGACGACCTGCCCGGTCACGCGTTGCCCGCGCTCCAGCGCACACGTCAGATCGTTGATGGCGATACTTGCTTCGTGCTTTCGGTACAGCCTGCCGATCAACTCCAGCAGTTCGGGGTGGTTCTCCGCGTCGGCGAGCTCGGCCTCGATGTGCATGACACGGGAAGTCATCGAGAGATCGTAGCCTGCAGGCGCTTCGTCGAGAGACTGCGCAGTCGCACTGAATGTCACCTCTCTCGCCGAGATCCCGTTGACCGCCACGGTCTCCCAGTGCGTAGACTTCAGTAGCTCCGGATGGAGGCGTTCGTGGAGGTGGCTGAGCGGGGTTACCCCTGAACAGCGGTCATTCTCCTCTACCAACGCGGGATACCCGTATCGCAACTGCAAGGACGTACCCGCCGGCCAGTCCGCATGCCGCATCTGATGCCCAGCTCGCACACACTCGAGTGCCTCGAAAATGTTCATACCGTCACCGTCTCCTTCACGTTGCCGTCCGCGTCGAGCAGCTCGACGTCTTGCCCAGTGCTCTCGGCGAGGCTCTTCGCCAACCGCTGCACCTCGTCGTGGCTCGCCCCGGTCGCGTAGGCGTTCCACAGCTCTGGCGAGAGAATCAGCGCGCCGCGGCGAATCGTCACCGTGCCGCCGTTCATGGTGATCGTCACTTCGCCAGAGGTCGCCACTTGTTCCGTAGGCACCGTCGACAGCAGCTCGTGCACCACCTCAGGTGAGATGAGCAGCGCGAACGCCGCTTCGAAGGCTGCGAGGGTCTCGCTGAGCTTCGGCGAGGACGCGATGTCGCGCATGAGCAAGCCGCGAAGCATCGTGTTGTACATGTTCGGGATGTCCGTCTTGGCCAGTGCGACGAACTCGCCGAACTTGCCCAGAATATCTTCTGGCCCCTCGTTGAGGGCCGCGCCTAGACCGCCATGCGCACTCTCGAGGCCAAAGTAGAAGCCCTCCATGCGCTGGAGAGCCATCGCCGTGAGGAAGATGCTGGCGCCTGCGCGCAGCGGGTGCGACGTGCTCTTGCTCATGTGCAGCATGAGGCGGTCGGCCGCTTGGACGCCTGCGAGCCAATCGCGGCCTTGGTGCTTCACGAACTCTGTGATGTGATCGTCGGACATAGGTCTTGTGTTTCGGTTTGAGTGAGAACGTTGCGGAACTCGGAAAAAGGCATGGACACGTCGGTCCACCCGCGGAAACTCATGGTCCGTCCGTAGAACGTCCCGCGGAACACGTAGCCCGATAGGGCTAGAGCTACCGGCTCTCCGTCCCATACGACGGGTAGAGCTCTCAGGGTGTCTTCGGGTGTGGACATTCGACGCGGACTACCTTTCCGTAGGTGATGATGTTGAAGGGCGCGGGAAGCGTCCCTACGCGCCGTGACAGAGGCTTGCCGACCTGCGGAAGCTCCCCGGTGGTCTCAGCGTGCATACGAACGAACTGGGCGTCTAGCTGGCTCTCAGCGCCTCCGAAGGCCTCGACGAACACTCGCACACCTCTCGTCGAGGGAGCGGTCACGGCGGGGGCAGGCGGGAGCTTGGCGGCCACCTTCTCGAGGGCCTTGTACATCTGCTGCTGGGTGTAATGGTCGCCGTCGTGGTCGCCGTCTACGCAGCGCCACGTGGCCCCATCGCGCGTAGGGCTCAGCCTCTGTGCGGTCTGTTTGTTGCAGATCGCACAGAAGCGGTCTCGTCGAAGCTCCATCATGTAGGCGGGAGACGCCGGGCAGCGAGCTTAGCGCGAATAGACGCAGCTGCGTCTGTACGGGCCGCCGTGCCTGCGGGGACGGGGACGTTGACGGCGGGCATGGTGGCCGTTGCGAGGACCGTCACCAGGCACCTGTAGAGCTCCACGGTGGCCTCGATGTCACTCATCGAGTCGTGGGCGTTCCCGTGAGGGATACCCCAGCGAGCAGCCAGCACGCCCAGGTTGTACTTCATGCCGCGAATGCGGTGCGCGGAGTCGAGAGCCGGCGCGAGCGCAAGGGTGTCCACCGAGTGGTAGTGGAGCGCGCGCTTGCGCGCCGCCTTGAGTGCGGGGTAGGTCCGCGCAAGCTCGTCGAGGAACCTGAGGTCGAACGGTGTGTTGTGCCCAAGTGGCTTTGCGCCGAAGAGCTGTAGGAGCTTCCAGTCCTGCGCAATGAGCACCGCGAGTTCGGCCTGCGTGACGGCGCCACGCTTTTCCCAGAGCTCCCGTGTGTACCCGTTGATGGCCGCGGCCTCAGGAGACACCACGACGTGGTCGTCTGGGAAGGCGAAGTACTGCCTGCGCGAGATCTCGTTGAGATCCTCGTCGAGGAGGATCCAAGCCAGCGAAAGAATCTGGTCGACACGCTCGTCGAAACCCGTGGTCTCTGTGTCGAATCCCCAATATTGAATGTTCATACGAGCCCCGCTAGTGAGAGACGGAACTCGTCGAGAGTCCCGTGGTTATTCAACACGCCCGTGACGGGAATGCGTGTGTGCTCCTGCTCGGAGGCGTGAGTCAAGGCGTCGAGGCCCGGACGGTCGATGTAGTACGTCGCGTCGAGGGTCGAGGAGAGCACCTTGGCCTCGTTGAGGAAACGGATGTCGTCGATGGCGATGAGGCCGTACTCGTCCTTCAGCGTGTCGATCTGATAGGCCAGCAGGCTGGCCCAGACGTCAGGGTCGATGTGACGGAAGCCCTCAGTCCCAATCCACTGGAGAATGCGGCGGCCAGACCAGCGATGCCCCGAGGGCCCGTCGAGGGACTCGATGATGGCCTCTTTCTCTTCCTTCGTGCCGTAGAAGGCCGCCGCAGGTAGCTGCGGGAAGATCTGCTTACAGATGTCTTTGAGGGGCGTGGCCAGCGAGAGGACGATGGCCTTACGATTAGGGCGCGATTGCTCGCGCCACGCCGCGCACAATGCGTGCGCAGCGGTAGTCTTCCCCGCCCCCGCTGCCCCAGTAAATCCGATGATTTTTGCCATATTGATAAAGTGGGCTGCTCCGCCGCGCGTTTTCAACCGGTTGGTGTGCACGGTTATAGCGGGATCTCACCATGAGACTCCGCAACCGGCGGAGCAGCCAACAGCGTATATAGCGCGTTTGTACCGTTATTGCAACGGAAAAGTAGTGACCTCGCCGAACCTCAACGCCCCGCGCGCGCCGTCTTGGTGCACGCGAAACATGAAGGCTCCACGGAGCCGCTTACCGTAAACGCGCAGCACGGCTTCGGGCCATGCATCGAGCGATGTGAGGAGTTGGGGAACTCCGTAGTCACACCAGTAGTAGTCGTCGGTGCGCGGCGAGCGATAGAGGGTGACCGCATGGGCTCCCTTCGTACCGTCGCGGCGTATGTAGTAGATGTGCCCCATGTAGAGCTCGAAGGAGAGAAGGCTCTCGCGCAGGGACTTACACCAATAGCCCGAGTGATCTTCGCAGTCTCCGATGCGGATTCTACGGTTCAGGCGAGCTTGCACCTTGTCGGGATGGCGTAGCGCGCCTGCCTTCCGGTCCTTGCGGTAGAGCCGGCCACCATCGAGCACGTCGACAATCTCGCCGATGTTCGCGTAGTGCGGGATGCGCGCGCCACCGAATCCTGTGAAGAACTGGGTGAACGCGTACCAGAGCCGCGTGAAGAAGGCCATGAGGTGGAGACGGGTATGTGACATGAAGGGGAGGATGCGCGCGGAGAGAGCGTGTGTCCATAGTGCTCGGGGTTCGGAGAGATCGCCGCGAAGAGGCAATCTCCATGAACCACGGGCGATGAGCCGCAGGAGGCTATTGGGCACAGCGAAGCGCTGCGCGAGATAAGTGGCGACACACTACTCTTCCGCCGCTTCGAGGATGGCCGCGGCAGTCGTTGCGGTCTTCAGCTCTTCCTCCAGCCCGTACCGAACACGGAAGACCTCCTTACGCCGTAGCCTCACTTCTTCGTACGCAGCGAACGCGGCGTCGTACTCGACGTCTGTCACCTCGCAGTCCACACGTGCCTGTTGCACCTTACGCGCGAGCTCGATGATGCGTGCTGTCCAGTCGAGGATAGACTGCGTGACTTCGGAGGAGTTCGCGGCCTCTTTGTCGTCGTACGCTTGGAGCGCTTTGAGCAGCTCTGCAGCCGCCGCAGCCTCGCCGGGTGAGCCGCGCATACACAGGGCCCACGCCGTGTACTGCGTAGGAACCGCGTCGCGGAGAAAGATGAAATCCTCGTCGGTTAGTACGGTCTCAAAGCGCGGGTTCGCCGTACCCGCCAGCATCTCACGGAGACGCAGGGCGAGCCTGGCGGCATGTTCTTTCTTCGTGCTCATACGTCACTCTCTGTGTGTTAGTAGTTTCTCGCGGTGAGGACTGCCGCGGGCAACACTAGCTGCCCCTCCCCAAACTGTGGGCGGATGTCGCGTACGACAGGGATACGCGTGTCTAACTTCGCGTAGTGCAGAACGCCACTCTCACCTTGCGCCCGCGTTACGTACAGTGCGCGTATGTACGTACAAGGCCCTCCAATACAGATAGGAAACGTCAGCTCCTCCTTGTGTGTAATGCGCAGTGGATCGTCCTCAGAGGCTCCCCAACAATCCCCGCCGGGAATCAGAAGGGGCGCGTACCCACGATACACGTCGGAACGTTCACTCTCCAAGTGGAGGTAGATGGGGACATTGTAGAGGGTCTCTACGGAAAATGCAGGCAGCCTATACGACACCGACGT
>Ga0075163_10005683_pt1 | contig 16565 bp, 14 predicted proteins | sample JI1023141ADNA_FD_71478 | JGI IMG/M metagenome (GOLD analysis project Ga0075163, IMG submission 71478) | Wastewater effluent complex algal communities from Wisconsin, to seasonally profile nutrient transformation and Carbon sequestration -... | ecosystem: Engineered > WWTP > Effluent > Algae...
ACCGAGCGATCCTCCTCGCTCAAGTGCAGTTCGGTCTGGCGCATGACAACTCCTTCGTGAGCCAAGTGGCAACGAATGGAGTCTATTCATGTTTCGTTAATTACGTGTCAATGTACTAGCTCTCGTCGAGCGCTTTGGCCGGCGCGCCGTTCGGCGCCCGCCCAGGTGCCTTTCACAGCCCCGGCAGCTTGTAGCCCGCCAGTTGCTCGCGCAGCTTGGCCTTGAGCATCTTGCCGGTGGCGCCGATGGGAATGGCCTCGACGAACACCACGTCGTCGGGGATCTGCCACTTGGCGGTCTTGCCGTCGTAGAAAGTCAGCAGTTCCTCGCGCGAGACCTCCGCGCCAGGCTTCGTGACCACCGCGACGATGGGGCGCTCGTCCCACTTCGGGTGCGGCATGCCGATGCACGCCGCCATGGCCACGGCGGGGTGCGCCATGGCGATGTTCTCGATCTCGATCGAGCTGATCCACTCGCCGCCGGACTTGATCACGTCCTTGCTGCGGTCGGTGATGAGCATGAAGCCGTCGGCGTCGATCGTGGCCACGTCGCCCGTGGGGAACCAGCCGCGACCCCGTTCGTCCGCCACAAGCGGGCTGCCGCTGCCCTTGTAGTAGCTGCCGACGATCCACGGCCCCTTGACCAGCAGATCACCGTAGGTCTTGCCGTCCCAGGGCAACTCCTTGCCGTCGCCATCGATGATCTTCATGTCCACGCCGAAGACCGCGCGGCCTTGCTTCAGGCGGATCGTCATCTGGTCCTCGGCCGACATCTCCAGATGCTTGTTCTTGAGCGTGCACACCGTGCCCAGCGGGCTCATTTCGGTCATGCCCCAGGCGTGCAGCACCTCGACGCCGTACTGGTCCTGGAACGCCGCGATCATCGCCGGCGGGCAGGCCGAGCCGCCGATCACCGTGCGCTTGAGCGTGGAGAACTTCAGCCCGCCCGCCTGCACGTGGCCCAGCAGCATCTGCCACACGGTGGGCACGCCGGCAGCGAAGGTGACGCCTTCGTTCTCCATCAGGTCATAGACCGACTTGCCGTCCAGCGCCGGGCCGGGGTAGACGATCTTGCAGCCCGTGAGCGCGGCCGAATACGGCAGCCCCCAGGCGTTGACGTGGAACATGGGCACCACCGGCAACACCGAGTCGCGTGCCGACAGGCCCATGGCGTCGGGCATCACGCCGGCGTAGGCGTGCAGCAGCGTGGAGCGATGGCTGTACAGCACCGCCTTGGGGTTGCCCGTGGTGCCGCTGGTGTAGCAGATGCTGGAGGCCGAGTTCTCATCGAAGTCGGGCCAGGCGTAGTCGCTGGACGCCGCGCCGACCCAGGCCTCATAGCTCACCAGGCCCGGAACGCCCGAATTCGCGGGCAGCTTGTCGGCGTCGCACAGCGCCACCCACTGCTTGACGGTGGGGCAATGGGCGTGCACGGCCTGCACCAGCGGCAGGAAGCTCATGTCGAAGCACAGCGCCTTGTCCTCGGCGTGGTTGACGATCCAGGCCACCTGGTCAGGGTGAAGGCGCGGATTGATGGTGTGCAGCACGCGGCCCGAGCCGCTGACGCCGAAGTACAGCTCCATGTGGCGGTAGCCGTTCCAGGCGATCGTGGCCACGCGGTCGCTGGGTTGCAGGCCCAGGCCATCCAGCGCATTGGCCACCTGCCGGGACCGCCGCGCCAAGTCGCGGTAGGTGTAGCGGTGGATGTCACCCTCGACCCTGCGTGAGACGATCTCGCCGTCGCCGTGGTGGCGCTCGGCGAACTCGATCAGCGACGAGATCAGTAGGGATTGGCTTTGCATCAGGCCCAACATGGGTGCTCCTTGGATTGGATCGTGAAAATCAGGAGTCGAATCCTAACCCTGCGATGCCCCGCCGACGCCCGTGGCAGCCACGTCCGGGGGTTGGGGTTTTCCCGCCCATCGGGCGTGGGGTTGGCCGCTGCCCGACAATCCACCCATGAACCTGCTTGCCACCTCCAGCGGCCCCGTCCTCGCGAGGCCGGGCGGCTTCGCCAGCCTGGGCCCGGCCTTCTACACCGAGCTGCTTCCCACGCCGCTGCCTGACCCGTACTGGGTCGGCACCAGCGCCAGCTCGGCCCGCCTGCTGGGCATCGACGCCGGGTGGATGGCGAGGGACGACGCGCTGCAAGCCTTCTCCGGCAACGCGCTGCTGCCCGGCAGCCGGCCGCTGGCCAGCGTGTACAGCGGACACCAGTTCGGCGCGTGGGCCGGGCAGTTGGGCGACGGCCGCGCCCTGCTGCTGGGCGAGACGGCTCAGGGCCAGGAAATCCAGCTCAAGGGCAGCGGCCTGACACCCTACTCCCGCATGGGCGACGGGCGCGCGGTGCTGCGCTCGTCGATCCGCGAGTTCCTGTGCAGCGAAGCCCTGCACGGCCTGGGCATCCCAACCACGCGCGCGCTGTGCATGACCGGCTCCGATGCCCCGGTGCAGCGCGAGGAGACCGAGACCGCCGCCGTCGTCACGCGCGTGGCGCCCAGCTTCATCCGCTTCGGCCATTTCGAGCACTTCAGCTACAGCGGCCAGCACGACGAACTGAAGCGGCTGGCCGACTTCGTGATCGACCGTCACTACCCCGCTTGCCGCGCTGCCGTCCAGCCCTACGCCGCGCTGCTGGAGGCCGTCACCCGCCGCACCGCCACCCTCATCGCCCAATGGCAGGCGGTGGGCTTTTGCCACGGCGTGATGAACACCGACAACATGAGCATCCTGGGCCTGACCATCGACTACGGCCCGTTCCAGTTCCTGGACGGCTTCGATCCGGGCCACATCTGCAACCACTCCGACCACCAGGGGCGCTACGCCTACCAGCGCCAGCCCGGCATCGCGCACTGGAACCTGTGCGCCCTGGGCCAGGCCCTGATGCCGCTGATCCAGGACTCGGACGCGGCCCTGGCGGCGCTGGACACCTACCGCCGCGCCTTCCCCGACGAACTGGCCGCGCGCATGGCCGCCAAGCTGGGTTTCGGCCAGGCCTGCGAAGGCACGGGCCGGCTGACCGACGAGCTGCAGGCGCTGATGGCGCGCGAGCGCACCGACCACACCATCTTCTGGCGCCGGCTGGCGCGGCAAGCCGCGGGCGACGGCGCCGAGCCGGTGCGCGACCTGTTCATCGACCGCGCCGCCATCGACGCCTGGTTGCTACAGTTTGAAGAGCTTACGGCGCAACACGGACGAGGGCACAGCCCCGATCTGATGCTGAAAACCAACCCCGCCATCGTGCTGCGCAACCACCTGGCCGAGCAGGCCATCGCGCGTGCGAAACTAAAGGACTTCAGCCTCGTCCAAGATCTGCTGGCCGCGCTGGAGCGCCCGTACGACGGGCACCCGGCGCACGCCGACTGGGCCGGCTTTCCGCCCGACTGGGCGTCCCACATCCAGATCAGTTGCTCCTCATGACCCACCCCATCCAGAAAACCGACGCCCAATGGCGCGCCCTGCTCGAAGCCAAGGGCGCCGAGCCCGTGGCCCACCAGGTCACGCGCCACGCCGCCACCGAGCGCCCCTTCACCGGCAAGTACGAGCAGCACTGGGCCGACGGCAGCTACCACTGCGTCTGCTGCGGCGCCAAGCTGTTCGAGTCCGGCACCAAGTTCGACGCCGGCTGCGGCTGGCCCAGCTTCTCGCAAGCGGCCGTGCCCGGCGCCATCGAGGAGCGGCGCGACGCCAGCCACGGCATGGTCCGCGTCGAGACCGTGTGCGCCCAGTGCGGCGCCCACCTGGGCCACGTGTTCGAGGACGGCCCGGCGCCCACGGGCCTGCGCTACTGCATGAACTCCGCCTCGCTGGACTTCACCCCGCGATGAACCGCCGCCCATGAAGATCCTGCTCGACTTCCTCCCCATCCTGCTGTTCTTCGTCGCGTACAAGCTGCAGGGCATCTACGCCGCCACCGCCGTGCTGATGGCCGCCACCACGGTGCAGATGGCCATCATCTACTGGCTCGACAAGAAGCTCAGCACCATGCACAAGGCCACGCTGGCGCTGATCCTCATCTTCGGCGCGCTGACGCTGACGCTGCAGGACGACCGCTTCATCAAGTGGAAGCCCACCGTGCTCTACGGCGCCATGGCCGCCGCGCTGGCCGTGGCGCTGTGGCTGCTGCGCAAAAACGTCCTCAAGGCCATGCTGGGCGCCCAGATCGGCCTGCCCGACGCCGCCTGGCACCGCCTGAACGTGGCCTGGATCGTCTACTGCGTGTTCATGGCCGTGCTCAACGGCTACGTGGCGGCGTATTTCTCCACCGACGCCTGGGCCAATTTCAAGCTGTGGGGCTACGTCTTCCCGGTGGTGTTCATCCTGGGCCAGGGCGTCTACGTGGCCCGGCACATGAACGACGCGCCCGCACCTGGAGGCTCCGAATGAGCACCGCCCTGGCCAACCAGATGGCCGAGCGCCTGCGCCAGCGCCTGCAGCCCAGCGCCCTGGAGGTCATCGACGAAAGCTGGCAGCACGCCGGCCACGCTGGCGCCAATGACAGCGGTTTCGGCACTCATTTCCGGGTGCGCATCGCCGCGCCCGCCTTCGCCGGGCTGGGCCGCGTGGCGCGGCACCGGCTTGTGTATGATGCCCTGGATGACTTCATCGCCCGGCAGGGCGTGCATGCCCTGGCCATCGAAACGGGCTGAAAATTCCGTCAAATCCCCGGTTTCCACCCTTTCCTTCCCTCGTCCCGCGCGGGACTCACCCCTAGTCTGACCATGAAAAAACAGCTCCTGGCCGCGACCGCCGCGGCACTGCTGGCCGGTGCCGTCGCGCTGCCGGCCTTCGCCCAGAACGTCGCCATCGTCAACGGCAAGCCCGTGCCCAAGGCCCGCCTGGACGCACTGGAGGGCCAGATCCGGGCCCAGGCCGCCCGCACCGGCCAGCCCGTGCCGCCCGAGGTGCAAAGCCAGTTGCGCGAGGAAATCATCGCGCGCGAGATCTTCATGCAGGAGGCCCAACGCCGCGGCCTGGAAGCCTCGCCCGACTACCGCGCCAAGATGGAACTGGCACGCCAGAGCGTGCTGATCGGCGAGCTGTTCGCCGACTTCGAGGAGAACGCCGCCGTGACCGACGAGGAAGCCAAGGCCGAGTACGACCGCATCGTCGGCGCCCAGGCCCCGGCGGCCGGCGCCCGGGAATACAAGGCGCGCCACATCCTGGTCGAGAAGGAAGACGATGCCAAGGCCGTCATCGCCCAGATCAAGAAGGGCGGCAAGTTCGAGGACATCGCCAAGAAGCAGTCCAAGGACCCCGGCTCCGGCGCGCAGGGCGGCGACCTGGGCTGGGCCAACCCGTCCGGCTACGTGCCCGAGTTCGCCAATGCCCTGGGCAAGCTGAACAAGGGCCAGATGACCGATGCGCCGGTCAAGTCGCAGTTCGGCTGGCACGTGATCCGCGTGGACGACGTGCGCGACGCCAAGGCGCCCGATGTGCCCAAGTTCGAGGACGTCAAGCCGCAACTGGTGCAGCAGATGCAGCAGCAAAAGCTGGCCAGGTTCCGGGAAGAGCTGCGGGCCAAGGCCAAGGTCGAGTAAGCCGCTGCGCTTGCCCAACCGGCGGGCCGGTCTCTCAGGGGCCGGCCCGCCGTTTATTTGCTATTGTTAATATAGCTATCAGCATAAGTGGGATATAGGCTGATAGCCGATTTGGCTTAAAACGGCCACATCTCAACCACGCACGGCACCCCAGGCCATCAGCGCCCCGATCAACACCGGTTGATGCAGCATGTAGTAGCTCAGGCTCCAGCGCCCCAGCACCGCCAGCTTTCGTCTCAGCGCGCCGACGGGGGGCGCCAGCACCACTGGCGGCAGCGCCTGGCCGGCCCCAACGCCCAGCAGCAGCACGCCCAGCCACGGCAGCAGGGGCACGTAGTCCTCGGTGATGGGCTTGTGGGTGACCACGCCGATCCAGTTCAGCCAGCGGCTGTCGAACAGGGCGGCGACGTGGAGCGGCCGGGTGCCCAGCCATTCACCCAGCCACGGCGCGCCGGCGATCAGCGCCGCGCCCAGCACCCACGGCACGGCGGCGCGCAGCAGCCCGACCGCCAGCAGACCGCGCGCGATCAGCAGCATCGCCGCCAGGCCATGCAGCACGCCAAAGCTGATCCAGCTGCGCGGGAACATCCACCACGAGCCCAGCGACACCAGCAGCGCGCAGCCCGCCACCTGCGCCCAGCGCCGCCAGAAGCGCGGCCAGCCCTGCGCGCCGCGCACCGCCAGCGCCTGGCTAGCGCCGGCCGTGAAAAGGAACAGGCTGACGATGGCCGTGCGCTGCCACGTCCAGAACGGATCGCCGTAGAAGTCCTGCCGGATGTGGCCGAAGTGATTGAGGTCGAAGCAGAAGTGGTACGCCGTCATCCACACCATGGCCAGGCCGCGCAGGGCGTCGAGGCGGTCATGGCGGGCGGCGCTGGACATGGGCGCCGATGTTAGCCGCGCCGGTTCGGCGTGGGCGGCGCTGATAATCCACCCCATGCCCACCCGTACCAGGCTGCGCCACCCGCTATCGATGGAATAGCCAACAACCCCAGGACCACGCCATGAAGATCCTCCTGCCCGTCGACGGCACCGAACTCTCGCTGCACGAAACCCGCTTCGCCCTGCGCCTGGTGCAGGACGGCCTGCGCGCCAGCTTCGTGCTGGCCAACGTGCAGGAGCCCGCCTCGTTCTACGAGATCGTGACCTCGCAGAACCCGGCGATGATCGAAAGCGCCGCGCATGAGGCCGGCGAGGACCTGATGGCGCCGTCCGCCCAGCTGCTGGCCGAGGCCGGCGTGGCCTTCGAGACGGCGGTGGTCACCGGCGACCCGGCCCACGCCATGCTGGAGCTGATCGAGCTGCGCGCCTGCGACATGGTGGTGATGGGATCGCGCGCGCTCGGCCCCTTGCGCCGCATGCTCGAAGGCGGCTCCACCTCGCGCCGGCTGCTCGACGACTGCCCCGTGCCCGTGCTGCTGGTCAAGCCGCCGGTGGCGGCCGATCCCGACATGGAGGGCGGCGACGCCCTATGATCTCAATCAAAATCAGGCCACAGCCCGCTCGGGTATTGCGTCAGTAGCTATTATTTAAATAGTAACAACCAGGAGACGAAGACATGCGCCCCACCTTTCCCATCCTTCCACGCCGCGCCCTGCTGCTGGCGGCCGTGGCCGTTTTGGCCGGCTGCGCCGCGCCGGACCTCCAGCAAGGCGCCAAGCCGACGCACCCGTCGCTGGCCCAGCCCGTCCGGCTGATGACCTCGGGCGGCTTCGCGGAGGCGCACCAGCGCCTGTTCCCCGTCTTCGAGCAGCAGACCGGCGGCAAGGTGGAGTCGGCCTATGGCTCGTCCATGGGCGCGTCCACCACCTCCATCCCGAACCGGCTGGCGCGCGGCGAGACCGCCGACGTGGTGGTGCTGGCGCGCTCCGCGCTGGACAAGCTGGTGGCCGAGGGCCACGTGGTGCCCGGCAGCCAGGTGGACCTGGTGCGCTCGTCCATCGGCGTGGCGGTGCGCGCGGGCGCGCCGGTGCCCGACATCGGCACCGAGGAAAAATTCAAGCAGCTGCTGCTCAGCGCGCCGTCGATCGCCTATTCGGCCAGCGCCAGCGGCACCTACTACGAAACCCAGATGCTGAAGAAGCTGGGCATCGAGGCCCAGGTGTTGCCCAAGAGCAAGAAGGTGGTGGGCGACCGCGTGGGCACCATCGTGGCGCGCGGCGACGCGGCCGTCGGCATGCAGCAGGTGAGCGAGCTGCTGCCCATCCCCGGCATCACCTACGTGGGCCGGCTGCCCGAATCTGTGCAGAGCTACACCGTGTTCTCCGCCGGCATCGCCGCCAAGGCGCAGAACCCCGAGGGCGCCCGGCAGCTGATCCGCTTCTACCGGTCGGCCGCCGCCAGGCCGGTGATCGAGAAGACGGGGCTGGAGGTGGCAGCGCCCGCAGTGCGCTGATTCCATGAAGAAAAGTGCCTGCTTCGCGGGCATGGGCCGCGTCGAAGGCCATCCAAAGGCAGACGAAGGTCACGTCGCCGTCCTCGTCCGCCGCCTCGTCGCGCCTCATCCTGTTCAGGGCACGGTGCATGCGCAGGGGGAGGCGGATGCGGTGAGGTTTTCAGTCATCGATTTTCCAGTTCAGTGCCTGGGGAGTACATAGGGCACCCGTACCCCCGGCTCAGTCTCGGGAAAATCCTTGGTGTTGCGCGAGACGAGCAGCATCGAATGCACCTGGGCCGTGGCCCAGATGATCGCATCCGGCAGGCGAATGCGCCGGGCCTTGCGGATCGCCACGGCGCGCTCCGCAACGGCACCGCCCAAAGCCATCACCTCGAAGGAGAGCAGCCACGCCCGCACGGCGCCCTGCTCCTCGGGGGCCGCGCCTGCAAGCACTTCCATCCAGGTGATGACGCTGATCACCTTGCCGGGATAGCGCGACAGCTCTTGATCCGCTGCATCGATACCGTTGAGGTAGTCGATCAGAACGTTCGTATCGAAAAGCGCTTTCACCATTCAGAGCGAAGCTCCTCTTGGTACGCCAGGCCGTCGGGCTTCTTGCCTTTCCACAAGCCGAACACACTGGCCCCCAGCGCGGGGCCGAACTGCGCAAGGTAGGCGTCAATGGCATCGCGAATGAGGGCGGCGCGCGGGCGGCCTTCGATTTGCACCAAAGCCCCAAGCGCTTGCACCTGAGCTTCGGGCAGATCAATCAGGATTCTGCTCATGAGTTTCTCCATATTTGATATACATATCGTATATCAATATGCCGCCGAACGGCTGTGACACATCGGTGCGGGCCGGCGTGCGTCTCCGATACCTCCTCAGCCGACCCACCTGCGCGCATTGCGCCACAGCCGCATCCACGGGCTGAGCGCCGAGGGATCGCCGCTGGTCCAGCTCATCTGGATGTTGCGGAAGACACGCTCGGGGTGCGGCATCAGCGCCGTGAAGCGACCGTCCGCCGTGGTGACGGCGGTCAGGCCGCCGGGACTGCCGTTGGGGTTGAATGGGTACTGCTCGGTCGGCTGGCCGTGGTGATCGACGAAGCGCATGGCGGCGATGGCCTTGGCCGCGTCGCCGCGCTGGCTGAAGTCGGCGTAGCCCTCGCCGTGCGCCACGGCGATGGGTAGGCGGCTGCCGGCCATGCCGGCGAAGAACAGGCTGGGCGAATCCAGCACCTCCACCTGCGACAGCCGCGCCTCGAAGCGCTCGCTGCGGTTGATGGTGAAGCGCGGCCAAGCATCGGCGCCGGGGATGATGTCGGCCAACTCGGCGAACATCTGGCAGCCGTTGCACACGCCCAGGCCGAAGGTGTCGGCGCGGCCGAAGAACTGGCTGAACTGGTCGGACAGAGCGGGGTTGAAGGTGATCGAGCGCGCCCAGCCGATGCCCGCGCCCAGCGTGTCGCCGTAGCTGAAGCCGCCGCAAGCCACCAGACCCTTGAAGTCGGCCAGCCGCGCGCGGCCGGCCTGCAGGTCGGTCATGTGCACGTCGAAGGCCTCGAAGCCGGCGGCGGTGAACGCGTAGGCCATCTCGACGTGCGAGTTCACACCCTGCTCGCGCAAGATCGCGACCCGGGGGCGCGCCAGGTTCAGGTATGGGGCGGCCACGTCCTCGGCGGGGTCGAAGCCGGGCGCCACCTGCAGGCCGGGGTCGTCGGCGCGGCCGGCGGCGGCGTGCTCGGCGTCGGCGCAGTCGGGGTTGTCGCGCTCGCGGGCGATCTTCCAGCTCACGCTGTCCCAGACCTGGAACAGGTCTTCGAGCGTGGCCGAGAAGATCTCCTTGGCGTCGCGCCACACGCTCAGGCAGCCCTTGCCCCTGGCGATGGGCGAGGCCTCGGGCCGCGTCTTGCCGATGATGTGGCTGTGCCTGGCAAGCCCATGCGCGCGCAGGGTCTGCATGACCTGGTCGCGCTCGCGGGTCGCGACCTGCAGCACCACGCCCAGTTCCTCGGCGAACAGGGCCTTCAGCGTCAGCTCCTCGCGCCGCGCGCTCACCTGGCTGGCCCAGTTCTTGGCGTCGCCGGTTTCCATGCGGCTGTCGCTGATGCCGTCGCCCTCGGTCACCAGCAGATCGACGTTCAGCGCCACGCCGACGTGGCCGGCGAAGGCCATCTCGGCCACGCAGGCCAGCAGGCCGCCATCGCTGCGGTCGTGGTAGGCCAGCAGGCGCCCCTCGGCGCGCAGTTGGTTGACGGCGGCGACCAGCGACTTCAGGTCCTGCGCGTCGTCCAGGTCGGGCACGCCGTCCTTGTCGGGGCAACCGCTCTGCCCCAGCGCCTGCGCCAGCACGCTGCCGGCCAGGCGGTGGCGGCCCTTGCCCAGGTCGACGAGGACGAGGGTGGAGTCCGGCTTATCGGCGTCGAGCTGCGGCGTGAGCGTGCCGCGCACGTCGCCCAGCGAGGCGAAAGCGGTGACGATCAGGCTGACGGGCGAGACGACCTTGCGCGCCGCGCCGCCCTCGTCCGTCCACTGCGTGCGCATCGACAGGCTGTCCTTGCCGACCGGAATGGCCACGCCGAGCTGCGGGCACAGCTCCAGCCCGACGGCGCGCACGGTGGCGTACAGCGCGGCGTCCTCGCCCGGCTCGCCGCAGGCGGCCATCCAGTTGGCCGACAGCTTGACGCGCGGCAGCTCGATGGGCGCGGCCAGCAGGTTGGTGATGGCCTCGGCCACGGCCATGCGCCCCGAGGCGAGCGCGTCGAGCGCGGCCAGCGGCGTGCGTTCGCCCATGCTCATGGCCTCGCCGGCGAAGCCCGCGTAGTCGGCCAGGGTGACGGCGCAGTCGGCCACGGGCACCTGCCAGGGGCCGACCATCTGGTCGCGGTGCGTGAGGCCGCCCACGGTGCGGTCGCCGATGGTGACGAGAAAGCGCTTGCTGGCGACGGTGGGGTGGCTCAGCACCTGGATCGCGGCGTCCTGCAGCGTCACGCCGTCCAGGTCGAGCGGCGCGAAGCGGCGCTCGACGGTGGCCACGTCGCGGTGCATTTTGGGCGGCTTGCCGAGCAGCACGTCCATGGGCATGTCCACGGGCTGGTCCACCTTGGGCGCGGCGGCATCGGTGACTTCCAGTTGGCGCGCCTCGGTGGCCAGGCCTACCACCGCGAACGGGCAGCGCTCGCGCGCGCAGAGCTGCTCGAAAAGGGGCAGCGACTCCGGCGCGATGGCCATCACGTAGCGCTCCTGGCTCTCGTTGCACCAGATTTCCTTGGGCGCCAGGCCCGATTCCTCCAACGGCACGGCGCGCAGGTCGAAGCGCGCGCCGCGCCCGGCGTCGTGGGTCAGCTCGGGGAAGGCGTTGCTCAGGCCGCCGGCGCCGACGTCGTGGATGGCCAGGATGGGGTTGGCCTCGCCCAGTGCCTGGCACTGGGTGATGACCTCCTGCGCGCGGCGCTGGATCTCGGGGTTGCCGCGCTGCACCGAGTCGAAGTCCAGGTGCGCCGCGTTGGCGCCGCTGGCCAGCGAACTCGCCGCCCCGCCGCCCATGCCGATGCGCATGCCCGGCCCACCCAGCTGCACCAGCAGGCTGCCGGCGGGGAATTCGATCTTGGAGGTGAGCCGCGCGTCGATGCTGCCGACGCCGCCGGCGATCATGATGGGCTTGTGGTAGCCGCGCAGCACGGCGCCGTCGCCCTCGCCCACGGGGAGCTCGTACTCGCGGAAGTAGCCCAGCAGGTTGGGCCGGCCGAACTCGTTGTTGAACGCGGCGCCGCCCAGCGGCCCCTCGGTCATGATCTGCAGCGCGCTGGCCATGTGGGCGGGGCGGCCGTGCGGGCTGTCCCACAGCCGGCTGACGGTGAAGCCCGTCAGCCCCGCCTTGGGCCGCGCGCCGCGCCCGGTGGCGCCCTCGTCGCGGATCTCGCCGCCTGCGCCGGTGCTGGCGCCGGGGAAGGGGCTGATGGCCGTGGGGTGGTTGTGGGTCTCCACCTTCATCAGCACGTGGCGCGTTTCGCTCTCTTTATGATAGCTATTGGCGAAATCTCCATGCGGGCTGGCGGCATATTTCGCTTGAAAAACTTCGACGGCATGACCCTCCATCACCGCCGCGTTGTCGCTGTAGGCGATGACGGTGTGCGCGGGACTGTGCCGGTGCGTGTGGCGGATCATGCCGAACAGGCTGTGCTCCTGCGCCACGCCGTCGATGGTGAACTGGGCGTTGAAGATCTTGTGCCGGCAATGCTCGCTGTTGGCCTGGGCGAACATCATCAGCTCCACGTCGGTGGGGTTGCGGCCCAGCCGGGTGAAGGCCTCCAGCAGGTAGTCGATCTCGTCGGGCGCCAGCGCCAGGCCCCAGTCTGTGTTGGCCTGCTGCAGCGCCGCGCGGCCACCGCCCAGCACGTCCACGTGCGCCAGCGGCTCGGGCTGCAGCTCGGTGAACAACGCGCGGGCGTCGTCGCGATGCGCCAGCAGGCTTTCGGTCATGCGGTCGTGCAGTAGCGCGGCAATGGCCGAGAGCTCTTCTTTCGATAGCTGTTGGCGCTTTATCCATGCTGGCTTGAGGCCGATTTTGTACTCAACGATGCGCTCCACGCGGTGCAGCGCGATGCCGCAGTTGCGCGCGATGTCGGTGGCCTTGCTGGCCCAAGGCGACACGGTGCCCAGGCGCGGCGCGACGACGATGGCGGCGGCGCCCTCGCCGGCGGCGGCCGGCTCGCCGTAGGTCAGCAGGGCCGCCAGGCGCTGCAGCACGCCGGCGCCGGGCTCGGCGTCGAACGCCGCCAGGTGCACGTGGCGCGCGGCCACCGACGCGATGGCCGGCTGCACGGCCTGCAGGCGCGGCAGCAGGCCGCGGGCGCGGAAGTCGCTCAGGGCGTTGCCGCCGTCGAAGAAGTGGATGTGCTGGGTCACGGTCGGCAAGGCTGGTTCAGCGAAGGCGCGCGGCTGGCGTGAAAGGAAGCGCCCGGCCGCTGACTGGGGCCGGGCGCGCAAGGATGGCCGATTTTATCCGCCGCCCCGATGGGATAATTTACCCATGAGCATCACCATCAAGGACGCAGCCGGCATCGCCGCCATGCGCACGGCCTGCCGCCTGGCCTCGGAAGTGCTGGACTTCCTGACCCCGCACATCCAGCCCGGCATCACCACGCTGGAGATCGACCGCCTGGCCGCCGCCCACATGGCCGCGCAGGGCACCCGGTCGGCCACCATCGGCTACCAGCCGCCGGGCTACCCGCCCTACCCCGCGCACCTGTGCACCTCGGTCAACCACGTGGTGTGCCACGGCATCCCGGCCGACAAGCCGTTGAAAAAGGGCGACATCGTCAACGTGGACGTCACCGTCATCACGCCCGAGGGCTGGTACGGCGACAACAGCCGCATGTACGAGATCGGCGAATGCTCCATCGCCGCCCGGCGCCTGTGCCAGCTCACCTACCAGTCGATGTGGCTGGGCATCGAGCAGGTGCGCCCCGGCGCGCGCCTGGGCGACGTGGGCCACGCGATCCAGAAGTTCGCCGAGGGCCACGGCCTGTCGGTGGTGCGCGAGTTCTGCGGCCACGGCATCGGCCAGCGCTTCCACGAGGACCCGCAGGTGCTGCACTACGGCCGGCCCGGCACGGGCGAGGAGTTGGTGCCGGGCATGACCTTCACCATCGAGCCCATGGTCAACATCGGCCGCCGCGACATCAAGGAGATGAACGACGGCTGGACCATCGTCACCAAGGACCGCTCGCTGTCGGCCCAGTGGGAGCACACGGTGCTGGTCACCCCCACCGGCTACGAGGTGCTGACGCTGTCGGCCGGCAGCCCCGCCGTGCCCGACTTCGTGCAGGGCATGGCCCGCGCCGCGGCCTGACCGACCCGAGGCCGCCCGCCATGCCGGACGCCACCCCGCAGGCGCCCTCGCCCCTCCAGGCCCTGCGCAGCGACTACCGCCAGAAGAAGGGCGAACTGCTCGATGCCATGCGCGCGGCCGGCTCGGCCACGCGCGGCGTGCGCGCGGCCCTGGGCCGGCTGGCCGCGCTGGCCGACGGCACGCTGCGCGCGCTGTGGCGGCAGGCCGGCTTCGACGCCAGCTTCGCGCTGGCCGCCGTGGGCGGCTACGGGCGGGGCGAGCTGTTTCCCTATTCCGACATCGACGTGCTGCTGCTGCTGCCCGCGGGCAGCGATCCCGCCGCCGACGAGGCGCTGCGCCAGCGCATCGAGGGCTTCATCAGCCAGTGCTGGGACGTGGGGCTGGAGATCGGCTCCAGCGTGCGCACCGTCGACGAGTGCCTGGCCAAGGCCGACGTCACCGTGCAGACCGCGCTGCTGGAGGCGCGCCTGGTCACCGGCGACCGCAAGCTGTTCGGCGGCTTCCAGAGGCGCTTCATGGCGCAGCTCGACGCGCTGGACTTCTTCACCGCCAAGCGGCTGGAGATGCACCAGCGCCACGTCAAGTACGAGGACACGCCCTACGCGCTGGAGCCCAACTGCAAGGAATCGCCCGGCGGCCTGCGCGACCTGCAGATGATCCTGTGGACGGCGCGCGCCGCTGGCATCGGCAGCCGCTGGGAAGACCTGGCGCGCGCCGGCCTGGCCACCGCGCACGAGCTGCGCCAGCTCAAGCACAACGAGGCGCTGCTGTCGCTGGTGCGCGCGCGCCTGCACCTGATCGCCGGCCGGCGCGAGGACCGGCTGGTGTTCGACCTGCAGAACGCCGTGGCCGAGTCCTTCGGCTTCGCGCACCGCCAGTCCGACGACGGCCGCATCGTCCTGCGCGCCAGCGAAGTGCTGATGCGCCGCTATTACTGGGCCGCCAAGGCCGTCACGCAGCTCAACCAGATCCTGCTGCAGGGCATCGAGGAGCACCTGCGCGCCGCGCGCGGCGAGCCGCCCACCGAGCTGCGCCGCATCAACGATCGCTTTTTCGACAAGAACGGCATGATCGAGGTGGCGCAGGACGACCTGTACCAAGCCGAGCCGCACGCCATCCTGGAAACCTTCCTCATCTACGCCAAGACGCCGGGTCTCAAGGGCCTGTCGGTGCGCACGCTGCGCGCGCTCTACAACGCGCGCACGCTGATGAACCACCAGTTCCGCGGCGACCCGGTCAACCGCAAGACCTTCCTGGCCATCCTGCAGCAGCCGCAGGGCATCACCCACGCCATGCGGCTGATGAACCAGACCTCGGTGCTGGGGCGCTACCTGTGGGTCTTCAGGCGCATCGTCGGGCAGATGCAGCACGACCTGTTCCACGTCTACACCGTGGACCAGCACATCCTGATGGTGCTGCGCAACGTGCGGCGCTTCTTCATGGCCGAGCACGCGCACGAATACCCTTTCTGCTCGCAGCTGGCCGCCGGCTGGGACAAGCCCTGGGTGCTGTACGTGGCCGCCCTCTTCCACGACATCGCCAAGGGCCGCGGCGGCGACCATTCCGAACTGGGCGCCGGGGAGGTGCGGCGCTTCTGCCTGCAGCACGGCATCCAGCCGCTGGACGCGCGGCTGATCGAGTTCCTGGTGCGCGAGCACCTGTCCATGAGCCAGATCGCGCAGAAGGAAGACCTGAGCGACCCCGAGGTCATCCAGGCCTTCGCCCGGCGCGTCGGCAACGAGCGCAACCTGACCGCGCTGTACCTGCTGACGGTGGCCGACGTGCGCGGCACCAGCCCCAAGGTGTGGAACGCCTGGAAGGGCAAGCTGCTGGAAGACCTGTACAGGCTGACCGTGCGCGCCCTGGGCGGCCGCGCGCCCGACGCCAACGCCGTCATCGAGTCGCGCAAGCGCCAGGCGCTCATCCAACTGGCCCTGGCCTCCGAGCCGCACGAGTCACACAAGGCGCTGTGGGACACGCTGGAGGTGAGCTACTTCATGCGCCACGACGCCGGCGACATCGCCTGGCACGCGCGCCAACTCGGACGCCACGTGCCCGGCGCGCGCGCGCCGGCCGGCGCCGGCGCCGCGCCCCGCACCATCGTGCGCGCGCGGCTGTCCCCCGTGGGCGAGGGCCTGCAGGTGCTGGTGTACGCCAGCGACCGGCCCGATCTGTTCGCGCGCATCTGCGGCTACTTCGAGCGCTCGGGCTTCTCCATCCTCGACGCCAAGATCCACACCACCCGCAACGGCTGGGCGCTGGATACCTTCCAGGTCGTCAGCGGCCTGGTGCCCGAGCATTACCGCGAGCTGATGAACATGGTCGAGGCCGAGCTGCCCGCCGCCATCGACAGCCAGTCTCCCCTACCCGCCCCGCGCCTGGGCCGCGTGTCGCGCCGCGTCAAGAGCTTCCCCATCGCCCCGCGCATCGACCTGCACCCAGACGACAAGGCCCAGCGCTGGCTGCTCACCGTCACCGCCAGCGACCGCGTCGGCCTGCTTTACAACATCGCCCGCATCCTGGCCGCTCACGGCATCAGCGTGGAGCTGGCCAAGATCACCACCCTGGGCGAGCGAGTGGAGGACATGTTCCTGCTGCAGGGCGCGCAGTTGCAGCACAACAAGGCGCAGCTGGCGATCGAGCAGGAGCTGGTGGAGGTGCTGGAGGGGGTTTAGACCCAATACTGTTCAGATACGCAGTACTGGCGTGGGCTGATGTCGCTGGTGGAGCAACGCGCCGCGATGGCGGACGGTGAAGCTGCTCATCTTGCGCTTGACTCCGCGCGGGTTGAGGCGT
>Ga0075163_10005684_pt1 | contig 16563 bp, 22 predicted proteins | sample JI1023141ADNA_FD_71478 | JGI IMG/M metagenome (GOLD analysis project Ga0075163, IMG submission 71478) | Wastewater effluent complex algal communities from Wisconsin, to seasonally profile nutrient transformation and Carbon sequestration -... | ecosystem: Engineered > WWTP > Effluent > Algae...
ACGTAATGCTCACTGGTGAGGTTCAGCGGCACGCCGTAACGGATGCAGTTGCAGATCAAGGTGCGGTCCATGGCGTTGCGCCGCGCCTGGCTGATGTTGAATGGCTCACGCCTGGACTTGCGGACCATTTACGCCTCCCTCTCCCGGACCTCGAAGGCTCCATCGAGTCGCTTGATTTCGTTGAGGGCGATGAAGGACCGGAGTCCCTGCCCTTCAGATTCCCAGAAGGCCGCGCACTGCTGGAGCCACTCGCGCACCTGGGGGTAGTCGCGCTCGTCGCAGCCGATGGGCGATCCACGGTAGACAGCGGCGAAGATGTCATCCTTGGTCCACCGGTTGATGTGATCCTCGGGCCGGTATTCGTCGTCCATGTCGTGATGCTCCGGTCTCCGGTGAGGATGCGCCAGAGTGCGCGCATCCAGTGGGGGCGAAAGTGCCAGCGGTTGGTGAGGGCGATGTCTCGCGGCCAGGGTCCGTCGTTTGCGGGGTTATGAGTGGTCACAGTCTTCGATCTCCTCCCCGTGATCGAAGATTGCGAGGACGAAGGTCTGTCGATGCTCATCCCCTTCGATGGGTCCGCGCACGACGCAGATGCCCTGCTGCTGCTTTGATGCGCGGCGTGCATAGGTTCGGGCGCTACGCTCGGAGCCGAACTGCCGTAGCTCTCGCTCTTTGTGGGCGCTTTCGGACAGGTAGACGATGTACGGCGTTTCGTGCTCCATCACATCAGGCTCACGGCGCCAATGGGCAATGGCTCGTAGGTCACCTCGTGGGCAGTGAGTGCGGCGGTTTCATCGAGGCAGCAGAAGCACTCGGACTGCCCTGGCGCAGAGTTTCGGTAGTTCCATGCCTGCTCGTCCTCGGTGAGGGGTTCGTGGCAGGCGGCGCAGCGTGGTGGCATCTGGGCCACGCGCCCTTCGTGGGTGAGGGCGAGGGTGGCTTTTCCCTCGCTGCGAATGGTCCTGATTCGCTCGGCCAGGGCGTCCATGATGGCCATCTGGTGGGGGTCGGTGCGCATGGCTTACTATCCTTACCTGGCGGGAGGTTTTCCCGCATAGCTTGTGCTTGGCGGCCTGAGCTAGGGATTACTCTGCGGTGGTTCCGCAGGTTGCGGGGTTGGCGATGTTGCGCCGTCAGCCCCGCTTTCTTTCTTCCTCCTCCCCTTCGTCTTCGTTCCCGGAGCCATCCCGTAGTTGGGCTTGGGTAGCGCCGGTAGTGGCTCCAATTGCACATCCCGTGCGTAAACGTTCAGCATGCGACGGTAAAGCATGTTCGGGAAGTCCCCTCCCCGCTCCCACTCGCCAATGGTGACGTAGTGGATGCCGGTGATCTTGGCCAATCCCCGCTGGCTGACTCCCATGCGTTTGCGGAGGCGCTGCATCCACAGACGCAATGCCTGGTGCTCGGCGGCGTATCGCTTCTCGGGTGGCCCTTGTGCCTCAGTGTCCATAGCTCCTCATTTCCGGCCAGGGTCCGCGCTTTGCGGGGTTAGTTGCTGGTGAGTTCGCCCCGGCACTTGAAACACAATCCGGTTTCGCGGTCGATTTGTGGACTGAGGTGAACGCCGCACTGTTGGCAGTGGTAGTGCAGGGCGTTATCCGCAGGGTCCGCCGTTTGCGGGGTTGCCTCCGGCTGGCAGGTGGCGCACATCCCGCTGGGGTGGTTGATCGGATAGAGCTTGCAGACGCTGCACTTCTGGTATTCGCCAGCGGCGTAGGAGTCCGCGCTTTGCGGGGTGACGATGGGCGCGGTGCGCTGCTGGATGACCAACTCGCGGACGGAGGCGATGGCATCCAGGCATGACAACACACGGGCGTAGGTGAGGCGGGCCTCAACGGCGTTGTGCTCGCGGTCCTCGGGCAGGTAGTCCGGGCGCAGACTGTCGGTGGTCAATCGGCCAGCATCGGCGGCGAGGTGTCCCGCGTGGTCGGTCAGGAGTGCTTGCAGGGCCGTACCAGGGCTACCGTGGTTCCTGGCCTCGGCGTATGCGTTCGTGACCGGGGCCAGGTTGGCATCGTGCAGGGTCCACCATGCGGCGTGCTCATTCCAGCGCAGGTAGCCCACGGTGCGGTCCTGGAGCGCCACGCTGGCCACGATGGGCGCCAGGTCCACGGTACGCACGCGGAAGACGTGCGAGGGGTAGAGCTTCGTTACGGCCTCGATCAGGGCGCTCAGGTCACGCTCGGCGTTGTCAGCGGTCTTGCTCATGGGTCGCTCCTGTCGTGTGGGGCGTTGGCCGGGGGGATGGTCCCGGCCTCGGCCTCTAGTGGGGCAGCGTGGCTGTGCGCTGCCGGCAGGGTGTCGGTTTGGGTGATCCGGTACAGTTCCTGAAAGTCACTGACGCGGTAGGCGGCAGGGCGCTCGTGCTTGCGGACGTAGCGGCCTCTCGCCAGCACATGTGAGGCAAGAGGAGTGCCCCATGACGTACTGCACGATATGTCCCGGAATGGCGCACGGTGTCATGATGTGTGCTCCTGATTGGGTGACGCGCGATCTAGCAGGATGTGGCGAGGTCGTTCCAAAGGGCGGCGTGTGAGCAAAACTTGCCGTCAGCGGCGCACCACGAACTCCACTGCACCGCAAAGACTGGCACTCCCGGGAAGAACGCTTCCGCGTACTCCAGCCAGACCGCTTCAAGCACCTTGTATCCGGGATTGCTGACGCTGCATCGCACCGTAGGCGACTGGCCGGCAGCCCATAGCAGTTGACGCTGATGCCACAGATCAACCGTCCATGACACGCTGGCTGGGTCCAGAATGGCGGTGATCATGCGCGCAACCTTGGGACCAACTCCCGGCATGGCTTCAAGCTCGGTCATCGTCCAGTGGGTACGCGGGCCAACACGCTGCAAGTAGGCCAGCGTGGTCTCCAGCGCGGTGTACATACCCATAGTGGCGGCGGGATTGGTGGCGGTGGGGAAGCTGGCGCGGGACAGTTCGCGTGGCGCCATGGCGACGTAGCGTGGCTCTGCTGCGAGCGCGAACGCGATAGAGATCGCTTCGTCACGGTTGGGCGTGGCGATGCCAAACAGCAGCGCGCGATTGATCATGCGCTCCGGGTTGGTCTGGTGCGCTGTGCGTAAGCCCTGTAGCTCGTCCAGCACGGCCGGCAGGTACTGGCGCGCGGCGTCGGCTATCAGGGCCATGCGCTGCCAGTCCACGGATTGCGCGATGTCGAGCGCATCCTTCAGGCCAATGGTGCGATTGGCCATCGGTTGGCCGGGAACGCGGGTATGGGTGGCGGCGACGAACTCGGCAACGGTTTGCATGGTCTGTGCTCCTGATGGTATCGGGCGAGTGTTAGGCGGTGACGAGGGTCCAGCCGGCGGGAACCAACGCACGGGCGGCGGCGCGGGCCTGTGAGGCGGTGGCATGCTGCATGAACTCGCCCATGGTGTGCATCCGGCCGTTGGCGTCGCAGTAGCGAACGGTGTAGCGTCGGCTGGCGGAAGGGTCGCATCCGCGCTCGGAGGTGATGAAATAGCCGTCGCCGATCACACCGTCCAGGATGCGCGAGCGGAAGAATCGCATCGTGTCCTGATCGAAGAAATGGAAACCGGCCAGGCGGTTGGCGCGCTTGATGTCGGTGATGGTCTTGTACATGATGGTCTGTGCTCCTGAGGTAAACGCTCCCGGTAGCGCGTCTGCTACCGTGTACACACATTGTACTCCCGTTAGTCCGGACTAGCGTAGTGCACGATGCACAAATGTGAGGGACCGCATGCCAGACACATCACATCTCACGCCACGCGCGCGGGAGGTGTTTCAGACCTATCTCAACCAGGGTCAGCGCGACATCGACCAGACCGCTACCCTCGTTGGCATGCACCAGAACCATGTGGAAGCGATGGTGGAGCGCTACGGATTCGTGGAACTGGCGCGGGATTCGGATATGCAGCGTGTCATGGCGCTCGCTGCCTACACGCGGCGGAAACTGGCGGAACAGTTGCCGGTCTTCGCGGATACCCTGATCGCATCGGCTACATCACGGACTACGGAAGCCGGGAACACGCCATCGTCAGCGCCAACGCCGAGCAGCGTCAAGAGCGCATTGGCGGGATTGGCGATGTTTGGCCTCTCTCCCTTGACACGTTCGGATGTCGCACTGATTCGCCCGCATGGTTCGGATGGTGAACTCGGTCGTATTCCCGATGATGCATTGGTTGCCCGGCTCATCGAGGCTGGCGACACCGTGGCGCTGACTGCTCTCGCTGCCGGCCGACCGCTGCCTCAGGGTGCGGACCCACTACCCGGTGACCCGGTAGCGGGGGTGGCACGGGGGGACTTTACGAGCGACCAGCCGGGTGGGCGGGTAGGCTCGGACCCACTGAACCCACTATTTGAGGGTTCGGAACCGTCGTATCGGGTGCTATCGGATGAGGAGTGGCGTGGTGAGCAGGCTGGAGGCGAGGAGTTCGCGTTTGGGGAGCAGCCCGGTGAGTGAGGCGACCCATCGCGTGGTCTGGACCTGTGCAGATGGATTCCATCCTGATGCGGTCGTTCGGGTAGGTCCCGACGACGACGCAGCCACCACCCCACCCACCCCCTCTCTCCCCCACAGGGATACAGCGAAGGTGTTGGCATTTGCGAAGGCGATGTACCCGGAGGAGTTTGACGACGAGGGAACCCCTGTCGGGGTAATGCCTTCGGCAGAGCGGAGTGATTCAACCTCACCCCCCTACCCCCTCTCCGGAGGAGGAGATGAAAGGGAGTGACCGTTGACGCCGCACCAGTTTTGGGCGCACGTCGGGACGTTGGCGGTCGGCTGGTGGTAAGCCAGTCGTGGACAGTTGCGTCGCCCCATGCCGCTGATCGGATCGGCTCAGATGATCCCCGGGGCGCGACACCCGGGTGCTTGCTGGTAGGGGCAGTTGATTTCGATACAACGGCCTCCCCGCTCACGCGGGGTGCTCTTCCTCTGAGCTATACCCCTGAAGGAATCTCGCGGTAAATGCTCCACAGATCGCTGTAGTTGATGACGAACCACGGGAATGGGGAGCCATCGGCCTCATCAAACGCCAGCGCCTGCCCCCGTGGATCCAGTTGCAACACGGAAGGACCGCCACCCTTGCGAGCGACGGTCACGTCCACCAGGCTAATCAGTTGCTTTGAGGTGATCGCCACGTTCCATCCGTGAGACTCGCCATAGGCGATGGCCTCATCCATGCCTTCAGGTCCGGTAAACCGGAACGCCGTCAGCGTGATGGGTTTGGTCTGGAATCGTGGCATCGCTTCCCGCCTCGCTCGGACTGAACGTGCGAGTGATTCTACACCGACTGGCCCCGTCGCGCATCACCCGCTTCGCAATCCGCTTCGCGTCCCTCGCTCCACTCCGCGTCCGCTCCACCTCCCAGGCGTGGTCATCCTCAACGATGCCCACCTGTAGGATGTCGCCCGGTTCCCCGTACCACCGCACCGCCCGCCACGGAACCCCCGTCGCGTTCGCCAGCCGCTGCGCCTCAGCCTCGGCAGCCTTGCGCTTCATGTCGATCCTGGTGTGGACGTGTGCGGTGAGCTTGCCTACGGGTTCGACCTGCCACTCCCCGCGCGCAACCATCGGCGGTGCAGCGAAGGATGGCGCCATTGCCTCCACGAACTCGTTTATGCGCGGGATGAAATGACCCACCGCCTTCTTGCGGTCTTCGTACTCCACATTCTTCTTCACCAGATCAAGAAGTGGTGTGCGGCTCCGGTTGACAGGTGTGATACGATCCGTAGCAGGAGATGCCTCCACGGCGTCCCCTTCCCGCTTGTCGGGGAGTCCCTCGCTTCGACTCCCCGACATCTCTTCCCCAGTAAGTCGAATGCATGTATCGACCGCGACGGCGGTGTCTCCACCCTGGTGCATCATGCAGACGCCGAAGCGCACCAGCCACTCACGATCCACGTACCACATCTTCTCGCCACGCGAAAACGCCACTGGGGTCATCCTGTACTCCTTATCACTTGTGCGGGGGTGCTGCTAGTATAGCGGAGCATTGTTCCAGCGGGCGGTGCAATGGGGAAGCAAAGGGCCAGCGCAATTGCGCTGGCCCTTTGTGACTTTGGTGGGAGGTTTCCACAAACCTTCTGCGGGGTAGGAGCACAGGAGCCCGTGCAGGCTCAAGAGCATTCCCCCGACGTGGATGCCCCACGCGCCCCACCCCGGAACTACCCGACCGTGGGGATCAGCAATCCGTGTCGACCATCTGACGCCATGTTCATCATGGACGTGTACTGCATCATCGACATATTGATGTGGTGCTTGCCCATGACGGCGGACACCCAGGTGGCGCCGGCGGCAGCGACTTGCTCCCGTGTCGATTCGGGAGAGCGGACAATGCCACGCATCTCCTCCTCGACCTCGGTCAGTGACGCCACCGCACGGTGCGCCGATTCGATGACGGGATCCCGCTGTTCTTTGCTCACGCCTGTGCTCCTGCTCTGTGCTGCCTAAACGTCCTCGGCCATGCGCCGGCGCTGCTCGCGCTCGGTGACGGGGGTGCCCTCGTCCCGGTTGGCGAATCCCATCTGGCGGCGGGACTCCATGATGCGCTGCTGCTCGGCGTACTCATCCACCAGCGGCTCGGCATCAGCCGGGTCATTGACGGTCTTGATCACCGGGTAGAGATCCGGGTCGTTGGGCACGATCAATTCCTGACGCGCCTTCTTCTCCGCTGCCTTCGGTTCCTTCTCGTTGATCGGGGACACTGGTGACCTCCTTTGCCGCAACGACCTCGATGGCCCGCGCGAGCCACATCAAGCCCTGCTCGAAATTGGTTATAGCCAGAGAGAGTTCCCGGCTGCGATAGTCGGGATCTTCGTTCCATCCCTGGAGTTCGTGAATGCGAACGAAGATTTGCCCACGAGCCACATCGAGGTTGGATGAGTAGAGACTCATTCCTTGCCCGCCAACTTCGCGAGTCCCACCAGGCCGAGGTCGATGGAGTTGCAGGCGTATGTGCCCACCTCCGTATCGCCCACCCCCGTCTCTCGCAAGCGGCGTACCCACTCGCGGATTACGCCGATGGCGCCATTGAGGATGGCGATCTCCACGGACCCCATGTCGGAGGGCTCGTTGCGGAACGCCGCCATTGTTGCCTCCAGCTTGGCATCGTATTCGCTTGCCGAAATCCTGGAAGCAGAGTGGGTGGGGGGTGGATTGATGATCGGCATCTGGTAGCTATATGGCGTCTCGGGTTGAACCTGGACGTAGAGCGCGGATTCCGAAGGAAACCCCGGCGTGACGGAACGCAAACCTCTTCCATCCGGCCTCACGCCACGCCGCCCTTGAAACATGTCCGCCAGCAGCATCGCGGACTCCAACTGCTGCATGAGAAGGTCTTCGTTGGGCTCGTTTGCCGCAGAATAATCCCGATCCGCCTGATGCAGGTGATCCTGGCTCACGCCTGTGCTCCTTTACTTGCGGGGGATGGCAAATGCCATACGTAATTATACGTATTTTCTGCCATACTGCGCCGAAAGGAGGGCACCATGGGTCTACTTCGAGACGAGAACGCGCTCTACCAGCGCAAGGTCACCGCCAAGCTGCAGCCGGCCGTCGATCTGCTGGCCAACCAGTCCACCGTGGGCACCCGATTCTGGCTATCGGTGCTGATTACGGACGAGAACACGGTCACGGTTGAGGACGCCACCGCCGCCTACGACCTGAATGACCTCAAGACCATCGTGGACGGCATCGCCGACAGCGGGTCGGATACCGGCGTCGTGATCGCCAAGGATTCCGAGGGCGTGGTCAGCATTAGTACATAATGCACAAAATGGAAATTGACGGGATGCCGACCATCGACTACCTGCGGGATCGCCCGTTTGTCGAGGCGCAAGCGCCGATCTTTCGCAAGATGACCGGCATCCCCAGTGATTCTCCCGTCAACCCGTACACCATGCACCTGATGACCCGCCGCGCCCAGTTCCTGCTGGTGGTGGACGCCGAGGCCAGAACCATCCAGCAGCATCCGTGTGTTCGGGCGGTGTACAACTGATGAACTGATGAGCGACCCCCGCACACACATAGAGGTCAACGGCATCGTTGACCGGTATGGGAAACCGCTGCCCATGCCGCTGGACCCGAGCGAGTGGCACCGCGCCTGGTATCCCCAGGTGCTGGCCCACCGTATTCGGATGCACCACGCCACCAAGCACAACGACCGAGCCGGCACCCGAGCCCGCCAGGCAAACCGCGCCCTGTGCGCGCAGCCCGGCGTGCCGGGGATGCTCTACTACCTCAACACCTTCGGCTGGATTCTGGAGCCACGCAACGAATCCAGCATGATGCGCCTGCCCTTCATCACCTTCCCCCGTCAGGCGGAACTGATCGAAGAGATCGAGCGCACGATGCAGACGCCCTACCCGCACGAACTGGCGTCACTGGCCCTGATCAAGGCCCGCACCGTGGGTGGCACCTGGATCGACGTGGGGCACAACATCAAGGAGTGGCAGTTCGCGGAGTACTGGTTCAGCCTCGTCATCTCCAAGGACGAGAACCTCGTTACCAATCTCAAGGATCCCCGCTCATACTTCTGGAAGATGAAGTTCCTGCTGCAGAACCAGCCGAAGTGGCTACTGCCGGAGGGCTTCGTTGGCTTCACCCCGCGCGACCCCAACACGGTCGAGGGCACGCTCAACAATCCAGAGACGGGGAGCATCATCAATGGCAGCACCACCACCCCCGACGCTGGTCGCGGAGATCGTCGCCGCAAGGTCACGATGGATGAGGCTGGCACCTATGACGATTTCGATGCCATGTTCTCGAACCTCGCTAATGTCACTGATCATCGGTTCATCATCAGTTCCGCCCACACCCGCCACGGGATGGGTTTGTACAATCTCGTCCACGGCAAGAACGGATACACCAAGCCTCGTGTGTTCTTCTTCCGATGGAATGACGTGCCGGGGCGGGGAGAAAAGTGGTACCGGGGGATGAAGGCCACGATGCAGGAGGAAGAGTTCCGGCGCGAGATCGAGATGGAGTGGTTCGCGGGCACGGGCGAGTTCTGTTACCCGATGCTGCGTGACCGTGGACCGGATCGCTTCCCCTACCAGCCCGGGTGGCCTCTGTACATCGCCATTGATGATGGCTGGGAGGACCGCTTCGCCATCTCGTGGTGGCAGAAGGATCTGCGTCGGGGACGCTACCGCTGCATCGCGTCCTATTCCAACAAGGCGCACCCTATCAAGTTCTACGGCTATCTGCTGACCGGCACTCCCCACGGCTCCTTCCGCTGGACGCCCGAGGAGCGGCGGTTGATGGAGCACATCCGGGACTGCTCACTCTTCGAGGCCACCTACTACGGCGACCGCCACGGCGACGCCACGGAACTGACCTCCGGCCGCTCCCCCTTCGAGGTACTGACCCAGGAGTTCGGCATCGTGGTCGTCACCGCCAACGACCCGAAGCGCAACGACATCACCTATCGCATCGACGCCGTGCAGGAGAACCTGCCGCGCTGCGACTTCAACAATGACTACGGCGCCGAGGTGCTGTTTGAGTCCTTGCAGCAACTGCGCTGGCCACAGAAGCGTGGCAGTTCGCAGGCGACCTCCGGCGCAAAGGCTCCGGTGCGAACAGAACTGCGTGACCTGGCGGCGACGGCTGAGTATTTCTTCATCAACGAGCGCAACGCCTGGGATGAAATTGGCCCACGCCAGACCGTGCGCGACCGCAACGTGGAGCGCGTCGAGCAGGGCATGGGCTTCAACCCGCACGCCTACTCGCGCAGGCAATCCCCGAATCAGCGTTACACTCAGCAGGGCGGGGTCTATGTGCGGGATGCCGGCTGGCAGGATGCCTGGAACGGACAGTAGAGGGTAGGCATGGACGCGACATTCATCCCGGACATGGAGCAACTGCCCACACCACCGCCCTCGCTGGGACGCGCGCGTGGTCCCGTCATCCAGCCTGACGCCGTGATGGGCGTCGATACAGCCATTGACGAAATGCAAAAGCGTGCCGAGGAGCAGTGGGCGCCGAAGTATCCGTCCTGGCTCTACAAGACCAACCCCACCACCGGCATAAAGGAGTTGGCCCCGCCTCGCAAGCCCGAGGGGACTGAGTTCGAGGACTGGATGACCTCGGACATGATGCTGTGGGGAGACTTCCTGCGACGTGTCAGATATGACCTGAGCATCTACCGAGGCATGAGCACCGGAGCATTCCGCAACTTCAACCCCGACACCGACGATGCCTACTGGTCACGAGAAATCGCCATCCAGGTGAACAAGATCGCGTCGATGATCGCGGGCTCGCCGCACCAGATTCGTTACAACTACCGATCCCACCAGGAGCGTGAATGGGCGGCCATGATGGAGGACTTCTCCATGTGGCTCTTCGACCAGTGGTCCCTGCACCATCGTGCAGGCGGGAACTCCGCACTCAAATGGGACATGGCCTGGTACGCACTCGTTGAAGGACGAATAGCTACCCATTTCACCTGCGACCTTGAGGATGGTGATTACCCGTGGTGGGACAATCTCGTTGATCCAGCCACCTGCTTTCCACTGTGGGGCCACGGCAAACGTGGACTCATCCGCGTATCGCGGGAGTACAGCGTCCAACTCGGGGAAGTACTTGATGCCTTCGATCCCGAGGAGGGCAAGGGCGTTCGGAAGAAACTCGCCGCGAATCGGGAGGTCGGTGAAAAAGAGGTCGACCTCTCTCGCGACGTGCAGGTCCGGTCGTGTCACACGCGGTGGCACAGCTACTTTTCCGTTGATGGCATCGAACTCGACCTGATCGAGCATGAGTACGGATTCGTGCCCTTTGTCTACAACCTGGCCACAGGAGAAGCAGGAACCGCCTCCATGCCCGGTGGGGATTCCCTCGGTCCGACCGCTCGTGAGATCAAGAACGGTGCGGCCTTCGGTGGCAGTACCAGCAAGTCGCGCGATTACGCGCATCGTGGCCAGTCGTTCTTCCACAACGTCGTCTCCGCGCTCTACCAGAAGAACAAACTCTTGGGGCTCCACATGATGGCGGCAGAGCAGGCCGTCAACCCTGCCACCCAGACGATCACGCCCTACACCAACCGCCCACCCGAGGCGGCGGACCTGCGCCCCGGCAAGGACAACCAGTTGCGGCCGGGCGAGCAGCGGGCGCCGGTCATCCCCAGCCCGCGCCCGATGGACAGCGATGCCCTGCTGGGGGCACTCAACGCCGAGGCATCCAAAGCGCTCCTCCCGGATCAGGTCTTCGGGCACACCGAGGGCAGTAACATCACGGGATTTGCCTCGGACACCCTGATTGCGGCGGCGCTGGATATCGTCGGGCCAACCTTCCTGCTTGTCTCGGACACCATTGGCGACTCCCTGCACATGGCCACGCTGGAGTTCAGGAATCACGGCGTACTGGCGGATGGGCTGTCTGATGGCAAGCTGATCATCCCGCAGCAGAACCGTGGCAGCGCGACCGGCGCCAAGCCCACCAAGCTCCCACCGTGGGCCAGTGAAGCCCTGAAGACGGTGATGGAGAAGTTGTCCCAACCGGGAATGCCGATGGGGCCACCCATGCCCCCGCCGCCACCAGAAGCTCCGGGAATGCTGCCTACCGATCCTTCGCTGGTCCCACCGGGTGGTCCAGGCGAGCGCAATGACATCAACGCCCCACGACAGGCGGGTCCGCCGCCGGGGCCGCGTGGTGGCGCTGCGGCCTTGCCGCCACCTGGCGTGATGGAATCTGGCGTGCCGCCCCCGGACATGATGGGTGGGGCTGCGCCAGCGATGATGGGCGCAATGGGTGGCATGGGGGCGATGCAACCGCCCATGAACCCGATGTCCGAGAAGATCGGCCTGCCTGGATTTGTGGACCCAATGTGGACCATTCCCGAGGATGGCATCAACGAAGACGAGCCGGTGGTCTACATCGACCGCGTGGTGATCGACGGCCTGAGCGGGCGCCCGATTGTTGCGCTCAACAACCTGAGCCTGAACAACAAGACGGTGCTCATCAACTACCTGACGCAGGCAGTTGACGCCAAGCTGATGCCGCGCTCAATTGCCATGGCGCAGTTGCCAGAGAACACCAACGTGGTGGAAGCCTTCAAGTTGATCCTGGCTGAGGAGGGCGTTACCAACCCGGAGATGCTGAAGAACATCTACTACCCGCGCTCACTGGCCGAGAACGGAGACTTCGAGGGGTGGCTCACCTACTGGCTGACCATCCTCCTGCCGCAGATGCTGCCGATCCTGAACCCCGCTGGTATGATGCCCCCAGAGGGTGCGGCTCCTGCCGGTGGCGACAAGGGCCAGGCTCCCATCAAAGACCCCGCAGGAACGATGGTGACGGGGCGATCAGCCGCGCAACTTGGGCGTGGCCCAGGTTCTCAGGGACAGCCCGTAGGCCGACCAGGATAAGGAGTGACCCGTGCCTCAGTTCAACCAGGATGCCCTCAAGTCTGTCCGCAACAAGAAGAATCGTCGAAATAGCCGCGACCCCCGCCAGCGCAATCGCAATCGTGACAACATGCCCGACAACTCGGGCGGCAACGGTGGCGGGAATAGTGATGGTGGCGTGGGTGGCGACCGTGTAACCCCGCCATTGCAGGACCAGCCGACTGTTCGCCCCAATAGCGCATTTGGTCAGGGATTCGACCCCGACATGTACGGGGACCTCAAGGCGAACCCCGACATCCTGGCGTCCCAGTGGATGGACCAGCAGGGCATCGACCCAATGGCCAGTGGTGGCATGGCCAAGGTGTGGGGCGACCTCTCGGCCGTCATGCCGCAGTTGTTCTACCTGACGCAAGGGCTGGGCGCGAACGGCGCTGGCGCCGGAGACACCTCGTTCCTGGACTACGCCGGCGACTTCATGAACCAGTACACCAGCACCGGCGGCGGCGCGGTTGGCTCCAACGTCCTGCAAAACCTGTTCAATGGCCCGGACCAGAACTCGGTGCTGGGCCAGATGATCAACGACCCGTCGCAGGACCCCGCCACTCAGGCGCGGACAGTGCTGGGTCTGATCGGTTCTGGTCTGGCGACCAACATGTCTGGCGCATCCGGCTCCGCAATCATGGGGCGAGCGCAGCAGTTGGCGACCGAGTGGATGCGTGAGCAGGCCACCAACGGCGCGAACACCATCACCTTTCCTGACTTCCTGAAGCAGAACGGGTTTTCCGAGCAATTCAACTACTAGACCGCGAGGTAGGTCATGGCAGGATGGACTGGGAATAGCAATGGGTGGGGAACGTCGCTGTTCGACCCGGCGAGCGTTTACGGCTCCACCCAGTACCAGCCGGGGGAATGGGCTGACACTGGCGCTGGCTCGATGTACCTCAATGACAACCCCGAGGTAGCGTGGACACGGGCGCTGGCCGAGCTTGGCATCGACCCGAACACGGCGCAGGGGAAGTTCTCCCGTGGCCAGTGGCCCCAGGTGCTGGAGGGGTACAAGGCGGCGAACCTGACTAATCCCAATCTCCGCATTGAGGACTACGTCAAGACGCTCAATCCCAATGCGATGTACCAGAATCAGACGGCAGCAGAACGCGGTGAGACGCCACAGGCCAACACCATTCGGGCGCGCACCATTGGCCGCGCCTACGGAGCGGCATGATGTTGAACTCCATTCGCACTCCCGGCATCGGCGGTCTTCCCGGCGACACCTCGTGGCAAACCTTCATGGACCAGTACGTCAACAACTGGTCCGCCGTGCAGCAGGCGCTGTCCCAGATGGGCACGGGCGCCGACCTCCTTGGGTCTCTGGGAAGCCCCGCGATTATTGCCCCACCCGGGGAAGGTGACACGACCATCATCAAGAAGGGTGGCGGTGGTGGCGGTCGCAGGCGTGATACCGGATTCACCGGGGGCGGTTACGCGCAGCCCGGACAGGTGAATAACAGCATGGGTGGATGGGGTAGCGTGCTGAATGCGCTGGGTGGCGCGGCTGGAGGCAATCCTGACCGTGCCGCGCGCAAGGCTGCACGCCGGGAAGGCGACGACGGGGTCTACGTCAAGGAACCCAAGGAGCGCACACGAGAGCGCAGCCGCACCCACACCAGCAAGGACGGCACCACCACGACCAGCACCAACATCAATGTTTCGCGCAATGGCGGCACAGCCATATCTGACCAGAGTGGCGGCGATGGCAACCGGAAGCGCAAGAAGAAGAACTCGGAGATGGTCTACTAGGAGTCTGCTATGGCAAGTGGCTGGAACCGCGTACACCAGGCTCTGGGGGTAGGTGGCGGCGGAAATCGTAACGTGGTGCAGCAGCGCCGTGAGGATCGCCGCGACCTGCGCCAGGACCGCCGCCAGGACCGCCGTGTGGTGGGCGCGCCGCCACGCGAGTACACCGTCACCACTCCCGGCACGACGACCGTTGGCCCTGGTGGGTTCCTGAATGGCGTCAACCAGGACGCGCGTGACCAGACCTGGCAGCAGTGGCAGGATACGGTGGCCAATCTCGGCGGCGCGCCCATGTCCTACACCGACTACGCTCAGGCGAATAACGGTGGTCCCGCCATCCTGCCAACCTCGGTGAACGGCACGCGCATGGAGGTGGCTCCGGGGGTAACGGGCCTCGGTGGCGCGGTAGAAACCGCAGATCCCGCCACCTTCGGCACCGCGCCACCTAACGGAGGAACCCCCACGGTGGTGCAGACCTTCAATCGGCAACGCCCGAACCACAGGAACAATCGGAACCGTCGCTAGTGGAAACATGGGACGACGCGGCGAACTGGCTGCAAAGCACACGGCAAGCAAGCGGATGGGGTGGACTTCAATCGCCGCGAGGCGGGGAGTCCATTCCTGTTTCCACGCGCCCCGGGCAAGAGTCTGGCCCTATGTCTCCGCGCGGAATGGGTCAAGCGAGTGGCGCACTCCCCGGAGACGCGGCGTGGGATGTCTACGATGCTGGGTACATCCAGCCATGGGGATCCGAACAGGACGCGCTCTTCAAGCAGCGCCAGGCCACCGCAGCCGCTGACTTCGAGAAGGCGATGGCGGCATCCGAGGCCGTCGATCAGAACCCTACAGCGCAGGGCGGGACAGGCTGGGAAGTCCAGGACAAATGGAACGCTTCCTACAGCATGGCCTCGAACGCCACGGGTGTTCCGGGGAATATGATCAAGGCCATCCAGGCGCTTGAAACGGGGCGCGCGGACTACACCGGCCAGGAGAACTGCGAGGTTCGCCCCGAGGCCGGGTGCTTGGCGCTCAACTCCGGCATCTACAAGGCCACTGCCGACGCCTACGGCCTCGACTATGAGCGCATCCGCGACGACCCCGCCTACGCCATTGAGGCGATCGGCACGGTTCTCGGTGAGATTGCCAACGACGACGCCGGGCAGTGGGGCGGAACTCCCGGAAAGTCCGTCCTGGACGAGGGCGGATGGCTTGGTGTGGCGGCAGTCTACCACGGCGGCAACATCAATGGCACCTTTGTGGACGAGAACGGGACCAGCAGTTCGCAGTACATGGACGACATCACCATGTATCTGGAGCAACTGGGTGGCGTCGAAGGCGAGTTGGAAGAGTCGGGGTACATTCCTCCGGGGGAAACTTTCACCAAGTTGGCCCCAGACCAGCCACCCGACGACTACTCCCCGGTCTACACCGATGGCAGTGTGCAGGCCAGCGCCAAGACATTGGCGGTGCAGGATGTCTCGCTGATCTGGGGTGGCACCGAGGCCGAGGTGGTCAGCGAAATGGGCGACACGGATGGCGCGCCCAACGACGACCCCAACTACTACGACTTCGCCAAAGACCTCGGCTACGAGGGGAATCCCGGTGTGGATTACGCCATGCCGGCGGGAACGAAAATCTACGCCCCTATCGAGGGCAAGGTCGTCAACCTCGGCGGCGAGTTCTACAAGGATACCGAAGGCATTGGCGACGTTCGCATCCAGGCTAGCAACGGCGACATTATCATCCTCGGCAACATGCGGACGGCGGACCTTGCGTTGGGGCAAGAGATCAAGATGGGCGACCTGATTGGCACCAGCGGTCAGGCGACTGTCGACCCTGAGTCGGCGCGCTTGCACATGGAGGTGCGCGTCCTACAGCCTGATGGCTCCTACAAGGTGGCGAACCCCGAGGAGTACCTGACCGGCACGGCGAGCGAGGCCAGTGGCGGCACGGCATCCATTCCCGAGGGTACGACCCGTAACGTGACCAGCGACCCGATGGGGCAGCAGATCGCGGACCTGGCAGACAACTACCTCAATGTGGAGTACGTCTGGGGCAGCATCCCGCGCGCCGGAGCGGACCCGTACGAGACCGGATGGGACTGCTCCGGGTTTGTGTCCTACATCGCGGACACGCTGGGCATCTCCAGCAACCAGGACCCCAAGGGCATCCCGAACGGATCCCACTACCAGGCCGAGTGGGCGATGGATAATGGCAAGTGGCGACCAGGGAACGATGTGAGCCAGTTGCAGCCAGGGGATGTCATCTTCCTGGACACCGGGGCAAATGGTGGTGGTGGCCAGAACGAGGTGAGTTACGCTGCCTCTCGCGCCACGCATGTGGGCATCTATCTTGGCGACGGCAAGATGATCAGCGCTATGCAGGAGTGCGGACCCGGCCTCACAAACGGCGTAAACTGTGGCACAGGAACCGTTGACCTGAG
>Ga0075163_10005685_pt1 | contig 16561 bp, 16 predicted proteins | sample JI1023141ADNA_FD_71478 | JGI IMG/M metagenome (GOLD analysis project Ga0075163, IMG submission 71478) | Wastewater effluent complex algal communities from Wisconsin, to seasonally profile nutrient transformation and Carbon sequestration -... | ecosystem: Engineered > WWTP > Effluent > Algae...
AGGCTTTCTGTGCAGGAGCAGACTTGGCATACTTACAAAAACTGCAGCAGTTTTCGTATGAAGAGAATGTGGCTGACTCCAATCATTTGAAAGAATTGTTTTTAAAAATCTACACGCTCAATAAGGTTGTGATTGCACAAATTCAAGGGCATGCACTTGCAGGGGGATGTGGGTTGGCAGCTGTGTGCGATTTTTCATTTACTGTACCCCAAGCAAAATTTGGGTATACAGAGGTGAAGATTGGTTTCATCCCAGCCATTGTGATGGTTTTCCTGTTGAGACGTTTGGGCGAAGCAAAAAGTAAACAACTTTTGTTAAGCGGTGACCTGGTTTCTGCAGAAGAGGCACAAGCCCAAGGACTGATCAATTACATCACTACCCCTGATAACTTGGAAAGTGATGTTCGGAATTTCGCCACCCGCCTGATTACAACTAATTCAGCTCAGTCGATGTGTACAACAAAACAAATGATAGCGGCCGTACAGTCTATGTCGTTGGAACAATCGCTGGAATATGCTTCCGTGATGAACGCGAAAGCACGTGCCAGTGAGGACTGTCAGCGAGGCATTGCTGCTTTTTTGAATAAAGAGAAAATCATTTGGTAGAATTGGGCCTCAAAAAGCACGTTGATATTACGTCTTGGCAGAATATTTGATACTAATTGTTAATATTGACTGACCAAAATTTTCCCCTAATGAAAAAGCTAAGTTTATTTATTGCATTCCTCCTTAGTGTAGGAGCTGCATTTTCTCAAGGTTATACCGGAGACTCATGGGCTCAGGTAAAGGCGAGTGGTAAAGGAACTGTTTCCATGGCCTATGTTGAAACCCCCAGTTTTGCATACAAAGATGCCTCCGGAAAACTCACTGGTATCTGTGTGGATATCATGGCCGACTTTATTAAGTGGGTATCGGAAAACAAGAAGGTAAAACTTGAATCTAAATTTGTAGGCGAAGGCGCCAACTTCAAAACCATGTATGATAAGACCAAAGCGTCTGTTGGTGGCGTGTTTGGATTAGGGAATATTACGATTACAGAAGAGCGTAAAAAGGAGATTAAGTTCAGCCCTCCCTTTATCACTAATTTTGCTATCCTGGTTTCACAAAATAGTGTACCTACCTTGGCAAAATTTGAAGACATGCCCAACACGTTTGGTAAATTGACAGCCTATACAGCTAAAGGAACCCTAAATGAGAAGCGCATTCAGGAATTGAAACAGAAATATTTTCCTGCCATGAAGATCAGTTATACTTCTACCAGCCAGGAAACACTGGAGAAGGTATTCTCGGACCCCAATGGCTTTGCTTATTTGGATCTGGCTTTTTATCTGGAGGCAGTTCAATTAAAGAAAAGTATAAAGCGCCATCCTATAGCCGACAAGGCAGCCGAGCAATTTGGCTTTATCATGCCACTTAACAGCGATTGGTACCCGTTGTTGGACGAGTTTTTTAAAGCCAATGGTGGTTATCTAAACTCTGCTCAATACAGAAAGATTTTAGTAACGCATTTGGGTGAAACAGGCGTGAAACTGTTACAATCTGCCAAATAGTATTCAGTAAAAGAGTTATAAAAGCGGGCTAGAAGCCCGCTTTTGTTTTTTATGGCAGATGCACGCGAAGTAGTATCTTAGGCCTTGGAGGTTCACATTCTTGGAAACACCCTTAGCGATATTACAGCACTACTGGAAGCATCAATACTTCAGGCCACTACAGGAAGATATCATCCAATCAGTATTGGCAGAGCAGGATACGTTGGCATTGCTTCCCACTGGTGGAGGTAAATCTATTTGTTTTCAAGTGCCTGCCTTGTTGCGGGAGGGTGTTTGTCTGGTAGTCTCCCCACTGATTGCACTCATGAAAGATCAGGTGGAGCAATTGAAGAAGCGTGGAATAATTGCAGTGGCCATTCACGCAGGCCTCAGTCGGGCAGAGATTGATCTGTATTTAAACAACGCACTGTATGGGGGTGTTAAATTTTTGTATGTCTCGCCCGAACGGTTGCAGACGGATATCTTTCTGGAGCGCTTTAAGCAGATGAAGGTAAGTCTGATTGCAATTGATGAGGCGCATTGTATTTCTCAATGGGGCTATGATTTCAGACCTCCCTACTTGAAAATAGCCGACCTCAGACAATGGCATCCTGCTGTTCCCCTGATGGCCCTGACAGCCACAGCAACCCCTCGCGTGAGCGCTGACATTGTTGATAAGTTGAACTTTCAAAAGGGTTATAAAGTATTTCAAAAAAGTTTTGCGCGAGAAAACTTGTCTTTTGTCGTTCGTAAAACAGATAATAAAGAAAGGAAGTTGATTGAAGTACTTTCAAAAGTAAAAGGTAGTGCGATTGTCTATGTTAGATCACGAAAATCAACAGAATTACTGGCATCATTATTAAACCGAAATAAAATCCCAGCCACTTATTATCATGCAGGGCTTTCGCATAGTGGTCGCACCAAACTTCAAGATGACTGGATTGCGAACCGCAGCCGGGTAATTGTTGCCACAAATGCTTTTGGCATGGGCATAGACAAAGCCGATGTGAGGGTTGTCATACACATGGATTTGCCGGAGAATCTAGAGGCCTATTACCAAGAGGCGGGAAGGGCCGGAAGGGATGGTCAACGTTCTTATGCTGTTATTATTTTTCAGGAGTTAGATGCGGAGGTGTTGAAAACAAAGGTGGAGCAATCGCAACCCTCTTTCGAATTTCTGCAGCGGGTGTACCAGGCCTTGTGTAATTATTTTCAACTGGCTATGGGTAGTAGTGGGGGAGAAAGTTATGACTTTGATCTTCATCACTTTTGTGATCGTTTTCAATTGTATTCGCACGAGGTGTTTCATGCTTTGCGCAGACTAGAAGAGAGTGGCCTTATCCTTTTTAACGAAAGTTATTATGCGCCTTCGCGTTTACATTTTGTAGTTGATAAGGCGAAGCTTTACGAATTTCAAATTGCTAACGAGAAGTTTGATCCCCTGATAAAAATGTTACTTCGTTTATACGGAGGCGAATTGTTTGCTGATTTTATCAGGATTTCAGAGACCTATGTAGCAGAGGGCTTAAAGACAACTGCCAAGATCGTGAGTGATCAACTTTCTCATCTGGACAAGTTGCATGTGTTGCAGTACTTGCCACAAAATGATCAGCCCCAACTAACCTTTTTGCTTCCCCGTCAAGATACAACCTACCTACCCATTGATAAAAAAGTGTTAAAGGAAAGACGCGACTTGATAATTGGAAAAATGGAAGCAATGCGTCTCTACGCCACCGGAACCCATCGGTGTCGCATGCAATACATACAAGACTATTTTGGAGAAGAATTATCAGAGCCTTGTGGCTTGTGTGATGTGTGCATTGACAAGCGTAAAAAGGAGAACACCAATACCTTGCATGAATTAAGGGAGGAGATTCTCCGCGTGGTAGGGGAGCAATTGCTATCGATAGATGAACTGGAGCAGCACATTGCCCCCAATGATGCGGAGTTGTTTACAGAAGTGGTGCGGGAGTTGGTAGAAGAAGGAAAGATTTTATATGATGAGGTATGGCGCTTGCGGTTGAAGTAAGGGGTGCCCTACACACTCAATAGTTCCTTTGCGCTATCAATCGAAACTTTGGAAGGATTTGCGCCACCAATCATTTCGGCAATTTTTTCGATGCGTTCTTTTTCGCTTAACTTTTTGATTAAGCTCACTGTTTTCTTAGCAGTATTATCCTTATACACAAAGAAATGCGCATCACCTTTGGCTGCAATTTGTGGTAAATGACTGATGGCGATTATCTGATGGCGTTTCGCCATTACCTTCATCATACTTCCCAGCTTCAGCGCTATTTCTCCGGAGACCCCTGTATCAATTTCATCTAACACTAGTGTAGGCATGGCTTGTCTTTCAGCCATTACATGCTTTATGCAAAACATTAATCGTGCAAACTCTCCGCCCGATGCCACTTGCGCCAGGGGTTTGGGAGCAATCCCTTTATTAGCACTGAACAACACATCGATTTTATCGATACCGGTCGCTGTAGCTTCGGTTAGTGCATGATCGAACTCAAAAGTAGCGTTCGGAATACCTAGTTCTTTTAGGAGCGTAGTGATGGATTTCCCGAGGCTGGTAAAAACTTTTTTTCTAGAATCACTGAGTTTCTTACCACTGCTCTGCAACGCTTCAAAAGTCTTTTCAAAAGCCTTTCTTCTTTGTTCTAAGGCTTCTTCCACATTATCTGTGACCAATGCCTTTTCTTGTAATGACTCCCGTAATTGAATAAGCTCAACCACATCGTTCGCTCTATGCTTTTTGAGTAAGCGGTAAATGGTATTAATCTGCTCTTTCACGAGTTCCGCTCGTTCAGGGTCAAAGTCTACTGCACTTTCCTCTCGCTCCACCTCACCAATAATATCATCTAATTCAATGAGCAGACTGTTGAGTCGGTCGTAGAGGGCAACGTAATGTGGAGAGTAAGAACTTATTTGTTGCAAAAGGCCCCTTGCTTCGCTTAAGGAGCTGCGCGAAGCATATTCACTTGTGTGGAGAATGCCGAGCGCTGCATTAAAGCGCTGTTTAATCTCTTCGGCATGTTCCATGATCTTGGCTTCTGATTCCAGTTGAATCTGATCAAGGTTATCTAATCCGGCTTTTACTAATTCATCCAATTGAAAACGTATGTAATCAGCATCTGCTTTCAAACTTTCGGCCTCTTCCTTCAGGGTTTCGAATTCCTTCTTCGCCACTAGATAGTCCTTCCACTTGAGTTGATACTCGGACCGAAGGTTTTCATTTTCAGCGTACGCATCCACCAATTTGAGTTGAAAACTTTGCTGACCTAGTAAAAGAGTTTCGTGTTGAGAGTGCACATCTAATAAAAGACTGCTGATCTTCCGCATTACTTCCAGCGTTACCGGAGTATCGTTAATAAAGGCCCTCGACTTACCGCCAGGACTAATCTCTCTTCGAATGACTGTGCTATCGGAATAATCCAGGTCTTCTGCCGCAAAAATGTTTTTTAACTTATAGGGAGCTATTTCAAAGATGCCTTCCGTAATGCATTTTTCTTCTTCGTTCCAAAGCACCTTCGTGTCGGCACGATTTCCCATCAATAAGCCAAGCGCTCCCAACATAATGGATTTACCTGCACCGGTTTCACCGGTAACCACATTCAAGGAAGCCGAAGGGTCTAGCTCCAGTTCTTTGATTAGCGCGTAATTCTTGATGGTAAGATGCTTGAGCATCGATTGAGTTTAACGAATAGTAAAAAAAGGTAATTCTTAAGGAAGATTCTACAAGGGAGAAAAAAAATTCAGAGAAATTAAGGCTCTGAAATCTGCAACATCTCCAGGGTTTTGAAAGCAGCATCCTGTTCCGCTTTCTTCTTGTTATTGCCATAGCCCATGCCCTTGGCCTCATTGTCAAGCATTACCTGGGCAGTAAATTCTTTGCGGTTCTTGGCTTTCTTCACTTCTACGATCTCAAAGCGGACATTCTTGCCCTCGCGTTGCGACCATTCAATGAGCTTACTCTTGTAGTTGGAGTTAGAATTGACCACCTCCTCCAGGTCGTAATAGGGGGCAATTAGTTTGTCGATGACAAATTTCTTGCAACGCAGATATCCCTTATCCAGGTAAACGGCACCCACGATGGCTTCCAAGGTGTTTCCTAAGATTACCTGTTGAAGGTGAGCATTCTTACTATCGAATTGGACAATAGTGCCAACGCCTATTTTTCGGGCCAATAGATTTAGCGCCTCCCGGTTTACAATTCGCGAACGAATTTCAGTAAGGAAGCCCTCGTCTTTGTAAGGAAATTTCTTGAAAAGGTAGTCGGCTACGGCTGCACCCAAAATGGCATCGCCTAAATATTCCAGGCGCTCGTTGGAATCTTTCAGACCACTGCTGTTGGCTTTACCGATAGAACTGTGAAGGGTTGCTAGTTTATAAAGTTCTAGGTTAGAAGGAGTAAATCCAGCAATGTTGCGAATAGCAGCAATAAGCTTTGTATCAGCAGCAGACTTACTTTTTAGAATCTTCCAAACCAAGCACTAAGCGTTAGGTGTTATACGAAGGTAAGAAATCAGGAACCCATGCCACATATGACTAAGCAAAGGCTTTTCTGATTTAACCTTTAAATTTCTTTAGAATAATAGAGAAATTATGACCTCCAAAACCAAAGGTATTGCTTAACGCAATGTTAACCTCGCGTTTCTGTGCAATGTTGAAGGTGAGATTAAGTCTGGAATCTAAACCATCATCATCTGTAAAGTGATTGATGGTTGGAGGAATGACAGATTCATTGATTGCCATAATACAAGCAATCGCTTCGATAGCTCCGGCCGCACCTAACAGGTGGCCTGTCATGGATTTGGTGGAACTGATGTTCAATTTGTAAGCATGCTCACCAAAAACGCGCTGAATAGCCTTTATTTCACCAATATCTCCAAGAGGGGTAGAGGTGCCGTGGGTATTCACATAATCAACATCTTCTGGTCTTAAGCCGGCTTCTTCCAGGGCATTGGTCATTACACGGGTAATTCCCAATCCTTCCGGGTGTGGCGCAGTAATGTGGTAAGCATCGGCAGTCATGCCGCCACCAATTACCTCCGCATAGATTTTAGCACCGCGCTTTTTAGCGTGCTCATACTCTTCTAAAATAAGGGCACCGGCACCCTCACCCAACACAAAACCATCACGGTCTTTATCGTACGGACGAGAAGCTGTTTCAGGGGAGTCATTTCTTTCAGAAAGAGCTTTCATAGCATTGAAACCACCTACACCTGCTTCAGCAACAGCTGCTTCCGAACCGCCAGTAACCATCACATCGGCTTTACCTAAACGAATGTAGGTGAAGGCATCATAAATGGCATTGGTAGACGAAGCACAGGCAGAAACCGTGGTGAAATTAGGTCCACGAAAGCCGTACTTAATAGAAATGTGACCTGCACTCAGGTCAGCGATCATTTTAGGGATGAAAAAGGGGTTGAAACGAGGGGTTCCATCTCCTTTAGCAAAAGATTTAACTTCTTCTGAAAAAGTAATCAACCCTCCGATGCCAGAACCCCAAATTACCCCAACACGGTCGGGGTCGAGTTCTTGCAGCGGAAGGTTTGAATCTTTAACGGCTTCATCGGCAGAAACCATTGCATACTGAGCAAAAAGGTCCATTTTTCGGCCTTCTTTGCGGTCCATGAAATTCTCAACCTGGAAGTTTTTGACCTCACAGGCAAACTTTGTCTTAAACAAAGTAGCGTCAAACTTAGTGATGGGGGCAGCGCCACTCTTTCCTTCTTTCAAACCTTGCCAATATTCCTGGTAAGTATTGCCAATAGGGGTAAGAGCACCAAGCCCTGTAACTACGACTCGCTTAAATGTCATGGGTTGCTGGATGAAATGGTCAGGCCTCGGCCTGAAAAATTATTTCTTTGCGTTTTGCTCGAGGTAAGAGATAGCCTGACCTACGGTTCCAATGTTTTCAGCCTGATCATCTGGAATAGAGATGTTGAATTCTTTTTCGAACTCCATGATCAGCTCAACAGTATCAAGTGAGTCAGCGCCAAGATCGTTTGTGAAGCTAGCCTCAGGAGTAACTTCAGATTCTTCTACGCCAAGCTTTTCGATAATGATCTGCTTTACTTTTTGTGCAATTTCAGACATGTTTGTAAGGTTTTGGATTTTAAAATCAGTGCAAAGAAAGAGATTTACAGCATAATTGTCAAATCGACAGCCTGAAACGATAAAATTGTCGGATAGCCCCATTTTATGAAGAAAACGAAGCTTGTAGTAGAGTATGATTTTGACTTTGTGTTGGTGGGGATTACTACCAGCCTGAAAGCCTATAAGCTTGCCTGGGAACTAAACCAAAAGTTAGCGATACACCTGGTAAAGAAAGAATCGATTGTGGTTGGCTTTAAAGGCATTGAAAAGGCGTTTGCGAGCCATATCCACCAAACGCCTCGTAGGTTTATACGCTTGCTAACGAATAAGCTACAAGATACTGACGGAAAACACCTACTCGCTCCTGAGTATCCTCATTTCGATTATTTAATAGTTATACAGGATGCCGAACAATCGTTTGCAGAAAATATATTGAATGCCGTTCGTCAAATTCCTTCGGTAGAACTCGCTGCTTTTATACCTTTGGAAACTCTCAAAACGAAAGAGAATTTTATTTTCTAATCATTATGGCTGAAAAAGTTGCGTACAACAAGACTAAGATCGTTGCTACCGTAGGACCTGCATCCAATAATAAAGACATGCTACGTGCTCTTATTAAAGAGGGAGTAGATGTATTTCGATTAAACTTTTCTCATGGCGCCCACGAAGACCACGCTAAGGTGGTGAAGTGCGTTCGTGAACTCAATGAAGAGATGGGCACCCACGTGTGCTTGTTGCAAGATTTACAAGGCCCCAAAATTCGCGTGCAAGACATGCAGCCAGAGGTGGTGCTTGAACGCGGCCAGGAGTTTATTATCACCACCCGCGAAATGGTGGGAAATCGTGAAATGGCAAGCACTTCGTACAAAGCCTTGCCTAACGATGTGAAAATAGGTGACTCCATTTTGATTGATGATGGCAAAATAGAACTAAAGGTTACGGAAGTACGCGATATTGATGTTGTAACCGAAGTTATTTATGGCGGACCACTAAAGTCAAAGAAGGGCATTAACCTTCCTTTTACTAAAGTATCTGCCCCTTCCTTAACAGAGAAGGATTTAAAAGATTTGGAATTTGGTTTGAAGCACGATGTAGAGTGGATCGCTCTGTCTTTTGTGCGCAAGGCACACGACATCAATGTGCTTAGAAATATTATTGATCAGAATAAATCCAATGCCAAGATCGTAGCCAAAATTGAAAAGCCAGAAGCGCTTAGCAACATTGATGAGATCATTGCTGCTACGGATGCTATCATGGTGGCACGTGGCGATTTGGGTGTAGAGATTTGGATGGAAGAAGTGCCGATGGTGCAGAAAATGCTGGTAGAAAAATGTAACAAGGCCAGTAAGCCGGTTATTGTGGCTACCCAGATGATGGAGAGCATGATCGAGAATCCTCGTCCTACCCGTGCAGAGACAAATGACGTGGCCAATGCTGTCATGGATGGCGCTGATGCCTTAATGCTTTCAGCAGAGACAGCAGCCGGTAAATATCCGATCGAAGTAATTCGCAGTATGGTGAGAACCATTGCTTCTGTTGAAAAGAATCCTAAAATTTATTTCAAGTACCGCGAGCTGGACACCACCACAGACAGTTATGTGAATGATAGTTTGGTACTTTCTGCTTGTAAATTGGCAAAAGACATTGGTGCGAAAGCCATTGTGGGTATGACGTACTCTGGCTACACCGCTTTCAAAGCTTCCTCTCACAGACCCAACACTAACATTTTTGTATTTACTGGGAATAAGACGATTCTGAATACCATGAGTTTAGTCTGGGGTGCACGGACCTACTTCTATGATAAAATGTTTTCTACCGATGCTACCATGGAAGATGTGGAGAACACCTTAAAGCGCGATGGTCACGTACAATCTGGCGATACTTTTATTGTATTGGCCAGTATGCCGATCCACGAGCGCAACAGAACGAATACGATTAAGGTGAACGTGGTAAAATAACGGAGAGCTGACAACGGTTAACTGTTATCCGTTGTCAGTTATCCATTGCCAGTTTGGGCTCTACCAATATCACATCCTCCCTCTCGACAACCACCATTCCTGCAGGATCTCCTTTTCTCTTTCGAACATATTTTTTAGGTGTGTACACTACGGGTGCTAAACTCTCGGTTTTGCGTTTTGAATTATAGGCAGCCAATTGAGCAGCCCGTTCAATCACCTCTTTGGGGAACGGTTTACCCGCCTGATATTTAACAACCACATGAGAACCCGCCACATCTTTTGCGTGCAGCCATAAGTCTTCTTTATAGGTGTGCTTCAACGTTAATATATCGTTAGCTTGGGCATTACGACCCACCCAAATGGTGTACCCACGATAGGTGAATTCGTGATAGGGTAGGGGTGTATTGATTTCTTTCTTTTCAGGAAGCGATAATTGAGGGATGAGTGTTCTGAGCTCTTTTAGGGAATCAGCCTGTTGGAGCAAGACAAGTTGCGCTTCCGTCTTTCTTTTTTCTTCTTCTTTCTCTGCTATGTTTTTTTGCAGTCGATTGATTTCTATCTGTTGATTTTTTGATTTGCGATAATAGACCTCTGCATTTTTTTGTAGACTGAGTTCGCGCTTTAACTTAATTTCTATTGGAAGGTTGTGATTATAAAAGTTAGAGACTGTAATCTTCTCTTCTCCATCCATAGAAAGGTGCAGATTAGCCATTAACAAATCGGCCCATTCTTTATAATGTTGATCCTGTTCAATCTCCTGGAGTTTTGCTCTTGTTTTAGTGAGATAGTTTTCTGCCTGCGCAATGTGTTGTTGAAGCTGGTGTTGTCTCTTTGCCTTTTCTTGCGTGTAGGCTCCGGCCTGCAAGTACTCCTGGCAAAAGTGAGTCAATGCCTTGCGTGGTGAGTTCTCGGTTCTAACTACTTCGCCTGTGTTAAGCAAGGAAAGCGCCAGGGAGTTGTGGTGTCGGATAATGAAATAATCTGGGTGCTCTAGCCTCTTTTTAATGTCTTGCAAGCGAAGCCATTGTTGCTCTGGCGCGAACGAAAAGAATTCTTCTTCTTCCAACATTCTCCAGACGATCTTACCAAAAGTGAAATAGTGCGACTTTAGAGTTGGTTGGGCTAGAGAGAACGCCTCTTTACTCCAATCAATGTGTTTATCTAAGGTTGAGAGAAGTAAACCTTCATCTGCCTCCAGGTTATTTCTAAAGAGGGCATGAACATGATCACCTTTAAATAGAAGGGCATTGGAACGATTGCCATGCATTTTAAAAAGCAAAGAGTAATCTTCGTTGAGCTCTAGTGAAAAACTTCTTTCGTTGGTAAACTGCCGAACACCTGTAATGCGTAAACCAATACAATCTGGAAACAGGTCAACACTGTTTTTCTTGGCGCGGTGAAATACTTCCGGAAAGGAAAGACAAGAAAAAGCAGGTTGAAGATTAGCTTTTATATAAAAGGACTTTACTCCCAGCTCTATCCGCACCACCAGTTCCTCTTTATTCTGACTGAAGCACTCAGAGATGACACCGCCTAGCAAAAGGGGTCTCAGTTCTTCAGTAAGTTGACGAAGCAGGTAATAATTATTATGCACAGGGAAAGTTACTAGTTATCTGTTAATAGTCGCTCAGGTTCGAATAACCGACAACGATTAACTGATAACAATTTGTAGTCCATCATACGCAAGTGAAATATGCGCAGGCAATTTCTTTTCGATAGGGGTGTGCTTGCCCAATTTGTGACTGATGTGGGTGAAGTAGGTCTTTTTTGGTTTAATTCTATCCACTACTTGAATAGCCTCCTCTAAATTAAAATGGGAGATGTGTTTCTCCATTTGCAAAGCATTCAAAACGAGTATTTCCGTTCCTTTAAGTCGCTCGTAGGTTTCTTCTGGAATGTAGTTGGCATCAGTGATGTAACTGAAGTTGTTCATGCGAAAGCCAAGTACCGGGAGTTTCATGTGCATGACCGGAAGGGGGGTTATGCGCACGTTGTTAATTTCAAAAGGTTCCGAATTTATTTCATTCAGTAAGAGTCGGGGTATGCCCGGATACTTAAAATCTGAAAAGGCATAAGCATACTCGACCTTTAATTGTTCCAATACCGGGGCTGTTCCATACACCGGCATGTCCATTTCTTGTAAGAAGTTATAGGCACGTACGTCATCCAACCCTGCCGTATGATCTCGGTGAGCGTGCGTGAACAGTACAGCGTCTACACGCGGAATGCGTTCGCGTAACATCTGTTGCCGGAAGTCGGGACCGGTATCAACAATAAAACTTTGGTCTTCGATGGAAAGGTGAATAGAAGTTCTCAGCCGTTTATCGCGATAGTCGAGCGAAGTGCATACTTCGCAGGAGCAGGCGATAACAGGAACCCCCTGTGAGGTGCCGGTGCCAAGAAAAGTAGCGATCAATTGCTGACAGATGTTTGCTGTAATTCTTCGTAAAGCTTCATGTTTTTCTCACTGAATTTGCTGGTATCAAGTTCGGTTCCCTTCACGATATCCAGCAAGGCATTGATTTTACCTTCAGTGGTATAAAACTTATTAACAATCATGATTTTTTGATCCTTTAACACACAGTAACCCGACTTAAAATTGCCTTTTTCATAGCGCAACATATAATCTGACTCACCGATCATTTCTTCGAGTTTCAGCAGGAATTGGTTTGTGTATTTTATCATAAATTCTCCTCTACCGGTACTAATGGGTTCAACGCCCGCAAGATAGGCAAATCACAGAACAGTCAATAGTGCCGAAGTGTAGTTCTAAGGCCCCATAATTCGCAAAGGAGAGGCAGCCTTTGTACCTTTGAGTTGTGTCTCAAAAAACGCTATATGTACTTGTAGGCCCTACTGCCGTGGGTAAAACCGCGCTGGCCATTGCCCTCGCAAAGCAGTTAAAAACCGAGATTATATCCGCAGACTCGCGGCAAATTTATCGGGAAATGATCTTGGGAACAGCAAAACCCAGCCTGCAAGAACTTGCCGAAATCCCCCACCACTTCATTAACTCCCACTCAATCGATCAAGAGTATAGTGCAGGACAATATGAACGGGAGGCGCAGGCCTTATTGGACATTTTATTTAAACGACATGAATCGCTGGTTTTGGTGGGTGGAAGTGGCCTTTACATTAAAGGTCTGCTGGAGGGCTTTGACACCATTCCAGAGGTACCGGAACACGTTCGGGAGAGTCTGGAGGAACAATTTGAGCAGAAAGGACTTGGTTGGTTGCAACAGGAGTTGGAAACGCATGATCCCGATTTATTCGAAGGGATTGATCAGCAAAACCCGCATCGCTTAATCAGAGCATTAGAGGTAAAGATGCATACCGGTCAATCCATCCAAAGCTTTAGAGGTCTTAAAAAGAAGGAGCATGATTTTCGAGTGGTGAAGGTGGGGCTTGAACTGGATAGAGAAAGCCTTTACAAGCGCATTGATATGCGCATGGATAGTATGATTGCCCAAGGCTTATTTGAAGAGGCGCAGGGGCTTTATCCTAAGAGAGCCCTAAATGCACTTCAGACAGTGGGGTATCAGGAAATTTTCGATTTTATCGAGGGCAAATACGATAAAAACGAAGCCATTCGCTTGCTCAAGCGCAACTCAAGGCGTTATGCGAAACGCCAATTGACGTGGTTTAAACGCGATGAAGAAATTACCTGGCTTTCAGCAGCCGAAGAGGTTTCAGCGTTAGTACAAAAAGTAAGAAGCCTATAAAAGAAAAAAGCGTCTGATGACGCCTTTCCTAACCTATCCGATAGTCCCCACTATCGGAATCAACCCAAATTCTTATCTGTATTTCAGTTTGCTATTGTCCTTCACTACCTTGTTAGTAGTCACGTTGCGCTTCTGAGCTAAAAGGTGGCAGGCATTAGACATATTGTTATTATGCTTCTTGTAAACCGCTTTGTTCTTCTTGTGATTCTCACGCTGATAATCTTTTGCTTCAGCAGTGGTTGCAGAAATGATCATTCCAATTAAGATCGCGATGATCAATACAAAAATCTGCTTTACTCGACCTGTCATGTTGATGTTTCCAACTTCTTTGCTGCCAGTTTTCATACTTGTAGTTGAGATCATGTCTTTTGGGTTTTGTTGATACAAATGTCGGCCAGGCTAGGGCAGGGCACATGCGATAATGGGTGCGCATCCTACATCCGTAGTTTTACTTGCCACAACAGAGACATGACTGAAAATTGAGCGCTCTATATCTTAATACCTCCTTTTTGAGCTATAAATGAGGTTTTGGACCGATAAGTTTGACTTCTTCTTACAGCACTTAAAGTGATACTTAAAGTAAAAAAGTTAAAAACAGACCGTTTCCTCTTCAAAACTTGCACGAAATCAGTAAGTGCTTTGAGGTTAAAACATAAAAACCCCATTTAGAAGATAAATGGGAAGTGGAGAAATTTACTAGAGTGCAATTTTGATTGAACTGCGAATATGGGAATGACTCATCCCAACAACAGGCTAGAAAGCTTTAAAGTCAACCCTTCGGTTCTGTTGCTTGCCTTCTTCAGATTTATCGGTGTGATCGGTAACCTCTTCACCATATCCTACAATAGAGATATGATCATCCGAAACACCCATATCCAGCATGAGTTGACGGATTCTCTGCACCCGCTTAATGGACAGCTGCACATTGTAATCATCATTACCCCGATGATCGGTATGCCCTTCTATTAAAATGTGTTTGCCTTGTAAGGCGAATTCAACTGCAATTAAAAAAGGATCCATGTCCACCACCGCAAACTCATCCTGGTCGAAGGTAAAATAGAGTGGCTCTAGCTCAATTGGCTCGCTATCTGTTTTCTTGTTTAATGTGTTGGAAACGAGCCTGCGTATTTCTTCATGTTTCTCTGAAGATGGGGTGGGCAGGTGATTTAAGGCAAGAACCTGATCCTCCTTTTTATGAAGTTGATCTAATTTCTCTTTGGAGGCAATAGGGCTTGGTGTAAAAACTGGCTTGGGAGGAGGTGTCACTTTTGGGCTAGGCTGCACTAGAGGAGGAGCCTTTTTTGTACTCGCCACTGTTGGGGCTACATCTACTTCCGCCATCGTAGCAGGCTTGCTTTTCTTTTTAGAAGCCCCATGCGCGTGTACAGGCCTATTTTTTGTGGTTTTTCGGTTTTTTTTTGTGATGTCGCATGCTCTCGCCAGAGAGGAGTTTCCTTTCTTATAGATGCTCTTATAGTACCGCGCTTTATTCTTATGAAAATCCTGTGCCTGACTAGTAAAGGCAAACAATAATGCGAAAACAAGCCATAAGGACTTAATTGTGGCTTGGATGGGGCTGGTTAAAAAAGAGGTCATTCTTTAGCCTGCTTTGATGCTTAATGGGTTGGGGTTCATCAAAAAGCAACACGAAGTTACAGATTATTAGGGATTTAACGCAATATGGCATCTGAGTGAATCAGAACAGCAAAGTACAACTGCGTTTATGACCCCAAAATTTTGGTAAATAAAGATCCAAAACAGACAGGATTTTGGGAGGCGATGGGTCTATTCAGAGCCTTGTTAGGACTCATAAACTTTTAAAAAGTCCAGCACCTCCTGGCGCACATCGCGTGTCTCGCCCTCATCATAGGCAGCGGTGGCAATAGATTTAAAGAGTTCGCTCACCAGATTTTCTTTGAAACCTAGTTTTACCGCGTATAAGGAGGCCACCTCTAACTCAACATCTTCTACCACCTGATCAAGATAAATCATGTATACCAAATGATACATGGCTTCCAGCGTTTCCACTTTGCTGCTGGGATCTTTGTAAGCCAAGTCGGATACATCAACATTGATGTGAAGTAAATCGGTTGGGGTAAGATGGAGTTGAAAGCCCCATTTCAACAAACACCGCAAGTAACTGCTTTGCACTTTTTCTTTTTCCAAAAAGAGCGCGAGCATGTTTAAGTAACTTTTCTTGATCGAGATTAATTGTTCCTTACTGAGTTCAGTTTCCATGGGCTAGAGGCTTATGTCGCAAAGGCGACTATCGGGGTCAAATCCGTTTTTGAATTTCGTAAAAAAAATCGGGTATGAAGGCTAAAGCAAGTGTTTTTTTTCTGTTCGCTGCTTTTTCGTGCATTGGCGTTGATTACGTAGATGATCCTCTCGATGAAGTAAATGGTAATAAGATAAAGTTTGCAGCACCGGCTTCTCAGACACTGGCGCTGCGGGTAGGGGAAAGTTTTCAGGTGGATGCACTCTATTGCGATCCCTATGGTTTTGAGCAAGAGGTACTATTAAATTGGGTGAGCCGGCATCCTGAGATTGCCACTGTCCAAGATGGGTTGGTGATGGCTCTGGCAAAAGGCACGGCAACCATTGAAGCTTCGTATATGCAGACGATCGCTGGCGTGCGCGTAACCGTAGTAGACAGTAATGAGCAAGTGGCGATTGTTACCCTTGCGATGCCTTCTAGCACCAACCTTGCACCAGGACAAATGCTTTCGCTAAGCGCCATCATAAAAAATATTAACGGGGAAATACTAACTGATAAAGACCTCGAATGGTTTTCTGAGAATCCTTCTTTAGCTACCATTACATCAGCTGGTTTACTCACAGCTATTTCTACAGGAACGGTGGAGGTGCATGCAAAGTCGGAAGGGGTAAAGAGCAATTCGCTAGTATTTACCATTTCAAACATTACCAAACGAACCGGTACCTTTCAAAGTGCGGGAGGATATTTTAGTAATGGAACCGTAGAAGTTGAACAACTAAATGGAAAACTGAGAATAACGCTGAGTGCAGATTTTACGGCCAGTATTGCTGCCGGCACTTATCTGTATCTGGCTAATTCCACCAATGGGGCGGATGTCAAGATCAATGGATTGGAACTTGGGCAGTACACCCCCACAGGCACTAAAATCTTTGAGACAACAAGTGCTTCGTTGTTACAGTATAAATATGTAGTCGTGTTGTGCAAGCCCTTTGGAGTAACCTTTGGTTTTGCTCAATTAACACCCTAGATC
>Ga0075163_10005686_pt1 | contig 16561 bp, 12 predicted proteins | sample JI1023141ADNA_FD_71478 | JGI IMG/M metagenome (GOLD analysis project Ga0075163, IMG submission 71478) | Wastewater effluent complex algal communities from Wisconsin, to seasonally profile nutrient transformation and Carbon sequestration -... | ecosystem: Engineered > WWTP > Effluent > Algae...
AAGAGCGGCGTGCTGCCGCACATCAGCACCGAGCCGCCGGGCGAGTACGGCAGCGGGGACAAGAAGGTGCAGGCCTATTGCTTCCGCATGTGCCTGACGAACGATCCGTCGAATCGCATCCCCTTCCCCAAGCCTGCGGGCTATGACCCGAAGGAGTATGAGCTGCTGCTGCGCGTGTATGAGAAGGGTTGGAAGGAGACGTTTGGCAAGTTTGATCCGATCCCGAACCACAAGACGGACACGAACAATCACGGCCCGTTCAGCACGGACAATATCGGTGCGAACTGGGACTACCCTGAGGCGAGCTACGAGCGCCGCCGCGAGATCATCGCCGATCACGAGCGCTATCAAAAGGGCTGGCTGTATTTCATTGCGAATGATCCGCGCGTGCCGAAGAAGGTGCAGGAGGAGATGCAGACGTGGGGATTGCCGAAGGATGAGTTCACCGACAACGGCAACTGGTCGCATCAGCTCTACATCCGCGAGGCGCGGCGCATGACCGGCAGCTATGTGATGACGGAAAACGAGCTGCTCAAAAAGCACCCGACGCCTGACAGCGTGGGCATGGGCAGCTACGGCATCGATTCGCACAACATCCAGCGCTACATCACGCCCGAAGGCTATGTGCAGAACGAGGGCGACATCGGCACCTCGACCAAGGGGCCGTATGAGATCGCGTATGGCTCGCTCGTGCCGAAGAAAGGCCAGGGCGCAAACTTGCTCGTGCCCGTCGCTATGTCCGCCAGCCACATCGCGTATGGCAGCATCCGCATGGAGCCGGTGTTCATGATCCTCGGCCAGAGCGCGGCGACGGCGGCGGTGTTTGCCATCGACGACAAGCTCGCCGTGCAGGACGTGCCGTATGCCAAGTTGCGCGACCGTTTGCTGAAGGAGGGCCAAGTGCTGCACTACGACGGGCCGAAGACATCGCGTGGCGTCGATCCGAAGACGATGAAAGGCATCGTGGTCGATGATGCGGATGCGAGGAAGACCGGCGAGTGGAGCGAGAGCGGCGCGGCGAAGGCCTTCATCGGTGACGGCTACAGTCATGATGGAAACGCGAAGGACGGCAAAGCGAGCGCGAGTTTTGAAGCGAAACTGACCAAAGGCGGCAAGTATCGCGTCATGCTCGCCGCGCCACCGAACAGCAATCGCGCCTCGAATGCGCCGGTCGAGATTCACCACATGGGCGGCGTGCAGCGGATGTGGATCAACTTGAAGGCGCCCGAGGCTGGCGAAGGCGTGTTCTGGATCGACCTCGGTGAGTTCGAGTACGCCGAGGGCGACACAAGCGCCGTCGTCATCACGAACAAGGACACCGATGGCTATGTCGTCGTGGATGCCGTGCGGTGGCTCGCGGAGTAGCCCCAATTCCTCGGTATTCCAAAGGCCCGTATCTGCTCCCCAAACCAAGATGCTCTCTCGGTTGTTCAGGAAAAAAGGAACTTTCACCCTGGACGACCGTTCACTGGCATCGCTCCCGGGACGGCTGCCACTGATGAAATTGCAGTGGTTCATCCACTACCCGATGTGGCCGTTGATTCACCTTTCGTGGTTGATCATTCTCGCTGATCTCTGGCTAATCGGGTTACCACTGCTGCTGATCGCAATTGGATTCGTTGTCGTACTCGCATTGATGTTTTGGTATTGGAAACGAGTAAGCGAGCACTTCAAGCACGGTTGCACGCTCCCGGCACAGGTCCTGGCGATCGAGCCAACTCGTGTGGCGGTGCTAACGGACATGTCGAAAGGCAAAGGCAAGTATCCCGCCATCAAGATCACCCGAATACCGCTCCGCCGCTCGCTGGGGAGACCCGTTTCTGTGGGGGACCGCATCTGCATGGTGGCGCTTTACCAAGCTGACGCGCGACCAAGACTGCCGCATTGGAAGACTTTCGAACCCAGGCCTGCTGAAGCGGCAAACTCCGATCATGACCTCATTCGTAAAACAATGTCCCGCCTCCCGGAGTATGAGTGGCAGGAACTGAGGCACTGGATCGAGATGCTTCCTTCGCACAAGCCGGGCCTATACCGCTTTCATGCTCCTGTCCGAGTTTGAGCAGGCAAAGTTTTGGCCTTTTGCGGCGCTCCTTCGACTTCTTTTGCCGGTCGTAAAATGACTGCGGCTGCGATCAGGCTCATCAAGATCGCCCATCCAATTGCCGGAATGAAGTAGAAAGTATGGCGGTCAGTTTCGACCGTTTGTCGGCGGGTTCTTGGATCAATGGTGATTATCTTCTCCGATTTGCAGATGGTTAGCGCACAAAGCCATGACGCCAGGGCACCTCCTACAAAAAGACAACGGCCTGCAAATGCCTTCGAAATGGGACTTGCAATCACAGACAAGCGGAGCCCTTCAGCGAAAAACACTCCAATCAGGCCCCCTGTAAGCCAAAACACAGGAATCAGAATCCCGCGCCCTTTGCGAATGAGAAGCATGACCCGCTTGCCTCCTTACTTTCGCTTCAACTGCGGGAAGAACACCACATCGCGAATGCTCTCCGCGCCAGTGAGCATCATGATCAGGCGGTCGATGCCGATGCCGATGCCGCCGGCGGGTGGCATGCCGTATTCGAGCGCGGTGATGAAGTCCTCGTCGATCTTTTGGATCTCCTCGCCGGCTTGCTCTTCGAGACGGGCACGCTGGACGATGGGGTTGTTCAGCTCGGAGTAGCCGGGGCTGATCTCCTGGCCGTTGATCACGAGTTCGTACACATCGACCACGCTGTCGTCCTCGGCATTCTGTTTAGCGAGGGGCACAAGTTGCTTCGGACAATGGGTGACATAGAGCGGGTCCATCTGCACGGCCTCGATGAGGCGCTCAAAGACGTGCTGAGTGACTTCGTAGTCCTCGAAGTTCGCGCCGATCTCAACGCCGAGTTCGGCGGCGCGGGCCTTGCGTTGCTCGGGCGTGTAGTCCCACCACTGCGGATCGACGCCTTTGAGCAGGTTCTTGTAGCTCTCGCGACGCCACGGACGGGCGAGGTTGATGGTCTTCGTGACTTCTCCAGCTTCGTTCTTGGTTTCGAGCTTGAGGCCACCGCAGAAGTTTTCGGCGAGGTGGCAAATCATCCCTTCCACGAGGTCGGCCATTTTCTCGAAATCGGCGAAGGCCCAGTAAGCCTCCAGCATGGTGAACTCGGGATTGTGACGGCGCGAGATGCCTTCGTTGCGGAAGTTGCGGTTGAGTTCGAAGATCTTTGTGAAACCGCCGACGAGGAGGCGCTTCAAGAAAAGCTCCGGCGCGATGCGCAGGTAGAGCGGCATGTCGAGGGCGTTGTGGTAGGTCTCAAACGGACGCGCGGCAGCGCCACCAGCGACGTCTTGCATCATCGGCGTCTCCACTTCCATGAATCCACGATCCTGGAGGTAGCGGCGGATCTCGGCGATCATCTTGCTGCGCGTGATGAAGATGTCGCGGCTGGCGTCATTGCTGATGAGGTCGAGGTAGCGCTGGCGGTAGATCTGCTCGCGATCGGTGATGCCGTGCCACTTGTCGGGAAGCGGGCGCAGGCCCTTGCTGAGGAAGGTGAGGCCGCGCACATGGATGGAGTTCTCGCCCATGCGAGTGACGAAACTGTCGCCATCGACTCCTAGCCAGTCGCCGATATCGACGAGGCTGCTGAGCATCTCGAAGGCGTCGTCACCGATGTCCTTTTTGTTGGCGTAGCACTGAATGCGACCGGTGTAGTCGCCGATGTCGAAGAAAATGGCCTTGCCCATCGCGCGCCTTGCCAGCACACGGCCGCCAACTTTCACAGTGAGTCCCTCGACGAAGTTTGCCTTCAACGCACCGGGCTCATGCGTGGTATCGAACTTGCCGCCGAACGGATCAATGCCGCGCTGTTTCAAGCCTTCGAGCTTGTCGCGGCGGATTTGGAGGAGTTCGGACTCGGAGTGTTCGGGTTGCTGCATGGTCGGTGGGATTCGGGATGAACCAGATGACTAACAGAACACACGGCGTTTGCCACTTTGTATTTGATCGTGGGATTGCGATTGCCCACATCCTCAATGGCCAAGGGAGCAGCGGCGGTCACGATGACAGTGACTCAGGCCAGATCAAAAATCTTGCCCGGATTCAGCAGGCCCGCGGGGTCGATGGCTCTCTTAATCGTGCGCATGAGTTCGTAGCTGCCCTCGCCGAGTTGGCGCTTGACGAATGCCTTCTTCGCAAGTCCCACGCCATGCTCGCCCGTGACGGTGCCGCCGACGCGGAGTGTCTCCCCGACGATCTCCTCCAGTGCCAACTCGACCCGGTGCATTTCATTTTTGTCGCGTTCGTCAGTGAGAAAGGTGGGGTGCAGATTTCCATCGCCGAGATGGCCGAAGGTTCCGATCTGAAGTTTGTGCCGCGCGGCGACTTCATTGATGAAGGCAACCATGCGGGCCAACTCGCTTCGCGGCACGGTCACGTCTTCGAGGATCGTCGTGGGCCGGATGCGCGCGAGTGCTGAGAAGGCGCTGCGACGCGCGCTGGCGAGCCTGGCGCCCTCATTCTCGTCCGCTGCGACCGTGACCTCTCGGGCACCGCATTGCTTCGCGAGTTCCGTCATCTTCGCGGCCTCCTCCTCGACCACAGCCGGATGTCCGTCCGTCTCCATGAGCACCAGCGCTTCGACATCGGTGGGCAGGCCGATCTTTGCGTAATCCTCCACACAGCCGACGGTCATGCGATCCAGGAACTCCAGCGTGCAGGGAATGATGCGTGCGGCGATGATGGCGGAGATGGTTTCAGCAGCGGCCTCCATCGAATCATAGAGCGCTAGCATGGTGCGGCGGGCCTTCGGGCGAGGAAGCAGCTTGAGCAGAACCTCGGTGATGATGCCGAGCGTGCCTTCCGAGCCGATGAACAAGTCCTTCATCGAGTATCCGGCCACATCCTTGACGCACTTGTTGCCGAGGAAGACGATCTCGCCGTCCGCCAGCACGACCTCGATGCCCATGACGTAGTCGCGCGTGACTCCATACTTAAGACCGCGCAGCCCGCCACTGTTCTCCGCCACATTGCCGCCGATGGTGCTGATCTTCATCGATCCCGGATCGGGCGGATAAAAGAGACCGACACGAGCAGCGGCATCGTCGATCTCCTTCGTGATCGCGCCGCACTGCGCACGGAGCGTGAGGTTTTTTGGATCAACCTCGAGGATCTTGTCCATCTTCACCAAACAAATGACGAGACAACCGTCGAGCGGCACGCTGCCGCCGCTGAGGCCCGTTCCGGAGCCACGCGTGACGACTGGTATTTCGGCCTTACGCGCGAGTTTGACACAGGCGGAGACATCCTGCGCCGACTCCGCAAAGACGACGGCTCCAGGGCGCACCTTCAACGCGGCGGTGCCATCGAACGAATACGGAATGATGTCCTCGTCCGAGGTGAGCACACGACTCTCGTCGAGGAGATTCTGCAAGGATGCGATGAAGGATGGATCGACACGGTTCACGACAGCGGCGACTCTGGCGCTGGAGGCGGGAGAGTCAATGCATCGGCTCAGGAAGCACGTGCTTTTCCTGTCGCGCCACCCGACAACCGCGCCAGAAGAAGCGGCGCGACCCAGAAAATCATGAGCATGGCCACATGCGTGGGGAAGAAGAGGTTCATCACCTTTGCGATGGTGACGTGCATGAAGATGAGTGACGCACCGAAGGCAAAGGTCCACTTCCGATAGCCGACGGCGAAGATCATGAACGCCTCCAGCGCCACGCCGAAGTCAAAGAACACGGCCGTGATGAAGGGATGCTCCATCATCATGACGATGTAGGCCGGCGGATCGATGGCGTACTGCGGATCGAGGCCGCTGTAGTAGTTCTGCCGGAGCGTCTTCACGAAATCGAGCGCAACGTAGTAGCTGTTCACGAGCCACTGTCCGTCCGATCGGATCATCTTTGAGAAGACCGAGATCAGGTAGGCGGATGCGATGACAAACTGTGCGGTGACCAGCGACCAAGACCTCAAGAGAGGCGATGGCGAGCCTTCCTCTTTCCATCCCCCGGCGAATGCGGCGGGCACGGCGGCGAGCGCGATGAACGCCAGGATGAACACAATCATGTTGCCCCAGCCAACCACGAAAGCACCGGCCCCAGGAAAGAGGTTAGAGCAGATCGCACCGAGCGTGAAGCTCTTCTCGCAATTCCAGAGCAGGGTGGCCTCGACGAAGGCGAGCGCGGGCAACAGCAGCAAGCGCGAGACACTGGGACGACGGAGCAACCCGAGCCCATTCGTCACGGCAAAGTAGAGAGTCATCACGGAAAGCCCGACAAGCGTGAGGCTCATGATTTGATTTCCGTGGAAGGTGAAGCCCTGTGAATTGTGCAGCGTGGCGGGAAGGATGTGGGCGAGCGTCATCAGTGACACCGTCAGAGGCAAAGCAAAGCCAGCGGCATACAAGAGCAGCAGCCCGAAGAACACGGCGCGATAAATGGCAAACACCCCGGGCCCACTCAGCCAAGTGAGATCAAACCAATGAGCCAAGCCCACGGGCTCCGGCTGCATGTGGATGTTCGATGATTGAGGAAAAAACCAGAACAATGCGGCGGCGAGCAGCACCCGGTAGAGAAACGCCTCACTCGCGGAAACTGTCGGGATCGGGAATAGGGCGTCCCAGCATCGATGGACGAGGATTTTCATTCCGCGAAGAAGATATCCGGGGTTTCCACGATGCGCCCGTCCTTGAACTCGATGGTCGTGTGCATGATGCGCATCTTGTCGGGCAATTTGTTCTTGAAGACTACGGCCTTCGCGCGCAATTCGCCCAGCGTCTTGCGGCAGATGATCTCCCACTCGGCGGCAGGCATGTTCTTCCGCTTCATGCCGAGTTGTTTTCCGCGCGCATCACCACGCTTGCGCAGGATCTTCCCGACCTGTGGACAGGTGACACCGGTGAGCGTGCGCACGGCGAGCGGCTTCCCTTCCGCGTCAGCGAGGTGATAGTACTCACTCACCGGATCGGGATCGCCATACATCGGGTAGTTCGAGAACGGGAAATTCTCCTTCACCTCAAGCGAGAAGCCGCAGAAGACGGCGAAGGCTGAGATGAGGACGATCTTGTGGGACAACATGGCTGAGCTTTAGCGTCTAAACTGAATTTTGCACGGCACACTTTCCCCCGGTACATGGCAAACCCAAAATGAACGCACTCATGGGCAAGAAAAAGCGGCTCTGGCGGAATGAGCGTCAGAGCCGCGCGATCAAGTCACTCTGGTTGAACGATTACTTCGGCGGCGCAGGTGGAGCAGGCGGCTGAGGAACTGCGTCCGGAGGAGTGTTGGGCACGGCACTGGGCAAGCCTTTCTTCAAAGCCTCTGATGCTTTCTTCGCGGCTTCAGCGGCGTCATCCGCGACCTTCTTGGCGGCATCTTCCGCTTTGCCAGCCGTGTCCTTGAGTGCCTCGCCAGCTTTGGTGACAGCCTCCTTCGCGGCATCACCCGCTTTTGCCGCACCTTCCTTGGCTGCGTCGGCGATGCCTGCACCGGCAGCCTTTGCAGCTTCACCGGCGGCTTTGCCTGCCTCTACGGCCTTGTCTCCAGCCTCTTTGGCCTTGGCCTTGATCTCATCCTTCTTTTCTCCGCAGGCCGCGAGCCCTAGAGCCGCGACTCCAATCAATAGCAAATGTTTGGTTTTCATGAGGCCATCAGTGTGATCAAAAACGCCAAAAAAAACAAGCACCGTCATGCTTCATTTCTTGGCGAGCAGATGGTCGCGAGATTCTCCAAAGGCGGGCGTATTTCATCCGCTCAATTCAAAGTTGCCATGATAGATCGACCGGCTACACTCAGCCGCTTTATTTCCCAAGCCACAGCCAAAGCACCGTATCCAACCCACCAATGAACCTGCTCTCCCAAGGAATTCCCGCCTCCATCGCCCTCGCCGCCGTCGGCCTCGTCTTCGCCATCATTCTCATTCGGAGAATCCTGGCCTCATCCGCTGGCAACGAAAAGATGCACCAGATCGCGGCGGCGATTCAGGCGGGGGCAAAGGCCTACCTGAACAAGCAGATGACCGCCGTGTGCGCCATCGCGGTGGTGATTTTCGCAGCCGTGTGGTGGGCGCGTGGTGGTGTCGCTGCGGCAGGATTTGTCGTGGGTGCTGTTTGCTCGCTGCTGGCTGGCTACATTGGGATGTTCATCGCCGTCCGCGCAAATGTGCGCACAGCACAGGCCGCATCGGTCAGCTCTCATTCGGCGCTCAAGGTGGCCTTCAACGGTGGCGCGGTCACGGGCTTGCTCGTCGTGGCGCTCGGCCTGCTGTCGGTGGCGGTGTTTTATCTCGTCGTGCTGAAGATGAACAGTGGCAATCCTGACGCGACGAAGATCGCCATCGACTCGCTCATCGGTCTGGCACTCGGCAGCTCGCTGGTCAGCGTCTTTGCCCGTCTCGGTGGCGGCATCTACACGAAGGCGGCCGATGTCGGTGCCGACCTCGTGGGCAAAAACGAGCAGAATCTGAACGAAGACGATCCGCGCAATCCGGCAACCATCGCCGACAACGTGGGCGACAACGTGGGCGACTGCGCGGGCATGGCGGCGGACGTGTTTGAAACGTACGCGGTCAGCCTCATCGGCGGCGTGCTCGTCGGCTTCCTCACGGCAAAAGGCAGCGAGGCCGCTCTTGTGTATCCTTTCGTGCTCTGCGGCCTCTCGATCATTTCATCGCTCATTGGCATCGGATTCGTGAATTTCGTGAAGCAGAAGGCCACTGGCGCGCTCGTCGGCGGCGTGGCTGTCTCCGGTCTCGTTTCGGCGGCGCTTTTCAAATGGGCCACGGGCAATCTGTTCCCGGCGGGCCTCAAGATTGGCGAGAAAACCATCGCCACCTCGGATCTCTTCTACTGCTCGCTCGTCGGCCTCGTGCTGACCTTTGTCGTCGTGTGGATCACCAATTATTACACCTCCACGCATCACAAGCCCGTGCGCCGCATCGCGCTGGCATCCGAGACCGGCCACGCCACGAACATCATCGCAGGCATCAGCGTCGGTCATCACGCCACCTTGCTTCCAGTGCTCGCCATCGCTGGCTCAATCTGGTGCTGCTACGACTGGGCGGGCCTCTACGGCATCGCGATCGCCGTCGTCTCCATGCTCAGCCTCTCGGGTATCATCATCTCGCTCGATGCATTCGGCCCCATCACTGACAACGCCGGTGGCATCGCCGTCATGTCCGGCCTCGCTCCCGAAGTGCGCCAGATCACCGATGAACTCGACGCCGTGGGCAACACGATGAAGGCCGTGACCAAGGGTTATGCCATCGCCTCCGCCGGGCTCGCCGCCATGGTGCTGTTTGGATCCTACGTCGAGGATCTCAAAGCCCATCTGCACCTCGACACGATCGCCTTTGATCTGAACAATCCTCAAGTCATCATCGGCATGTTCATCGGCGGCCTGCTACCGTATCTCTTCACCGCGTTCAGCATGGATGCCGTCGGCAACGCGGCCGGAGCCGTCGTACGCGAGGTGCGCCGCCAGATCGCCGCCAAACCAGGCATCCTCAACGGCACCGACCTGCCTGACTACGCCACTTGCGTCAGCATCGTCACCAGCGCCGCGCTTCGTCAGATGATCGTCCCTGCCCTGCTCCCGCTCGTCTTCGTCATCGGCGCAGGCCTTCTCGGCAAGGAAGCCCTCGGCGGCCTGCTGATCGGCGTCATCGTCACCGGCCTCTTTGTCGGCATCGCGATGACTTCCGCCGGTGGTGCGTGGGACAACGCGAAAAAGTACATCGAAGAAGGCAACCACGGCGGTAAGGGCTCCTTCGCCCATCAGGCCGCCGTCACCGGCGATACGGTTGGCGATCCATACAAAGACACTTCCGGTCCCGCCGTGAATCCGATGATCAAAGTGGTGAACATCCTCGCCATCCTCATCATCCCCGTGCTCTTCAAGAAATAGGGAGCCGCAGCCCTGTCTTTTCCGAACGCGAGCATGGGCTGGTCCCATGCTCGCGTTTTTCTTATCCCGAAAGCCGCTTTTGAACCGCTAATCGCACACTGGTGCGACGCTAATGGCTGAACAAGCCGAGAGTCGAACAAGCCAGATCATTGATTGGAACGGTTTGCTACATTAGCGCCTGACTAGTGTCCCATTAGCGGTCTTAAATGGTGGGGTTCAAGCTTGTGCGGCTCGAATCGGAAACCACCAGCACGCGAAGAGCGATCCTTCGCCCGCTCACTTCCCTCCGTTCTTCATGAACTCCCCGGCCATCCGACCCGCAAAGTCGCGCAATTCCTCGAGTGCGGCCACCTCGCGCATGGGATCAGCGAGCATGATGTCCGTGTCAGGAAGCGGAGCAAAAAAAGACGCCATGGCCCATCGGTGAGTGAGATTCTTGAGCACGCCATCCATGTAGCTGATGCGGACGTGATCGTAAAACTCGGCGCTCGTGGTGCCGTCCGAGCCGATGTACCAGTAGATGTTCATCGCGCGCATCCGCCTGCGCTGGCCGGGAGAAGGCTCGAAATCCCGGAACATGCGCAACAACATGGCCTCGATGGTGCGTCCGCCGGCCAGCTTCACGGTGACCGGCATGCGGTCGGTGATGTTCCAGCCCTGACCCGGAAGACAGACCTCGGGGCGGTGTAGCGTGCGTTTTCCCAAGCCGCTCAGGATCACCGTGGCCACGACCATGTCGCGGTCTGCGGAAATGTATTGGTTGCGCACCAGCCCGACTCCGGGATCGAGAATATTTCGCTCCAGCGCGGTCATATCCTGCGAGATGCCCTGATACTTGCCGAACTGAAGCGGAAGATTTAAAACGACCCCCGGCTCCGCCACAGTCGGATTCAAATTCGTGGCGTAACAAATGCCCATGCCAACCACCGCCATCACAATCGACACGGCAGACATGATGACCGTGCGCCTAGGGGTATCGGGCTCCAAATCCCCCCTCACAGCTACCTTGGGGCCGCCGCGCTTTTTCAGATTCTTCAACGCCTTCCAATGGCTACCCTCCAACAACGTGCAGAGGCCAAACATGCCAGCTAGGGCCACGGCAAAGACCACATAGCCACAAAGCGTGTGATAGGTGCTCATCTCTTGGTGGTCAGCTCCGAGGTTCCGCCCGACGGCAAACTCAGTGCCAAACCACATCGAGCCGATCGCCAGCAGCACCATGCGCACGACATTGCCCATCATGGCCAACGGCACCGCACTGGCGAAAAGAATCACGCGGGGAAACGTGCGTTTCAGCGACAGATAGCCATAAAGCGCGCTCACCATCAGCAACGAATAGAGGGAGCGAACACCGCTGCACGGCTCCTCGACATCGAGCCGAAACACATCACCTTGCCGCAAGTTGTGCGCCGCATCCGCAGCGCTGCTCAGCGCCGTGCCCTCGCGCACCACACCGATGCCCATCAGGTGCAGCACCTCCCCAGACAGTGCGGCCGTGATCAGCCGCAGCTTCCCCACGATTCGCTCTTCGATTGGAAGCATCGGCCACATGAACACCAGGAATAGCCACGCAAAGAAGAGCACCCGCATCCACTGCCAGCCCCCGAGCAGGATGATCAGCCCCGCGACGATGACCTGCAGGGCAAAGAATCCGGCGTAACCCGTGTCCACCTTGTAGCCCGCCCAATAGAAGAAGAGACCGACCGCCAGAATCGCTAAGCCGGCCCACTCGCCGTGCGTCGGCAGCTTCCGCAATTCGTCCCGCCGAAGATGGACGAGAAAGCCAACGATGAAGGGCACGACGTAGCAGAACATCCACTCGCCATTGAAACTCTCTCCCACCACTCTGAACCAGCCCGACATGACGCTGCTCCGTCCCAGTTCGTCCCAGTGCTGATACGGCCAGACGAAGAACAGCAGCAACAACGCCAGCGCACCGCTTCCCAAGGGAAGCCATTTGATCCATCCTCTCACGCCCTGATCCGGCTGAGCAGTGCCCGCATCCTGGGGGATTGAGGCGGCATTTGCATTGGCTGAGTCGCTCATTCGAGTATTGAAATCGGTGCGCAGTCGGGCGTTCATTGTGCCGTCGTTTCTTTCCTGTGGCAACCCGGATCAATCAGACTATTAGTCGCGCCCAATGCCCGCCCCCAAATCGTCCAGCAACAAGCCTGCGACCCCCGCTTCCGCCGCTCACGCGCTGATGTCGAAGAGTCCTGCCGGAACCGACTCGCTCGCCGAGACCCAAAACGGCGACTCTGCGGCAAGAAGTGACCGTGCGTCCACCGGTGATGCCGATGAGGCAAAGGCGGCCCAGCTCGGCATCCGACCGCTCACAGGCCCGCAATCGCAGCCTCGCCACTCGAATCTCCGACGCTCCTCTCACGCCTTGCAGCTTTTTGGTCTCTTGTTTGTCGTCATGCTGCTGCTCTTCGGCGCGCTGCTCGCCGGCATTTTCAGCTTCTACGAAAAGAAGATCCAGCCGTACCTGGTGACCTCACAGACAGTCGCACAGGCACCCGCCAAGCCGGAAGTCCCAGCCGCCTTGAAGATCGATATCCCAGAGAACACGCGGAACGAGATCGCCGCCTCCACCGCCAAAATTACCGAACTCCAAAAACAGATCGACGCCCTGCGCGACTCCTTCTCCACCACCGACGGACGACTCAAGGAGCTGGGCGACCGCGTGTCCGCCGCCGCCACAGCCGCAGCGCAATCCCAGCCAAAGCCCGCAGATGTCGCTCCGACTCTCGCGACGGACGGCAAGCCCGACTCGGAAGTGGCGTCCATCACGCAAGTCGCCAGTTCCTCGAATCAGGAACTCGTCCTGCTCAAGGAACGCAATCGCCTCACCGCTTGGGCCGATGAGGCCATCGCCTCTGGAAACCGCAAGTCGCTCGAGAATCTGATCAAGCGCCTGACCGATCCCGACTTCGCGAACCTCCGCGATGCCGCCTTCGCCGAGATCCAGCGCATCTATTATCACCTTCGCTTCACCATCCGCATCGATCCAAACTTCCGCATTCCCGTTAACGAGATGTTCAAGGATGCCGGTATCCGCGATGAAGCTGATCTAAAGACCGAACAACTCATCAAGCTGCTGCACGACCACGAGCAACCTTGGCAGGTGCGCCTCCGCGCCGCGTGGCTTATGGGCGGACGCCGCACGTCGGACGTGACCGAGGCGCTGATGAAGTCGATCAAAGAAGACCCTGTTCTCGACGTGGCGAAGGAGGCCCAACTCAGCCTCGAACAGAACATCGACCGCAAATTCCTCCTCCTCGATCTTCCAGCCATCGACGAATGGTGGAAGAGTCAGAGCGAGCCGAAAGATGACTCTCCCGCCAAGACCGCAGACGAAAAGAAAACCGAACCAGCGGCTGAGAAATCAGAAAAGTCCGGAAAGAAGAAGTCGGCCAAGTGATCAGGAGCCGGCGTGCTTCGCAATGAACTCGACGATCGGCGTGGAGTCGTCCAGACCGTGCGGATGGTGATCCACTCCCGCCTTGCGGATGAGAGTGATCGAGCCGCCGAGTTTCTTGTAGCGCTCCTCGATGACGCCGGTGTTCTCGTCCCACGGCACCACCTTGTCCGCGTCACCGAAGACATGAAGCAGCGGCACATGGTTCTTCGCGAGCGGTTCGAGATTGTCGATGGGGTTCACCTTCGCGCCCATCGCTTCAGCTTCGTCCTTGAAACCCCAGAGCTTCATCACGAATCCCCAGTTCGTCGGATCGCCCTTGCCTTTGCCCTTGCCGCCGGGCCAGCTCTTGAAATCACACACCGGCGCGTCGCCGTAGATGCACGCGACCTTGTCGGGATTCGCAGCAGCCCAGTTGTAGCAATACAAGCCGCCGCGACTGAGGCCGACGAGCGCGGGCTTCTTTGAGAAACCGTACTTCGTCGTCAGCTCGGCATGGAGCGCATTCCAGTGCTTCACAGCAGCCGGACTGCCGAGCATGTTTGGCACGCTCATATAGACGATGTGAAATCCCTTGCCGAGCAGCGCGATGTCGGGCGCGGGCTTGTGACCAAAAAACTCACCATGCCAGACCCACGGCTTGCCGGGCGCGGCTTTCTTCGGCGTCACCACGAGCACCGGCTTGCCATCGACCTGGAAGTCAAACTTGTCGTAGCCGTTCCAGACCGACTTCTTGCCCGGGAACGCCGCGCCAGCGCTCGCTGCGGCAGGTGCTCCTTTGCCGACCTCGCTGATCTGCCGGTTCAACAGTTCCGCCTGCTTCTTCGCCTCATCGAGCGGCAGTCCCGGTGCCACTCCGGGGCGCTTGTGCCCGGCCGCGCTGAGATAGGCGGCACTCAGCAAATGCTGTCGCTTGGCCACCAGCTTGTGCAGCGCGTTGAGCTTTCCTCCAGGCAGAATGAAGTCGTCGATGCTGTAGTCACACTTCACGCCCCAGTGCTTGAGGACTTGTTTGGCCATGAGCAGATGACCTTCGGGGCCAGGATGCACACCATCCTTTGAAATGAACGCCTTCGGGTTGCTCTTCCGCATCTCCGCGAGCGCGCCGTCCATCGAATCATGGATGTCTATCACCTGCCAGCCTACCGTGCGCTGATCGAGCAGCCATTTGCCGTACGCGCCGAGCGTGTCGTTGTAAAAAGGTGCCTCGCCCTTCTTCTGCACCGGATCGTATGTCGGCGGCGTGAGATGGATCACATCCTTCACGCCCGCAGCTTTTGCTTTGTCTCGCAGCCGCTGGATGCCGTCCTTGTACTTCTGAAAGCGACCTTCATCGAGCGGCAGGTAGATGCCGCAGTTCATGCCGTAGCAGGCAAGAATCAGTTCCGGCTTCGTCGTCTCCAAAACGCGATCCAGCCGCTCATGCAAATCAGGACGCGGAAATTTCCCTCCCGCGTGCCCTTCCTCTGACAAACCTGAAACCGTCTCGCTGCTCAAGCCGAGACCGAGAATGTCATAGCGCTTGTCCGTGTCCGCGATGAGCACCGTCTCGGCATACTCGATGTATTGACCCGAGTGCGTGATGCTGTCGCCGAGGAACAGGATGCGCTTCACATCGGGCAGCGACTCAGCACGCGAGTACGTGGCGGCGAGGACGAGAGAAACAAGCGAGAGTGTGAGCAGCTTCATATTTTGGAGGCGGCTACATACGCCGGAAAACAGCCATGTCCTTTCCCGCCGTTGGAATTGTAATGTCCGGTTTGAGGTTGTTGCCTCCGTTGTCAGCCGGGATACTCATGGGCAATGAGCGCACGCTACAATGTTCAGGGCCTCTCGGTCGTGGTGATCGGAGGCACCACCGGCCTCGGTTTCTCCGCCGCACGTCGCCTCGTGGAGGACGGCGCGCGAGTCATCGTGACGAGCCGCTCGGAGAAGAATGTCGCCGACGCGCTGTCGGTGCTGGGCGAGAATGCGCGAGGCTTTGCCGCTGATGCGGCTGAGTCCAGCACTGCGGAAAAGGCAATCGCACAAGCGGTCGCATCATTTGGCCGGCTCGACGCTCTCTACCACGTTGCCGGTGGCAGTGGCCGCTCGAAAGGCGATGGCGCGCTACACGATCTCACCGACGATGGCTGGCGCTACACGGTCGATCTCAATCTCTCGTCGGTCGTGTTCTCGAACCGCGCAGCTGTGCGCCAACTCCTCAAGCAAGGAGACGGTGGTTGCATCCTGAACATGGGCAGCGTGCTCGGCTGGTCGCCCTCACCGAAGTACTTCGCCTCGCACGGCTATGCCGCGACGAAGGCGGCCGTCATCGGCTTCAGCAAGTCCACTGCGGCCTATTACGCCAAGGACAACATCCGCGTCAACGTCATCGCACCCGCGCTCGTCGAGACGCCAATGTCCACCCGCGCATGTGAGAACGACGACATCATGCGCTTCGTCGCCACGAAGCAGCCGCTCGATGGCGGGCGCGTGGGTATTCCATCCGACTGTGATGGTGCGGCGCTGTTTCTTTTGTCGCGTGACTCACATTTCATCACCGGCCAAGTCCTCGCCGTCGATGGCGGTTGGGCGGTCAGCGAAGGACAACACGGAGGTGACGCATGAAACAAGCCATCGGCATCGACCTCGGCGGCACCAACATCAAAGCCGCGCTCATCGACTGTGCCACAGGTGTCGCCATCGCCACGCTGTCCAAGCCGACGCGCGATGGCGAATTCTCCGGTGACGTTCCGCGTTTTGCGATCACGGTGCGCGAGATCGTCCAAGAACTCGAGAGCGAGGCCGGCACACAGAAACTCGACATCGGCCTCTCGGCTCCTGGTCTCGCCGATCCCGATGGTCGCTGCATCCGACTCATGCCCGGACGCATGCACGGCCTCGAACAACTCGACTGGTCCACCTTTCTCGATCGCCGCGTGAACGTGCTGAACGACGCTCACTCTGCTTTGCTCGGCGAGGTGTGGATCGGCGCGGCGCGTGGTTGCAGCGACGCCTTCATGCTCACGCTCGGCACCGGTGTCGGCGGCGCGGTGTATGCGGGCGGTCGATTGCTCAAGGGCGTGATCGGTCGCGCCGGTCACCTCGGACACATCACGGTGGATGCAAACGCCCCACGCGACGACTTCAACACGCCCGGCAGTCTCGAGGATGCCATCGGCAATCAAACCATCGCCTCGCGAGGGCGGAACAGGTATGCCACGACGCTTGATCTCATTTCCAAAGTCGCCGACGGCGATGCCGATGCATCCACCA
>Ga0075163_10005688_pt1 | contig 16559 bp, 14 predicted proteins | sample JI1023141ADNA_FD_71478 | JGI IMG/M metagenome (GOLD analysis project Ga0075163, IMG submission 71478) | Wastewater effluent complex algal communities from Wisconsin, to seasonally profile nutrient transformation and Carbon sequestration -... | ecosystem: Engineered > WWTP > Effluent > Algae...
CCGAGTTACTGCCCAAATGCACGCTGAACAAGGCCCCTCAGCGTGAATTTGGGCAGTTACTCGCGAAACTCAGGGGGTCAGAGGGTCTCGGCGGCCAGGGCGGCGTAGCGGGGCTTCACGACCTGCTCGATCAGGGCGAGGCGCTCGTCGAAGGGGATGAACGCCGACTTCAGGGCGTTGATCGTGACCCAGCGCATCTCGTCGAGGCCCCAGCCGAACGCCTCGGACAGGGCGAGGAACTCGCGCGACATCGACGTGCCGGACATCAGGCGGTTGTCGGTGTTCACCGTGACCCGGAACCGCAGCCGCGTGAGCAGGCCGATCGGGTGCTCGGCGTACGACGGCGCCGCGCCGGTCTGGATGTTCGACGTCGGGCACATCTCCAGCGGGATGCGCTGGTCGCGGACGTAGCGCGCGAGGCGGCCGAGGGTGGCCGAGCCGTCGGGCTCGATGGTGATGTCGTCGACGATGCGTACGCCGTGCCCGAGCCGATCGCAGCCGCAGAAGGCCACGGCCTCGTGGATCGACGGAAGGCCGAACGCCTCGCCCGCGTGGATGGTGATGTGGCACGACTCGCCACGCAGGTAGTCAAAGGCGTCCTGGTGGCGCGAGGGCGGGAAGCCCGCCTCGGCGCCGGCGATGTCGAAGCCGACGACGCCGCGGTCGCGGTAGACGACGACGAGCTCGGCGATCTCGCGCGACCGGGCGGCGGTGCGCATCGCCGTCAGCAGCGTGCCGACGCGGATGCTGTTGCCCGCCGCGGCGGCCGCCGCCTCGCCCTCGCGGAAGCCCGCGAGCACCGCCTCGACCACCTCGGTGAGAGCGAGGCCGCGCTCGACGTGCAGCTCGGGCGCGAAGCGCACCTCGGCGTACACAACGCCGTCGGCGGCGAGGTCCTGCGCGCACTCGGAGGCGACCCGGGCGAGAGCCTCGGGGGTCTGCATCACGCCGACGGTGTGCGCGAACGTCTCGAGGTAGCGCACGAGCGACCCGGAGTCGGCCGCCTCGACGAACCAGCGGCCGAGCGCCTCGGCATCGGTCGTCGGCAGCTTGTCGTAGCCCGTCTCGGCCGCGAGCTCCACGATGGTCTGCGGGCGCAGGCCCCCGTCGAGGTGGTCGTGCAGCAGGGCCTTCGGGGCCCGGCGGACGACGTCGGCGGGCAGCACGGCGCGGGAGCCTGCTGCGGGGTCGCGTGGGGCGGATGCGGGGCGGACGGGACCGGTCTCGACGCTCATTCCCGCACGCTAGCGCCCCGACCGCCTCCGAGGCGTCCGCGCGGGCGTCGAGAGCACGAACTCGGGGTGTCGCCGCGGTACGGAGGAGGTCGACGCGGAAACCCGACGCCGGAGGCTCAACCTCTGCCCCCAGGTGCCGAAGACACCCATATGGAGCAGACGTCCGCATCCCGGCTTCAGGAGCAGGTCGAGATCATCCGGCCCGCCGCCGTGCTCGAGAGCCGGGTCGCCACCCAGGTGCTGAACCACCTCCGCGACCAGGACGTCTCGCTCGGCGGTGTGTGGAACGCCTCGGCGTCGGTCTGGCAGCGGTACGACGTGCCCTGGAACGGCGTGGGCGGCACGCGGGGCACCTCGGTGCTCCTCGGCACCGTCGCCGTCATGTACGACACCCCGGTGCGCCACGAGGTCACCATCTACCGCGTCACGGTCACGCCGGCCGGGCAGGAGTTCGGCCTCACCGTCGAGCTGCTCTGCAACGACGCGCTCAAGGTCGCCGGCCTGACGCTCGCCGGCCTGACGCTCGCCGGCTGCCCGCGCGCGGAGGTCAGCAACATGCCGCGCACGGACCCGTTCAAGGCCCGGGTCGCCGGCCAGTAGCGCCCGGCTGCGGCTCAGTCCTCGCGGTTGACGAGGTCCGGGCCGAACGCCGGAAGGCAGACGGCGACGTACTCCGCGCCCTCGCTCGACGTCGAGTAGCGCACCCGCTCGCCGGCGTGGGTGATCACCGCCTGGCCCGCGTGCACCTCGAGCTGCCCGCCCTCGTGCTCCACGACCACCGTGCCGCGCAGCACGACGGTGATCTCGTCGAACTCCGGCGTCTGCGCCGGCTCCTCCCACCCTGCGGGCGCCACCATGTGCGCCACCGACACGGACTCGGTGCTGGTGGTCACGCGACCGACGTACTCGTCGATCGTCTTGCCGCCCGGGACGGGGATGCGGGTGGGCGCCTCGATCACGCGGGGCATGTCAGGATCCGATCTGGTCGATGACGAGGGGCAGCCGGTCGATGGGCGTGCCGGGGTCGCCGATCTCCACGCCGCCCTCGAGGTCGCGCAGCGACGCCGCGAACCGGCCTGCGTCGTCGGCGTGCAGGGTGAGCAGCGGCTGACCCGCGGTGACGGCGTCACCCGGCTTCGCGTGCATCTCGATGCCGGCACCGGCGCTGACCGGGTCCTCCTTGCGGGCCCGACCGGCGCCGAGGCGCCACGCGGCCACCCCGACCGCCAGCGCGTCGAGCCGGGTGAGCACGCCCGAGCGCTCGGCGGTGACGACGTGCTGCTCGGGAGCCACCGGGAGAGGCGCGTCGGGGTCGCCGCCCTGGGCCGCGATCATCCGGCGCCAGGCGTCCATCGCCCGGCCGTCGCGGAGGACCTCCTCGGGGTCGGGTCCGTTCACGCCGGCGAGCTCGAGCATGTTCCGCGCGAGGACGAGCGTCAGCTCGACGACGTCCGCAGGCCCGCCGCCGGCGAGCACCTCGACCGACTCGCGCACCTCGAGCGCGTTGCCGGCGGTGAGCCCGAGCGGGGTGTCCATCGCGGTGAGCAGGGCGCGGGTGCGCACCCCCGCGTCCTCACCGAGGGCCACCATCCGCTCGGCCAGGGCACGGGCCCGCGCCTCGTCCTTCATGAAGGCGCCGGAGCCGACCTTGACGTCGAGCACGAGCGCACCGGTGCCCTCGGCGATCTTCTTGCTCATGATGCTGCTCGCGATGAGCGGGATCGCCTCGACCGTGCCGGTGACGTCGCGCAGCGCGTAGAGCTTCTTGTCGGCCGGTGCGAGGCCGTCGCCGGCCGCGCAGATGACGGCGCCGACGTCGCGCAGGACGGCGAGCATCTCCTCGTTCGACAGCGACGCCCGCCAGCCGGGGATCGACTCGAGCTTGTCGAGCGTGCCGCCGGTGTGGCCGAGGCCCCGACCGGACAGCTGGGGCACCGCCGCACCGCAGGCGGCGACGACCGGCGCGAGCGGCAACGTGATCTTGTCGCCGACGCCACCGGTGGAGTGCTTGTCGGCGGTCGGGCGCCCGACGGTGCTGAAGTCCATCCGCTCGCCGCTCGCGATCATCGCTGCGGTCCAGCGGGCGATCTCCCGCGGCGTCATGTCGTTGAGCAGGATCGCCATCGCGAGGGCGCTCATCTGCTCGTCGGCCACCACGCCGCGCGTGTAGGCGTCGACGACCCAGTCGATCTGCTCGTCGGTCAGCTCGCGCTTGTCGCGCTTGGCGACGATCACGTCGACCGCCGCGAACTTCTCAGCCATAGGACTCACCCGTCACGTGCGAGAGGTCGGAGACGCCGAACGCCTGCGGCAGGACGTCGGTCATCGGGAGGACGCCGAGCGGGGTCGCGACGAGGCACTCGGGCCCGCCGTTCTCCCACAGGAGCTGGCGGCATCGGCCGCACGGCATGAGGGGGTCGCCGTTGGCGTCGACGCACGCGACGGCCACGAGACGGCCTCCGCCCGTGGCGTGCAGCTGCGACACCATGCCGCACTCCGCGCACAGAGCCACGCCGTACGCCGCGTTCTCGACGTTGCACCCCACGACGACCCGGCCGTCGTCCACGAGCCCGGCCACGCCCACGCGGAACCTGCTGTAGGGGGCGTACGCCCTCTGCATGACTTCGACGGCGGCCGCTCGGAGGCCGTCCCAGTCGACCTCGGCCACCGGCTAGTGCTCCTCGCCCTTGAGGTACGGCTTCCCGTCCGCGGCCGGCATGCGCAGCCGTTGCGAGGCCATCGACAGCACGAGCAGCGTGGCGACGTACGGCGTCACGAACGCGACCTGCGGGGGCACGTCGTCCGTGGTGGCGTACCAGGCGTACACGCCCAGGCCGATCACGACCGCGATGATGCCGCTGACCAGCTTGCGCTTGTAGAACAGCCAGATCGCGTAGCCCACGAGGAGGATGGCGGTCAGCAGCAGGAGCGCGTGCACCGCGCCGCCGCCGCGCAGCTGCAGGGCGTCGGTGTAGCCGAACAGGCCCGCACCTGCGGCAAGGCCGCCCGGGCGCCAGTTGCCGAAGATCATCGCGGCGAGACCGATGTAGCCGCGTCCCGCCGTCTGGCCCTCGCGGTAGATCTGCGCGGCCACGATCGCCAGGTAGGCGCCGCCGAGACCGGCCAGGGCGCCCGACATGACCACCGCGATGTACTTGTACTTCATGACGTTCACGCCGAGCGTCGCCGCGGCGTACGGCGCCTCGCCGCAGGACCGCAGACGCAGGCCGAACGCCGTGCGCCAGAGGATGAAGAAGGAGCCGACGAGCGCGAGGATCGCCATGATCGTCACGTAGGACACGTTGGTCGTGAGTCCGGCGATGACACCGGCCAGGTCGGAGATGAGGAACCAGCCCTGCTCGGCGATCGACTCGGCAGCGGTCGAGATGCCCGGGAGGGTGATGCTGCCCATGGTGTCGATGCGCGGCGACTGCGTGCCGCCGCCGCCGGGGACGCCGGTGAACAGCTCGGCGGCGAGGAACTGGGTGAGCCCGACGGCGAGGATGTTGATCGCGACACCGCTCACGATCTGGTCGACGGCGAACGTCACCGTGGCGAGCGCGTGCAGCAGGCCTCCGAGAGCGCCGGCAGCGACGGCGACGAGCAGCCCGACCCACGGACCCCACTGGTAGCCGGCCCAGCCAGCCCCGAAGGTGCCGAGGATCATCATGCCCTCGAGCCCGATGTTGACCACGCCCGCGCGCTCGGCCCAGAGGCCGCCCAGACCCGCCATCGCGATCGGCACCGAGAGCCCGAGCGCGGCCGCGACCGTGCCCGCGGAGGTCAGGTTGGTGACGCCGGTGAGGACCCGCACCACCGACAGCAGGAGCAGGATCAGCGAGGCGATGTAGAGCAGCCGCCACGTCTTGGACGAGCCGAGCCGGCGCACCGGCCTGCTCGGCGCGGTCTCGGGGGTCAGCGTGTCGGTGCTCATGCGACGGCCTCCTTCTCGGGCGCCGTGACCGCCAGCTGGCGCCCGACGTCTCGCGCGACCGACCTGATCCGATACCTACGGACGAGCTCGTAGGCGATGACCACGGACAGCACGATGACTCCCTGCATGATCAGGACGGCCTGCTTCGGGACACCCTCGAACTCGAGGCTGTTCGAGCTGTTGTCCAGGAACGCCCACAGCAGGGCGGCGAACGCGATGCCGATCGGCGAGTTGCGGCCGAGCAGCGCGATGGCGATGCCCGTGAAGCCGAGCCCTGTCGGGAAGTCGAGCCCGTAGGAGTGCGACGACCCGAGCAGCTGCGGCATGCCCACGAGGCCGGCGACGGCGCCCGAGAGGAGCATCGCGTAGACGACCATCTTCTTGACGTTGACTCCGCTCGCGACTGCGGCCGGCTCGGACGAGCCGGTGGCGCGCAGGTCGAAGCCGAACCGCGTGCGGGTGAGGAGGAACCAGTAGCCGATCCCGACGAGGATCGCCACGAAGATGAGGCCGTACACCTCGTTCTTGGTGCCGGGGATGATCGACAGGCCGGGCACCTGGCCCGACTCGGGGATCGGCTTGGTGCCGATGTTGTTCGACCCCTGGGTCTCCACCGCGAGGCGACCTGGTGCGAGCAGGTAGGCCACGATGCCGGTCGCGATGAAGTTGAGCATGATGGTCGCGATGACCTCGCTGACACCGCGGGTCACCTTGAGCAGTCCGGCGATGCCGGCCCACATGGCGCCGACGAACATCGCCACGGCGATGATCAGCCCGATGTGCAGGGGCGCCGGAAGGGCGACGGCGCCGCCCACGGCGGCCGCGAGCATCGCCGCGAGCCGGTACTGGCCGTCGACGCCGATGTTGAACAGGTTCATCTTGAAGCCGATCGCGACCGCGACCGCCGACAGGTAGTAGGTGGTCGCGGAGTTCAGGATGTTGACCTGGATGCGCGGCTTGGTGAGCTGCTCGAGCATCGTCGTGAACGCCGTGATCGGGTTGTTGCCCGACACGATGAGGACCACGGACGTGACCAGCAGCGAGAACGCGATGGCGAGCACCGGTGCCGCGACGGCCAGGCCGATGCGGTTGAGGCTGAAGCGACCGGCCATCAGGCTGCACCCTCCGCGCCGGTCATCGCCGAGCCGAGCTGCTCTGGCGTGACGGTGGCCGGGTCGGCATCTGCCACGAGCTTTCCGCGCAGCATCACCTTGATCGAGTCGGACAGGCCGATGAGCTCGTCGAGGTCGGCCGAGATGAGGAGCACCGCCAGTCCCTTCGCGCGGGCCTCACGCAGGAGGTCCCAGATCGCCGCCTGGGCGCCCACATCGACGCCGCGGGTCGGGTGGGAGGCGATGAGCACCGACGGGTTGCTGCTCATCTCGCGACCCACGATGAGCTTCTGCTGGTTGCCGCCGGACAGGGCCGACGCCAGCACCTCGATGGACGGCGTGCGGACGTCGTACTCGTCCACGATGCGCTGGGTGTCCTTCTTGGCGCCCCGCACGTCGAGGAGCGGCCCCTTGCTGTTGGGTGCCTGCGTCTGGTGGCCGAGCATCCGGTTCTCCCAGAGCGGCGACTCGAGCAGCAGGCCGTGCCGGATGCGGTCCTCAGCGATATACGCGATCCCGGTCTCCCGACGGCGTCGGGTGGACCAGGCGGAGATGTCCTCGCCTGCGAGGGAGACCGATCCTGACGTCGCCTTGCGCATGCCCATGATCGTCTCGACGAGCTCGGCCTGGCCGTTGCCCTCGACGCCCGCGATGCCGAGCACCTCGCCGCGGTGGATCGTGAACGAGACGTCGGACAGCAGCGCACGGCCGGTGCGGTCCACGAGCGTGAGCCCCTGGACCACGATCTCCTCGACGTCGGTCACCGTCGACTCGCGCGTCTCCGGGGTCGGCAGCTCGCTGCCCACCATGAGCTCCGCGAGCTTGCGCGCGGTGACGTCGGCCGGCAGCACCGAGGCGACCGTGGTGCCACGCCGGATCACGGTGATCTCGTCCGCGACCTTGAGCACCTCGTCGAGCTTGTGCGAGATGAACAGGATGGCGAGCCCCTCGGACTTCAGCTCGCGCAGCGCGTCGAAGAGCTCGTCGACCTCCTGGGGCACGAGCACAGCGGTGGGCTCGTCGAGGATGAGCGTGCGGGCGCCGCGGTAGAGCACCTTGAGGATCTCGACCCGCTGACGCTCGCCGACCCCGAGGTCCTCGACCAGCTCGTCGGGCCGCACGTCGAGGCCGTAGCGGTCGGAGATCTCGAGGATCCGGGCGCGGGCGAGGTCGTAGTCGAGGCGCATCCCGCGCTTGGGCTCGCTGCCGAGGACGACGTTCTCGAGCACCGAGAGGTTGTCCGCCAGCTGGAAGTGCTGGTGCACCATGCCCACGCCGCGGGCGATCGCCTCGCTGGGGCTGGCGAGCACCACGGTCTCGCCGTCGAGCGCGATCGTGCCGCTGTCGGCGCGGTGCATGCCGTACAGCGTCTTCATGAGCGTGGACTTGCCAGCCCCGTTCTCCCCCACGATCGCGTGGACCGTGCCGCGCCGGACGCGGAGGTTGATGTCCTTGTTGGCCACGACACCGGGGAAGGTCTTGGTGATGTCCCGCAGCTCGACCGCGAGCGCTTCGGTCGTCGAGGCGGAGTCAGGCTGGGTGCTGATGGCTGCTCACTCCTTGCAAGGGTCAGCGGGCGTTACCGGCCGACCGTAGGAACGACGCCGGGCCCGATCCGCACGCTACACGCACGGATCGGGCCCGGTCCGGTGATCGTGGTGCGCGTCCTGGGACGCGCACCACGACCAGCCGTGACGTACTACTACGAGGACGGAACCGTGATGGTCCCGGCGATGATCTGGTCCTTGAGCTCGTTGGCCTTGGCCACGTACTCGGCCACCGCTGCGTTGGACTCGGAGAAGCCCACGCCGTCAGCCTTCAGGTCGAAGGTCTGGACGCCGGTGAGCGGGGTGCCGCCCACAGCAGCCTTGATCGTCTCGTAGACGGCGACGTCGACGCGCTTGAGCATCGAGGTGAGGATGACGTCCTTCACGCTCGCGTCGGCGGTGAGGTACTGGTCGGAGTCGACACCGATCGCGAGCCCGCCCGCGGCCTTGGCGGCCTCGAACACGCCGCCACCGGAACCACCGGCTGCGTGGTAGACGACATCCGCGCCACCGTCGAACATGCCCTCGGCCGCGACCTTGCCCTTGGCCGGGTCACCGAAGCCGGAGAAGTCCGGCGGCTCGGTGAGGTACTTGGCCTGGATCTTGATGTTCGGGTTGACCGCCTTGGCGCCGGCCTCGAAGCCCTTCTCGAACTTCACGATCAGCGGGACGTTGACGCCGCCGACGAAGCCGATGTTGCCGGACTTCGACGCCTGAGCGGCGATCGCGCCGACGAGGAAGGAGCCCTCGTTCTCGGCGAACACCAGGCTGGTGACGTTCTTGTTGGCCTCGGACAGCGAGGAGTCGTCGACGATCGCGAACTGGATCTCCGGGAACTCCGGCGCGACCTTGCCGACGGCGACGGCGTACGCGAAGCCCACGGCGATGATCGGGTTGTAGCCCGCCTCGGCGAGCGTCGTGAGGCGCTCCTCCTTCTGCGCGTCGGTCTCGCCGGCAGTCGCGTCGAGCTCCTTGATCTCGACACCGAACTCGGCGGCGGCCTTGTCCAGGCCGGCGGCGGCGGAGTCGTTGAACGACTGGTCGCCACGGCCACCGATGTCGTAGGCGAGACCGACCTTCACGTCGGACGTCGGCGCAGCCGACGAGGACGACTCAGCCGGTGCCGCGGAGGTGGTCGTACCGCCGCTGCTGCTGCTGCCGCACGCCGCAAGAGCGAGCGTGCTGGCCGCGAGCAGGGCGGCAATCTTCAGGCCCTTGTACAAGGGGGTCTCCTTCTTCCTGACGCCGGGCGGCCTTGCCCGAGCGATTCAGTCCCGACCCTAGTGGGGAGAGGCGTCAGGAAGAGACCGCTCACCCTGCTTCCCCGGGCTACCGAAACCGATCCGTGACCCAGGTGAACAGACCGTCACGCGGGCGACACCAGGACGGGCCGTCCTGGGCCCGATGACGACGGTTTCCGGCCCTCCCGCGGAGCGGGACGGCCGAAAACGGTCTAGACCAGAGCCGGCTAGAAGACGTCCGCCGGGGTGTAGAGCCCCCACACCTCGCGGAGCGCGTCCGAGGCCTCACCCACGGTGGCGCGGGCCCGGAGCGCGTCCCGGAGGGGGTACAGCACGTTGGCGTCGCCGCGGGCGGCGTCGCGCACCCGGGCCAGGGCCTCGTCCACGGCGGCCTGGTCGCGCTCGGCCCGCAGCTTCTCGAGCCTCGCCACCTGCTCGCCCTCGATCGCCGGGTTGACCCGGAGAGGCTCGTAGTGCTCCTCCTCGTCGACCGTGTACCGGTTGACGCCGACCACCACGCGCTCGCCGGAGTCGATCTGCTGCGACACGGCGTACGCCGACCGCTCGATCTCGCCCTTCTGGAAGCCGCGCTCGATCGCCGCGACCGCGCCGCCCATGTCCTCGACCTGGCGCATGAGGTCCAGGGCCGCGGCCTCGACCTCGTCGGTCAGCGCCTCGACGACGTACGACCCGGCGAACGGGTCGACGGTGGCGGTCACGTCCGTCTCGTACGCGAGCACCTGCTGGGTGCGCAGCGCGAGGCGGGCTGCCTTGGCGGTCGGCAGCGCGATCGCCTCGTCGAACGAGTTGGTGTGCAGCGACTGCGTGCCGCCGAGCACGGCACCGAGGCCCTGGATGGCCACCCGGACGAGGTTGACCTCCGGCTGCTGCGCCGTGAGCTGCACGCCCGCGGTCTGGGTGTGGAAGCGCAGCATCTGGCTCTTGGGGTTCTTCGCGCCGAACTCCTCCCGCATGACCCGCGCCCAGATCCGCCGGGCCGCGCGGAACTTCGCGACCTCCTCGAGCAGGGTGGTGCGGGCGACGAAGAAGAACGCGAGGCGGGGCGCGAACTCGTCCACGTCCATACCTGACGCCACGGCGGCGCGGACGTACTCGATCCCGTCGGCGAGGGTGAAGGCGATCTCCTGCGCGGGCGTCGCCCCGGCCTCGGCCATGTGGTAGCCGGAGATCGAGATGGTGTTCCACTTCGGGATCTCGGCGCGGCAGTAGCCGAAGATGTCGGTGATCAGGCGCAGCGACGCCGCGGGCGGGTAGATGTAGGTGCCGCGGGCGATGTACTCCTTGAGCACGTCGTTCTGGATCGTGCCGGTGAGCGCGGACGACGGCACGCCCTGCTCCTCCGCGACGAGCTGGTAGAGCAGCAGCAGGACGGCGGCGGGCGCGTTGATGGTCATCGACGTCGAGACCTCGCCGAGCGGGATGCCGCCGAACAGGATCCGCATGTCGTCGATCGAGTCGATGGCCACGCCGACCTTGCCGACCTCGCCGTGCGCGAGCGGGTGGTCGGAGTCGTACCCCATCTGCGTGGGCAGGTCGAAGGCCACCGAGAGCCCGTTGGTGCCGGCCGCGATGAGCTGCTGGTAGCGCTCGTTGGACTCGGCCGCGGTGCCGAAGCCGGCGTACTGACGCATGGTCCACGGTTTGCCGGTGTACATCGAGGGGTAGACGCCGCGGGTGAACGGGTACTGCCCCGGGACGCCGAGGCGCTCGGCCGGGTCCCAGCCGTCGAGGGCGTCCGGCCCGTAGACGGGCTCGAACGGGAGTCCGGACTCGGTGTGACGTGCCATGGGAGGCCCTTTCGCTCGACCGCGGACCACGCTAGTGCCGTCCTCCCCCTCGGGGAGGCCCGGGGAGCCCGGTGTGAGTGCTCGCACAGCCACCGCTGGGGGAGGGTGCTGCACCTGGACGAATCGGGCAGGGCACCACCGGCGCCGGGTTACCCTCGTGCGGTGCTGCGTCAGGTCCGCCCCCACGCCCTCGGGCTCGCGCTGACCGGCGCCCTGCTCGTGGCGCTCCCGGGCGCGGCCTCGGCGGCGTCGCCGGCACCGGCCGAGATCCTGGGAGGGGACCAGCTCGCCGGGTACGGCATCCGCGTCAACCTCGGGCCCGACGCCAGCCCGCTGCCCCCGATCTCGGCGAAGTCCTGGGTTCTGGCGGACCTGACCACCGGCGAGATCCTCGCCTCCAAGGGCGCGCACCGGCAGGGCCGGCCCGCGAGCACGCTCAAGACCTTGACCGCCCTCACGCTCATGCCGGTGCTCGACAAGGACGCAGAGCACACGGTGACGTGGAAGGAGGCCTCCGCCGACGGCGGGCGGGTGGGCATCGTCCCCGACGCCACCTACACCAACTGGGACCTCTTCCACGGGCTGCTGCTCCCCAGCGGGAACGACGCCGCCGCCGCCCTCGCCGGGTCGCACGGGGGCATGAAGAAGACGGTCGCCGACATGCAGGCCGTCGCCTACTCGCTGCAGGCCGACGACACCGTGGTGCGCAACCCCAGCGGCCTCGACGCCGACGGCCAGCTGACCAGCGCGTACGACCTGGCGCTGATCGCCCGCGCCGCGATGCAGCTCGAGGACTTCCGCACCGTCACCGCCGCGGTGAGCTACGACTTCCCCGGCCGGCCGGCCGGGAAGGGCAAGAAGCGCCCGACGTACAAGATCTACACGCAGAACCGGCTGCTGCTGCACGGCTTCGACGGCGCGGTCGGCGGCAAGACCGGCTACACCTCGCTCGCCGGTCGCACGTTCTGGGGCGCGGCCGAGCGCGACGGTCATGTCCTCGCCGTCACGCTGCTGCAGGTGCGCGACCGCACCGAGACCGCCGCCAAGAGCCTGCTGAGCTGGGGCTTCGCCAACCGCACCAAGGTCACCCCCGTGGGCACGCTCGTCGGCCCGCGCCCCGAGGGCGGCGAGGAGGCCACGCCGACGCCGTCCGGAGCCGTGCCCCTCCCCGGGGAGACCACGGTTGCGGGCGGTGCCGCCGGTGCCCCGGCCGCGGCCGGGAGCAGCGCATCGCCGTGGCTGGTGGCCCTCGTGGCGGCCGTCGCGCTCGGCGCGGCTATCGCCTGGTGGCTGACGCGACGTCGACGTCGCGACGCAGTGGGAGGCGCCGTCCCGGACCTCAACCGCCCCGTCCCGCCCCGACGCGCGGCACCCGTGGTGCTCGAGCCCGCAGCCGTCGAGCCGGTGGTGGTCCTCCCGGAGCCCGAGCCCGCCCCAGCACGCCCGGCGCCGGCGCCGGCCGCCCCAGCCCCCGGCGGCAACGTGCGCGTCGTGCGGCCGGCCGCGCGCCCCACTCCCCAGTCGGAGTAGCGACGCCGACGCCTCAGGCCAGCGGGAAGCTCTTCCGCACGTGCCAGACGCCGTCGTCCCCGTGCACGTAGAGGCAGAACTCCTCCACCTCGAACCGTGCGGAGAACGCACCGAGCGCGTCGTAGGCCCGGTCGAGCACGTCGTCCGGCAGGTCGTGCGCCACGGTGACGTGCGGGTGGTACGGGAAGTCGGTCGGACGCGCGAGCACCCCGGACCGGACGCCGCTCTCGAGCCGTTCGCACCCCGCGATCCCCGTCGCGAGGGCCACGAACACCACCGGCGAGACGGGCCGGAAGGTGCCGGTGCCGCGCAGGTGGACCTCGAACGGATCGACCGCCCCCGCCGCTGCGGCGAGGTGCCGTTCGACCTCGGCGAGGTCCGCGGCGTCGACCGACGTCGGGGGCAGCAGGGTGATGTGCGCCGGGATGGCATGCGCCTGAGGGTCCCCCAGGGACGAGCGCCAGCCCTCGATCTCCGCGCCCCACGGCTCGGGGATCGGGATGGCGACGCCGATGCGCGCGCTGGTCGAAGGCACGGGCGAGACCCTAGACCCGCGGGTCAGCGGGCTCCGACGAACCCCATCCGCTCGTACACGGTGGCGAGGGTGGTGGCGGCGACCGCCTGGGCCTTGGCCGCGCCGGCCCCCATGAGCCGCGTGAGCTCGGCCGGGTCGGCCTGCAGCTCGGCGACCCGGGCCGCGAACGGCTGCGCGAACGCGACGACGGCCTCGGCGGTGTCGCCCTTGAGCGCGCCGTACCCCTTGCCGTCGTAGTCGAGCACGAGCGACTCGACGTCGCGTCCGGTGAAGGCGCCCAGGATCGTCAGCAGGTTGGAGACCCCCGGCTTGGTGTCCGGGTCGAAGCGCACCTCGGTCTCGCTGTCGGTGACGGCGGACTTGAGGCGCTTGGTGATCACCTTGGGGTCGTCGAGCAGGAAGACGGCTCCGTGCGGCAGCGACTTGCTCATCTTCGCCGTCGGGTCCTGCAGATCGAGGATCTTGGCGGTGTCCTTCACGATGAAGGGCTTCGGCACCGTGAACGTGGCGCCGTACCTGCTGTTGAAGCGCTGGGCCAGGTCGCGGGTGAGCTCGAGGTGCTGGCGCTGGTCCTCGCCCACCGGGACGGCGTCCGCCTGGTAGATGAGGATGTCGGCGACCTGCAGGATCGGATAGGTGAACAGGCCGACCGAGGCGTGGTCGCTGCCGCCTCGCGCGGACTTGTCCTTGAACTGCGTCATGCGGTTGGCCTCGCCGAAGCCGGTGATGCACTGCATGACCCATCCGAGCTGCGCGTGCTCGGGCACCTGGCTCTGCACGAAGAGGGTGGCGCGGTCCGGGTCGACGCCCGCGGCGAGCAGCTGCGCGTAGGCCAGCAGCGTGTTGGCGTGGAGCTCCTTCGGGTCCTGCTCGACCGTGATGGCGTGCAGGTCGACGACGCAGTAGAACGCGTCGTGGTCGTCCTGCATCGCGACCCACTGCTTGACCGCACCGAGGTAGTTGCCGAGCTGGAACGAGCCGGCGGTGGGCTGGATGCCGGACAGGACGCGGGGGGCCGCGGCGTCGGCCGCGGTCGGGGAGGTCATGCGCCGGATTCTTCCATCGGGGAGGGGGTGCTCCGCGCACCGGTTTCGGAGGGGCCTTCGGCGTCCTCGCCCTCGGGCTTGCGCAGCGTCACACGGATGCGTGAGGCACGACGGCCGTCGAGCTCGGTCACGGTGAGGGTGCGGCCGTCGACGACCACGCTCTCCCCCACCTCGGGCAGGTGACCGAGGTCGGCCATGACGAAGCCGGCCACGGTCTCGTACGGGCCCTCGGGGAGCTCGAAGCCGACCTCGTCGGCGAAGTCCTCGATGTTGAGCAGTCCGTCGACCTCGATCTCGCCGCCGACACGGAGCTCGGGGCGCTCCTCGACGTCGTACTCGTCGCGGATGTCGCCCACGAGCTCCTCGACGAGGTCCTCGAGGGTGACGATGCCTGCAGTGCCGCCGTACTCGTCGACGACGATGGCGAGGTGCGCGCCCGCCGCACGCATCTCGAACATCGCCGGGAGCACGCGCTTGCTCCCCGGGAGCATGAGCACCTCGCGCGTGAGCTCGTCGACGCGGATGCCGCGGTCGCTGATGCTCGGGTCGAGGATGTCGCGGATGTGGACGAAGCCGACGATGTCGTCCTGCGAGTCGCGGTAGACCGGGTAGCGCGAGTGGGGCATCGACGCCACCGCGCGCGCTGCCTTGTACGCCGGGGTGCTCGCGTCGATGAAGTCGACCTCGGTGCGCGGCACCATCACCTCGCGCACCTCGCGCTCGCCGGCCTCGAACACGTCGTCGATGAGCTCGCGCTCCTGCTGGGTGAGGCTCGACTGCGACGCGAGGATGCCGCGCAGCTCGTCCTCGCTGATCTCCTCGCGGTTCGCGTTCGGGTCGCCGCCGAGCACCCGGACGAGGACGTCGGTCGAGCGCGACAGCAGCCAGATGAACGGCCGGCTGATGCGGGCCAGCCAGTCGACGACACCGGCCACAGCGACGGCGATGCCCTCGGCGTTCTGCAGGCCGATGCGCTTCGGCGTCAGCTCGCCGAGCACGAGGGAGATGTAGACGAGCAGCACCGTGACGAGCACGAAGGCGATGGCGTCCGCTGCGCCCTGGGACAGGCCCCAGCCCACGAGGATCGGCGAGATCTGGGGCGACATCCGCGACGCGCCGAAGCCGGCGGACAGGAACCCGGCCATGGTGACGCCGACCTGCACGGCGGCGAGGAACCGGTTGGGGTCCTCGACGAGGTCGGCCAGCCGCTGCCCGCGCTTGCCGCGCTCGGCGACGATCCGCTGCACCTGGCTCTCGCGCAGCGACACCAGGGCGATCTCGGCCGCGGCGAAGAAGCCGCCGACGAGCGTGAAGAGCAGCACGACGCCGAGGTTGAGCAGGAACTCGCTCACCGGTGGATCCCCCCGCGGGCTGCACGCGCGGGCGCCCGGCGGCTGCCGGCGCGTTCGTGCGCGTCGTCCATGGCCTGATCCTAGGCGGTGGGCGGCGCACCTCGGCCCGGGACGCCCTCGGGCCGCCCCGCGTCGCTGCGACCACGGTCCGCGACCTAGATCAACAGATCCCAACAGGGAGTGTTGTCTCCTGTTCGGGACTGTTGACTTCGGCCGCGTGCGCAGGGGAGGCTGTGCGGGTGACAGGAGCGTGGGCCGGCATCGCCTTCGGCGGCGACTACAACCCGGAGCAGTGGCCCCGCGCGGTCTGGGACGAGGACCACCGGCTCATGCGCGAGGCGGGCGTCTCGTTCGCCAGCGTCGGCATCTTCTCCTGGGCCCACCTCGAGCCCGAGCCGGGCCACTACGAGCTCGACTGGCTCGGCGACGTCCTCGACGGCCTGCACGCCTCGGGCGTGACCGTCGACCTCGCCACCGCCACCGCGTCGCCCCCGCCGTGGCTCGCCCGCCTGCACCCCGAGTCGCTGCCGGTCGACCACGACGGCCGCACCCGCTGGCCCGGCGCGCGCCAGGCCTACTGCCCGTCGTCGACGGCGTGGCGCGAGCGCGCGCTCGCCCTCGTCGAGCAGGTGGCCGGACGCTTCGGCGCCCATCCCGCCGTCCGCCTCTGGCACGTCGGGAACGAGTACGGCTGCCACACCTCGCGCTGCTACTGCGACACGTGCGCCGCGGGCTTCCGCCGGTGGCTGCTCGAGCGCTACGGCGACCTCGACGGCGTCAACCGGGCCTGGGGCACCGCCTTCTGGAGCCAGCGCTACTCCGACGTCGAGGAGATCCTGCCGCCGCGGCTCACGCCCGACGGCGCGTGGGCGAACCCGACCCAGCAGCTCGACTACCGCCGCTTCGCGTCCGACCTCCTGCTCAGCGAGTTCGTCGCCGAGCGGGACCTGTTGCGCCGCCTGTCGCCGGGCGTGCCCATCACCACCAACTTCATGGTCATGACGCGGTTCGACCAGCTCGACTACTGGCGCTGGGCCGAGGAGGTCGACCTCGTCTCGACCGACTACTACCCCGACTTCGCCGACCCCGAGACCCATGTCGAGGCCGCGCTCTGCGCCGACATGACCCGCGGCCTCGCGGGCGGCGCTCCCTGGCTGCTCATGGAGACCAGCCCGAGCGCGGTCAACTGGCAGCCGCGCAACACCGCCAAGCCCGCGGG
>Ga0075163_10005689_pt1 | contig 16557 bp, 7 predicted proteins | sample JI1023141ADNA_FD_71478 | JGI IMG/M metagenome (GOLD analysis project Ga0075163, IMG submission 71478) | Wastewater effluent complex algal communities from Wisconsin, to seasonally profile nutrient transformation and Carbon sequestration -... | ecosystem: Engineered > WWTP > Effluent > Algae...
GGCGGCCGGGGAGGGGGCCGAGGAGGCCGAGGCTGCGGGCGGCGGCGCGGCGGACCGGGGGGGCGGTGTCGGCGAGCTTGCCGATCAGGGCGGTGCGGACGCGGAGCAGCAGGTCGTCGGGCCAGGTGACGCGGGCGAGGGTGTGCGCGGCCTCGGCGCGGACCGACTCGTCGGGGTCGCGGAGGGCGCTGATGAGGAGCTCGGGGCGGCCGGGGGCGGTCGGGGCGTCGAGGGCGAGCACGCGGAGGGCGGCGATCCGGGCGCCGGTGTCCGGGGTCTCGCTGTGCCACTGGCGCAGCGCGCCCGGGATGCACTCGAGCAGGACGCGCTCGAGGCAGGCCTGGAGCGCCTCGCGGCGGATCGAGGCGGTGCCGTCGGTCAGGCTCTCGAGCAGGATCGGGGCGACGAGCGCGGTCGGGTAGCGCTCGAGGGCGCGCAGGGCCTGGAGCTTGTGCGCCTCCGGGACGACGAGCAGCTGGCGGGCCTCGCCGACCCGCAGCGGCTCGGCGGCGCGGGTGACCTCGCTCGGCCACAGCGGCCAGCGCTCCCCGGCGTGGGCGGGGGCGGCGAACAGGAGGCCGAGGGCGAGCCAGGCGGGGCGCATGCGGAGAGCGGGGCGCAGATTATCGAGGGTTCACGCGAGGATGGCGGCGATCGTTCAAGGGGGCACGCGGTCACGGGGTCGGCAGGGCCTTGACCTTGGTGTCGTCGCGGACCTCGCGGATGCCGTCGAGGAGGGACTGGGCGCGCGGGGCGAAGAGGTCGCCCTCGGCGTTGCGGGCGGCGATCAGGCGCACGAGCCAGGGCTCGACGGCGGCCCTGATTTCCGGAGTCGTGGCGCGGACATAGCCCATGGTGCTCAAGATCTTCAGCTCGTAGGTGTCGGGCGGGACCAGGAGGTCGGCGGGCTCGTCGGCGCCGTCGGGCCGCAGGAACACGGTCTCCGAGGGGCACTTGGTGGCGCGCTCCTCGGGGGTGGCGGTGTCGTAGGCGTGCATGAGCACGAGGTTGGCGCGCTCCTCCCCGAGGATGGCGAGCGAGTGGACGATCGCGCAGCGGGTCATCAGGCTCGCGGAGGGCAGGCGGTGCTCGAGCAGGCGGTCGAGGTCCTTCGCCTCGCGCTGGTCGCGGTGCTGGACGATCGCCCAGGTGGCGACGCGCTGGGCCGGGACGGGCCCGCGCTGCAAGACCTCGACCAGCAGCGGGAGCGAGGTCGGGACCTGGATGAAGCCGGTCGCGTAGACCAGGCGGGTGTCGAGGGCGCCGGCGTCGAGCTCGCGGCGCAGCTCGTTCTGCAGCGGCGTGGCGACGGCGCGGTGCTGGAGGCGGGCCAGGGCGATCAGCGCCTCGTGGCGGACGGACGCGTCGGGCTCCTGGGTCGCGGCCCACAGCGCCTCGACGATGCCCTTGCGGTAGTTCTTGGCGTCGGCGAAGCGGCCGAGCGCCCAGGCGGCGTAGGTGCCGGTCTCGCCGCCGCGGCCGAGCTGCTTGAGGAGCAGGGGCACGATCTCCGGGTCGCGGCGGATCGACAGGGCGGCGATCGCCTCGAGCCGGCGGGGCTGGGTCTCCGGGTCGCCGCCGCGGAGCTGACTGACGTACTTTCCGACCCTTCGGTAGTACGGGTTGAAGTTATGGTTCACCGCGTTGAACAGCAGGTAGGTGACGCCGCCGGCGAGGATCAGGACCGCGGGGAAGCTGATCGAGGAGCGCTGCATGCTCGCGGCGACGGTGGCCTCGTCGTCCTTGAGGTTGAGGCGGCTGCCGTCCTTGCCCTGGAGGTGCTGGAGGCGGAAGGCGCCGCGGAACACGATCTCGTCGATCCACAGGGCGTCGACGATCGCGGCCACGCACAGCGCGGTGTAGTAGACGGCGAAGAGGATCGTCTCCGTGGTCGCGCTGGCCGGGACCGCGCGGATCTGCTGGGCGCAGTAGACGGCGGCGAGCAGGCCCGCGAGGTTGGCGATCACGACGGCGATCCCGAGCCTGGAGGCCGTCGGGATCCGGCGCTGGCCGGGTCCGTACCCGGCGGGGAGCGTGGGGCCTGCCATGGGTGCAGTCATACCGCGAAGAGACGCCCCGCAACTACCCGGGTTCCCGCGCCCTCCGGGATTTTCTCGCGCCCGGTTTTCGCCGATTTTTTGCGCCGTGCGCCACGCCGTGCATCCATGCCGCCATGAGCAAGCTGGCCGCGCGCGAAGCCAAGCCCCGGCGGGCGTCGCAGAACCGGGTGCGCCTCGAGGTCGCGCCGGTGATCGTCGACGCGCCCGCGTCGGCGCAGGAGCCGGCGAACGAAGTTGAGACCGAGACCGAGGTCGAGACCGAGGTCGTGGTTGCGCCGCGGACCGCGGCGCGGCGCGGCGGGCTCGGGCGGGTGCTGGCGCTCGGCGAGTCGCTGGCGATGACGGCCGGGGCCGTGGCGGTCGCGGCGATGCTGTGGACCGGGTGGCAGCGGGCCGCGGCCGACGAGCGGGTGATCCCCGGGGTGCGGCTGGCGGGGCAGGACATCGGCGGGCTGACGGCCGACGCGTTGCCGGCGGTGGCCGAGGCGGCCGCGACCGCGGGGCTCGACCGCAAGCTGGTGTTGACGGCGCCCGGGGTCGAGGTCGTGACGACGGCGCGCGAGCTCGGGGCCGTGCCGAGCCCGGAGGCCGCGATCGCGGCGGCGCTGCAGGTCGGGCGCTCGGGCGACCCGCTGACGGACCTGCGGGCGCGGGCGCGGGCGGGCCGCGGCGAGGTCGACCTGGCGGTCGGCTACCGCTTCCGCGAGGAGGAGGCGCTCGGCAAGCTGCTGGCGCTGGCGCCGGAGGTCGAGCGGCCGAGCCTGCCGACGCGCTTCGACATGGAGCACCGCCGGATCTTGCCGGCGCAGCGGGGCGTGCGGCTGTCGGCGTTCGACTCGCTGTCGGCGGTCGCGGTCGGGCTGGCGTCGGGGGCCGAACGGATCCCCTTGGTGGTCGCGCCGGGGCCGGAGGTGCCGGACCCGCTGGCGAGCCTCGCGGCGGGGCTCGACATCGGCACGGTGCTGGCGAGCTTCTCGACGCCGTACTCGAGCGACGCGAACTACGCCGACCGGGCCGCGAACCTCAAGGTCGGGGCCGCGGCGCTCGACGGCTACGTGCTGCTGCCGGGCCAGGTGATGTCGTTCAACGCGGTGGTCGGCGACCGCACCGACGTCGCGGGCTTTCGCTACGCGCCGGGCATCGCCGACGGCGAGCTGATCGACACGGTCGGCGGCGGGATCTGCCAGATCAGCTCGACGCTGTACGGCGCGGCGTTCTTCGCGGGGCTCGAGCTGGTCCACAGCCGCCCGCACAGCCGCCCGAGCAGCTACGTCGACATGGGCCTCGACTCGACGGTGGTCTACGGCAGCGTCGACATGAAGCTCAAGAACCCGTTCGACTTCCCGGTGGTGCTGCACACCAGCGTCAGCGCGGGCAAGGTGACCTTCGAGGTGCTCGGCAAGCGCAAGGTCTACGACGAGGTCGCGTTCGAGCGCCAGGTCAAGGAAGTCCTGCCGCACTCGACGATCGTCCGCAGCGACGCGAAGCTGCACACCGGCGCCGAGACGGTGTCGCAGCGCGGCATGCGGGGCTTCAAGGTCGTGCGCTCGCGCAAGCTGTACCGCGCCGGCGAGCTGGTCGACACCCAGTCGTGGGACCTCTACTACCCGCCGACGACGCACATCGTCCGCCGCGGCACCAACCCGCGCGGCGAGTGGCCGGAGGGCAAGCCGCTGCCGCCGCTGCGCGACCCGGCCCGCGAGCTGCGCGTGGTCCAGTAGCGGCGCGGTGCGACCTGTCCTCGGGGACAGGTCGCTTTTTTCGCGCCCGGAGGTCGGTGCCTCGCGGGCGCGCCGGTTTTTTGGTGCGGCGGTGCGGCGGTTGTATCCGTGGGCTCGCCCCCCAGGAGCCCGCAATGTCAGTGACGCCCCAACTCAAGGACAAGGTCGAGTTCTCGCTCGACAACCGCCAGATCTTCTTTTTGTTCTTCGGCCTCTCGGTCGTCGGCTGCTTCGTCTTCGCCATGGGCGTGATGGTCGGCAAGCGCGGCGAGCTGCAGGAGCTGCCGGCGGTCGCGCAGGCGGAGTCGATCGTGCAGCTCGACGAGCCGGTCGTGGCCGACGCGTTCAGCTTCAAGGATGGGCTGCAGCGCCCGGCGACCGAGGGTCTGCCGGAGACGCGCGACCCGGCCGTGCCGCCGCGCGACGAGGAGGTCGTGCGCGCCGAGCGGGACGCGGCGCTCGGCAACAAGAAGCAGAAGCCGGGCAGCGGCAAGAAGCTGCCGGCGATCCCGGCCCCGGCCGGTCCGAAGTCGGCGATCGCGTCGGCGCCGAAGGGCATGCCGGCGCTCGGCGGCGCGGCCGACCCGACCCCGGCCCTGCCGGCGCCGCCGACCGCGGCGATCGTCGAGAAGGCGCCGGTCGACAGCGTGCTGACCGCCGTCAAGGGCGAGGCCGCCGTCGCCGACCCCGCGAAGGCGAGCAAGAAGGGCTACACGCTGCAGATGAAGGCGTTCTCGAGCCAGGACGACGCCGACAAGCTGGCCGAGAAGCTGCGCCGCAACGGCCACGAGGTCCGCGTCGAGGCCGGCGAGGCCAACGGGCGGATGTGGCACCGCGTGCGCATGGGCGAGTTCCAGAGCTGGGACGCGGCGGTCGCGGCCAAGCAGGCGTTCGAGAAGAACGAGCAGGTCATCGCCTACGTCGTCTCGCTGTGAGCGCGACGAGGGGCGCGGCGCCGCGGGCCTCCGGGTTCGCGGCGCTTCCGCGTTTAAGGGCTTTGCGGTGTTCGTGTAAATTTCGTTTGCTACTTCACCGATATTGCTGAGGAAAGGGGACGGGCGAGGGGGTCGTGGTTGCGCTACAACCAGCGCCCGTGAATGCCCCGCACACTTCGGCCGACACGCCGGTCATGCGCCAGTTCCTCGACATCAAGAAGGGTTACCCCGACGCGATCTTGATGTTCCGGATGGGCGACTTCTACGAGATGTTCTTCGACGACGCGACGACGGTCGCGCCGGTGCTCGACATCGCGGTGACCTCGCGCGACAAGGGCATCGAGTGCCCGGTGCCGATGGCGGGGGTGCCGTACCACGCGATCGGCGGGTACCTGCGGACGCTGGTCGAGCGCGGCTTCAAGGTCGCGATCTGCGAGCAGATGGAGACCCCGGAGCAGGCCAAGCTGCGCAAGGGCCCGAAGATCGTCCGGCGCGAGGTGGTCCGCGTGGTCACGCCGGGGGTGCTCGTCGACGAGGAGCACCTGCGCAGCGAGGAGCCGAACTACCTCGCGGCGATCGTGACCGGCGGGGGCTTGACCGCGAGCGGCGGACCGGAGGCGGGGGACAGCGGCTTCGGGGTCGCGGCGCTGGATGTCAGCTGCGGCGAATTCCTGGCGCTGCGCTGCGCCGACGCGGGCGGGCTGCGGGCGGCGCTGTCGCGGCTGGCTCCGCGCGAGATCCTCGCGGACGCGGGGTTGCACGCGTGGCTGCGCGAGGCGCTGGGGCCCGGGTGTCCGCGGCTCGAGGCGCGCGACCCGAGGGCGATCGCGCCGGAGCTGGTCGCGCGCGTGCATCACCTGCGCGCCGAGAGCGGGGGCGAGCCGCTGCAAATTGTGGAGGCCCGCGCGGCGGCGATGACCCTGGCCTACGCGGAGGAGACCCAGCCGGGCCACACGCTGCTGATCCACCGCCTGCGGCGCCACGAGATCGGGGACCGGCTGATCCTCGACGAGACCTCGCTGCGCAACCTCGAAATTTTTAAAACACTGCGGGACTGTCAGCGGCGCGGGAGCCTGCTGTGGGCGGTCGACGCGACGCGCACGGCGATGGGCGCCCGCATGCTGCGCGAGTGGCTCGGGGCGCCGCTGCGCGAGCTCGGGGCGATCCGCGAGCGCCAGGACGCGATCGCGGCGCTGCTGGCCGCGCCGCAGATCCGCGGGGAGCTGCAGGACCGGCTGCGCGACGTGCGGGACATCGTGCGGCTGGCCGCGCGCGCGCGGCTCGGGACGGCGTCGCCGCGCGAGCTCGGGGCGCTGCGCCAGTCGCTCGCCGCGCTGCCGGGGGTGCACGCGCAGGTCGCCGAGCTCGCCGCGCGGCCGCCGGCGCTGCTCGACCTCGGCGGGGACATGCTGAGCGATCTGCACGTGGAGCTGAGTCGGGTGTTGGTGGACGAGCCGCCGGCGCACACGCGCGAGGGGGGCATCGTGCGGCCGGGCGCGGACGCGGAGCTCGACCGCCAGCACGGGCTGCGCGACGGTGGGCGCGAGGCGCTGGCGGCGATCGAGGCCCGCGAGCGCGAGCGGACCGGCATCGCCAACCTGAAGGTCCAGCACAACCGCGTGTTCGGCTACTTCATCGAGGTGATGAAGACGCAGCTGGCGCGGGTGCCGGCGGACTACATTCGCAAGCAGACGACCAGCAACGCGGAGCGCTACGTGACGCCGGAGCTGGCGGAGCACGAGACGGCGGTGCTCGGGGCCCAGGCGGCGGCGCTCGAGCGCGAGCAGGGGCTGTTCCTGGCGCTGCGCGAGCAGGTCAGCGCGGCGGGGGAGCGGCTGTGTCAGGTCGGCGAGGCGCTGGCGCGGCTCGACGTGCTCGCGGGGCTCGCGGAGATCGCCCAGGCCCACGGCTACGTGCGCCCGGAGCTGACCGACGAGCCGGTGCTGGAGATCGAGGAGGGGCGGCACCCGGTGGTCGAGCGCATGCTCGGGGCGGGTCGCTTCGTGCCGAACAACCTCGGGCTGCGCGCCGGGGCCGGGTCGGTCGGCGGGGCGGCGCGCTTCCTGCTGGTGACCGGGCCCAACATGGGCGGCAAGAGCACGGTGATGCGCATGGCGGCGCTGATCGCCGTGCTGGCGCACGCGGGCTGTTACGTGCCGGCCGTGCGCGCGCGGGTCGGGCTCGTCGACCGCGTGTTCACGCGGGTCGGCGCGGCCGACGACCTCGGCCGCGGCGACAGCACGTTCATGGTCGAGATGCGCGAGACGGCGGCGATCCTCAGCCAGGCGACGCCGCGCAGCCTGGTGCTGCTCGACGAGATCGGGCGCGGCACGGCGACCTTCGACGGGCTGGCGCTGGCGTGGGCGATCACGGAGTTCCTGCACGACCAGATCGGCTGCCGCACGCTGTTCGCGACCCACTACCACGAGATGACGGCGCTGTCGGAGAAGCTCGCCGGGCTGCGCAACGTGCACGTGGCCGTGCATGAAGACCGCGGGACGATCGTGTTCCTGCACCGCGTCGAGCCCGGCGCGGCCGAGCGCAGCTACGGCATCCAGGTCGGGCGCCTCGCGGGCCTGCCGGCGTCGGTGCTGCGCCGGGCCCACAAGCTGCTCGCGCGGCTCGAGGCCAACGACCGCGAGGTGCCGCAGCTCGACCTGTTTAGCCGCCCGGTCGCGGAGCCGCAGGGCGACCCGCACGCGCTGGCCCACGAGGCGATCCTCGCCGACCTGCGCGAGCTGCACCCCGACGAGCTGAGCCCCCGCGCGGCCCACGAGGCGCTGCGCCAGCTGCACGAGCGGCTGGTCCGCGTCGAGCAGCCGGCGAGCTGACGCGGCCCTGTCCGGGCGGTGCGTCGCGACCACGCGGACGGGCGCCGTCCGATCCGGTGATCTGTCTCATGGGACATGCGGGACCGGCCGCGGTCGGCGTGCGCGGGTGGAGGGGCTCTGCTAGGGTGGGACGTGCCGCCCCGCCGCGCTCGCTCCGACTCCGGCCCGCTGGGGCTGTTTCACGACCCGGTGGAGCAGTGGTTTCGGGCGGCGCTCGGCGAGCCGACGGCGGCGCAGGCGAGGGCGTGGCCGGCGATCGCGGCCGGGCGCTCGACGCTGCTGCTGGCGCCGACGGGCTCGGGCAAGACGCTGGCGGCGTTCCTGGCCGGGCTCGACGCGTTGATGTTCTCGCCGGAGCCGCCGGCGAAGCAGCGCTGTCGGCTGCTGTACATCTCGCCGCTCAAGGCGCTGGCGGTCGACGTCGAGCGCAACCTGCGGGCGCCGCTGGCCGGCATCGCGGCGGTCGCGGGGCGGATGGAGGCGGCGCACCGCGTGCCGGTGGTCGGGGTGCGCTCGGGCGACACGCCGGCGAGCGAGCGGGCGCGGCTGGTGCGGCACCCGCCCGACATCCTGATCACCACGCCGGAGTCGCTGTACCTGATGCTGACCAGCGAGGCGCGGGCGATCCTCGCGTCGGTGCAGACGATCATCGTCGACGAGATCCACGCGATGGTGGCGACCAAGCGCGGGGCCCACCTGTTCGTGTCGCTCGAGCGGCTCGAGGCGCTGCGCCGGGCCGCGACGCCGGGCGTGGCCGCGACCCAGCGGATCGGGCTGTCGGCGACGCAGCGGCCGCTCGACGAGGTCGCGCGGCTGCTCGGCGGCGCCGAGATCGACGCGGAGGGGCTCGCGCACCCGCGCCCGGTCGAGATCGCCGACGCCGGCACGCGCAAGGTCTGGGACCTGCGCGTCGAGGTCCCGGTCGAGGACATGGCGCGGCTCGGGGCGGGCGCGCCCGTGCCTGTTCCCGAGGACAGGTCCGAAGGGGCAGGTCCGAAGGGACAGGGCGAAGCGGACATGCCCGAAGGAGCAGGTCCGAAGGGACAGGGCGAGGTGGGCGCGAGGGCGGGCGCGGTCGCGGGGCTGCCGGCGCCGGCGGATCTGGCGGGGCTGCCGTCGGGGTCGGCGGCGGCGGGCGGGATGCGGTCGATCTGGCCGTCGATCTATCCCCGGCTGGTCGCGCTGATCCGCGAGCACCGCTCGACGATGATCTTCTGCAACAGCCGGCGGCTGGCGGAGCGGCTGGCGGGGGCGATCAACGAGACGGCGGGCGAGGAGCTGGCGCTGGCGCACCACGGCTCGGTCGCCCGCGACCGCCGGCAGATGATCGAGGAGCGGCTCAAGCGCGGCGAGCTGCCGGCGATCGTGGCGACCAGCTCGCTCGAGCTCGGCATCGACATCGGGGCGATCGACCTCGTGATCCAGATCGAGGCGCCGCCGGCGGTGTCGGCGGGGATCCAGCGCATCGGTCGGGCGGGGCATCAGGTCGGGGCGGTGTCGCGGGGGATCCTGGTCCCGAAGTACCGCGGCGACCTGCTGGCGTGCGCCGCCGCGACCCCGCGCATGCGCGCCGGCGAGGTCGAGGAGAGCTTTTATCCGCGCAGCCCGCTCGACGTACTGGCGCAGCAGATCGTCGCGGCGCTGGCGATGGACCCGTGGCCGATCGACGAGCTGTACGCGCTGATGCGGTCGGCGGCGCCGTTCGCCGAGCTGCCGCGCAGCGCGTTCGAGGGCGTGCTCGACATGCTCTCGGGGCGCTACCCGTCGGACGAGTTCGCGGAGCTGCGGCCGCGCATCGTGTGGGACCGCATCGCCGGGCAGCTCAAGTCGCGCGAGGGCGCGAAGCGGCTGGCGGTGCTCAGCGGCGGCACGATCCCCGACCGCGGGATGTACGGGGTGTTCCTGGTCGGCGAGGCCGGGCAGCCGGGGCGCAGGGTCGGCGAGCTCGACGAGGAGATGGTGTTCGAGTCGCGGGTCGGCGAGGTGTTCGTGCTCGGGGCGTCGTCGTGGCGCATCGAGGACATCACGAACGACCGCGTGATCGTGTCGCCGGCGCCGGGGCAGCCGGGCAAGATGCCGTTTTGGCACGGCGACCGCGCGGGCCGGCCGATCGCGTTCGGCCGCGCGATCGGGCAGCTCGCCCGCGAGATCGTGCAGGCGCCGGAGGCGAAGGCGGTCGCGCGGCTGCACGAGGAGCACGGCCTCGACGAGCGCGCGGCGAGGAACCTGCGCACGTACTTGAAGGAGCAGCAGACGGCGACCGGCGAGATCCCGAGCGATCAGACGATCGTCATCGAGCGCTACCTCGACGAGCTCGGCGACTATCGCGTGTGCCTGCTGTCGCCGTTCGGGGCCCGCGTGCACGCGCCGTGGGCGATGGCGATCGTGGCCCGGCTGCGCGAGGAGCACGACATCGAGGTCGAGACGATGTGGTCGGACGACGGCATCGTGCTGCGCTTCCCGGCCGCCGACAGCCCGCCGGAGGTCGGGCCGCTGCTGATCGCGCCGGACGAGATCGAGGACCGCGTGGTCGGGTCGCTCGGGCAGACGGCGGTGTTCGCCGCCCGCTTCCGCGAGAACGCCGCGCGGGCGCTGCTGCTGCCGCGCCGGTACCCGGGCAAGCGCTCGCCGCTGTGGGCGCAGCGCCGGCGCGCGGCCGACCTGCTGGCGGTGGCGTCGCGCTACGGGTCGTTCCCGCTGATCCTCGAGACGTACCGCGAGTGCCTGCGCGACGTGTTCGACCTGCCGGCGCTGACCGAGCTGCTGCGCAAGATCGCGGCGCGCGAGCTGCGGGTCCACGTGGTCGACACGCGCACGCCGTCGCCGTTCGCGGCGTCGCTGATGTTCGCGTACGTCGCGAATTTTATTTACGAGGGGGACGCGCCGCTGGCCGAACGGAGGGCGCAGGCGCTGGCGGTCGACGCGGCGCAGCTGCGCGAGCTGCTCGGCGAGGCGACGCTGCGCGAGCTGCTCGACCCCGACGCGCTCGAGGAGACGGCGCTGACGCTGCAGCGGCTCGGCGGGCACCGCCCGGCCGCCTCGGCGGACGGGCTGCACGACCTCCTGCTGGCGCTCGGGGACCTGACGCTGGCGGAGTGCGAGGCCCGCTGCCGCCCGCCCGAGGCGGCCCGCGGGTGGCTGGCGGGGCTCGAGCGCGAGCGCCGGGTGTTCGCGTACACGCCGCTCGGGGTGCTGCTGGCGCGCGACGGGGAGCTGTCCGCGGGGACAGGTGAGCTGTCTTCAGGGCCAGGCGCGGCGGCGGCGGGCGGTGGCGGTGGGCTGTCCGCGGGGACAGGTGAGCTGTCCGCGGGGGCAGGCGTGGCTGAGCGCGATGGAGGTGAGCTGTCCGCGGGGACAGGTGAGCTGTCCGCGGGGACAGGCGCGGCGGCGGCGGGCGGTGGAGGTGAGGTGTCCGCGGGGACAGGCGCGGCGGCGGCGGGCGGTGGAGGTGAGGCGTCCGCGGGGACGGGCGCCGCGGCGGCGGGTGGCGGCGGGAAGGACCTGTCCGCGGGGACAGGTGGGCAGGTCGGGCCGCGCGAGGCCGCGTTCGCGGGGCAGCGGCGGTGGGCGGCGGCGGAGGACGCGGGGCGGCTGCGCGACGCGATCGGCGTGGTGCCGCCGCCGGGGCTGCCGCGCGCGCTGCTCGAGCCGGTCGCGGACGCGGTCGGCGACCTCGTGTCCCGCTACGCGCGCACGCACGGGCCGTTCACCGTCGAGGCCGCGGCGGCGCGCATCGGCCTCGGGGTCGCGCCGGTGCGCGCGGCGCTGGTGCGGCTCGGCGCGGCGGAGCGGGTGCTCGAGGGCGAGTTCACGCCGGGCCAGCGCGGGCGCGAGTGGTGCGACGCGGGGGTGCTGCGGGCGCTCAAGCGGCGCAGCCTGGCCCGCCTGCGCCGCGAGGTCGAGCCGGTGCCGGCGGCGGCGCTCGGGCGCTTCCTGCCGCACTGGCAGGGGGTGATGCGCCCGCGGGCCGGGCTCGACGCGCTGCTCTCGGCGATCGAGCAGCTGCAAGGCGCGCCGCTGCTGGCGTCGGCGCTCGACACCGAGATCTTGCCGGCCCGCATCGCCGGCTACCGCCCCGACGACCTCGACGCGCTGTGCAGCGCGGGCGAGCTGCGCTGGACCGGGCTCGAGTCGGTGGGGCCGCACGACGGGCGCGTCGCGCTGTACCTGACCGACCAGTGGCCGCTGCTGGCCCGCCCGCCGCGCGCGGTCGAGGGCGAGCTGGCGCTGCGCGTGCGCGGGCTGCTGGCGGCCCGCGGGGCGCTGTTCTTCTCGGATCTGGCGGCCGAGACCGGCGCGTTCCCGGCCGACCTGCTGACGGCGCTGTGGGACCTCGTGTGGGCCGGCGAGGCGACCAACGACACGCTCGCGCCGCTGCGGAAGATCGTCCACGGCAGCGTGTCCGACACGCGGCGCCGGGCCGCGCCCCCGCAGGGGCTGTTCCGCTCGCGCCGGCTCGGCCCGCCGGGCAGCGAGGGGCGCTGGTCGCTGCTGCCGCGGCCGGTCGGGGCGGCGAGCCTGTCCCCGGGGACAGCCGGGGGCGGGGCGGGGCGGCCGGCCGCGCTCGCGACGGGCGGGGCGGCGCGGGCGTCCGCGGGGACCGGCGGGGACGGCTGGGACGCGGTCGCGCGGGCGAGCGCCGGGCGCGACGCCGACCTGTCCCGGGGGACAGGCGAGGCTGGCGCGGGGGACATGGCCGCGGGGACAGGTCAGCCTGGCGCGGGGGACATGGCGGCGGGGACAGGTCAGGCTGGCGCGCGGGACATGGCCGCGGGGACAGGTGATGCCGCGGCGCCGATGGGGCCGACGGAGACGGCGCGGGCGGCCGCGCTGGCGAAGGTGCTGCTCGAGCGCTACGGCGTGCTGACGCGCGAGGCGGTGCACGCGGAGGACATCGCCGGGGGGTTCTCGGCGGTGTACAGCGTGCTCGGGGCGATGGAGTCGGCGGGGAGGATCCGCCGCGGGTACTTCGTCGCCGGGCTCGGGGGGGCACAGTTTGCGCTGGCCGGCGCCGACGAGCGCCTGCGATCGCTGCGCGAGCCGGGCGAGTCGCCCGAGATCTGCGTGCTCGCCAGCACCGACCCGGCCAACGCCTACGGCGCGGCGCTGCCGTGGCCGGAGCGCCCGGGCACCCGCCTCGCCCGCGCCGCGAACACGCGGGTGGTGCTGGTCGACGGGGCCCTCGCGGCGTACCTCGGCAAGGACGCGCGGACGGTCTGGACCTTCCTCCCGGAGGACGAGCCGGAGCGCTCGCAGGTCGCGGCGGCGGTCGCCCGGGCGCTGGCCGGGCTGGTCAATGTCGCGCGCCGGACCCTGCTCGTCGGCCAGATCGACGGCGTCGACGCCCAGGTCTCGCCGCTGACGCGGACCCTCGAGCAGGCCGGGTTCTCGATGACGACCCAGGGGCTGTTCATCCGCGCCCGCGACGACCGCTGAGGCGCAGGTGCAGGGGTCGGCGTCCGCGGTCGCGGCGGCGACCCGGGCGCCGTGGGCCGGCTCCGCGGCGGCCAGCGGGGCCGGGCGGCCTCGGGTATGGTGAGACAGATGCGTCGCGCCGCCGTCCTCGCCCTCGCGATCGTCGCCTGTCCCGAGGGACAGGTCGGACACGAGCTCGGGACGTCGGGCGGGAGCGCGAGCGCGAGCGGCGGGCCGGGCGGGGCGACGGGCTCGGCGAGCGCGGCCGGGTCGACGAGCGGCGAGCAGAGCAGCTTCCCGTCGGACGCGGGCGGCGACGGGGGAGCGGGGACCGGGAGCGCGGACGAGGGCGCGAAGGGCGAGCCGCCCGACCTGCGCTTCGCGGTGATCGGCGACTACGGGCTCGACGGTGACAACGAGGCCGCGGTCGCGACGCTGGTGCTCGGCTGGGACCCCGCGCTGGTGTTCACCGTCGGCGACAACAATTATTACAGCGGCGAGGCGAGCACGATCGACGTCAACATCGGCAAGTACTACCAGTCGCTGATCTCGCCGTACAAGGGCGTGTTCGGGCCGGGCGGGGCCGAGAACAAGCTGTTCCCGTCGCCGGGCAATCACGACTGGGGCGCGGGCGACCTGGATCCGTACCTCGACTACTTCACGCTGCCCGGCAACGAGCGCTACTACCGGCTGCGCCGCGGACCCTGCGAGTTCTTCATGATCGACAGCGACGACCACGAGCCCGACGGCAACGCGGCGACGTCCGTGCAGGCGCAGTGGCTCGAGGCGGCGCTCGCCGACTCCGACGCGCCGTTCAAGGTGGTGATGATGCACCACCCGCCGTACTCGTCGGGCATCCATCACGGGTCGGTCGGGATGCGCTGGCCGTACGGCGAGTGGGGCGCGGACCTCGTGGTCGCCGGGCACGACCACGACTACGAGCGGCTGGTCGTCGACGACGTGACGTATCTGGTGGCCGGGACCGGCGGGGCGTCGCTGCGCGCGTTCGACGTCGAGGAGGTCGGGACCCAGCGCGGGCACGCGGACGCGTTCGGGGCGCTGCAGGGCCGGGTCAACGCGAACGAGCTGACGGTCGAGTTCATCGCGACCTCGGGCGGGATCGTCGACCGGGTCACGCTGCTGGCCGCGCGACCGACGAGCTGGGAGCCGCTGATCGCCGCGGGCGCGACGTGGCGGTTTCGCGAGTCGGATCCGGGGCCGGGCTGGAAGGCGCTCGAGTACGACGCGGCGTGGCCGGCCGGTCCGTCGCCGCTCGGCTTCGGCGCGGGCGGCGAGGCGACGACGATCCCCGGCGGCGCGATGCTCGACCGCCCGATCACGACGTACTTCCGCCACCGCTTCAAGGCGAGCGCGGCCGACGTCGGCGCGCCGCTGCGCCTGCGCCTCGCGGTCGACGACGGCGCGGTGGTCCACCTCAACGGGGTCGAGGTCTACCGCATCGACGTGCCCGCGGGCCCGGCCTACGACTCGACGACCGCGGTGGTCCCGGTCGGCGACTGGTTCGCCGACCACTGGACCGAGACCGCGATCCCCGGCGCCGCGCTGCGCCAGGGCGACAACGTGCTGGCGATCGAGGTCCATCAGATCGCCGTCGTCAGCTCCGACCTGCGCCTGGACGTCGAGCTGGCGTCGGGCCGGTTCTGACCGATCGGGCCCGGGGGACATGTCGCGGGGGACATGTCGCGGGGGACATGTCGCATGGGACATGTCCCCGCGGTCAGGCGGTCACGAGGTGCGGATGTGGAACAGCTGCTGGCCGATCAGCACCAGGCTGCCGAACGGGACCACGGTGCCGGAGCGGACGCGCAGGTAGGTGCCGTTCGACGAGCCGCGGTCCTCGAGGTACACGCCGCTGTCGTCGCCGACGATGCGGCAGTGCGAGCTCGACACGTAGCCGTCGGTGGGGAAGGTCAGGTCGCCGCGCTCGCGGCCGACCGTGAACTCGGCGCCGACGATCGGCATCGCCTCGCAGGATCGGTTGGCCTCGACGAGCACGCTGATGCGGCCCCAGTAGCCGGGGTTCGGGCTGCCCATGCGCTCGGTGCCGTCGGGCAGGACCTCGGGCTCCGGCAGGTCCTCGTAGTAGAGCAGCTCCTGGCCGACGCGGAAGGTGTCGCCGTGCTGCAGCTCGATCGAGCCCTCGATCTTGCGGAACACGCCGTTGGTGGCGTTGAGGTCGTCGACGCGGACGCCGTCCGGCGTGACCGTGAACGCGCAGTGGCGCGGGTTCAAGTAGAAGTCGGTGTCGAAGGGCGGGCCGTAGTCGCGGCCGAACGGGACCGGGCCGTCCTCGAGGTGCAGGGTGCCGCCCTCGCTGCCGTCCTCGCGCAGCAGGTGCATGCTGGCGCGCAGGCCCGGCTTCTTGACCGGGGTGACGACCGTCGACGGGCCCGACTTCGCGGCCGGTGCGACCGCGGCGGGGGCGGTCACGATCGGGGCGGCGGCCGGGCTCGGGCCGGTGGCCGGGCCGAGGCGGCTGCCGCAGCGGCCGCAGAACAAGAAGCCCGGCGGGTTGACCATGCCGCAGCTCGGGCAGCCGTAGCTCGGCTCGGTCGGCGCGTTGTGGCCGGCGGTCGTCGGCGGGTATGCGGGCTGCGTCGTCAGCGGCTGCGGGTGTGCGGGCGGCTGCGGGTATGCGGGCTGTTGCGCTGAGGGTTGTGGGTACGCGGGCTGCTGCGGGTACGCGGGAGCGGCGGCTTGAGCGGTGGCTTGACCGGCGCCGGGGCGTACGGGGGTCGGGCCGGTGTTGGTCTCGCTGGTGGTCGCGGCGACGACGGTGCCGCCGGCGCGGGCGGGGCCGGGGTCGGGCCGGTCGGCGGCGACGACGGTGCCGCCGACGCGCGGGGCCGGGGCCGCCTGGGGGGCCGCCTGGGCGTGGCTCGCGGGGTCGACGACGGTGCCGCCGGGGGCGCGGGCCGGGGCGGGGGCCGCGGCCGGCATGCCGGCGAGGCGGGCCCCGCAGCCGAGGCAGAACTTGTAGTGGTCCTGGTTTTCCTTGCCGCAGTTCGAACAGTTGATCACGGGCGGGCTCCCTGGCTCACGAGATCTCGACGCGGAGAAGCTGCTGGCCGACGAACAGGTAGTCGCCGTGGAACAGCTCGAGGGCGCCCTTCGTGCGCACGAAGGTGCCGTTGCGCGAGCCGGTGTCGGTGAGGATGACGTGGTGAGAGTCCGACGCGGCGTCGAGCCGGGCGTGACGTCCCGAGATGAAGCGGTCCTGGGGGAAGTTCAGCGTGTTGCCCTCGCGGCCCATCGTCAGCGAGGCGCCCTGCGCCGAGACGATGCGGCCCTCGCCGCCGCCCGCGAGCTGCTGCGCGACGCGGAACCGGCCGTCGGGGCGCGGGCTGCTGTAGCTGTAGGTGCCGGCCGGGTCGGGGCCGCCGTCGCCGAAGGCCTCGCTGTCGAGGCGCAGCAGCTGCTCACCGACCAGGAAGTAGTCGCCGTGCTCGAGCTGGACCGGCGACTTGATGCGCACGAACACGCCGTTGACGCTGCCGAGGTCCTTCACGAACAGGCGCCCGCCCTGGACGGTGAAGCGGGCGTGCTCGGGGTTGAGGAACAGGTCCTCGCTGAA
>Ga0075163_10005691_pt1 | contig 16553 bp, 14 predicted proteins | sample JI1023141ADNA_FD_71478 | JGI IMG/M metagenome (GOLD analysis project Ga0075163, IMG submission 71478) | Wastewater effluent complex algal communities from Wisconsin, to seasonally profile nutrient transformation and Carbon sequestration -... | ecosystem: Engineered > WWTP > Effluent > Algae...
AGCTTGAGCAGCCCTTCGGCGTCGAAGCGGGGCACGATGACGACATTGGCACCGGCGCGGATCGAGAACCCCGAATGGGCGTTGGGCGCGGCGTGGTAGACCGGCCCGACGACCGCGGTGACGATTTCGGCGGGATCGCGCCGGCCTTCGAGATAATCGGTGTAACCGTATGACCAGCCGAGCATCCGCGTTGTGGCGGCCGCCTGTTCGGGCGTGAAGGTGTCGCGCCACACGCCCTTGGGCCGGCCGGTGGTGCCCGATGTGTAGATGATCGTGCTCGGCGCGACTTCGGGTTCGCGCGCCCAGGGCGCGGCCTTGTCGAGCAGTTCGTGCCACACCGGCAACCCCGGCGGCAGGTCGCCCGACACGCCGTACGCCGACTGGATTTCGGGGGGCGTCGCAACCACCACGACCTTGAGGCCTTCGGGGATGGCGGCGGCAATCGGCGGCAGCAGATCGGCGTGGATGAGCAGCAGCTTGACGCCGCTGTCGCGCAGCAGATAGCCCGCCTCGTCAGGGGTGTAGTGCCAGTTGACCGGTACCGGATAGACGCCGAGCAAACCGGCGCCGAAGCTCGCTTCGAAAAACGCGAGGTCGTTGCGCAGATACAACGCAACGCCGTCGCCCTTTTGAATACCGAGTCCGGCAAGCACGGTGGCCGCGCGCGCGACGCGGTCATTGAACTCCGCCGCGCTTAAAGTGCGGTCACCGCTGCTCACCCAACCCATGACGTCCTCCCCAACGATGACGCGTCTAGCGCGCGTTCATCGCATTATATTCGCGGATCTTTTGCTTGCCGAGTTGCGACATGTGCACCTCGTCGGGACCGTCCGCCAGCCGCAGGAAGCGGTTCAGCGTGAAGAAGCCCGCGACGACGGTGTCATCGCTGACGCCCATGCCGCCGTGCGCTTGAATGGCGCGGTCGGTGACGGTCTGCGCCATTTGCGGGGCGACGACCTTGATCGCGGCAATCAGGTCCTTGGCGACGACATTGCCGAAGCGGTCCATCTGGTCGGCGGCCTTGAAGGTCAGCAGCCGCGCCATTTCGATCTCGCAGAACGACTTGGCGACATCCTGGCGGATGCTGCCCTGGTCCGACAGCTTCTTGCCGAACGCGACGCGGTTTTCGACGCGGCGCGCCATGATTTCGAGCGCGCGCTGCGCCTGGCCGATCGAACGCATGCAGTGGTGGATGCGGCCCGGCCCGAGGCGGCCCTGCGCGATCTCAAAGCCGCGCCCCTCGCCGAGGATGAGATTGCCGGCCGGCACGCGGACGTTTTCGAAGCGCATCTCGGCCTCGCCACCCGGGGAGTTCTTCGAGCCGAACACCGTGAGGTTGCGCACGATGGTCACGCCGGGCGTGTTCGCCGGCACGATGATCGTCGAATGCTGACGGTGGCGCGGGTTGTCGAGCAAGGTCTTGCCCATCACCAGCAACAGGCTGCAACGCGGGTCCATGACGCCGGAAATCCACCATTTGCGGCCGTTGAGGACATAATCGTCGCCGTCGCGCAGGATGGTCAGTTCGATGTTGGTGGCGTCCGAAGATGCAACCTGCGGCTCGGTCATCACATAGGCCGAGCGGATCTCGCCGGCGAGCAGTGGCTTCAGCCACATCTGCTGCTGTTCGGGCGAGCCGTATTTGGCCAGCACTTCCATGTTGCCGGTGTCGGGCGCGGCGCAGTTGAAGACCTCCGACGACCATGGCGCGCGGCCCATGATTTCGGCGAGCGGGGCGTATTCGAGGTTGGTCAGTCCGGGGCTCCACGCGCCATATTCGTGCGGCAGGAACAGGTTCCACAGGCCTTCCTTGCGCGCCAGTGCCTTGAGTTCCTCGATCTTCGGCCACGGCTTCCACAGATTGGCGGGGTCGACGACCCACTCGTGATGCGCGTCTTCGTTCGGGTAGATGTGCTCGTCCATGAAGGTTTCGAGCTTGGCGATCAGCGCCTTGACCTTCTCTGTGTGTTCAAAATTCATGATGCGTCCTTGATGCGATTACAATGACAGTCCGCCGTCGACGATCAGCGTGTGACCGGTGACGTACGAAGCAAGCGGTGAAGCGAGAAAAATGGCGGCGCCGGCCATGTCGGCGGGCGTGCCCATGCGGGCCTGCGGGATGGCGCGCAGCGCGCCTTCGCGGCGCTGCGGGTTTTCGGTGGTGACCTTGGTCAGCTTGGTATCGACCAGCCCCGGCGCCAGCCCGTTGACGCGGATGCCGTCCTTCGCCCAGGCTTGGCCCAGCGTCTTGGTCAGGCTGATCGCGCCGGCCTTCGAGGCGGCATAGGCGGGGTTGCCGACATTGGCCTTGAGCCCCGAAATCGAGCTGACGATGATGATCGAGCCGTTGGTGGCCGCCAACTGCTCGTGGAATTTGCGGCCGGAGTTCATCAGGCTGTCGAGGTTGACCGCCATGACGCGGCCCCAGCCCGGCCTTTCGAATTCCCCGCGGCGATAGACGACGGTACCCTGGCACAGCACCAGCACGTCGAGCGTCTTGAACGGCGCAGCTGCGGCTTCGATGGCGTCGGCGTCGCCGACATCGACGCAGGTATAGCCCAGCCCCGTCAGGTCGGAGCCGTCGGCGGGGTCATAATCGGCGGCGGCCGGCTTGGTGCCCCAGACATGGACCTTGGCGCCGCGCTGGGCAAAGCCGTGCGCGATGCCGTTGCCGATGCCGCTCGAGCCGCCGACGACGAGCACGGTCTTGCCGGTGAAATCTGTATCGCTGGTCATGATGGTCCTTTCTTCAAATCAGCCGATGCGGCGCAGTGCGCGTTCGAACAGCGCGATGGTGTGGGCGTGAAGCTTGTCGCCGGTATCGCGCGGCGCCTTGCCGGCGCAGGCGCGGGCGTGCGTGCCTTCGAGGATGATGCCGAGCTTGTAGCAGGCGAGCACGACGAACCAGCCGATCGAGCTGAGGTCGCGGTCGCTGCGCGCGGCATAGTGCGCGACGATTTCGTCTGCGGTCGGGAAGCCGATCCACGGTGTGACGGCGACATCGGTTGGGCGCGGCGTGTCACCTTCGGGCCAGGTGGCGAGCATCCAGCCGAGGTCGAGCCGCGGATCGCCGATCGTGCACAGTTCCCAGTCGACCACTGCGGCAAGGTCGCCGCTGTCGTGGCGGAACATGACATTGCCGAGGTGGAAGTCGCCGTGGATGATGCCGGGCCGGAAATCGGCCGGCACGTTGGCGCTCAGCCACTCGGCGACGCGGGCAACACCGGGGATTTCGTCGGGACCGGTCCAGCCGGGCATTTCCGCATAGCTGGCGAGTTGCGCCTGCCAGCGCGCGACCTGCCGGCCGAGGTAGTTTTCGGTCTTGCCGAAGCCGTCGAGCCCGACGGCAAGATAGTCGACCGCGCCGAGTGCGGCGATCGCCTCGACCATCGACAAGCCCATGCGGTGCTGGACCGGCGCCGTCAGGTGGAGCGGCGGCAGCCCGTTGGGCGCGGCGAACCCGTCGACCGGTTCCATCAGGTAGAACGATGCGCCGATGACGTCCTCCTCGGGGCAAGCCGCGATCAAGGCGGGGTGCGGGACATCGGTGCCGGCCAGCGCCGCGAGCACGCGGGCTTCGCGGCGCATCGTCTCGTTCGAATTGGCGCGCAGGTGCGGCGGCGGCCGGCGCAGCACATAGCTGCGGCCCGAACGGGTGAAGCGCAGCAGGATGTTCTGCGTGCCCCCTGCAAGTCGCGTCACGTCCTCGATAGCGCCGCTGCCCAGCCCCTGCCGGTCCATCCACGCGGTCAGTGCTGCACGGTCGACACCTTCGATCATGGCGCGCGTCATCCTCCCCGATGTTTTTATCCAAATGGATAATGCGTTTGACGCAAATGTCTGTCAACACTATTTGGGAAGGCGATGACGCGGCCTGTTTTGAAACCCCGCAGCGATGCGGCCGAACACCTCAAGGCGGTGGCGCTGCGATTGTTCGCCGAACGCGGCCCCGACGGCGTCACCGTGCGCCAGATTGCCGAACACGCCGGCCAAAAGAACCATGCCGCGGTCGGCTATCACTTCGGGTCGAAGGAAGCACTGATCCGTGAGCTGATCATCGACGGCGCGCGCGCCATGGACGTGCGGCGCTGCACTTGGCTCGATGCCTGTGAAGCCGCAAATGGACCACATAGCGTCCATGAGGTTGTCGAAGGGATGATCCGCACTTCGATCGACCCCGACCTCGCGCCGGGCGACGAGAGCTTCAATCGCTTCGTGCTACTGCTCGGCCTGTCACAGCGCGCGTTCTTCATGGACGCGCTCGAAGGCCGGTGGAACGTCGGTTACCAGCGCTGCCTCGACCATCTGCGCCGGTTGATGCCCGACATGCCGGCCGCGCAAAAGAACCAACGCTTTGTGTTTCTGGGCGCCACGCTCGGCGCGCTGCTGTCGGCGCGCGAGGCCGAACTCGCCGACCGTTCGCGCCCGCATCCGATGTGGCAGGCCGACGCGACGCTGGCGCACGCGGCGCAGGCGGTGGCGGCGATGTTGGAAGCGCCAGTGATGGGAAGAGCCTCCGGCGGGCAGGCCTGAGGCCTGCACCCACTTGTTTATGACAGCGCGGCCCGAACTTATGGGTGCAGGGGCAAGCCCCTGCCCGCCGGAGGCCCTTAATCACACCTGCGCTTGACAGTTCACCACGGGCAAGCTTCAACGCCAACGGGCGCAGACAGGAGGGCCGGAGCGTTGCGCGAACCCGCGTCATCCTATCCAAACCAGTGGCAAGTGCTGCTGCTGCTGTTTGCCTGCGCGCTGCTTTACATGGCGCAGAGCCTGCAGGTCTGGGCGTGGCCGGCGCTTGATGGCTATCCGGCGATCGAACGCTGGCTCGATGCCGGGTTCCTGCCCAATGATTTCTACACGAACACCACCGTCAAATTCGGCGTCGATACGCCGCAAGCCCTTGTCATCGGCACGCTGTCGCGCTGGACGGGGGTGCATTACACGGTGCTGCTCGCCGGGCTGACGGCGCTGCGGCATCTGCTGTGGCCGTTCGTGCTGTGCGGCTTCTTTCGCGCCTGGAGCGGTGACCGGCTGGTCGCGTTGCTCGGCGTCATGCTCGGCACGCTGGGGGCGTTCGCGCTGCCCAAGATGCTCGGCTGGTCGTGGCTGTGGGGCGATGCCTCGACGGCGATGTTTGCGGTGCTGGCGGCGACTTACGCGTGGACGTGTTTTCTGGAGCGTCGTGCGGCGGCGACGCTGTGGCTGATGACGCTGGCGTGCCTGCTGCAGCCGCTGGTGTCGGTGCATGCCGGGCTGATGCTCGCGGCGATTTTCGTCTTCGACTACACCGCCGCCGAGCGTCGCGCGGTGTTTCGGCAACCTGCGACGCTGCTCGCCGGGCTGGTATTCGCGGTGGCGTTTGGCGCGCAGTATCTGATGCTGACACCGCACGGGCTGCGGCTGCCGACGCCCGAATATGTCAACATTCTCGTCCAGGAGCGCCACCCAGGCGACTTCCTGGTTGGTCGTTTCGGACGCTCGGGGGTGCTCGGCGTCGGTGTCGGGACGCTGGCGGTGCTGGTGATGGCGGCGCGTATCCGCAGCCAGCTCCCGCGCCCGGCGCTGCTGCTCGCGGTGCTGGCCGTCTATGCGGCGATCTGCGTCGCCGGGTTCGTGTTTGTCGAGCTGTGGCCGGTGCGGCTGGTGGTCGACCTGATCCCGTTCCGCACCGTTATCATCGTCGCGCCGCTGCTGCTGCTGGTCATTGCGGTCAATGCCGCCGACCATTGGCGACATGGTCACTGGTTGGCGCTGGCGCTGCTGGCGCTGGCGTTTGTCGCGGCGGGGCCGTTGGCGGCGCATGCAGGGGCGGGGTCGATCAAGCCGGCGCTGCTGTTGCTGCTCGCGGGCGTCGCAGGTTGGCTGCCGTGGCACGGGCGGCCGCTGCCGGGCTGGCTGTGGCCGGTGCTGGCGGTGGTGCTGGTGGCGCTGGCGCTGCCCAACGCGCGCGTTCGCCGCGATGAACTGGTGCTGCCGACAGCGGCGAATGGTCACCAAGTCTATCAATGGGCGCGCGACAATACCGCGCCCGATGCGCGCTTCCTCGTCGAACAGTTTCCTACCGGCATCGCCTACGGCCGCGTGCTGACGCCGCAGCGCATGCGGCTGATCGGGCGCCGGTCAGTTGTCGCCTCGCTCGACTATCCGTTCGCCGAAACCGATCTGCGGCCGTGGTACCGGACCTGGGTCATCGGGCTGGGCCACGGCGAGCGCGGCTTTGTCGAAAAGGCCGATCTGGCGAAGCTGCAACGCATTTGCGCGCAGTTGCCGTTCGACTATGTCGTGCGCGCCAAGCCGCTCGCCGGGGCGACGCCGGTGGCGCAATTCGCGCCGCAGCAGGGGGTGGGCAGCATTTTTGTTTATCGCCCGTGCGCCGCGCCGCGCTAGAACCACGCCATGCGGCTCACTCTGGTCATTCCCTGCTACAATGAAGCGGCCTCGCTGCCGGCGCTGGTGGCACGCTGCGCCGAGTTGACCGCCGCCGAGCCGGCGATCGATGTCATCCTCGTCGACAATGGCTCGACCGATGACAGCCCCGCGGTGCTGGCGCGCGAACTCGCCGGCCGCGACCGCCTGTCGAGCGTGCGGGTGCCGGTCAACCAGGGCTATGGCTTAGGCATATTGTCGGGGTTGCGCGCGGCGACCGGCGAGATCATCGGCTGGACGCACGCTGACTTGCAGACCGACGTGATGGACGTGCTGACCGGACTGGCGCTGTTCTGCGACGATGCCGCGCCCGCAAAACTGTTCGTCAAGGGCGCGCGCCATGGCCGGCCGCTGGGCGATACGGTATTCACATTCGGGATGAGCGTGTTCGAAACCATATTGTTCGGGCGCCGGCTGACCGACGTCAACGCGCAGCCGACGCTGTTCCACCGCGACTTCTTCGCGGCGTGGGCGAACCCGCCGCACGACTTTGCGCTCGATACCTATGCGTTTGCACTGGCGCGCTACGACGGGCTGAAAGTGGCACGTTTCCCGGTGCTGTTCACCGACCGGCTGCACGGCCAGTCGCACTGGAACATTAACTGGCGCGCCAAGCTGAAGTTCATCAAGCGCACGCTCGATTTCAGCTTCCGGCTGCGGCGCGACCTTTCGCGCGGGAGCCATTGATGGAACTCATCGCGCACCGCCGCAACACCGTAGCCGCGCTGCTGGCGACGCCGCGCCACTACGGCATCGAAATGGACGTGCGCAGCTGGGGCGAGCGGCTGGTCATCCACCACGACGCGTTTGTCGAAGGCGAGGATTTCGAGGCGTGGCTGGCGCATTACGCCCACGGTACGCTGATCCTCAACGTCAAAGAGGAAGGGCTGGAAACGCGGTTGCTGGCGCTGATGGCGGCGCATGGCATCACCCGGTTCTTCTTCCTCGACCAGTCGTTCCCGTTCCTGATCCGCACCGCGCGCAGCGGCGAACGGCGCTGCGCGGTGCGCGTTTCCGAATTTGAAAGCGTCGATACCGCACTGACGCTGGCGGGGCAGATCGACTGGGTCTGGGTCGATTGCTTCACGCGCTTCCCGTTGACTGCCGCGGACGCCACGCGACTGACCGATGCCGGCTTCAAGCTGTGCCTCGTCTCGCCCGAACTGCAGGGCCGCGACGCGGAAACCGGCATCGCCGCACTGCGCGCCGAAACCGCTGGGCTCGACATTGCCGCCGTGTGTACCAAGCGGCCCGACCTATGGGCATGACCCGCAGCACGCGCGCGCTGTTCGGCCTCGGGCTGGTGCTGCGGCTGGCGCTGATTGCGCTGGCGCTGCCGTGGACGCATGCGCGCTGGTTCGTGCCGTTTCTGGGCGCAGTGCCGGCGCATTTCGCCGACCCCTGGGGCGGGTTCATGGCGATTGGCGGCGACCGCGTCGCGTTCCCCTACGGGTTGCCATACCTCATCGCCTATGCACCGCTGACCGATCTCGGCGGCGCGCTGGCGGGGCTGGCGGGCGCGCACCTCGGGCTCGGGCTGACGGTGCTGCTGCTCGAGGTGGCGCTGCTGCACCAGCTCGGGCGCATTGCCGCTAAGGACGCGACGCGCGTGCAGCTGCTGTTCTGGCTGTCGCCGATTGCGCTCTATGTCGGTTACTGGCACGGCCAGCTCGATATATTGCCGGTGCTGCTGCTCGTTGCGGCGCTCGCGGCACTGGCGCAACATCGCCACGGCGCCGGCGGTGCGTGGCTCGGCAGTGCAGTCGCGGCGAAGTTCAGCATGGGGCTGGCGGCACCGTTCATTGCGTTGTTCTACCTCGGCCGCGCGCGCCAGCGGCGCTTTGCGCTGGCGGCCATCGGCGGTGCGGCGCTGGCGTTCGCGCTGCTGTGGCTGCCGGTGCTGGCGCTGCCGGGGTTCCGCACCATGGTGCTGCTGACCCCCGAAACCGCCAAGACCTTCAGCCTCGCGGTGCCGATCGGGCCCTGGCTCTATGTCTATGTGCTGCCGCTCGCCTATCTCGGGTTGCTGTATTGGGCGTGGCGCGTGCGCCGGCTCGATTTCGACTTGCTGTGGAGCTTCATCGGTATCGCGTTCATGGCGGTGGTGTTGCTGACGCCGGCGTCGCCGGGTTGGGCGCTGTGGGCGCTGCCGTTCATTGCGCTCCACACCGCGCGCTCGGGGACGACGGGGCAGCTGCTGTTCTGGGCGTTCACGCTGGCGTTCGTCGCGCTGCACATGACGGTGTCGACCGGCGCGGCGTTCGCCGGCATCGATCTGTCGGCGCCACTGGTCGCGCAAGACGCCGAACGCCTGCCCTCGGCATTGATGACGCTGATGCTCGCGGCGGGCGGTGCGCTGGCGGTGCAGATGGCGCGGCGCGGCATCCTCGGCTCGCCGTTCTACCGCGCGACGCGTACGCCGCTCGCCATTGCCGTCGCCGGCGACAGCGGCACCGGCAAGGACACTTTGGTCGATGCCCTCGCGGCAATGTTCGGCGAAACCTCTGTGACGCGACTGTCGGGTGACGATTATCACAGCTGGGACCGTCACAAGCCGATGTGGCGCGCGATGACGCATCTCAATCCGATGGCGAACGACCTCGAGGGCTTTGCCGCGCACGCTGCCGACCTTGCCGACGCCAAGCCGGTACGCGCGCGCCACTACGACCATGGCTCGGGCCGCACCGGTGAGCTGGCGACTTTGCACCCGCGCGAACTGCTCGCGGTATCGGGGCTGCATGCGCTGTGGTCGCCGTCGCTCAACACCCGCTTCGACGTCCGCGTCTACATGGACATGGATGAAGGACTGCGGCGCTTCCTCAAGCTGCGCCGCGACGTCAACCAGCGCGGCCACGCGCCCGAACGCGTGCTCGAATCGATCGAGCGCCGCGCGGCCGATGGCGCGCGTTTCATCGCCCCGCAGGCCGCCGCCGCCGATGTCATTTTCCGGCTCGAACCGCGCCATCCGTCGGCGGTTGCCGATCCGGCAGTCGCTATCGATGCCTCGATGCTGCGGCTGGTGGTGACGCTGGCGCCAGGGCGCAATTTCGATCGCGCGGCGCGGCTGCTGGCGTCGCTGTCGGGCATCCGCGTCATCGAAAGCGCCGACGACGACGGCCGGTTGCGCTTGCTGGTGGAGGGCGAACCAACCGCCGCCGATATCGCCGCCGCCGCACGCCGCATCGCGCCCGACATGGACTGGCTGCTGGCTGCCGCGCCGCACTGGCAACCGGGCCTGTCGGGCGTCATGCAGCTTATTTTGCTCATCGAATTCGACCGTGCGCGCCGCCGCCGGGGAGGCATGGCATGAAACTCCGCAACGCCGATCTATTCACGCAGCGACCCGCCGCGGTGCTGCTCGATCTCGACAATACGCTCTATGCCTATGCGCCTTGCAACGCCGCCGGCATGGCCGCTGCCGCCGAACTCGCGCACAAACTGCACGGCATTTCGGCCGCCGACTTCACGCAATGCTTCAACGATGCGCGCGCCGAACTCAAGGCGCGGCTGGGGCCAGTCGCCGCGTCGCACAGCCGCCTGCTGTATTTCCAGCGCACCATCGAACGCGCCGGTTTTGCCAGCCAGCCGTTCGCCGTGCTGCAGCTTGAGCAGGCGTTCTGGCGCGCCTATCTCGACGCCGCCGTGCTGTTCCCGTACGCGCTCGATTTCCTCGATGACCTGCGCATCGCCGGCGTCCCCGCGGTCATCGTCACCGACCTGACCGCACAGATCCAGCTGCGCAAGATGATCCTGCTCGGCATCGACAAGATGGTCGATTGGCTGGTGACCTCCGAAGAAAGCGGCGCCGACAAGCCTGCGGCGCTGGGCTTCGAACTGGCGCTCGCCAAACTCGGCGGCGTCGAAGGCCCTGTATGGTTCATCGGCGATTCGATCGACGGCGACATGGTCGGCGCCAAGGCCGCGATCGACGCGGTGACCTTGCTCAAGGTCGCGGCGAAACCGCCGACGCGCGCGCATGCTGCGGTTGATGCCAGCTTCAGCGATTTCGCGGCGCTGCGCCGTCTGTTTGCCCACACCTCGCTATGACGGCGCTCGACGAATTGGCGGCGGTGTCGGCGCGCATCGGAGCCGATCCGTTGCTGGTGCAAGGGCCGGGTGGCAACAGCTCGGTCAAGACCGGCGACGAACTGTGGGTCAAGGCGTCGGGCGTCTGGCTGGCGCAGGCGCTGGTACGCCCGATCTTCACCGGGCTGTCGCTTTCGGCGGTTCATGCGGCAGTGGCACGCGGCGAGGTCGAAGATTTTAGCGCCGCCCGGCTGCCCGGCAGCGACGCGGCGCTGCGCCCGTCGATTGAAACCGCACTGCACGCGCTGCTACCGCACGCCGCGGTGCTCCACGCACATGCGGTCAATGCGATGGCGGTCAGCGTGCTTGCCGATGGTGCGGCGCGCGCGGCGAAGGCGCTCGACGGTCATGTGCGCTGGGCGTGGGTGCCGTACCGGCGCCCCGGTGCGCCGCTCGCCAGCGCGATTGCGCAGGTGCTCGCCAAAACGCCCGCCGATGTGTTGCTGCTTGCCAACCACGGCATCGTCGTCGGTGCCGACACGCCGCACGCAGCCGAAGCGCTGCTGCGCGATGTCGAGGCGCGGCTGGCGCTGCTGGTGGCAACGTTGTCGGAAGCCCCGGCAGGCGCGGGCGATAGCGACCACGAACGCCATGCCGCCGCCGACGGGCTGGCGCTCGACGCGCGGCTGACGGCGATCTTCGCCGCCGCGCCGCTGTTTCCCGACCAAGTCGTGTTCGTCGGCGGCGCGGTGCCGGTGCTCCAGCCCGGTGAAACGCTGGCAGCCTGCGCAGCGCGCATCCATGCCACAACCGGCGTACTGCCCGCGCTGATTCTCGCCCCCGGTGTCGGCGCCTACGCGCGCCGCGACCGCACCCCGAGCGCCGACGCCGTGATCGCCGGTCTGGTCGAAGTCGCGCGCCGCCTGCCCGCCAATGCCACCGTCACCGGCCTGCCCGACGGTGCTGCCGGCGCGCTGCTGAACTGGGACGCCGAGGCGTGGCGACTGCAACAGGCACGGGTGCGCTGATGCAGATCATCATCCCCATGTCGGGCTTTGGCGAGCGCTTCCGCCGCGCCGGCTACGGTGTGCCCAAACCGCTGATCCCCGTCGATGGCAAGCCGATCATCGGCCATGTCATCGACCTGTTCCCCGGCGAAACCGACTTCATTTTCATCTGCAACCGCGAGCACCTCGAAGAGCCCGCCTATGAAATGGCCGAAACGCTGCGCCGCCTGTGCCCGACCGGGCGCATCGTCGCCATCGAACCGCACCGCCATGGCCCGGTCTGGGCGGTGCTACAGGCACGCCAATACATCGATCCGGCCAAGCCGGTGTTCATCAACTATTGCGACTTCAGTTGCGTCTGGGACTGGGCCGATTTCAAGGCGTTCGTGCGCGAAACCGCCTGCGCCGGCGCGGTGCCGGCCTATCGCGGCTTCCACCCGCACAGCCTGCACGGCAACAGCTACGCCTTCATCAAGGAAACCGGCGGCTGGCTGACCGACATTCAGGAGAAGCAGGCCTGGACCGACGACCCGATGTCCGAGTTTGCGTCGAGCGGTGGCTACTATTTCGACAGCGGCGCCCGCGCACTCGACATGCTCGACGCGCAGGTTGCCGAGGAATTGCGCGTCAACAACGAATTCTACGTCAGCCTCGCCTATAAGGTCATGGCAGCACGCGGCCTCAAGGTCGCGGTCTACGAATTGCAGCACTTCATGCAATGGGGCACGCCCGATGACCTCGCCGAATATCTCGGCTGGTCGCGCGCCTTCCGCCGGCTGGCGTTTGACGAGGCCCGCCGTGCGCGCCAGTCGGGCGCGGTGCTGGTGCCGATGGCGGGCTACGGGAAGCGCTTTGCCGACGCCGGCTACACGCTGACCAAGCCGCTGATTCCGGTGTCGGGCCGCCCGATGGTCATCCAGGCGACGCGCGACCTGCCCGATGCGCCGGTGACGCGCTTTGTCGTGCGCCGTGACCTGCCGATGCTCGATGCGCTGCTCAGGAAGCTGCGGACCTCGTTCATCGGCACGTCGACGCTGGTGCTCGATGAAGGCACCGAAGGGCAGGCGGTGACCTGCCAGCTCGGCATCGCAGCGCTCGACCCCAACGCGCCGCTGACCATCGGCGCTTGCGACAACGCCATGCTCTATGACCCGGCGAAATTCGAAGCCGCGATGCAGCCCGGTGGCGCCGACATGCTCGTCTGGGTGGTACGCGGCCATGCCGATGGCAGGTTGCGGCCGACCAATTTCGGCTGGGTCGATACCGATGACGCCGGCAATGTTACGGGCGTCCGCGTCAAGCTTGCCCCCGAAGACCCCGCCACCGCCGCGATGATCGTCGGCGCGTTCAGCTTCCGCCGCACCGCCGATTTCAGCACCGCCGCCGCCGCGCTGGTGGCGCGAAACGGCCGCGTCAACGGCGAGTTCTACGTCGACAGCCTCGTCACCGACGCGCTCGCCGCCGGGCTCGATGTGCGGCTGTTCGAAATTGACCACTACCTCGGCTGGGGCACCCCCAACGACCTCAAGACCTTCGAATATTGGCAGTCCGCCTTCTCGAAATGGCCGAGCCACCCCTACCGTCTCGACCGCGACCGCCGCGTGCCCGCAAGCCAGGTCGCCGCGCTGAACGCCCGCTACGCCGCGTATCCGGCGCCAAGACCGCACGGGGTCGCGCCGGTGGTGGCGCGGGTGTCGTGGGGTGAACGTTTGAAGCGGCTTTTCAAGTAGAAGAGCCTCCGGCGGGCAGGCCTGAGGCCTGCACCCATTATTTTCTTCTTCGTCATCCCGGCGAAAGCCGGGACCCATCGCCAGTTTCGCGCGCGCCTGTCTAGCCGCAGATGGGTCCCGGCTTTCGCCGGGATGACGGCCAATAAAATGGGTGCAGGCCTCAGGCCTGCCCGCCGGAGGCTCTATTGGCCTCCACCCTTCGCAACACCAACCGGCTCGCCATCGCGAACGTCTCGGGCGCCAGTTTAATCAGCACGCTGTCCATCCAGTCGACGGCCTTGAGCAGCGGATCGGGCAGGTTGATGGTCTTGGTCTTGGCGATCACCCCGCCCGACAGCGGGAACACCAGGCACTCGTTGAGCTCGTAGCGTTCGATGACGAACTGCGGCACCGCGGCCGCGAACGCCTTGCGGTCATGCCATAGCAGCTGAGGGATGGCGCAATTGGCGCTCCACGGGTCGCGCGGGTCATTGGCGACGGCGCTGGGGTCGAACACATCGACATCGTACGACCAGCCCTCGTGCTTCATCAGCCACAGCAGGAAGCGCATGCTCAGCGAGGTATGGATTTCGTTGATCAGCACGCGGCCGCCGGGCTTCACCGCCTTCGCCAGCTGGTCGAAAAACGCCATCGGGCTGGCGAGGTGGTGGATCATGTGGCTGCACACCACCACGTCGAACTGCTCGCCCAGCTCGCCGATCGCCATCGCATCGACAATCCGGCTCGTCCACGGCCGCGGCTCGACATCGGACAGCGCCACCGGCGCCTCGACAAACAGCCCGAGAAAACCAGCGCCCGACCCCAGCTCGATCGCGTTCATGCCGGGCTTGATATAGTCGTTCATCCAGCCGAAGCGCTTTTCGAGCAAATAGCGCAAATTGTTCGGCCGCTTCGCCAGAAAACGCTGCCGCGCACCGACGACATCGCCCTCGTTCGCCATTTTGTTGGCGTCATGGTCGGGGAAGAATTCACCCCCCAGCAACATCGGTCGTGCAAATTCGCTCATGGCTGTCCTGTCCCGCGCGCTCACGCAACACTATGGAGCCGGCGACGCATTATCAAGCCACGCCACGCGCTGGCAATTGTCGCATGCAGCCCATAAACATGCGCCATGCCGCAAACCCCCGCCCGCGCCCGCGCCGTCCAATGGCTCACCCAGGCCAGCCGCTTCGGTGTCGTCGGTGTCGTCGGCGCCGGACTCGACTATCTCGCACTCACGCAAGCCGTCGCGCACGGCGCCTCGCCCTACGCCGCGCGGCCGTTCACGCTGGTCATCGCCGTCGTCGTCACCTGGTGGCTCAACCGCTCGCTCACCTTCGCCGCCAAAACCCCGCCGAGCTGGCGCGAGTTCGGCCACTACGCCGCCATCACGACCACCGGCCTCGCCATCCAGCTCGCCGTCTATTGGGGCGGCCTCGCGCTGGGCGCCCCGATCTGGCTGGCCTTCCTCACCGGTATCGCCTCCTCGGTGGTGTTCAGCTTCCTGCGCGTCCGCCGGATGTTTTCGAAGCGTTGAAGGCGGAGAGCCAACAATCGGGTGCAGGCCTCAGGCCTGCCCGCCGGAGGCCCTTCGCTTCCCCTTACTTGGCCGCCGCGCCCCGTGCCGCCTTCTCCGCCGCCACCTGTGCGCGGACCTCGGCGAGCAGCGCGGGGGCGTCGTAGACGATGCCGTCCTTGACCGTGTAGCGGATGCCGCCGACGGTCTCTAAGCGGTTGGTTTGGGCATTGAGGCGCTGGAAGCCGGTGCCGTAGAGCGTTTTGAAGTTTTGCAGCGGGTTTTCGGGGGCGATGACGAGGTCGGCGCGTTGGCCGACGCGGACGGTGCCGAAGTCGGGGGCTCCACCCTTGGGGTCGGTGAGCGTGCGGGCGCCTTCGATGGTGGCGGAACGGATGACTTCGAGCGGGGAGAAGCCGGCTTCCTGCAGCAGCTCGAACTCCTGGATATAGCCGAAGCCCCAGATCTGGAAGATGAAGCCGGAGTCGGAGCCGGTGGTAACGCGGCCGCCCATGTTCTTGTAGTCGTTGACCAGCGCCATGTAGCGTTTGTAGAAATTGCGCCAGGCGACTTCGTTGGCGGTGGTCCAGTCGAAGAAGTAGGAGCCGTGGTTGTCGCGGTTCGACTGGAAATAGTCCCACAGGCTGGGCACCGTATATTCGGCCTGCCAATCGGCGTTGCGGGCGCGCATCAGGTCGCGTGATGCCGAGTAGATCGTCATTGTCGGGTCGAAGGTGACGCCGGTGGACTTTTGCGCCGCGAGGTATTCCTTCCATTCGGGCGAGCCGGGCTCGTAGGTCTGGTCCCAGATTTCGGCGATGCCGCCGAAGCGCGCCTGTTCGTCGAAGAAGTTGTAGGTGGCTGGGCTGTCCTGCAGCGTCCGGCCGTCGAGCAGGCTTTCGAAATGGCCGTAGAAGTGCGTGATGGTGCCAAGCCCGGCGGCAGCGGCGTCGCGGGCGTTGAACTGCCCGACATAGGGCTGGCTGAGGTGTGCGACGGTGCCGAGGCCGAGGCGCTTGGCCTCGACGATCGCGGCCTTTTCGACGTCGGGGGTGTCATCGCCGCGGTTGAAGAACTTGATGCCGTCGACGCCCGATTTCGCCGCCCATTGCACCCATTCGCGCGCCAGTGCCGGGGTGGTGACGGCGCCCTTGCTCCAGCCGCTCCCGAGCGTTTCGTAAACATACAGATGCGGTGCGACGATGCTGTTCGCGGCGCTGCGGCGCTTGTCCGACAGCGCGTGCGCGGTATCGTCATACAGCGAGACACCGCGCACCGTGGTGACGCCGTGCGCCAGCCACAGCTTGTACGCATAGGAGGGGTCGGGGGACTTCTGCGGGTCACCGTTGTGGCCGTGCATGTCGACAAAGCCGGGCAGCACGAACATGCCGGTGGCGTCGATCTCGCGCGTCGCGTCCTGCGGTTTGCGGTCGGGGCGCATCGGCAGGCCCGGCGTGCCGGCGATGTTGATCGCGGCAATGCGCCCGCCTTCGATGACGATATCGGCAGGGCCGTACGGCGGCGCGCCGTCGCCCTGGATGATGGTGACGCCGCGAATGACGAGGCTCGGGTAGGGGCCGGTGCCCTGCGCCGCGGTACGCGCCGGCGTGGGCAGCATGTCGGCAGCGAACACGGGCGCGGCGAAGGCGAGCAGCAGCGCGGCGAGGCGAAGTTTCATGTGTGGGTCCCCTTTGGTCGGAGAGTAGAGGGGAAAGCGGGAGGGATAAAGGGCCTCCGGCGGGCAGGCGTGACACCTGCACCCACTTGCTTGCGTGGGCATTTGCCCGAATAAGCGGCGCATCAACTTTGGAGGCCGTGATGCAGTTGCTTTATTCGACGACTTCGCCCTATGCGCGCAAACTGCGT
>Ga0075163_10005692_pt1 | contig 16551 bp, 15 predicted proteins | sample JI1023141ADNA_FD_71478 | JGI IMG/M metagenome (GOLD analysis project Ga0075163, IMG submission 71478) | Wastewater effluent complex algal communities from Wisconsin, to seasonally profile nutrient transformation and Carbon sequestration -... | ecosystem: Engineered > WWTP > Effluent > Algae...
GTCTTTGTGTAGATCGGGCTATCGTCCGTCATGAGCACGGTCCTACCGGGGACGGTGTGACTCTTGAGTTTCGCGCCGACGCTCCGACCGTCTACATGGTCCGTCGGGTTGAGCACGATCGTCTGCGCTTGGCTGACGCTGCTCCCTTTTGTCGGAGTGCTGTTGCGCGTCGTCTTCTTGCCGCGCTTGATAATGGTCTGGACGGCAACTTTGTTGCCCTTGTACCCGCGCCCGTGAAACTTCCGCTTTCCACCGAGATAGGCTTCGTCGGATTCCACAATGCCGCTGAACTTCTGGTCATTGTCGGTCATGCTCGCGCGGATTCGGTGCCCTAAGTGCCATGCGGGTCGGAGTCCAATTCCCAGCTTCCGCGACAGTTCCCGCGAAGACATGCTTTTCTTGGCTCCGCCGATTTCGTGATAAGCCGCCATCCACTTGCGAAGGGGTAGCTTCGTCCCTTCCATGACGGTTCCCGATGTCACGGTAAACTTGTGCGCACACTTCTGATTAGCGCACTTCCACATGGTCTTGCGCCGTCGGCTGGATCGCCGCATACGAGCATCGTAGACCTTATCGCAATCGCATTTAGGACAGCGGATCCCATTGGGCCAGCGCTGCTTTACGAAATATCGCTCGGCGCTTTCCTCGTCGGGATGCTCATTCAGCACATCATACATGGAACGCATGAGCACAAGCCTACCAAGGTCAATGGCAAGTGATTAGCGAAAAACGACGCGGGCTGTAGATTTACTGGTTAGTAGTGTCGTAATTGCAAGATATCGACAATTACGACACTAGCTAAGACGCTTGCGGGGCGTGATTCTGTGAAAACGCGGGCAGGCAGGACAAGGCGCAGCTGATTCGTTCAGCGTTTGGGCGGGACCTTGATCCCTGGCAGGTGTGGGCTGGCGTGCTCAGCATTGTTGAATGCCGCGCGTGCGCTGGCTTCGTCGGGGCAGCGTTCGATCCTGATGCTGGTCTCGTCTATGGCAAAGTGCATCACTGCCCAAACTTCGGGCTCCCGTTTGCGTTGAGCCCTGGCGCTGCCCAGCGTCCAGACCATGCGCATGCCGCCCACTGTGCCGCGCCGTATGGCGCGCAAGCGCTCGCCAGTCTCGTGACCGTAGATGATCTGGATCGCTCGCTGGATGCGGCACTCATTCGGATCGTCCAGGTTGAAGACGGCGGCAACCTTCGGGGACTCAGACGAAACAGCGACGGGCTTTACAGCGACAGCGGCAGATTGCGACATGGTGGCCTCCTGTTGAGATCGCAAGCATGCTCCTGTTTTCGGGATCAAGGCAATTTAAGATCCTGAAAACAGGAGCATTTTCGATGCTACAGAGGCACCGTGCCGCGCATCCCGACCCACCATGCCGCACAAGGCTCAAGCGGCCTCAGCCTGCGCTTTCGGAAAGCCCGAGAGCACGCAGAGCTGACGCTGCGCGATCTTGCGGCGAAGTCGGGTCAACCTCTCTCGACTATCACGGATATCGAGGGAGGGCGACGCATGCCGCGCATCGACACGCTAGAGAAGATCGCACATGCGCTCGGCATTTCGGCAGGCTGGCTTGCGTATGGCGAAGGCTCGGAGCCGGATGGTTTAACTCGGGATGGTTTGCGGGAACGCACAAAGGAAAGGTCCAGCTGACCCAATAGGCCGAAGCGCAGAAGGCGCGATGGTCGTTCTCAGTCAGCATCCTTTTCTTTGTCTGTCTCTGCCCTGGTCTGTCGTGCCGTGATCACTCCGCCGCCTATCACGGTAAGTCCGCCCAGGCCACCAATAACCGCATATGCGTATTCGGGCCAATGCTTCTCATTTGCCAGCCAGAGCAGGAATGCAGTGAAGAACAGAATAATTACGCTAACACCTGCGCCGATTGCAAACCGAATCGTTTTGTGTAGTTCGCTTTGGTGTTTGGCAATGCTTCTTTGCCGAGCCTCCTCTTGTCTTGCGATAGTTTCCTGTCTGGCTTCCTCTTTGCGAGCCTCGGCTTCCTGCCTGGCCTTTTCTTTTTCCGCTGCCGCTTTTTGCCGAGCCTCCTCTTGTCTCGCCGCAGACTCCTGGCGTGCTTCCTCCTGTGTGGTAGCTGATTCCTGTCTAGATTTCTCTTCCTCGGTGGCTCTCTGGTTTGGGCCGATCTCCTGAGTCATGATGAAATGCCCTCTGCGAGAGAGACCCTTGACATCGCTCCCAAACAAAATTTCAACCTGGTCCTCGATGTCGGACAATTGCGAAGCGCTTTGGCTCCCTTGCGGAGGAGCCATGTCGTGCGTCGCGACTTGCGGAAGACTTGGATTTCTATCCATTTCCATCCTCCCCCTCTCCGAGTATCGGCATAAGGAAGAAGGTATGAACATAGAAGCATGTTTCGCAGAGAGCCTGTATTGTCGGAATAGTTTCCTCTGCCGGAGTAACAAAGAACGGCCTTCTGTCCGGTCCGACAAGTTCCTTGATTGGTCGAATTAAATCGCCCGGCTGAAGATACCATGATGTGTTGCGACAGATTGGACAGTGACGAGGCTCCGGCCAGTGCTCTTTGAGGTGCGCAACAATCTTGCGCTTCGTTCCTGGGCTGAGATCTATTTTGGACATTGCGCGCTCTCCTGTACTCAGCACGCGACATTTCGCCCAGGAAAAAGGAGTCTGGTGCGACATGTAGGCGCTGGGGAAGCGCCAGCCTAGCACCCATGGAACCCACGTACAACGCCCCTATGGAACCTTGGGCAAACATCCCGGATTGATCCGCGTCGCGCTTGGAGCTGTTTGTGCGACCGATGAGATCGGCAGCGACGCAAGCTGCTCCGACGGAAGAGTCCGCCATGCGATTGAATTTTGTCTGCAAATTCCCTTGGACAAAACCTCAAACGCACACACTTTTTTCTTATGCAACCTCGCGCTGTCAAAGTGCTGCCTTCAGCAAGCCAGCTCGCGCTCGCACTGGACGGCCCACCGGCCGCGCAGCCGTCGGAAGAGTCGCATGCGGCGCGGCGCGCAAAGACGCTGCTCGTGCACGCGCGGCTCTGCGCCCTGTACGGCTGTCCGATTGCCTTCTTTCATGACGACATAGATCCCATGAGCGAGCTGGTGTCGTCTCTGCTGTCGCATCGGACGCGCAACGCCGACTCGCAGGCCGCGTTCAAGCGGCTGCGCGAGCGCTTTGCAACCTGGGAGGCTCTGCGCGACGCCGCGCCCGCGGACGTGCATGCAGCGCTCGCCGGCGTCACCTGGCCCGAGCAGAAGGCGCCCCGCATCCAGGAGGTGCTAGGCGCCATCACCGCCCGGCGCGGTGTGCTCGACCTTGAGTTCCTGGCCGAGCTGCCGCTGCCCGCGGCGCGCCGCTGGCTGGAGGCGCTGCCGGGCGTGGGCCCCAAGACCAGCGCCGCGGTGCTGCTGTTCAGCCGGCTGCGCCGCCCGGCCCTGCCCGTCGACAGCCACCACCACCGGGTGGCCGTCCGGTTGGGTCTTGTGCCCGGCGATACGCCGGTTGGCCCGGCCCATGCGCTGCTCGCTGCGGATCTACCTGCCGATTGGGATGCGCAGCAGGTCTATGACCATCACGAGGTGATGATGCTGCACGGCCAGCGCTGCTGCTTTCATCGCGCACCGGCCTGCAGCCGCTGCCCGGTCGTCGAGCTATGCTGCTATGAGAAAAAAAATCTGCCGGTGCGATAGTCCCGGCTGTCGCGGTGGGAGCGAGGGATCTGTTCACTCCAGCAGCGCGGCAACCCGCTGTTCCAGCGCAGTGCGCACCGCCCTGTATTCGACCTCCAGAGCTGCGAACAGTGACGCGCTGACCGCTGCCCGGTCCGGCACTTCAGGACCTTTTGCTACCTTTTCCAGCGCTGCGCAGCGCTTCATCAACTCCACTGCCCCATAAAATCCACTGTTGCCCTTCAGCGTGTGGGCGGCGTACGCGATCCCTGCCGTGTCGTCGGCTGCGATTGCGGTGGTCAGATCCGAGACAAGCTGCCTGGCGTTGTCGAGATACGTGGAGATCATGTCGGCCAGCGCCCGCTTGTCGTCCTCAACGAGCATCGACAGGGTCGCCAGCGCCGACTCATCCAGAGGGCTCGCAGGCTCGCTCCGCGGCGGCGTTGGCGGTGCTTCAGGAGCCGTGGTCTGGCTCTTGGATGCAGCGCGCTCCAGCGCTGCCCGCAGCGCGTCCAGCGCGAAGGGCTTGGTTAGCAGGTCGTTCATGCCCGCCTCCATGCACTGCTCGCGATCTTCTCGCAGCGCGTTTGCGGTGAGCGCGATGATCCAGGGCTGCTTGCGCACCACATCGCTGGGCTGCGCGCGAATGCGCCGTGTGGCCTCCAGGCCATCCATCTCGGGCATCTGCATGTCCATCAGGATGACGTCGCAATCCAGCCGCTGCGCTGCGTGCAGCGCTTCGAGTCCATTTTCCACGATATCCGCGTTCACTCCGAGCTGCGACAGCGATAGCCGCACGACCTTCTGGTTGGTCTGATTGTCCTCCGCCACCAGCACGCGCAGCAGCGAGAGATCGGCCCTGGCGGGCTGCTGCGCGAACTTGCCGCTCTCTTTTGAGACCGGGCGCAGGAACTCGCCGCTCGGCTCGGGCAGCAGCCGATCCTGCGCATCGGCGGCGGCAATGATGAAGTGGAAGCTGGAGCCGACGCCCACGGTGCTCTCCACCCAGATGCTTCCGCCCATGAGCTCGACCAGGCGCTTGCAGATCGCAAGTCCAAGACCCGTGCCGCCATAGCTGCGCGAAGTCGACGCATCGACCTGACTGAACAGCTTGAACAGTCGATCCATGCGATCCCCAGGAATGCCAATGCCGCTATCGCGAACGCAAAAGTGCAGCTGCTCCGGCGCGTCGGCTGCGCTCACGGTGATCAAGATCGAGCCGCTGGCCGTGAACTTCACCGCGTTGCCGATGAGGTTGATGAGGATCTGCCTCAGCCGGGTCACATCGCCCAGGACGTTCGTCGGCAGATCTGAGGCGACCTCGATGCGCCAGGACAGACCTTTTTCGAGCATAGGCGGAATCAGCAGATCCACCGCCTGCTTGATGCACTTGCGCAGCCCGAAAGGCTGGCACTCAAGCTCCATCCGTCCCGACTCGATCTTCGAGAAGTCCAGGATGTCGTTGATGATCCGCAGCAGCGCGCTGCCGCTGGCTTCGATCGTTTCAACATAGTCGCGCTGCTCGGGCGTCAGCAGCGTATTCAGCAGCAGCCGCGACATGCCGATGACCCCGTTCATGGGGGTGCGGATCTCGTGGCTCATGGCCGCCAGGAACTGCGACTTGGCAATGTTGGCAGAGTCGGCCTGCTGGCGGGCAAGCTCCAGCGCCTGATTCTGCTCCTCCAGCTGCCGCTGCGCGAAGTGCTGAAGCGTGACGTCAATAAAGAGCCACAGCCGCCCGCTCATCTGGCGCCCGAGAATCGGTGAGCTCGATACGCTCAGCGCCAGCCGTGGATCCTTATCAAAGATCCAGCGCATATCGCGCAGCTCCGCCTTGACATCCCCGAGCAGCGTGCCGCCCGTCTGCGCGATGTCATTCGCATTATCGGCCAGCTGATGCAGCGCCGCCATCGCCTGCGACACCGTGTGCGGTGGAATCGCGCCCGGCTGAATCTTGAGCAGCGCTGCGGCTGCATCGTTTGCCCAGGCCTCGCTGCCGCTGTCATCCACAAAGATCAGCGCGTGCGGCAGCGTCAGCACCGTGGCATCAAAGCGCGCTTGCAGGCTCTCGACCCGGAGCGTCGTATCGTGAAGTCGCACCAGCGTCTGCACGATGCCTCGGATCGAATCCAGAAACGCCCGCGCCTCGGCCTCAAATGCGCCCGCCTTGTTCCGGATGAGCAGCAGCGCCGCCTGCGCATCCGCCTCTTGCGTGCATGGAACGATCGCCAGCTCTCCGCGCAAGCGCAGGGGCAGCGAGCGACCCAGCTCTTGCGCCTGCGCATACATGGCCTGCCCCTTGCGCACTGCCCTGGGCAGCAGCAGCGTTGGCACCACACCGCCGGGAAAGAGGCTTGCAGGCGCAGCGGCCAGCGCCAGGGTTGTCACTGCGTCCACGCTGCGGATGACGGCTGCGCCATCTGCCTGACATGCGCCTCGGCACAGCTCCAGCAGCTCGGTCAGGGTATCCTCGGGATCCGTGTCCGGGCGCGCCTTCCAAAGGATCGCCAGCGCCGCTTGAAGGGCGTCCGCGAAGCGAGCTTGGCCAGCAGCAATTGATGAACCAGCTGATGAATGTGCCGCAGGCGGGCTGCTCATATTGCACCCTTAGTAAGAGCCGGCTTGCGAGATAAACGGCCGCACCGCACGAAGCACGGCATCGGGGGCGCTCAGGTGCGGAAAGTGACCCTGGGCATCGACGATGCGCAGCTCGGCACGGGGGATTTGCGTGGATAGGAACGTCCCAACCGCGGCGGGCACCGCCGGATCATGCTGGGTCTGAATGATCAGCGTCGGCACGCTCAGCTTGGCCAGATCCGCGCGATGATCCGACTGAAAGATCAGGCGCGCCACTGCGACGGCAATATCGGGGCGGATGCTGGTCAGCGTGGATGCGAACTCGGCCGCCAGCTCGGGCCGCTCGGGATAGCCCATGACCAGTCCCGAAAAGCCGCTGGCCCACGCCTGATAGTTGCTGCTCATCGCTGCGTAGAGCGCGTTGATGTCGCTCTGATCGAACCCGCCCACATAACCCGTGTCGTTCAGGTAGCGCGGGGACGCGCCCACGAACACCATGCGCTCGAAGCGCTCCGGCTCGGTGATGCCGGCCAAGAGACCGATCATGCCGCTCATCGAGTGGCCGACATAGATGACGCTCTCCAGCGACAGCTCGGCCAGAATCTCAAGCAGGTCTGCGGCATAGGCGTGCAGGCTGCGGTAGCGACGGGGGCTGTAGGCGCTGACCTGGGCATGGCCGGCCCCGACGAGGTCGAACAGCACCACCTGATGGTCCGGCGCCAGCGCCGCTTCGATGTGGCGCCACGCCGACTGATCCGAGCCAAAGCCATGCGCCAGCACCACGGTCTTGGCGCCCGCTCCCACAACGCGCACATTGTTGCGCATCAGCACCGCTGATGAGACATGCATCGCCATCGCCATCCCTTAGGTCCACTGCATGAGCTTGCGGAGCTGCTCCGGGAGCCGCATCGGATTGAACGGCTTGTTGATGACCCCCACTGCGCCCAGCGACACCAGCCGCTCGCACTCTGCCGGCTCGCTGTTGGCGGTCATGAAGATCACCGGCAGCGAGGCGCCATCCGGCAGCTCGCGCAAGCGCAGCAGCGTCGATGGACCGTCGAGATCGGGCATCATCACGTCCATCAGCACAACATCGGGACGGCGCTCGGCCACTGCCTTGACCGCCTCGGCTCCCGAGGCGACCAGCGCCAGCTGGAACTTTCCGAGGTTGCGCAGACTCAGATTGGCAATGGTTCGGATGTCTGGATCATCATCAACAACGAGAATGGTGCGACCGGGCATAGCAGCCTCGACGGAAGTTCAGGCGGACCGTTTCGAAATTGTAACACGAAAACGCCAATGCACTCGTCTGTTGGCGACTCCGGAGCGCAGCCGCAGCGGTGCCACTTTGGATCCGGCCTGTGGGTAGGAACCCCATCCTCAGCATCCAAGTCTGTGCCGGTGCTTGCGCCCCTACTTGCACGTGAGGTCGCTCTGGCAGCTCTGTCCGGCCGGACACTCCGCGGTGTCCTTGCACGAGACCACGCCGGGCACCTCAATCGCCTGCTCGACCGCCGATGAGATGGTCAGCTCGACACGGCCAGGCGCAATCACGGCCGAGCCCACGGGCGCGGTCCGCGTCACGATGATGGTCGGAAATCCCGCGGTGCCCAGGTTCAGCAGCTCGGTAATCAGCGACGCCGCGATCGTGAGCGAGCCCGTGTCATCGGCCTCGCACGAGATCAGGCCCTTGGTGCCGCCGTGGTGGCTGATGTCGAGCTTGACCGCAACCTTGGCACCCGCGCCCGCACTGCCAGGCGGCGTCCAGCTGAGATTGAGCGCCTGCGCCGAGGCCAGCTTGATGCTGGTGCTGAGCAGCTTGAGCGGGCTGATGCCGGTCGAGCTCAGCGAAAATGGCCTGTACGCACCGCCGCTGGCATCCAGCTGGATCGCGTCGCCCTCGGCGAACGCAGGGTAGGGCAGGGTGATGCCGCCGGTCGGCTGGTAGTTGTTGGCGATCGGATCCATGGAAAACTCCGTCGCGCCAGCGGATGTGCGAATGCCGGTTGCATGCACGGTGCCCACGCTCTTGGCGGTGGGGTAGCTCTGGCAGAGGTCGTCATCCACGCAGACCGCGCCGCCGGTGCAGGCGCTATTGCAGAACGGCACGCGCGGCTTGAGCAGCTTGCACGATCCCGAGCTTGCGGACTCCACATATGCGACCTGCAATGGCGTGGGTCCGTCCGAGACCTTGCCGATCACCGAGGTATAACCCGCGGTGCCGTTGGCAGTGTCGGGTGCCACCAGGCTCACCAGGAACGTTCCGACCAGCACCTTGGAGTCACCGGTCGAAGTGTCCGCAGCTGGATCGGTGGTGGTGGTGCCCGCGTTCGAGCAGCCGACCTGGCCGAGGCTCAACGCGAGAGCGGGCACAGCGCCCAGCGCGAACAGAAGCTTACGATAATAAGTCATAGGACACCTCATTCCTGGTGGGTGGCTAATTGCCGCGGCCCGGGTTCGAGCGCGCCTGCTTGATATAGAGCTTGGCGGTGTCGCGGGATGCGCCGGAGGCGGCTTCGAACTTGAACTCCACATCCATCGCGTACCAGCCGTTGTTGCCGGCCGCCGTTCCATACGCCGACGAGAAGCGCTGGTGGATGAGATCGAGCGCACTGCCCAGCGAATAGACCTGCGCTCGCGTGAGCACGGTCTGTCCCGCCTCCACGATGTTCGAGCGCGAGATGTAGATGATGGGCTGCCCGGGCTGCGAAAACTGATAGATGAACTGATCGCTGCTCACACCCGGAGGGGGATGCACGACCTCGGCATCGCCACCTGCCTGCACGTTCACGTAGAACCCCGGCTGAAGCCCCGCGGAGTCATAGGGATTTGCGGTGAGCGCCACGCCATTTGCCGACTCATCGGGGAAGTTCGCATGCACGAGCAGCGCCATCACAACCGACTTGTGATCGATGCTGTAGTACGAGCGCTCCTCGAACGTGCGGAACAGGAAGGTGCTGGCCCACGTATCGCGGATGGCATCGAGCATGTCGTCCCAGTCGCCCACATCCCCGGTGTGCGACTCGTAGCAGCCCGCGCAGGGGAACCCGTCCAGATCCTCGCTGTTGGTGCTGCTGCGAAAGCGGATGCTCACGCCCGGATAGTCGGCCTGGATCTTGGCCTTGAGCAGGCTCTGAAACGTCGCATCGACCGGCGCCTTGCCCATGTCGGCGCGCAGCTCCGCGAGCTTGGCATCGCGCACCGATGGTGTGCTCTTGAAGCTGCTATCGGCGATCAGGGCGTCGAGACGCGTGTAAAAGCCGTTCTGCTGCATGAACTGCGCGTAGTAATAGGCCGGGATTCCGAACGCCTTGCGCAGCGGGATGCCGGGCGTCTTGGCCAGGATCGAGTAGTGCGCAGCCTTGCCGCCAAACGACAGCACAGCGGTCTTGAGCGCATCACGCAGCGTGCCCGCTCCCTCCTTGGTCACCTCTTCGATGTTGAGCAGCTCCTTGACCGTCAGATCCGCCACTGGCAGCACCACCGGCACCGGCTTGTGCGCTTCCCAATAGGCGTCCGCCTCCGTGCTGCTGAGCTGCTTCACGCTCCAGGTCAGCGCCCCCGCCGTGAGCTCCACCCACTGCCCCTCAAGTGCGCGCAGCTCTGGGTTGGACATTGCATTGCGCAGGCCCATGTTCGGCGTCTTGCGGTTCTGCGACAGCACATTGATGTGCGAGAGCGGCGTCTGAAACTCCTGGGTGATGATGCCCTGCACCACCGAGATATCGTTGGGCACATAGTCCAGAACCACAATGTCGCGATAGGACAAGTATGTTGACGTAAGCTCCGCAGCCTTGACAAAGTGCAGCTTCCCGACCGCGGTGGCCAGGTTCAGCGGCTGATAGTCGATGGCCGCGTACAGATCATCCGTGGACTTGATCGGCACCGTGGCTGGCAGCTTCTTTGCCTCGGCCATGACCGCTTCCGAAGTCGGATGGAACGCCAGCTTGGGACCAAAGTAGCTGGCCTTGCGCACGCGCTCGAACAGCAGCGCGATCTGCGTCGCACTGGCCGTGTCATAAGGGGCGATCTCCAGCGCCCACACAGCGGGCCCCGAGTAGTACGTGATCGCGCCCAACAGAAAGCGGCGATCCGGCGAGTAATACTGGGTCTGGTTGAAGTCAGCGAGCGAGGTGACCACCGGCCTGCCGTTTCCCGACAGGTGCGTCGACGCGAACTCGTAGTGGATCTGGTACTTCTTGCTGTTCTGGAAATAGATCGCGCCGTCCGTCTGATCGAACACGATCTTGGCAGACTGCGCACCGGGAAGGCTGGTATCGAGCGGCGCCGAAGCCAGCGCATCGAAGTCCTGCCGGCATGTGTAGGTCTGCAAGTAGTCGGGCGCCGAGCTGCTGCCCGCAATCTGACAAGCACCCTCTTTGATCTGATCCGCATCGTCGCTGCTGGACGAGCCGCACGCGGCTCCGGCCGCTATTAGAAGACCTGTTAAGAGAATCCAGGTTTTGGTCATGACACGCTCCTAGAGGTTTCGCGCCGCGGCGGTTGGGGTCAGCACCGTGAACTGACCGGTGCCATCCGGCAGCCGGCCGTAGGACTTTCCTGCTGGCGCTGTGGTTGCATCCCAGGCCGCGCCATCGATGCGGTTGCCGCTGGGATCGAGCACATGGAACTCATCGTCGCTGCCGAGCTTGAACGGCACGTGCATGCGCCCCGCGGCACCGCCGTCGGGCACATCGTCGCAGTAGATCACCAGATACTTCCCCGGCGCCAGGCTGGTGCCATCGGGGAGGGTCGCCTTGGTCTTGTCATCGCGCACCTGATAACCAGTCAGATCGAGCTCGGTCTCGCCGATGTTCTTGAGCTCGGCCCAGTCGGGATCCGTCAGCTCATCGCTGCCATGCGCGAAGACCTCGTTTACGACCAGCTTGCCGGCGGTCGCAGCGGCCTTCATATCGGCCCCTGTGCTGCCATCTGCGGCGCTGGACTGCTCTGCACAGCCGGCCGCTCCCAGCAGCGAAAACAGCGAAAACGCGACTGCGCACATTCGAGAAGCGGTTGTGGCCCTCATGGCTCCCTCACTTTTCCGTCCAAGCCCAGGCCGTGCTGGCCCCTCTTTTTGTTGGCTTTGCCCATATCGGGACGCTCATGCAGCAGCCACATCGGCTGCTGCCGGTCGCGATCAATCACAATCATCAGCGCCCGCTCATCCTCGGTCAGCGTGACGCCCTCGGGCTTTTGGCCCGGGAAGCGTCGCAGCAGCTGCGGCCCTGTGCCCGGCCGCAGCCAATACAGCGCCCCGCCGCCGTCTGGAGGCATGCGCTTGGGGCTGTTGGCCAGCAGCACCAGCGACCCATCGGGCAGGAAGCTCATATCTGAGACGCCCTGTATCACTTCGCCGGATGCGCCCTGCGCGCGCAGCTGCACCTCTTGCCAGCGCGCCACCTTTTTCGGATCGAGCCAGCCGCTGCGAAGCGCCGCCGCAAAATCGCCGATGCGCAGGATGATCGCGGCGCCATCGAGCGTCTGCGGCGACTTGAGCCCGAGGTAGAGCGCGTCATCGCGATAGGCCATGGCCTCGATGTCCAGCGATTCGCCGGGGATCGCGCCCGATGCGAGGATCGCTGTGATGAGATCGAGCCGCGCAAGCACACGCAGCGCCCGGCCGCTGGGTGCCAGCTGAAGCAGCATTCGCCGCGCCGACTTGTCCTGCCCCTTGCGATTCTTCGACTGCGAAGTGGCCAGCAGATAGCTTCCCGCCGGACCCTTGCAGATGGCCTCGGCATCGTTCAGCTTTTCGATCCCCAGGATGGGCAGCGGTGCGCTGTCGAGCTGTCCGGAAGGGCTCATCGCAAACAGCCACGGCGCGTGGTTGTTGCCCAGCCGCTTGTCGCCGGTATCGTCGCTGATCACCAGATAGCGCGACAGCGTCGGACAGAACACGATGCCCGAGGGCTCGGGCATGCTGGTCACGGCGAGCAGCGCATCCGGAACATACATCGGAGCCGGCATCGGAGCCGGCATCGGAGCCGGCACTGCCGGCGCAGACACGCTGGCGATGGCAGCGATCGCGAGGCTAGCGAGTGTTAACACGGAACACCTCCCCCGGCAGGAGCTGGCCTGGCTCATCGAGCCTGATCACCACCCGTCGCGCCCACACTGGCAGCGATGGCGATGGCCAGCCGCGCGGCGGCACCTCTTCGACCATGGGCGCAAGCTCGGTGACATGTCCGCGCAGGGCGCCGGCCCAGGACCCGATGCGATGCAGTCGCACCGGATGGCCAACGGCCAGGGCGCGCAGCTGGCGCTCGGGCACAAAGGCCACGATGTGTCCGGGCCGCATCGTGATGATGGTTGCGACCGGCGCGCTGGCAGCCAGCACGTCGCCCGGCTGCTGCAGGATCGCGCCCACTGTGCCGCTTACCGGCGCGCGCAGCGTGAGCTCTGCCAGCGAGTTTTCAACCACGTGCAGCGCAGCCTCTTCGACCTGCACCGCGGCGCGATAGGGCGCCAGCCGCTGCTCAAGCCGCTCGCTCTGGTCGTCTTGAGGCCGCGGCCGCAGGCCCATGAGCTCCAGCTCGCGCGCAGTTCCCGTCGGACGCGCCATCAGATCTGCCGCCACCGTGCGCTGCCGTCGCCGCGCCTCTTCCAGCTGATCGGCGCGAATCAGGTGATCCGACGCCAGCCCTTCCATGCGCCGCACCTGCTGATCCAGCTCGCGCAGCTCGGCACGCGAGCGCTCCTCTGCCGCATGGGCGCGCACGGCCTGAAGCTGGCCGCGCTGCAGCGCTGAGCTCTGCAAGTCCTGCTCTGCGCGCAGCTGCGTCCGCGCCCGTTCGAGCGCTGCCTGAAGGCGCGCTCTCTCCAGCTCCAGCGCCCGGCTGTCGAGCGTTGCGATCACGTCCCCCGCCTGAACCTGCTGGCCAAGCGCAACCGATACGCTCACCAGGCGCCCGCCCTGCAGGGAGCCGACATGGTGCACCCGCTCCTCGCCATAACCGGTGATTGCCCCGGGGCCGGCCGTCATGCCGTGCGAGAGCATCCAGAAGCCGCCCACAGCGACGAGAACAAGCAGCCCGGGAGGCACCCTGCTCACGGCCATTCTTATGTAGTGTTTAGGGCTCAATGGAGGTGTCCTGCATCAGCAAGGTTGCGCCGCTGACACCCGGAATGGCTCCCAGCGATTCCAGGATCGCCCCCTTGTTCCGCATGTCGCGCAGCTTGAGGTGATAGGCATGCTCCTGCATGCCACCGCCCACATCGCGCAGGTTGATGAGCACGCAGCTCGGCGTGTAGCGACCGATCGCGCGAACCACCGCGCTCTGATCCGCTGCATTCGCCGGAATCTGGACGCGCAGCACTGCATTGTGCTGCTGCCGCGAACCAAATCCCGAAAACGCCAGATAGACCATGCCCAGGCAGAAGACCGCGGTCCCGAGCATGGCCACCGGAAACGCCAGCACCCCGCACGCGACGCCCACGCCCAGCGTCACGAACGCGAACATCAGATCGCGCGTGTCCTTGAGCGAGCTGCGAAAGCGTATGACCGTGAGCGCTCCAACCAGGCCAAGTCCGCGTGCCACATCATCGCCAATGGCCAGCATCACCAGCGCCGATACCACAGCCGCGATGGCCAGCGTGTTGGCAAAGCTGCGCACATAGGACAGCCCCTGGTAGGTGACCACATAGACCCACGAGATCACCATCGACAGCGCGAACGCGAGCAGCAGCGCCGCCAGCGTCAGATCCCAACCGATTCGCGTTTCCATATTAAGCCGCCTTGCCGGCGCGCTTCGCAGCCCGGCTCTCGGAGGTCGCTGCCCGACCGAACGCCGAGCCCTCTTCGCCCCCCTCCTCGCAAGTCACTGCCGACACATATTTCGAGTAGTTGCAGCGCACCAGACCCAGCCGCTGCACCACCTCCTGCATCCAGAACGGTGCGGTGCCGCGGAACTTGATCTCGATGAGCGTGGTTGCACCCGGCTGAGCGCTGCTCATGCCGCACAGCGGCACCCATGAGTTGCGCGCACCCACCAGGCTGAGCTCGCGCGTCGGCTGATAGCAGATGTTGCGGTCCAGCGTCAGCCGCACGCCCTCGCTGCTATCGATCGACGCATAGGCCTCGCGGCGACAGGTCACGAGGATCTTGGGCTCCGCGCGATGCACGAGCATGAGGTACAGAAACTGCGATAGTGTCTGCTCCTCCTCTGGCGTCTTCAGATGAGGAATCTCCAGACAGGTGATCACGCGTGCCATCTGATCCAGCGGTACAATCGCGCGGCGCTTCAAGATCACCGCCTTGACCTTGCGCTTGATCTCGAAGAAGGCTGAGCCGGCCGGTGGATCGCCATATGCACGCACCCGCAGCTTGATCCGATCCGGCGCCGACTCGGTGTGCATCTTCGCAAAGTCGAAGTCCGGCGAGTCGAGATACAGGGACGTGTTGTGCTGTCCTCCCGGTGCCCAGTCGTCACAGCGCAGGTAGCTGGCGGTGATGCGCAGCAGCTCCTCTGCCATCTCGTGCGTGACCCAGTATTTGTACTCGAACCGTTCGAAGAATGTCTCTTGCGTCCTCATCGAACGACCTCCCGCAGCGGCGCCCCAGCCGCTGACTCCAGCGCCAGCCACGCCCGCTGATATGCCAGGCGGGCATCGCTCTCTTCGCGTCGGGCACGCAAGGCGCTCTCTTCACTTCCCAGCAGCGCCACCAGATCCACTTGCAAGCCCCGCACTGCCACCTCCATGAGCCGCTCATGCTCACTGATGATCGGCAGCACCTCGCGCTGAAAGCGGACCAGGATCTCGCGCCGCACCCGCAGCTCGGCACAGGCGGCGCGGATGCTCTGCTCCACGGAGATGACCTGCGCCTCCAGCTGCGCCTGTTCGCGATCGAGCTCCGCATGTGCCACCTGAATCGGACCGCTGTTCAGGTTCAGCACCGGCAGGTTCAGCTCCACGCCCAGCTGCAAGTCATTCGGATACTTCGTCGAGTTGTTGTGCCGATAGCTGGTGTTGAGCTCGAACCAGGGCCAGCGCCGCGTCTTTTCAAGGCGCAGCGCCTGCTCGCGCTGCCGGATGCGGGCGTGTGCGGCCTTGAGCAGCGGTCGCTGCCCCAGCGCGCTCGCAAACAGCGCTGCGGCATCGGGCTCTGCTGCCAAGTCAACGTCTGAAGCTCGCTCGCCTCTTACCTGGATCGGCTCTGCCGAGACCAGGCCCATTAGACCCTGAAGCTGCGCCTGCCCTTGCACGCGCCGCAGCTCCAGCTCATCCAGCGCCCGCCGCATCTGAAGTCCGGCGATCTCCGCCAGGTTGAGCTCAAGGCGCGTGGTTGCCCCTCGCTCCACCCGCGTGCGAATGATCGAGATCAGGCGCTGCCGCACGGCCACCGACTCTTCGTAGAGCCGCTTCTGCTCGCGCAGCTCGATAAGCGTCGCATGGCTCAGACGCACCTGATTGATGAGCCCCCACTCGCGCTCCGCGATGGCGCTGCGCACTTCATCCAGCCGGGCGCTTGCCTGCCCGCGGCGGGCCGACAGCTCCACCGGCTGCGGCGGGATGAAGCTCAGCGTGCCGCTCCAGCCCATCTGACTCGCCTCCTGCGCGTGCAGAAGCTCAATCTTGAGCGATGGATTGTGCAGTGCACCGGCAGTCACGATCTCCCCCTCGGCAATCGCGCTCTGTTTGCGCAGGGCGCGCAGATCCGGATTCCACTTGAGCGCGGTGGCGACCGCCTCATCCACGTCCAGCCCATCGGCGGGCACGGGCGGTATGGCCGCCGGAAGCTCCGCGCTGAGCGCCGCCCCGCAAAGCAGCGGCAGCAGGACCATGAACAGGAGTCGCGGCATGGCTTACCTTGCGGCGAGCGCCTGCTTCACCGCTTCCTGGCGACGGTTCACGTGATCGAGCAGCTCGTCCACGGAGCTCTCGAACGCAGCCGCATCGCGCAGGAACGTGTAGCCCCTGAGCTCCCCCTGCGGACCCACCGCATAGGGCGCGATCAGCGCGTGCAGGCTGCGGTACAGCGGCTCCATCTCTGCCAGGCTGAAGCTGGCCTGCGCCGCCGCTGCGATGCGCGTGTAGTACTCTTCGCTGTACACGGGATCGTCCATGAGATGGCGAATGAGCGGCCACTCGGCTCCCACCTCCTTGAGCGCCAGTGACAGCGAGCCGTGAGCACCTGATCCCGGTCGCAGGGCCTGGCTGTAGTCCCAGCCGATCCAGTTCAGCAGCTCGTGATTCTTGGTGTCCGCGTACAGGTAATAGTTGTGCGCGGCGGTGCCATACGAGTCCCAGTTCTCAATGACCGTATTCACAGCCAGCCAGTTCAGGAAGCCGTAGACATCGAACGTCTTTTCCAGCCC
>Ga0075163_10005693_pt1 | contig 16551 bp, 13 predicted proteins | sample JI1023141ADNA_FD_71478 | JGI IMG/M metagenome (GOLD analysis project Ga0075163, IMG submission 71478) | Wastewater effluent complex algal communities from Wisconsin, to seasonally profile nutrient transformation and Carbon sequestration -... | ecosystem: Engineered > WWTP > Effluent > Algae...
CGTGCCCGGGGGTGGCTGGTCTTTCCGATCCGCTGTGTGCAATGGACGTGCGTGACCCTGAAACAGGGTCGTGCGGGCGTATCCGCCCGTGCGCTGAAGCGCGACCCTGGTGCTGCTTCGAGGGCCACCACACCGGCGTAACCCCGCGATATCACTTGGTATTTTTGCCCACCCGGCCGACCACCGAACGCTGCACACAGCGCCCGGTGGTGCACGCCGCGACTGCCCGTGCTACTCCTGAGCTTCCAGCCAGCGCTCGGCGTCGATGGCCGCTGCGCAGCCCATACCCGCCGCCGTCACCGCCTGCCGGTAGACCGGATCCGCCACATCCCCCGCAGCAAACACCCCCTCGATGTTGGTGCGGGTGGCGGGGTGGGCCACCTTGAGGTAGCCCACGGCGTCCATGTCCAAAATGTCCTTGAAGATCCCGGTGTTGGGCTGGTGGCCGATGGCGCTGAAGTAGCCGCTCACCGGCAGCAGGCGCTCTTCGCCGGTCTTGAGGTCCTTCAGCATCACGCCGGTGACCGTCTGGCCATCGCCCAGCACCTCGGTGACCCCGGTGCTCCACAGGATCTCGATCTTGGGGTGCTTGAGCACGCGATCCTGCATGATCTTGCTGGCCCGCAGCTCATCGCGGCGATGCACCAGCCACACCTTGCTGGCAAAGCGGGTGAGGAAGGTGGCCTCCTCCATGGCGGTGTCGCCGCCGCCCACAATCACCAACTCCATGTCTTGAAAGAAGAATCCGTCGCAGGTGGCGCACGCACTCACGCCCCGGCCGAGGTACTTCTCCTCGCCCGGGATGCCCAGGTACTTGGCGGTGGCCCCGGTGCTGATGATCACCGCATCGGCGGTGTGGGCCTTCTCGTCGTCGGTCCACAGCTGGAAGGGGCGCTTGGAGAAGTCCACGCGCTCAACGCTGACGTAGTCGAGCTCGAGGCCGAAGCGCTCCGCCTGCTTGCGGAAAAGCTCCATCATTTCGGGGCCCATCACGCCCTCGGGAAAGCCCGGGTAGTTCTCCACGTCGGTGGTGGTGGTGAGCTGCCCACCGGGCTGCAGCCCAGCGGCCATATAGGGCTTGAGCTGCGCCCGCGCGGTGTAGAGCGCGGCCGTGTAGCCGGCGGGGCCGGAGCCGATGATGAAGACGCGGTGATGCTGGGCGGACATGGCACTCCTTGAGGCAGACACGGGCAGTGTCGCCTTGAGAGGGCCGCTGTCAAGGGCAGGGTGCAAGGCCACGGGCCGGGTGCAGGGTCACGGGGCAGGTGGGCTGCCCTCGGTCACGGAGGGGGCGGAGCGTAGCGGCGGTCGGTCCAGGCGGGAAAGGGCTGGGGCTGGGCCTGCCAGGCGGGCTCGGGCGGGTAGGGCAGGATGCCACGCTGGGCCAGACCCTCCTGGTTGTCGTAGTACACCGCCAGCACGGCGGCGGGCGAGCTGCTGTTGCGCTGGAAAGCCGTCTCGGTCACCGGCGAGTAGCGCTGCTCGCCATACTGGGTGCCCAGGCCCGGCGCGCTGCGGGGGCTGGGTGCCCGATCATAGGCCCCCTCCCCCGCCGCCGGCGCCTCGGCGGACTTCTCGGCGCGATCCTCCTCGTAGCCATACCAGGGCGCGGGCGGCGGCGGCGCCACCATCACCGGGGCCGACTCCTCGAAGATGGCCACCCCCACCACGCCGATGTTGGCCCCGCCGCCCACACGGCCCGCGTAGCTGTCACCCGGGCTGGTGAAGCGGAAGGTGGCCACGCCGCTCTGGCTGGTCCGGAAACCATCAATGATGACGTTGCCCCAGGGCTCGATGACGTAGCCGCGGGCGCCCAGCTCACCGGGCGCGCCGGTGATGACGTCCCGCCCATCCACGGTCACCACGGCCTCGATGCGGCGGTTGGTCGGGTTGTCTACACGCACCTGATAGCGCTGGCCGAGGGTGCCCAAAATCCAGGTCTCGCCGCCGCGGCCATAGGTGGGCAGGCCACCGCCCCACTCGTTGACGAGGCCGATGCGGTAGCTGCCCTGGGTGGCAGAGAGGCCCGGGGCATCATAGGCCGGGCGGGCGAGGGGTTGGCTGGTGGGGGTGCAGGCCATGGGGAGCAGGGCGGCGATCAGAGCGGTCAAGCGGGCCATCGGGTTTCTCCAGACAGACAGGCCGAAGGGGACAGGCGGCCTTCAACGCCGGGCCCGCGGGATCGATCCAAAATTGTCAGCGTCAGCAGGCATGAGCAGGCGTGCCGGAGTGGGCGCAATTGTCACCGGCCTGTGCCACTTTTGCCGAGTCTCCCAGTTCGGTTTGGCGCTACCATGGGCCAGGGGGTGCGATGCGCGTAGCCTGGCTGGCCCTGGGCCTTGGTCTGTGGGCCTGTGACGACGGCAATTCGGCCACGGCGCCGGAGGGTGGGTCCGATGGGCAGCCCGTGGACGCACGCCTGGTGGACAGCGGCGCCGCGACCCGCGACACCGGCGGCCTGGGCGCCGATGCGGCCACCCCGCCCGCGGACCTGGGCCTCCCCATCGCCGACGCGCAGCCCCCCGAACCCGACGCTGGCCCCGGCCCCGTGGTGGTGGGCGCGCCCGTGCAGGCCACCCCTGAGCGCCTGCTGGTCGGCGCGGTGGACGCCCTCGCGGTGGCCCGGACGGGTCTGGTGGTGGAGCAAGCCGCTGGCCTCGTGGTCCTCGAGGGGCCCACCGCCCTGCCCCTCGGCCCGGATTTGCACGGCCTGACCGGCGCGGCCTCGTTCGAGGACGAGCTGGTGGTGGCCGTGGACGGGGCGCTCTTCGTGCGCGAAGGCGCCCACCTCGTGCGCTCCCCGCTGAGCGACCGCCTGCCCGGCATCCAGGACGTCGCGGCGGTGGGCAGCGCCCTCTGGATCGCGACCCTTGACGGCATTTTCCGGTTTACAAACGGCCAGTTGCAGGCCATTACCCCCCAAGACCTGCCCGCCGCCGACGCCCGCCTCGTGGCCGACGGCGATGGTCTGTGGGTGGCCACTGAAGACGCCACCTACCGCCTGGCGGGCACCCCGCTGTCGGCGCTGCCCACCGAAGGCGCCCCCGCCGGCGCGGTGGCGGTGGACGGGGGCGGCGACATTTGGCGCCTCGCCGACGACCAGCTGTGGTGGTTGGACGAGACGGCACTGTGGTGGCCCGTCGCCCTGCCCTTCACCCCCCGCCTCGCCGCCGCCGGCCTCGGCTCTCCGGGGGTCTGGCTGGCCACCGAGGCTGATCTCTGGCACCTGCGATCGGGTGAGCTGCAGCTCTACGAGGGTGCGCCGACGGCAGCCCTGTTGGCGGTGGACGCCGAGGGCGGCGCCCTGGCCGCGGGGGCCACGGGTCTCTGGCGGGTGCCGCTGGGCCGCCTCGTGCAAATCGAGCCCCCGCCGGATCTCCTCCTGCGGCCCGGCGAGGCCCGCGTGGTGCCCTCGTTGCCCGAGCGCGTGACGGCCATGACCGCCACCGTGGACGGCACCGCGGTGGCGGTCGCGCCCGATGGCCGCATCGCCCTGGCGCCCCAGGCGCTCACCCGCGGATCCCATCGCCTGCAAGCGGTGGTGACCTGGGATGACGGCGTGCGGGCCGACGCCACCGTCGCCTTTGCCAGCCAGGTGACCACCTGGGTGGATGATGTGGAGCCGATCTTCGCGCAGCACTGCTCGATGTGCCATGGCCAGGGTGCCGCCGCCCGTCCCCTCTGGGCGAGTGAGCACTGGCGCTCTCAGATGGATCGCATCCTGGACGCCGTGCGGACGGGCCGGATGCCGCTGGCTCGCGGCCGCGTGCCGGATGCCGACATCGAGCTGCTGGAAGTCTGGCGTGAAGGGGAGATGCCGGAGGAATGGCCGTGAAGCATTGCATCGGGATCATCCTGGGTCTGCTCGTCGGGAGCGTGGCCTGGGCGCAGGATCCACCGACCCCCTCGGAGTCGCTGCGGTGTGAGCCCGACCAGCCTGTGCTGGACCGGGATCGCTACCTGCGCGCCTTGAGCCTCGACCTGCGCGGTCGTCTGCCTGACGAGGCGGAGCTGGCCGCCCTCGGCGACGCGGACGACGTGCCGCCCGAGCTGCTGGCCGACTGGCTCAGCGGACCGGACTTCGCCGAGCGGGTGGTGCGCCGCCACCGGGCGCTGCTGTGGCCCAACCTGGAGGGCCTGCGCCTGATGCAGGTCAACGCGGGCCTGCAGGCCCAGGCCGGCATCCAGTGGCGCCGCAACATCGCGCGGGTCTACCGCGGGGCCATCGTGCCCTGTGAAGACGCCCCGGCGCGGTTCGGCGCCGACGGCAGCATCCTCACCCGCACGGTGGATGGCGCCCGCATCGAGGGCTGGGTGGAGGTGGTCCCCTACTGGGATCCCGCCCGCCCGGTGCGCATCTGCGCCTTCGACGCCCAGGCCGAGGCGGTCTCCGCCACCGGCACCGACTGCAGCGCCTCCGCCGCCTTCCAGGACGCCGGCTGCGGCTGCGGCCCCGACCTGCGCTGGTGCACGCTGGGCAATACCCACCTGGCCGTCAACCAGAGCATGGCCCAGGCGCTTGAGAAGCTCCTCACGGCGATTTTTCAAGAAAATCGGCCCTATACGGACCTCTTCACCACCCGCCGCGCCTTCCTGAACGGCCCCCTCGTCTACTTCTACAAGCACCAGAGCCGCATGAGCCGGTTCCAGATCGAGCCGCTCCCCTTCGATCGCGAGCGCCTGCCCGATCTGGCGTTCACCGACACGGACACCTGGGTCGAGGTCACGCTGCCCGAGGCCCACGCCGGCATCCTCACCCGCGACGCCTGGCTGCTGCGGTTCCAGACCAACCGCTCCCGCGCCAACCGCTTCTGGGATGCCTTCCTGTGTACCCCGTTCACGCCGCCCGACGCCGGGTTGCAGGGCGTGGACGCCGACGTCACCAACCCCGACCTGCAGCAGCGCTCAGGCTGCGCCTACTGCCACGCCCTCCTCGAGCCCGGCGCAGCCTTCTGGGGCCGCTGGTCGGAGCAGGGCGTCGCCTACCTCTCGCCCGAGGACTTCCCGCCCACCCGCGACGACTGCCAGGCCTGCGCTCAGCGCGGCCAGCAGTGCTCCACCGAGTGCAGTCGCTTCTACGTCACCCAGACGCTCGCTCGGCAGGAGGAGCCCTACCTCGGCATGCTGCGGGCGTACTCCTTCCGGCGGCCCGAGCACACCCGCAACATCGAAGCGGGCCCGCGCCTGCTGGCGCTCAGCGAGGTGGCCACCAACCGGCTGCCCGCGTGTGTGACCCAGCGCACCGCGGAGTGGCTCCTGGGCCGCGCCACCGCCGAGGACGACGCCGAGTGGCTCGACACCCTCACCCGGGCCTTCGTCGCGGGCGGCTACCGCTACCGCGATTTGGTCGCGGCCATCGTCACCAGCCCGCGCTATCGGAGGGTGCGCTGATGCGAGCCATCATCCTGACTTCATTGACATCTTTGGCCTTTTTGGCCTGCGAGGCGGGCCCCTCCGGCGGGCCTGAAGGCCGCTCACCCACCCCCGAGCCGGCGGCCACCGCGCGGCCGGTGCCTGAGCTGCCCTTCGATCACCCTCCGCTGACCCGGGATCCGCCGCGCACCCGGCCAGTCACCCTCGGCGCGCCCGAGGCCGCCGACCTGCACCCCACCGTGGAGGTGACCGCCCGACCCCGGCGGCGTCTGGACCTCGACCAGCTGCGCGCCAGCATGCTCCAGGTGAGCGGCGGCATCGGCTGGACCGAGCAGCGCGGCGCGGTGGAGGTGGACCTCTTCCGCGAGCTCTCGGCCACGCTGGGCAAGCCCGACTACCTCCAGACCACCACCGAGGACCTGGAGCCGTCGGCCCTGTTCCTCAAGTTCCTCGATGACGCCTCGCGCTCGGTGTGTGCCCGCATGGTGGTGGCCGATCTGGACCGCGACCCGGCCGACCGCGTGCTGCTGCGCCATGTGGCCGCCGACGGCACCGACTCCGAGGACGCCGTCACCGAGAACCTGCGCTGGTTGGTGCGCCGCTTCCACGGGCGCCAACTGGCCGAGGACGGCCCCGCGCTGGCCACCTGGGCCTGGCTGCACACCTCGGCGGAGTTCACCGCGCGGGATCCGATGGTGGGCTGGCAGGCGGTCTGCGTTGGCCTCTTCACCCACCCTGACTTCTACAGCTACTGAGGGCTGAACGATGCTCACACGTCGAGGATTCCTCAACTCTTCCGCGGTGTTGGGTGGTACGGCGGCCCTCGCCACCGCCGGCATGGGCGCCTTTGGTCGCCTCGCCGGTGCCCAGGTGGCCCCCGATGCACCCGACCGCTACTACGTCTTCTGCTACTTCAACGGCGGCTGGGACATCCTGCTCGGCCTCGATCCGCGCGATCCCCAGCGCTTCAACAACAGCAACTTCCGCAGCACGCTCATCCAGCCGGGCTACGACCAGCTCCAGAGCGGCGACGGCATGGTGCGGCGCGCCGCTGACGGCACCCTGTTTGGGCCGCACATCGGCGGGTTGCTGAGCCACTTCGACGCCGGCGCCATGAGCGTCGTGCGCGGCATGAGCATGGACACGCTCACCCACGAGGTGGGCCGTCGCCGGTTCCTGACGGGCAAGCCGCCGGCCGGACTGCAGGCCCGCGGCTCCAACGGCTCGGTCTGGCTGGCCTCCCACCTGGGCGAGGGCGAGCCCATCCCCAACCTCTCCCTCCAGGTGGAGTCCTACAACAAGGACCAGCCCAACTACGCCAGCGCGCTGCGGGTCAACTCGGTGGCCGATCTGCTGCGCGCGCTGCGCCCCCAGGAACCCCTGCTGCCCCGCGGCGCCGCCCGCCAGGTCAGCGAGCACCTGCGCGACGCCGCCAACTGCCCCGGCTCGCGGCGCTCCGCCTTCTGGCAGGCCGCCGAGCAGTCGCGCCTCAAGGCCGTGGACATGGTGGGCTCAAGCCTCGACGCCCTGTTCGACTTCGACGCGCGCACCGACGAAATGGCCGCTCTGCGCCAGCACTTCGGCTTCGCCCGCGCCGACGTCTCCCCCGAAGTGCAGGCCGCCTTCGCTGCCCAGGCCATCATGGGTGGCGTGAGCCGCTGCGTCTCCATCGAGGTGGCCAGCGGCCTCGACACCCACTTCGACGAGTGGGAGCGCGACCAGGGCCCCCGCCAGGAGCGCGGCTTCAACGCCATCAGCCGCTTGATCGAGCGCCTTCAGAGCGCCGAGTACCACCACACCGGCACGAGCTGGTTTGATCACACCACGATCATCGGCTTCAGCGAGTTCAGCCGCACCGCCCTGCTCAACGACCGCGGCGGCCGCGACCACAGCCTTACCGGCGCCTGCCTCATCGGCGGCGGCGGTGTGCGCGGCGGCCAGATCATCGGCCGCTCCTCCGACGTGGGCATGACCCCCGAGAAGGTGGACCTCGCCACCGGCGCCCCCTCGCCCGACGGCGAGATCCTGCGCCCCGAGCACATCCTGCGCACCCTCCTGGAAGAGGTGGGGCTGGGCGACGCGCCCGATCTGCGGGTGGGCCCGGTGCCGGCCTTGATGCGCGCCTAGAGCCCCCTGGGGGCACCGGGCGGGCCCCAGCGGCCTGCGTACACAAACATCGTGTGGGGATGGACCGGCGCGCGTCCGCTGCGGGCGCGCCCTGGGGTCAGGCGGGGAAGCGGCGCTCGATGGACTCGATGTCGCCCCGAAGCGCGGCATCCTCGCGCAGGGCCTCGTCGATCTTGCGGCAGGCGGCCAGCACGGTGCTGTGATCCTTGCCGCCAAACCCCTTGCCAATCTGCGGGTAGGACGCCTGAATGTGCTTGCGGCACAGGTACATGGCGACGCTGCGGGGGTGGGCCACCGCGCGGTGGCGGCGGTCACCGCGCAGGTCGGCCACTTTGATGTCGTAGTGCTCGGCCACCATCTTGAGGATGGCGTCGATGGTGAGCGCGCGGGTGCGGTGATCGAGCACGTCCTTGAGGGCATCCTTGGCGTAGGCCACGGTGAGCGCCCGGTGGTGGAAGCTGGCATAGGCGGCCAGCCGGGTGAGCGCCCCCTCCAGCTCGCGCACGTTGGCGTGCACCAGACGCGCGAGATAGAAGGCCACCTCGTCGGGCAGGTGGATGCCGTCGCGCTCCGCCTTGCGCTGCAGAATCGCCACCCGCGTCTCGAACTGGGGCGCCTTCACGTCGGTGATGAGGCCCCACTGGAACCGCGAGCGGAGGCGCTCCTCCAGGTGCTGGATCTCCTGGGGCGTGCGGTCGCTGGTGAGGATGATCTGCTTCTGGCCGGCGTGCAACGCATTGAAAGTATGGAAGAATTCTTCCTGCGTGCGCTCCTTGCCCGACAGCACGTGCACGTCATCCACCAGCAGGACGTCGCAGTTGTTGCGGAACCGCTGGCGGAAGGTGTCCATCCGCTGGCGCGAGATGCTCTTGATGACCTGGTTGGTGAACTCCTCGGCGCTCAGATAGACCACCCGCGTCCGGGGCTCCTGGGCCAGGATGTGGTGGGCGACGGCCTGCAGCAGGTGCGTCTTGCCCAGGCCGGTGCCCCCATAGATGAACAAGGGATTGAAGGCCCGACCGGGCTGCCGAGCCACCGAGGCGCAAGCGGCGCGCGCCATCTCGTTATTGGGACCCACCACGTAGGTATCAAAGGTGTAGTGAGGGTTGAGCGGGAAGGTGGCGCTCTCGTCGGGGCGCGGGGCATCGGTGCCCGCGGACACCCGGATCATCGGCTCGTCGGCCACCTCGGGCTCGGGCGGCAGCGCCGGCTGCGGCTCCACCGTCGCGCCAATATCCATCACCACGCGCATGGGGCGTCCGGCCGCCGTGGACGCTGCCTGCTCAATCAAGTCCTGGTAATGCAACTGCACCCAATCGCGGAAGAAGGGGTCGCTCACCACGAGCTTGAGCACATCCCCTTGCGCTGAGACCAGCCTCAGCGGCGCGAAGTAGGTCGCGAAGTTTTCCTCGGTGACCCGGGCGCGGATGGCCGCCAGCGCCTCCAACCAGATCGACTTCAAGTGCTCGCCCCTCCTCACAACGCACACGCCTGACGCGGTTGAGCCAGGCCGGCTGTTTCCGCGGGATCCGCAGGGCCGCGGCCGCGTCCCCCTCGGACACGGCCAGTCGACGCGCTGGCGAACCCCCTTCGAGAACCCCGGTGGGTGACTCGTCCTTGGGCCCCTTTCGAGGCCCGTCCGGCGCTCTCCAGGGGAGCGGCCGGGGGGCAACCTTAAACCGTCTCCGACGGGAAATGGATCGGCCCTTTTTGAGCGCCTCAGAGATATCGAAAATCCGCTTTGGATCCGAAAGGCTGGCGGGTAGCGTCCAGCAGGGCTGGATCGGGTCCGACGCACATTTCGGTCCGTACTGCCCCTGGGGTTGACACCGTGGCGTGCCTGTGCTTTCCTTGCCCGCCTTTTTATGGCCTAAAGACGCTCATGGGGGCGCCAGGGCCCTTTTGGAGGATCGCGAACCATGTCCAAGCGGACCTTTCAGCCGCACAATATTCCCCGGCTGCGCACCCACGGTTTCCGTGCCCGCAGCAGCACGCGAGCCGGCTTGCTCGTCCTGAAGCGCCGCCGGCAGAAGGGGCGCAAGTTGCTCGCCCCCACCACCTATCGCAAGTGAGCGAGGCGCACCGGGCGACGGCGACGTCGCCCGTGCAGCGCGACGGCCTTCGAGAAGGCGGGCGTCCCCCGGATGCGCCGCAAGATGCTGGTTTTCCCAAGCGTCTACGGCTCCGCGAGCGCCGTGAGTTCATCGCCATTCAGCGCGGTGGGCGACGGATCGGCACGGAGCACTTCACCCTGCATGGCCGCCGAACTGGAACCCGCCCAACGCGTCTCGGCATCACGGTGAGCCGCAAGGTCGGCAAGGCCACGGTGCGCAACCGCCTCAAGCGGCTGCTGCGCGAAGCCTTCCGGCTCAACCGAGGTCGCCTCGCGGTGGGTATGGATGTGGTGGTGGTGGCTCGACCGGGCCCGCTGCCCGCCGGGTTGGCTGACGTCGCCCGAGAGCTGCTGGACGGCATTGGCCGCCTGGCGCGCGCCCGGGACGATGATGTCCGCGGTCGCGCAGACAATCGCCGCCCAGGTCGCAAGGACCGTCCGGGCGACGCCAGAGGGGGTCGATGAAGCTCCAGAAGCCGGGTGAAGATCCGATGGATCAGAAGCGCTTGATGCTCGCCGTCGCAATTTGCGCGGGCATCCTGGTGCTCTGGACCTTCATCATGCCCAGCCCACCGCCCGCCGCGGTGGCGCCCGCCACCGATGCCCCGGCTTCCGTGGCCTCCGGGGGTGCCCCCCCTTCCGCCGCCCCCGCCTCCGCCGCCGACGGTACGCCCCAAGCCCCCCAGGTCGCCATCGAGCGGCGGGTGGTCGGTCGCCTGACCGTCGCCGGTCGGCACTCGGTGGAATTCATCAATGAAGACGGGCAGATCGCCGCCTGGGATCTCGAAGAGGCCCAGTACCGCGACCCCGGTGCCACCCCCAGCGAGACGCGCCCCCACCGCATGATGCGGGACTTCGACGCCAAGGAAGAGGGCAAGGGCTTCTTCCTGCCCCCCCGCGTGGCAGTGGAGCTGGGTGGCAAGGTCACCCGGGGCGACTACACGGTGGTACAGCAGGGCGAGCGCACCCTCGCGCTCGGCTTCACCGATCCCAGCGGCGTCAAGATCACGCGCACCTGGGAGGTGGCCGCCAACGACTACACCGCCACCCTGACCGTTGCCCTGGAGAACCCCACCAACGCCCCCGTGCCCTACGGCATGAGCGCGTTGATGGCCGGCCTGCAAAACGACGCCGACGCCAGCGGCCACCTCTTCAGCCCCCCGGTCTATGCCTTCTCGGCCATCTGCCAGCACGGCGATGACCTGGAGCACGATCCGGTGGCCAAGGTGCTCAAGCAGCAGGCCGATCCCGAAGAAGAGAAGAGCTGGACGGGCAGCGTCGCCTGGGGCGGCGTGGACAACCGCTACTTCATGAGCGCGGTGCTGCCGCGGGTGGGTGAGGCCGAGAGCTGCGCCTACGCCGCCGGCCCCGGCGTGGTGGGCTTCCCGGCAGTGCCGGGGGGCTTCTCGCTGCTCTCGAGCACCGTGCGCCTGAGTGGCGGTGAGCTCGCCCCCGGCGCCCGCGTGGAGCGCGCCCTGACCTTCTACGTCGGCCCCAAGAAGCTCGACGCCCTCAAGGCGCAGACGCCCGCCATCGATGGCACCGTCAACCTGGGCTGGTTCCCGGTGGTGGGCATGCCAATGCTCTGGCTGATGCAGATGTTCGAGGGCTTCTTCGGCAACTGGGGCATCGCCATCATCCTGCTGACCATCGTGGTGAAGCTGCTGACGCTGCCGCTGACGCACAAGCAGTACAAGTCGATGGCGGCGATGAAGAAGCTGCAGCCGGCGCTCAAGGCCCTCCAGAAGAAGTACGGGGAGGACAAGGCGCGCCAGCAGCAGGAGATGATGAAGCTCTACAAGGAGCACAAGGTGAACCCCTTGGCGGGGTGCCTGCCGATGGTGCTGATGATGCCCATCTACGTGTCCCTGTACCAGACCATCTACTCGGCCGTTGAGCTGTACCGCGCGGATTTCTTCTTCTGGATCAAGGACTTGTCCGAGCGCGATCCCTACTTCATCTGGCCGCTTTTGCTCGGCGCCCTCTTCTTTGTGCAGATGCGGCTCAACCCGAGCATGCCGGACAACCCGCAGCAGAAGCTCATCACCCGGATCATGCCGGTCATGTTCACGGGCATGATGCTCTTCCTGCCCAGCGGCCTCGTCCTCTACATCTTCGTCAACACCTTGCTGGGTCTGGTGCAGCAGATCTTCCTCTACAAGAAGGAAGAAGAGCAGGCTGCCCCTCCCCCCGCGGGCGCCACCCGGCGCCGTGCCACCTGAGGCGAGCATGAGCGAGTTTGAAGGTGCCATTCCGGCTGGTCAGGCCTTTCTGACCGAGATCTTCACCCGCACTGGCCTGGCCCTCACCGTCACCGGTGGGGAGGCCACCGAGGACGCGGTGGTTTTCCAGCTGGGCGGCGAGACCGCCCTGCTGCGTCGCCAGCCCGAGCTGGCCGCAGCGCTGGCTTCCCTGACCGCGCAGGTCATGGCGCGGGCGCTGGACATCCGCCACGTCCGCTGCGTCCTCGATCCCGACGGCAGCTTCGCTGCCCGCAAGACGCTGCTGGAGACGGCCGCTCGCGACCTCGCCCGCACCGTCCTGCGCACGGGCCGCCGCGCCGTGCTCGACGGCCTCTCGCCGGCCGAGCGCCGCGTGGTGCACATGGGCCTCGCCGAGGACACCCGCGTCCAGACCCGCAGTGAAGGCGACGATCGCTGGCGCCTGCTCCTGGTGGAGCCTGCGGGAGCCGGTCCCAAAAACGCTTGAAATTCAGTGAGTTGCAACTCGCCCGACCCCTTGTTTGGCGAGGTGTAATCGTGCTATGTTCGGGGGTCTGCCCGACCGGCGGATCTGTGAGGAGCACCGCATGATCGAGACCCTAACCGAGACCGCCGACGGCCCTCGGCCCGGCAGCTCAGGCACCTACACCGCCGACAGCATCAAGGTGCTGGAGGGCCTCGAGGCCGTCCGCAAGCGCCCCGGCATGTACATCGGCGATCCGAACGATGGCAGCGGTCTGCACCAGCTGGTCTACGAGGCGGTGGACAACGCCATCGACGAGGCGCTGGCCGGCTACTGCGATCGCGTCATCGTCACGCTGCACCTGGATGGCTCGGCCAGCGTCGAGGACAACGGCCGCGGCATCCCGGTGGATCTGCACCCCAGCGAGGGGCGCAGCGCGGCTGAGGTCATCATGACCGTGCTGCACGCCGGCGGGAAGTTCGACGCCAACTCCTACAAGGTTTCCGGTGGGTTGCACGGCGTGGGCATCTCGTGTGTCAACGCCCTCTCCGAGTGGCTGCGGCTGGAGATCCACCGCGATGGCGGGGTCTTTCGCCAGCAGTACCACATCGGCCACCCCGACCAGCCGCTCGCGCGGGATGGGGACAGCCGCCGCCGGGGCTCGCGTGTCCACTTCATGCCGGACCGCACGATCTTCCAAGAAAACAGCGAGTTCAGCTTCGACATCCTGACGGCGCGCCTGCGGGAGCTCTCCTTCCTCAACAGCGGCGTGGGCATCACCATCGTCGACGAGCGCGGCGAGGGGAAGCGGCAGGACTTCAAGTACGAGGGCGGCATCTCCGCCTTTGTGGAGCACCTCAACCGCAACAAGGCGGCGGTGCACCAGCCCCCCATCTACCTGTCGGTGGAACGCGACAACATCGTGGTGGACATCGCGATGCAGTGGAACGACTCCTACCTGGAGAACGTGCTGCTGTTCACCAACAACATCCGCAACCGCGACGGCGGCACACACCTGGCGGGCTTCCGCGATGCCCTCACCCGCACGGTCAACAACTACGCCACCGAGCAGAACCTGCTGAAGGGGCTCAAGACCACGCTGTCGGGCGAGGACATCCGCGAGGGCATCACCGCCATCGTCTCGGTGAAGGTGCCCGACCCCAAGTTCTCCAGCCAGACCAAGGACAAGCTCGTCTCGTCCGAGGTCAAGCCGGTGGTCACGGCCGCCCTGAGCGACTACCTGAGCGACTGGCTCACCGAGCACCCCAGCGAGTCGCGGGCCATCATCGAGAAGGCCATCGGCGCCGCTCGCGCCCGCGACGCCGCCCGCAAGGCGCGCGAGTTGGTGCGCCGCAAGGGCGCCCTCGACTCCGCCTCGCTACCCGGTAAGCTCGCGGATTGTCAGGAAAAAGACCCCGCCAAGGCCGAAATTTTCATCGTGGAGGGTGACTCCGCCGGTGGCTCCGCCAAGCAGGGGCGCCACCGCGCCACCCAGGCGATCCTGCCCCTGCGCGGCAAGATCCTCAACGTGGAGAAGGCCCGCCTGGACAAGATGTTGTCCAGCGAGGCCATCGCCATGCTGATCACGGCGCTGGGCACCGGCATCGGGGATGACGACTTCGAGGTGGCCAAGCTGCGCTACCACAAGATCATCATCATGACCGACGCCGATGTGGACGGCTCTCACATCCGCACCCTGCTGCTGACCTTCTTCTATCGCCAGATGCGCGAGCTGGTGGACCGCGGGCACCTCTACATCGCCCAGCCGCCGTTGTTCCGCGCCAAGAAGGGTAAGTCCGCGTCTTACCTCAAGAATGAGCACGCGCTGGACGAGTACTTGATCCAGGGCGCCAGCCGCAGCGCGCGCCTGCGGACGGGTGAGGAGGTCTTTGAAGGCACCCACCTGGCCGGCATCATGGAGAAGCTCATCCACTTCTACGAAGAGCTCGCTCTGGTGCAGCGCCGCGGCGATGCCCGCGTGGTGGAGGCGGTGGCGGCGGTGAGCCCCATCGATCCCGAGCGCTTCTTGGACGAGCCATCGGTCCAGCGGCTCGCGGAGGGGCTGGAGGCCTGGGTGTCGGCCTTCTACCCCGACGAGATCGCCGTGCGCTTCCGCGTGGAGCGCGGCCCCAGCCGCGTGCTGGAGGCCGCAACCGAAGAGGAAGCCGAGACGCGTGTGCCCACCTGGCGCGTGGTGGCGGCCTCCCGGCTCGAGGGGTCGGAGCGCCGCACCGTGGTGGACGCCGATCTGCTGGAGTCCCCGCACTTCCAGGCGGTTCTGCAGACGCGCACGCAGCTCGATGCCCTGGGCCCTGGCCCCTACGTGCTGCTGGAGGCCGACCGCGAGACGCCCTTCACCGGCTTGCGCCCGCTGCTCGACGCCTTGCGCGCCCTGGGCCGCAAGGGCGTGGACGTCCAGCGCTACAAGGGTCTGGGCGAGATGAACCCCGAGCAGCTCTGGGAGACCACCATGGATCCCGAGACGCGCACGCTGCTGCGGGTGCGGGTGGACAGCGCCGAGGGCGCCGACGACATCTTCACGGTGCTGATGGGCGACGCGGTGGAGCCCCGACGGGCCTTCATCGAGGAGAACGCCCTCAACGTGAAGAACCTGGACGTGTGACCCGCCCGGCGGACCTCACGCCCGACTACCTGGCCGCCGTGGAGCGGGCGCTGCTCGCCGGGACGGGGCGCGGTCTCATGCTCTCGGCCATCGATCTCCACCACGTCCACCGCTGGGCCCGCGCAGGTGTGCCGGCGGAGGTGGTGGTGGCCGGCGTGGAAAAGGCCTTCGCCACCCGCCCTCGCACCACGCGCGGCCTGGCCTACGCCGCCCCCGCCGTGGATGCCGCCATCAAAGCATGGCTGGAGCGCCGAGTGGGCGGCGAGGTGGGTGCACCCGAGGTCGCCGCCACCGTGGACGCTGAGCTGCTCGACGCCCTGGACCGCTTGATGGCGCGCCTGGTGGATGCCGGCCTCCGCCACCAGGCACCCGTGCGCATCGTGCTGCGCGAAACCTGGAAGTCCTTGAACGCATTGAAGGAACGCTGCGTGACCGGACTGGAGCCCGACCCCATTGCGGCGCTGGCCCTGCTCGACACGGCCACCTTTGAGGCCCTGTGGGCCGTCACCCCGGAGGCGATTCGGGCCGGCATCGACGCCGGGGTGGACGCGTCGCTGCGCCAGGACGCATCCTTGGGCGGTACGGAGGACGTGCGCTTCTTCCGCCGGTGGAAGGGCCTGCGGGCCCACTTTGGCCTGCCGGCCCTGGTCCTCGAGATGGGAGGTGGATGGTGAAAGAAACGCCCCCGCCCCGCGGGCGCTCGACTGCGGCCCCGGTTGTGGCCAACGTCGGCGGCGCCCTGCGCAACCCCTTCGAGCGCCGCACAGCCCCCGAGGCCACCGAGCGGCCCACCCCCGCTGTCAGTACTCGAGAGTGCGAGACCTGCAATGGCACCCGCCTCCTCGTGGAGCGCGGTCGGGAGCTCGCCGAGGCCCGCCGCTGCCCCACCTGCCAGGCCACCTGCCCCCACTGCAGCGACTCCGGCTACCTCTTCGCCACCGACGAGAACGGCTACACCGTCGCGCGGCCGTGCGAGTGCAAGACGCTGCTGGACCGCATCGACGCCTTCAACCGCACCGGCATCCCCGCCCGCTACGCCCACGCCAGCTTCCCGCGCTATGCGCCCAAGAACGCGGCCCAGCGCAACGGCCGGTCGGAGGCCTACAAGTTTGCCAACGACTTCGAGCAGGGCCAGGCGGGCCTCCTGTTCTACGGCCCCTGCGGCACCGGCAAGACCCACCTGGTGGTGGCCATCCTGCGCCACCTCGTGACCATGCGGGGCGTGCGCTGCCGCTTTGTGGAATTCTTCCATCTTCTCCAGGACTTGAAGGCCGGCTTCGCGGACAATCGCAGCCCCGCCGAGCTCATCGACCCCCTGGTGAACGTGCCCGTGTTGGCGCTGGACGAGCTGGGCAAGGGGCGTGGCACCGAGTGGGAGCAGAACGTGCTCGATGAGCTGCTGACCCGCCGCTACAACGCTGGCCGCACCACCCTGTTTACCAGCAACTTCGCCCCCCGGGCGGAGGAGGGCATGGAGTCCCTGCCCGAGCGCGTCGGCGTGCGCATCTACTCGCGCCTGCAAGAGATGGCGGTGGCGCTGCATATGCCCGGTGAAGACCACCGCAAGCAGCTCGCCCGCGAGCGCTAGAGCACCCATCGACATACCCACAACTCGTCGCCCGGAGGCGTC
>Ga0075163_10005694_pt1 | contig 16550 bp, 15 predicted proteins | sample JI1023141ADNA_FD_71478 | JGI IMG/M metagenome (GOLD analysis project Ga0075163, IMG submission 71478) | Wastewater effluent complex algal communities from Wisconsin, to seasonally profile nutrient transformation and Carbon sequestration -... | ecosystem: Engineered > WWTP > Effluent > Algae...
TCGTCGCCACGGGTGGCGCCGCGCTCGGTGAGGCGGGCGACGGAGATCTCGTCGATGATCTGCTCGACCGTGGCGGCGTCGGACTCGACGCACCCGGTGAGGGTGAGGTCGCCGACTGCGCGGAATCGCACCTGCCGCTCGGTCACCTCCTCGCCGGGACGAAGGGGGTTGTGCTCGTTCTCGGAGAGGAGCATCCCGTCGCGCTCGAAGACCCGCCGGCGGTGCGAGTAGTAGATCTCGGGGATGTCGAGCTGCTCGCGGGCGATGTACTGCCAGATGTCGAGCTCGGTCCAGTTGCTCAGCGGGAAGACGCGCATGTGCTCGCCCTCGTGGATCCGGCCGTTGTAGAGCGACCACAGCTCGGGGCGCTGGTTCTTGGGGTCCCACTGGCCGAAGTCGTCGCGGTGGGAGTAGATGCGCTCCTTGGCCCGCGCCTTTTCCTCATCGCGGCGGCCGCCACCGAAGGCGGCGGTGTAGCCGCGCTCCTCGATCGCGTGGAGCAGGGTGCCGATCTGCAGCCGGTTGCGGCTGGTCTTGCCGTCGTCGAGGACGATGCCGTCGGCGATGGCCTGCTCGACGGAGGCGACGTGCAGCTCGATGCCGAGGCGGTCGACCCAGCGGTCGCGGGTGGCGAGGACCTCGGGGAAGTCGTAGCCGGTGTCGACCTGGAGGAGCCCGAAGGGGATCCGGGCGGGCGCGAAGGCGCGCTCGGCCAGGCGGGGCATGACGATGGAGTCCTTGCCACCGCTGAACATCAGGACGGGTCGCTCGAGCTCGGCGGCGACCTCACGGATGATGTGGACCGACTCGGACTCGAGCACGTCGAGGTGGCTCGGGGCGGTGGGGCAGCAGTGGGCACGAGGGAACCTCTCTTCGGACGGACCCTCGGAGCATAACTTGATGTTATGGGTGACCAAACCCGTGTTCGGTTGTCGGGAGGCCCGCCTCGTTGCCCCTCCTCCGTCGATTTCAGCCAAACCAGATGACCCCTGCCTCGGGACGCGGGCCGTATACACAGTGTGTATAGATCAGGCCACCTCGGAAGGAACCCCTCATTTGCCGACCCCTGCTGATCCCACTTCCACCGTGCTCATCACTGGGGGAACCGGTTCGTTCGGGTATACGATGGTTCGCCGGTTGTTGGACTCGGGAGTGGGCGAGGTACGCATCCTCAGTCGGGACGAGCTGAAGCAGCACGACATGCGTTTGGCCCTGGCTGACGACAGAGTCCGCTTTTACATCGGGGATGTGCGCGACTACGAGAGCGTCCACAGGGCAACCCGGGGCGTGGACTACGTCTTCCACGCGGCGGCGCTCAAGCAAGTGCCAAGTTGTGAGTTCTTCCCGATGGAGGCCGTGAAGACAAACGTTGTGGGCAGCCACAACGTGATCGAGGCTTCCAATGCCAATGGCGTGAGGTCGCTCGTGTGCCTGGGAACCGACAAGGCGGCATACCCGATCAACGCGATGGGCATCTCCAAGGCGATGATGGAGAAGGTCGCCCAGGCCTTTGCGCGCAACAACCCGACCGCCAAGACGGTCGTGTCGACAGTGCGCTACGGGAATGTGATGATGTCGCGCGGCTCGGTCATCCCGCTCTTCATCAAGCAGATCCGCGCTGGCAAGCCACTGACGCTGACCGACCCGAGCATGACTCGCTTCCTGATGTCGCTCGAGGAAGCCGTGCTGCTGGTCGAGCACGCGTTCGCACACGCCGAGCCTGGGGACTTGTTCATCCGCAAGGCACCCGCCTCAACCATCGAGGATCTGGCCAAGGCAGTGGGCAAGGCGATGGGAGTCGAGCTGGACCTCAAGGTGATCGGCACGCGCCATGGCGAGAAGTTGTACGAAACGCTCGCCACCCGCGAGGAGCTGGCACGTGCCAGCGATGAGGGTGAGTACTACCGCGTCTCGGTCGACGGCCGTGACCTCAACTACGGCGAGTACTTCGACGAGGGCGACCGTCGGGAGTCTCAACTCGACGACTACCACTCGCACAACGCCGAGCAGCTTGATGTGGACGGCGTGGTTGACCTGCTGCGCGGGCTCCCGTCATTCGCCGCAATGATTGCGGAGTGATGTGAGCATGGATCGGATCCCCTTGCCCTCCCAGACCTGGGTGAGGAGGAGATCGGGGCAGTGGTGGTCGGGGCCCCGTGGGTGGGGAGTTGGCGATGACGACGTGGTGCTTGCCTATGCGGGCACACTGGGCGGCGCGCAGGACCTGTCGTCGCTTGTCGAGGCTTGTGCTCGGCTGCGGACGAGCCGTTCAGGTGCCTCATCGCCGGGTCGGGAACCCGCGAGCAAGAGCAGCGCGATCTGGCAGGTACCAAGCGTGTCGACAACGTGACCTTCGTGGACAGACTCAATGCCGAAGACGTGTCGCACCTATCGGCGACCAGCCACGTGCAGTACCTCGGGCTCAACGACCATCCCTTGGCCACCACCATACCGAGCAAAGTCCAGGGCATTCTGGCCGGCGCGCGTCCGATCATGGGGTCGATGACCGGCGACGCGGCTAATGTCATCAATCGCTCGGGCGGCTGGACGAGTTCGCCAGGCGACGTGGACGCGCTGGTGGCCAACCTTCGCGAGGTCATCGCGCAGGTCGGGGTGGCCTGCTACCGCGTCAGCGGGCAGCGCGAGCGCTCTACGCAGAGGAGTTCGCCCACGACACTGCCGTGGCGCGCATCGAGGGCCTGCTCGTCAAGGCCGCACCGGGGAGGCGTCGTGGCTGATCCGAGGGTCGTGGCTCTGCGTCCGGAGCACATCGAGCAGTGCGTACGCCTGCACCGACAAGCGTTCCCTGACTTCTTCCTCAGTCAGTTGGGTACACGGTTCCTGGCGGAGTTCTACCGCGCGTTCCGCTCCGCCCCGGACGCCGCGAGGGGGGTGGCTGTCGACGGCGAGGGTCGTGTACCGGGTGTCGTGGTGGGGACGACGCGGCCCGGGGGATTCTTCTCACGGTTGCTCAAGCAGCGCTGGCTCGCGCTCGCCTGGGCCTACTTCGAGCTGGTCCTGCTCCGCCCCTCAGCGATCCCGCGACTGTTGCGCGCGGTGCGATACCGCGGGGCGTTCCACTGGACGTCAGTGGGGCGCTGTTGAGTTCGTTCTGTGTGGCTCCCGAGGGGCAGGGCGGAGGGATGGGAGCGCTGCTGCTGCGCCACTTCGAGACTCGTTCGTTGGGCTCCGCTCGCCTGGTGACTGACCGCATCGGCAACGACGCCGCGAACGCCTTTTACGCGCGCAACGGCTGGCGGCTCGCCGGCTCGTACGAGACGCCGGAGGGCCGGGCGATGAACTGTTATATCTTCGATGCTGCGCAGGAGGAGTTGTGACCGAGTCACGGATCGAGATCACGGGGGGCTTCGGCTTCCTGGGCTGGCACACGGCCTGTCGGCTCCGTGCGCACGGTGTCGAGTCGGTACGCCTGGGACGCGAGGAAATGGCCTCGCCCGAGACCTTGGCCTCAGCGATCAACGACGTCGACGCGGTGATCCACATCGCCGGCGTCAACCGTGCCGAGACCGACGCGCAGGTGGAGCAGGGCAACATCGACGTCGCCCGAGCACTTGCTGATGCCATCACGGCTGCCGGCCGGCCGATCGACGTGTCGTACGCTAACTCGGGCCAGGCCGAGTTGGAAAACCCCTACGGCCGCGGCAAGGCGGCCGCGGCTTCGATCCTCAGCAAGGCGGTGGCTGCCGGAGGCGGCCACTTCGCCGACCTGCTGTTGCCCAATCTGTTCGGGGAGCATGGTCGGCCCGGCTACAACTCTTTCGTGGCCACGTTCGCCCATGAGGTCGTTGCCGGCCGCAAGCCGACGGTGACCGGTGACCGCGAGATCGCGCTCCTGCATGCTCAGGACGCCGCAGCGGCGCTGATCGACGCGATCGGCTCCGACAACCGCGAAGTGGTGCCGGCCGAGGAGATTAGGATCAGCGAGGTGCTGGCGACCTTCGAGGAGATCCACGAGCTGTACGTGACTCGTGGAGAGGTGCCTGACATCTCAACCCCGATGCGGCGCAACCTGTTCAACACCTACCGTGCTGCAGCGTTCCCCGACATGTGGCCGTTGTCGCCTCAGGTCCACGCCGACAACCGGGGTGACCTAGTCGAGGCCGTACGGGCACATGGCGGGACGGGGATGGCGTTCATGTCGACGACGCTGCCCGGCCAGAAGCGTGGGGAGCACTATCACCTGCACAAGGTGGAGCGATTCTTCGTGGTCAAGGGTGAGGCCGAGATCGAGCTGCGCCGCCTGCTGCACGACGAGGTGGTGACGTTCCGCCTCAGCGGCGACGAGCCTTCGTTTGTGGACATGCCTGCACTGTGGGTGCACAACATCCGTAACGTGGGCACGGAAGATCTGGTCACCATGTTCTGGGCCGACCAATTGCTCGACCCCGTCAACCCGGACCAGTTCCCCGAAACGATCGCGCTGGAGGCGCCGCAGTGAAGGTCATGACCGTGGTGGGCACTCGCCCCGAGATCATCCGTCTAGCGCGGGTGATTGCTCGACTAGACGCCACCGACGGCATCGAGCACGTGCTGGTGCACACCGGGCAGAACTACGACTACACCCTCAATCAGGTGTTCTTCGACGACCTGGGTCTCCGGTCGCCCGACCACTACCTGGGCGTGGACACCACCAGTCTAGGTGCTGTCTTGGGCGGAGTGCTCGCCGAGACCGAGAAGGTACTCATCGCCGAGCGCCCGGACGCCTTCCTCGTGCTGGGTGACACAAACTCGTGCATCGCGACGGTGATGGCGAAGCGGATGCGAATCCCGACCTACCACATGGAGGCCGGCAACCGCTGCTTCGACGAGAACGTGCCCGAGGAGACCAACCGTCGTCTGGTCGATCATGTCGCCGACTTCAACCTCGCCTACACCGAGCACGCGCGACGCAATCTGCTGGCTGAGGGACTGCACCCGCGTCGGGTGCTGGTCACCGGGTCGCCGATGCGCGAGGTGTTGGAAACGTATCGTGAGCAGATCGACGCCTCCGATGCGGTTGAGCGACTGGGCCTGGCCTCGGGCGGCTACTTCCTGGTGAGTGCTCACCGCGAGGAGAACGTGGACTCACCGCAGCGGCTGCGCATGCTTCTCGACTGCCTGACCGCGGTGCGCGACACGTTCGACAAACGGGTCGTGGTTTCCACCCACCCGCGCACCCGTAAGCGTCTTGAGGCGCTCGATGGCGCCCCGGACGTGTCGGGCCTCGTCTTCAGCGAGCCCTTCGGCTTCCACGACTACAACAAGCTCCAGAGCGAGGCGGCCTGCGTGCTGTCCGACTCCGGGACGATCTCGGAGGAGTCGTCGATCCTCGGCTTCCCGGCGATCACCTTGCGTGACTCCATCGAACGGCCCGAAGCGCTGGATTCCGGCTCCATCATGATGACCGGACTTGACGTCGAGGACGTCGTACGAGCTGTCGGCATAGCGATGGCCGACGGGCCTGTGACTTCGTCGCACCCTGCTGGTTACGAGGTCAACGACACCAGCAACCGAACCGTGCGTTTCATTGCCTCCACGGCTGGACGGCACCATCAGTGGGCTGGGATCAGGGGTGGCCAGTGAAACACGTATGCATCGTGACTTCCGCTCACCCGTGGGATGACGTACGCGTGGGAAGTCGGATCGCTTCCACGTTCGTCGATGCCGGCTACCGAGTCACCTGGGTGGGCCCCGATCTTACAGTCTCGGCCAACCGAGATGTCAGACAGTCAGGGATCGACTACCGACTCTTCGAGCCTGTCGCCGGGCGCCTCGGGCGACTCACCGGTGGCATCAAAACAATCCGGCAGGCACGTCAGGTCACCGGCGTCGACTGGTGGTACACACCCGACCCCGACGTGGCTGGACGACTGCCCGACTTGGCGCGGCGCAATGGTGGCAAGACGCTCTTCGACATCCACGAGAGCTATCACCAAGGGCTCCTCAATCGTTGGTTCCCGGGCACGCCGCCCAATGCCGTGCGCGAGGCCCTGCGTCGACGTATCGCTCGTTCATGCAGCCGCTTGGACCTGGTCATGGGCGTCAGCCAGGGCGTCTTGGAGCCCTATTGCGCCGGGCGCCCCAACACGATCGTCGTGCGCAACCTCGCCCCCGACTTCTTTAGGTCGGATCTCGAAGATCCACAGGAGTCGACCACGAGGGGGATGGCGTCGGGGCCTATGCGGATGCTGCATGGCAAGGTCAGTGCCGGCAACGGAACCCTGCAAGTCTCCGAAGCGGTTGGCCTGCTCCCGCCTGACGTGCAGAGCCAGATGGAGATGGTGATGCTTGATGTACCGGGCACGCCCGATGCAACCAAAGCTGCCGTCCTGGCCAAGTCCGCCGAACTTGCTCACTCGGCGGTGTCCGTGATCCCCGGGGTCCCGCACGAGGAGATGGCAAGCCTCATGGCCGGATGTTCCGTTGGCCTTATCGCCTACCAGCGCGACTTGGGCCACGACAGCCTTCCCAACCGACTGTTCGAATACATGGCCGCTGGCGTAGCGGTCCTTGCGCCCTCATACTCGCCGGAGATCGTCCGGATCCTTGACGCGGAAGGCGCCGGAATCACCGCCGACTTTGAGGTGCCGAGCGATATTGCGCGCGCCATCACGTGGTGCGTCGAGAACCCCGACGAGGTCGCGGCGATGGGGGTGCGCGCCAAGGCCGCCTACCGGGAGCGTTACACGTGGGGAAGCGAAGCGGAGCGGCTTCTTCAGGTCATGTGGGCCACCGACGCGTGAGCGGTCGCCGTGACGGGAGTTGGTCGCTAAGAACCGGTTCTGCATGGACTTTGGCCGGGACGCTGGCTCAGGGTGGGTTTCGATTCCTGCTCAACATCCTGATTGGCCGGTTCGGCGGAGCGGCACTGCTTGGACAGACATCAGGCATCCTGGCCATCGCTCAGTTGGCAACCCTGTTCGGTGCCACGAGCCTTTCGGCCGCATTAACGCGCTACACAGCAAGCGCCGCCAGCGACGCGTCAACAATCTCCGCGCTAGCAGTCGTGCGCCATCTGCGGATGAGGATGGCGCAGTGGCTCACGCTCATGCTGGTCGCGGTCGCTGGCGTTGTTGCTGCGACAGGTGCGTTGAGTCGCTCCGACGCTGTCATCGCTTTTATATTGGCCAGCGGACTGGCGGGATATCAGTTCGCGAAGGCCCATCTCTTGGGCGCTGGCGAGATACGAAAAGCGTCGCTCCTCGAACTAACCACTGCGTTCGGAGGAATGGTCCTCGCCATCGGACTCCTCTGGGCAGGAGTGCGGGACGAGAACCTGCTATGGCCAGTGGCCGCCACGGCTGTGATATTCCTGCTCGCCAGCGGGCTTCCGCGCGGCAAGGGCAAGCCACCTCCCGAAGTAGTCCGCGAGTTGGATCATTATGCCCTCCTTGGGGTGGCGGGCACGTTAGTGAGCGCTGGATTCTTACAAGGGTCGATGATCTTGGCCTCAGTCGGTCTAGACAGTCAAGGCGCTGGCGAGTACGCGTCGGCATTCACTTTGGCCACGCCGCTGTCCTTGCTCACGATGTCGGTCGGCCTGGTCCTATTTCCAGCCTTCTCGCGGGTGTCCCAGCAATCGCTCGCCTTCAAGGCGCTGCTTCTCCGGGCGTCATCAGGTATGGCCGTGCTGCTTGTACCAGGGTTCTCCCTGATCATGGCGTTGTCCCCTGAGGTGACTCGGCTTGCCTGGGGGCAGGGCGTGCGTGGAGCCGACCAGGTCCTCCCCTTGCTCGTGTGTGCAGTGATGTTCGCCGGCCTCGGCATGCCAGCTTCGCAAGCCTTAACCTCTACGGGAGTGCCGGGCATGGCAACGTCGGTCAAGATCGGTGCCTGCGGGCTCCTGACAGGAACCCTCATCTGGGCTGTAGCGGTGCCAGCCTACGGAGCGTGGGGGGTCGGGCTCGGCTACTTGGCGGGCACCTTTATCACGTCGGCGACACCCCTGATCATCACTGCGCACTCCATAGGAGCCAGATGGGTGCCCCACTTGCTGCGGGGCTGGGGAACGGGGCTCGTAGTGAGCGCGGCATCGGTTGCCGCCGTGCATTCGTCAGTTGACACTGCGACACGGGGCGGTGTCGCACTTGTGATCCTCGGCCTGTGGCTCATTGTGAGCCGACGCGAAGTGATGGCACTGGCGCATCGGTGAGTCAGCGGCCGGCGGCCCCTTGGCTCTACGCCGCCACGAACGGAGCCAAAGCGGCCGCGCTGGCTCGCCCATCGTGCCAAGTCCTTGCATACTCTCGTCCGCGCGCCGCCAACTCTGAGTAGCGGTCGGGCTCGCCGATGAGTTCGTGAATGTCAGCTTCGAGAGTTTCGGGCGTGGCGGTGACCAGAGGCGGATCCTCAGGCAAGGCCCGGCGTACCTCGTCGGACACGGCACAGATGACGGAGCGCCCCAGCGCCATTGCTTCCACAGCGGTGACCCCGTACGCCCCCACCAGAAGCTGGTCGATCACAACGTCAGCCTGCGCCATGAGGCGCAGCATCTCCCTGTGGCTCACAGCCTCAGGCGACACGTACTGGATTAGGCCTCGGCAAGCAAGCGACTTCAAGATCGGATCGATGAATTGCGTGCCCTTGATCGGAGGCGTACGTCTGCTCGGGATATGCAGAACAACGGGGACTCGGCCCGAGAACGCGGGAGACACATCAGTCGAGAAGAGGCCCGAATCTACGCACAACGGCAACCATGCCGCGCGTGGATAGAGCACAAGTTGATCCGGCGTGCTGACGAACAGACGCATGTCCGGGTTCCTGCTAAGTGTTTGTTGATTGCGCTGAACCTGACCGCGCATGGCGTCGTTCCACGCGTTATCTGCATGATCGAAGTAGGAGTGCTTGAAATGGTCCCGATGGAGGTCTGGGTGCCTCAGATCGGAGCCATGCGAAATGAGTGCAACGGCTGTGGAACGTGACTGAAGGAATTCGATGTCGTCATCGATCCCACTTCCCAACGGCCGCGTGACGGGGACGAACCCGTCCAGTGCGACATGAGTGTTCCGGGCCAGCGTCCCCGCCTGAAGCCGCCGACCCAGTGGTGTGAGGGTCCGTGGGTGGGGGAAGGTCCTATCGGTCGGAAAGGTGAAGGCAGGCGCAGGGCCGACCCGGAAGGGTCTGGCGCGATATCCAAACGAGTACGCCGGTACCCCGAGGTATTGCTGTGTGGCACTCGCCCACAAAGTGGCCTGTCCAGCGTAATTGGCAGGTCCTATGGCTAGAGTCGCCACTACTGACCATCCTGGGGTCGAGTCGCCTGCTTGGCCTCAACCAGCGCCACCATGCACAGCATAGTGGTGAAGAACATCCACATGGTAGACGCCTGTAGGTAACCGCTGTTGGCGAGACTGGCCGCGACAAAGGCCAACCCACTTGCGAGCAAAGCTGATCGCTCGTGAGTCGCATGGGGAACTACCCTGCGGACAATTGACCACATCAGCAGTCCGAATCCGACCAAGACGGGTATCCCGAACTCTGCAGCCAACTCCCCCACAAAGGCGTGCGGCGACAGCGTGCCGCCTGTCTGGTATGGGACGTTATAGTGGCTCAGAGCGGCCCCGAAGTTGCCAGGACCAACTCCGAGTCCCCCGCTCGCGCCGACCAACCAGATCGATGACTTATAGAGCTCGACTCGGCGGCCCTCAGTAGTGTCGGAGTTGCTCAACGCAAGCATGGACTGACTTAGCGACGTCGACCTAACGTCTTCGGGCATGTAGGTGTTGATGACGGCTCCGGCGCCCGGGACCGCAAACCATACGATTCCCCCGACGACAGAGGAGACCATCAACGCCCGAGCAAGGCTCAAACGGTCAAGCGCCAAGAACCCTATGGTCAGTATGGCGAAGGCGGCCAGTGACAGCCGAGAGCCCGTCGCCATGATCAGGAAGGCACACCACAGGCTGCTGGCGAACAGGAGGGCCCGGATCGACGACCTGCGCGTCCGCCCCAGGCTCCACAGAACCATGGCCTGAACACAGACCAAGTAGATCGCGAAAGCATTCGGATTAAAGAAGGTAGCAGCAGGGAGCTGGCTTCCCGGGGCCCCCTCCGGGAGGTAGTAGTTCGCCAAGTGCTCGCCAGTGCTCAACTCCCACGCCGCGATGCAGCCAGTGAGGGCGAAGGACATGAGCCAACCCTGTGCGAGCCAGCCCAGGAAGCGGGGTTCAGATCGCATGATACGGACCCCAGCCAGAGCCAGCAGTAGGCCGAGGGAAACCGAAGTCATGGTCCTGACGGCCGCTGATTTGTCGACAGCGCTCAGCGAGAGGAGGAATCCCACCACGATCCAAAGGCTTGTTAGCGCGGTAAGTGGTTTTGAGAGCCCCTGCCGTGACGTCTCGGCCGGATACGAGAGGGCCACCACGGCCACGATGAGGATGAGGATGCGAAAACCAAACAGTGGTCCTACGCCCGGCAAGTACGACCCAAACGCGGCAGCCGATGGTAGGGCCCATGCCAGCATCGTGGTGAGGCCCCTCGGTTTCCCCGACGGCACTTGGTCTTGGGTGCCCTTCTCGATAGTCAAGGACGACCTCATGCGAGGCACTTCTCACATTGGGGCACCATCACCGATCCTCACCACTCGAGTTTCGCCGAAGAGACGGCTGAGGATCTTGCGACCGTCAACGATGACCCTGGCGCCAAGCAGGTCAGAAGGGCTCAGGGAGCCGTAGTTGGAGTGGTCGGTCTGAATGATCGCTGCGTCGACCTCGGTGCCGAGAGTGTGAGGCTCGAAGCCGAGGGCACGCAATTCATTGTCGCTGTATAGCGGATCGTGCACGGAAACCGTTGCCCCAGCATGGAGTAGGTGACTTACGGTGTCGAACACCCCGCTGAATGCAGTCTCCTTCACGCCGCCGCGATAGGTGGCGCCGAGCACCACGACTCGCGCGCCCGACAGGTCACCGTACTCAGCGGCAAGCCGCGCCACGGCGTGGGCCGGCATCGCGGTGTTGGCCTCACGAGCCGCCCGGACCACGGTCGCGTCAGGGTCGTTGGACAGGTAGAGCCGCGGGTAGACCGGGATGCAGTGACCACCCACGGCGATGCCGGGGCGGTGAATATGGCTGTACGGCTGGGAGTTGGAGGCCTCGATCACCTGGTAGACGTCGATCCCAGCAGTCTCAGCGAACTTGGCGAACTGGTTGGCCAAACCAATGTTGACGTCGCGGTATGTCGTCTCCGCGAGCTTGGCCATCTCGGAGGCCTCGGCGCTGCCCAGATCCCACACGCCGTTGCCACGCTCGAGGTCGGGGCGCTCATCGAAGTCCAGCACCTGCTCATAGAAGGAGATCGCCTGCTTGGCGCCCTCCTCGCTGAGCCCGCCGACCAACTTGGGGTACTTGCGCAGATCCTCGAAGACCCGACCGGTCAGGACCCGCTCGGGGGAGAAGACTGCGTGGAAGTCCCGGCCCTCCACCAGGCCGCTGCCCTCCTCAAGCATCGGCTTCCAGCGAGTACGCGTCGTGCCCACCGGCAGGGTCGTCTCGTAGATGACCAGCGTGCCCTCGGAGAGGTTGGCTGCGATATCACCAGTCGAGGAGTCCATCCACCCGAAGTCCGGCTTGCCGTCTCCGTCGACGAACAGGGGAACGACGACCACAACCGCATCGGCGCCCGGTACGGCTTCAGCGTAGCTCGAAGTCGCACGCAGGTTGCCGGCCGGCACCAAACGCGTCAGGTACTCCTGAAGGTGGGCTTCGCCTGGGAACGGCTCCTGGCCGGCATTGATGGTGTCGACGGTGGCCTTATTGATGTCGACCCCGACCACCTGGTGGCCCTTGTCGGCGAACTGGGCGGCCAGCGGCAGGCCGATCTTACCCATTCCAATGACGGCGATCTTCACAGCTGGGTCCTTACAGGTCGCCGAGCTCGATGGTGCGGCCCTCGCGAGCCGCCGTGATGCACGCGTCGGCGACCTTCACCGTGGTCATGCCCTCACGCATGGTGACGAGGTCAGTGCCGTTGCCGAGAACTGCGTCACGGAAGCCCTCATGTTGAACCTTCAGCGGCTCGGGCTTGGCGATGGCGAACCGCGTGCTGTTGCCCTCGGAGACACCGCGGAAGGAAGCAACCTGGTCCCACTCGGTCTCGACCTGCCCATTCTCATGGAACGTCAGGTCGCCGTGCAGGGTGTCGGCCACGAATGCGCCCTTCTCACCCGTCACGACAGTCAGTCGCTCCTTGAGCGGCGAAAGCCAGTTCACCAGATGACTGATCACCGTGCCGTTGGCTGCCTTAGCCGTCACCGAGATCAAGTCCTCGTGCGGGCGGCCGCTCTTGTGGGCCGTCTGGGCCGACACGCGGGCGTACGGCGACTGGATCACCCAAGCCGTCAGGTCGATGTCGTGGGTGGCCAGGTCCTTCACCACGCCGACGTCGGCGATCCGGTTCGGGAAGGGCCCCTGGCGGCGCGTCGCTACCTGGTAGATCTCCCCCAGGTCGCCGTTCTCCAGACGTCCGCGCAGAGCGCGAAGGGCCGGGTTGCAGCGTTCGATGTGACCCACGGCGTTGACTAGACCGGCGGCCTCGAAGGCCGAGACCAGTTCCTCGGACTCGGGGCCGTCGGTGGCGAGCGGCTTCTCGATCAGGGTGTGGATGCCTGCGGCGGCCAGTTCCAGACCGGCAGGCAGGTGGTAGACCGTGGGCGTCGCGACGACAGCCGCGTCGATACCCAGCGCGATCAAGTCCTCGACGCTGTCGACGACCGTGGCGTTGCCGGCCATGTTAAAACGGTCCCCACCCGGGTCAGCGACACCGACCAGATCGATCCCCTCGATCGAGTTGAGGACGCGAGCGTGATTTCGGCCCATCATGCCGATGCCGACAAGACCCATGCGTACGTCTGCCATGTCAGGCACCTGCCTTCGCGAGCGTGTTCACTGCCTCGACGATCCGCTCAAGATCGCCCCGGCTCAACGACGGATGCACGGGCAAGGATAGGCACTCTGTCGCCGCATTGGCCGTGTTGGGCAGTTCGACATCGACCTGAAAGGGGGCCAACTGGTGGTTGGGGATGGGATAGAACATCCCCGAGCCAACGGCGTACTCATCCTTCAACGCGGCGGCCAGGCCGTCACGGTCATGCGGCACCCGCACCGTGTACTGGTGGTAGACGTGGACGGCACCCTCGCGCACCGGGGGAGGGGTGACGCCTTCAAGGTTGGCGGTGAGGAACGCGGCGTTGTCCTGGCGCTGCTTGGTCCAGGCGCCCACCTTTGTCAACTGGACGCGGCCGATCGCGGCGTGGATGTCGGTCATCCGGTTGTTGAGGCCGACGACCTCGTTTTCGTACTGCCGCTGCATGCCCTGGTTGCGGTAGAGGCGCATCAAACGCTCGATCTCATCGGTGGCGACCGAGACCATGCCGCCCTCTCCACTGGTCATGTTCTTGGTCGGGTAGAGCGAGAACATCGCGAAATCGCCGAAGGCCCCGACAGGCGTGCCGTTCAGCGACGCGCCGTGCGCTTGAGCTGCGTCCTCGAAGATCCGGAGCCCGTGCTTGTCGGCGACAGCCTGAAGTGCGCCCATGTTCGCTGGGTGTCCGTACAGGTGCACCGGCATAATCGCGACGGTACGGTCGGTGATCGACGCCTCCACGCTCTCAGCGGACAGACAGAACGTGTCAGGCTCGATATCGGCAAAGACCGGCGTCGCGCCGGTGAGGGCCACCGAGTTGGCGGTCGCGGCAAAGGTGAACGACGGCACGATGACCTCATCGCCCAGCTTGATCCCGGAAGACAACAAGCCCAGGTGCAGACCGGAGGTGCCGGAATTGACTGCGACGCAGGCCCGCCCCAGGCCGAAGTGCTCGGCGAACTCCTGCTCGAAGGCAGCCACCTCAGGACCCTGGGCAATCATGCCGCTACGCAAGACGCGGTCGACGGCCGCGCGTTCCTCGTCGCCGATGATGGGCTTGGCCGGGGGAATGAAGTCGTTCACGTGCCTGTGCTCCTGTGATGGAAGTTAATGAGCGTGTCAATCACGAGTTCGGCCGCCTTGCCGTCGCCGTAGGGTTGGCCTTGCGCGGCGGATGGGCGCTCGCGTATGGCGCTCAGGTGAATCTGGGCAGGGTCGTTGACGAGTTGGTTCCAGTCGCCCTCAAGGGTTTCGACCCACTCAGTCTCGGGTCGAACCGTCGTCGTGGGCGTACCGAGGAGGAACGCCTCCTTCTGCAGGCCGCCGGAGTCGGTCACCACTCCCCGCGCTCCCTGCACGGCCTGGACGAGGGCCGGGTAGGACAACGGCGCAACCGAGGCGATGGCGCCCTGGTCCAATGTCAATCCGTGCTTGGTGGCCTTGGCGACCAGCCGCGGGTGTGCAGCTAGATAGACCGGATGAGGCAGGCTAGCCAGCGCCTCGAGGATGGCTGCCAGCCGGTCGCGGTCGTCGGTGTTATCGGGACGGTGGATCGTCGCGAGGTAGTAGTCGCTGCCGCCGATGGGAGTGTCGATCGGCTGGGCCCGTACCTGCGCTGCGGCCGCCTTCAGCACGTCGGTCATCACATCGCCCACCAAGACGCTGCGTTCAGCGAGCCCCTCGTTAGCCAGATGATCCATCGCCACCTGCGTTGGCGCCAGGCACAAGTCGGCACTGTGGTCGGTCAGGACCCGGTTGTGCTCCTCGGGCATACGCCGATTGAACGAGCGCAGCCCCGCCTCCAGATGCGCCAGCGGAAGGTGAAGCTTGGTCGCGCACACCGCCGCAGCCAGAGTCGAGTTGGTGTCGCCGTACACCAGAACCCAGTCAGGATCGTGCTCAATCAGGACCGGTTCGAGGTCTATGAGCATCTGACCGGTCTGGGCGCCGTGCGCCGAGGACCCCACACTCAGGTTCACGTCAGGATCCGGGATGCGGAGTTCATCGAAGAAGCTCTGCGACATGTTCTCGTCGTAATGCTGGCCCGTGTGCACCACGACGTGCTCCACGCCCTTGCTCGCCGCCGCATGAGAAACCGGGGCAAGCTTCACGAACTGGGGGCGTGCGCCCACCACGCTCAAGACCTTCACTCGGATCCCTCCTGCAGCGCCACGAGTTGGCCATCACCTTCTCGAAAGCGCTCGCCAGTAGCCTCGCACACCAAGACGCCGTCAGCAGACTCCTGTAAGCGCTGTCCTGTGCGTCCGACCCAGCCAATCTGGCGTGCTGGGACGCCAGCAACCAACGCATGGTCGGGCACATCATGGGTGACTACGGAGCCGGCGGCAACGAGAGCCCATGCGCCGATGGTGAGGGGTGCGACGCACACCGAGCGAGCGCCGATGGCGGCACCGTCGCCGATCGTCACGCCGACGGCCTCCCAGTCACTCGCTGACTTGGCACTCCCGTCCGGATTGATGGCGCGCGGGTAGGTGTCGTTGGTCAACACGACGGCCGGGCCGATGAAGACACCGTCGCCCAATTGGGCCGGCTCGTAGACCAAGGCGTAGTTCTGAACCTTGCAGTTGTCGCCCATGCGGACCCCGGTGCCGATGTAGGCGCCACGACCCACGACACAGTTGCGCCCGAGGCCGGCCCCCTCGCGCACCTGAGCGAGGTGCCACACGGAACTGCCCTCCCCGATCTTCGCTGATTCCGCAACATCTGCAGACGCCATAACTCGAGCAGACATCAGCAACCTCGCTTCTCAACTGTGCAGACACCCGCGACGGACTGTTCCTTCATCCACGTGGTGGCGGCGGTGGGGCACCTGTCTTGCGTCGCAGCCACCTCCATAGCGTCCAAGCGCGGGACGTCGATGCTGCCGAAGGAGTGGTTTGCCGACCCGGATGTCCTCGCGGGGGTGAAGAGATCCTTTGATGGGTTATCAACAGGCCGCAGACCTGTGTAGATGCCTTCAATGTCGTGCCGACCTGACATGTCGAAGTGTGTGGTTGTCACGTCGTTAATCTTCGCAGGCGTGTTGTCATCGCCGGCGGCGCCCCGGCTGTGAGCCGTTCCATGTTGCCCTTGCTGTAGCCAAGCACGCTGGTCGGGTTGGCGTCGCCATCCGTCGAAACGTTGAGGGACGGTCTCAATCCCGTGGTCGAAGGCCGCTTGCAGGACATTGAGCGTGCTCTGGATATTCGTCTTGCATACCTCCAGGGGATTGCGCTCAAGCAGCGGCAGGGGCTTGAGCGCTGTCGTGTGGACGACGAACTCGGTATCGGCCGTGGCTGCGTCGACTCCATTGCGGCCCCGAGCGTCGCCGATGAAGGACTTGACCCGGCTGTCGCCGAGCAACTGGCGCATCTCGTCCTGCTTGGCCTCGGCCCGGCTCAGGACGTGGATCCGACCGACACCCTGGTCAAGCAGATCGCGGACCATCGTCTTGCCGAACGAGCCGGTGCCACCGGTGATGGTGACGGTGGCGCCCTTGAGCTCGGTCATCGTGTGTGCTCCTCAATCGCGTTCTGCAGCAAGCGTTCCACGCGGGCGGCGCCCGCTTCTGCGGATCCCCAGGTCGTCGAAGAAGACCTGGTTGAGCTCGTAGTCGTAGTTCTGCCCGGTGTGCACCAGGACGTGCTCGATCCCGTCGGTGGAGTCGAGGCGATGCAGTACCCGAGAGA
>Ga0075163_10005695_pt1 | contig 16549 bp, 7 predicted proteins | sample JI1023141ADNA_FD_71478 | JGI IMG/M metagenome (GOLD analysis project Ga0075163, IMG submission 71478) | Wastewater effluent complex algal communities from Wisconsin, to seasonally profile nutrient transformation and Carbon sequestration -... | ecosystem: Engineered > WWTP > Effluent > Algae...
GCTTCATGAAGCTCGCCGGCGGCGCCAACAAGCTGTTCCACGAGATGGACCAGGACGAGTTCATGCGCCAGATCCGGGCCTACGAGGAGGCCGACGAGTCGAACCTCAACAAGGTCTACAAGTTCCTCATCACCGCGTTTCGCACCCACCCGTTCCCGATCCTGCGCGCCAAGCACCTCGACGAGTGGATCACCAGCGGCGAGTTCGCCCAGATCTCGGGCCTCGACCCCGACGACCCCTGAGCGCGCCCAGCGTCGACGTCACGCGCCGGCGCTCGCCGCCGGCGCGCCCGACCACCAGTCGCCGACGTCGATCTCCACCGCGTCGAACGGCTCGGCGCGCACGCGATGATCGTCCGCGCCGTACACCCCGAGCTCGCGCCAGCGACCCTCGCACAGGCGGCTGACCGTCAGCGTGCGGGCCTCGGGGTCGATGTACCACAGGTGCTCGACCCCGATCTCCGCGTAGAACTGGCGCTTGATCGTCAGATCATAGCGGCGGTTGCTCGGCGAGAGGACCTCAGCGGGGCCGCCGCCAGAAGATGCGCCGGGACCACTCCGCCGCGGCGACGCGCAGGTCGTCGAAGTAGGTGTACGAGACCGGCACGACGACGAGCGTCAGGATCGTCGCGGTCGTCATACCGCCGACGAGCGTCTTGCCGAACGGGCCGTAGTTGAGGCCCTCGCCGGTCGGGGTCGAGAACGCGAGCGGGAGCATGCCGCCGACGGTCGTCAGCGCCGTCATCATGATCGGCCGAAACCGCTGCATGCCGGCCTGCACGATCGCCTCCTCGCGCGAGAGCCCGGCGACGCGGGCGCTGTTGATGAAGTCGACGAGCACGATGCCGTTGTTCACGACCACGCCGAGCAGCAGCAGGATGCCGATGACCGCGAGCGAGTCGATCGGCGAGCCCGTGAACATCAGGAACCACCACACCCCGATGAACGACAGCGGGATCGACGGCAGCACGCTCAGCGGCAGCACGAACGACTCGAACAGGAAGCCCATCAGCAGGAAGATGAAGATCGTCGACAGGAGCATCGCGCCGACCATGTCGCTCTGCAGGCTGTCGGCCTCGCGCATGTTGCGGTCGGCGTCGAAGCTGAGGCCGCTCGGCAGCTTGTAGCTCTGCAGGAACTTGCGCAGCGCCGCCTCGTGCTCGAGGCGGCCCTCCTTGGTGAGCTCGAGGCGGATGAGCGCCGCGACGCGCTTGTCGTTGCGGACCAGCGCGTTCTCGCCCTTGCGCAGGCCGGGGTCGGCGAGCACGCGGATCGGCACGATCTTGCCGCGGTCGCTGAGCACCTTGAACTCCATCAGCTCCGAGAGCTGCTCGCGGTCCTCCTTGCGGTAGCGGATGCGGACGTTGATCTCGCGGTCCTCGGTCAGGCTCTGGAAGCGCGGCAAGAGCTGGCCGCGGATCGCGTACGCGACGGTGTTGGCGATCGTCCCCGCCGACACGCCGAAGCGCTCGGTCATCGTGCGGTCGACCCCGAGCGCCAGCTCCTCGCGGCGCAGCGAGTCGGCGCCGCGGCTCGAGATGCCGACCACCCCCGGCTGCTGCGTCAGCGCCTGCTCGAGCTCCTCCTTGGCGTCCTGCACCGTCTGGTGGTCGTCGCCGTAGAGCGTGATCATGAACGCCTCGTCCTCGGTCCCGTCCGAGCCGCCGAAGCGCGCCTCCTTCACCCAGCCCGCGCGCGTCGGCAGCTTGTCGTAGACCTCCTGGCGCACCTCCGCGAACGGCCGCTCGCCGGCGGTCTGCGGCTCGAAGAACACCTGGACCTGCGCGAACGAGCCGTCGAAGCCGACGTACTGCCCGGCGATGCGGTACTCCGCCTTGTTCGCGGTGACCGTCGCCTCGAGCTCGCGGAAGAACGCGTCGGCCTCGTCGCGCGTCACGTCGCCGGGCATCGAGTAGTAGGCGAAGAAGTTGCGGGTGCCCATGTTGTCGCCCGACGAGAACGGCACCCGCATCATCGGCACCGCGATCGTGAACACGAACATCAGCAGCGACGGCACCACCACGTCCATGCGCCGCCGCAGGCTCGCGCGCAGCACCCGACCGTAGAGCCGGTTGATCGCGCCCATCGTGACCTCGTAGACCGCGGTCGTCCACCGCTTCCACGCGGCGTCGGCGATCAGGAGCGGCCGCAGCCAGCGACGACTGGCCAGCACCGCCCCCGCGTCGGTGAACGCGACGGCGCTGGCCATCGGCACCAGCGCGAGCGCGACGAACAGGCTGGCCGCGAGCGACACGCACACCGGCGTGACCATGCGGATCATGAAGAACTGGGTCGGCCCGGACGACAGCAGCGCCGCCGGCGCGAACACGATCATCGTCGTCAGCGTCGCCAGCGTGATCGGCAGCGCGACCTCGCTGGCGCCGTGCAGCGCCGCCGCGTACGGGCCCATGCCGCGCGCCCGGTAGCGCTCGATGTTCTCGGCGACGACGACCGAGTTGTCGACCACGAGCCCGACGCAGATCATCAGGCCGAGCAGCGAGATCAGGTTGATCGACTGGCCCGCGAAGTACATGAACGGCAGGGCCAGGAAGATCGACAGCGGGATCGAGGCCGCGATCAGCAGCGTCAGCCGCAGGCGGCGCAGAAAGAACAGCAGCACGAAGATCGCCAGGATCCCGCCCTGCAGCCCCGAGCTCGTCACCTGGTTCAGGCTGTAGCGGATCGCGTCGCCCTGGACGAAGATGTCCTCGATGTGAAAGCCCGCCAGGCCCGGCGTCTGGCGGGCCCCGTCGACCGCCTCGCGGATGCGGTCGCAGACCTCGACCGTGTTGGCCTGCGACTCCTTGAGCACGAACAGCACCATCGACGGGCGCCCGTTGTAGCGGTCGATGCGCTCGCTGTCGGGGTAGTCGTAGACGACCGTGGCGATGTCCCGCAGGCGCAGGTTCTTCTGCCCGACGATCGTCTCCTCGAGCTGCGCGATCGTCTGGTAGGTCGCCAGCGAGCGGATCACGAACTTGCCGTCGGGGTCGCGGATGTTGCCGCTCGCGAGGTTGAAGTTCGCCTTGGTCAGCGTCTGCGCGAGCTGGAAGATGTTGACGCCCGCCGCCTCCGCGAGCGGCCGGTTGAGCTCGATGCGGATCTCGCGGTCCTCCTGGCCCCACAGGTTGACCACGCCGACGCCGTCGATGCGCTCGATCGCGCGGACCAGGTGCTTCTGCAGGCGGTCGCGCGGCAGCTCGACGGTCTCGTCCCAGGTGATGCCGTAGAAGGCCACCGGGATGCCCGCCCCCGACTGCTTGTTGATGCGCACGCGCTCGACGTCGCTGGGCAGGTCCGGCCGCGCCCGCGCGACCCGGTCGCGGACCTCGCGGTAGGCGACGTTCATGTCGGTGTCGCTCTCGAACACCAGCGAGATGCTGGCCCGGTCGGCGCGGGAGGTCGCGCTGATCTCGTCGAGGCCCGGCGTCGTCGACAGCGCCTGCTCGAGCGGCCGCGTGATCCGGTCCTCGACGTCCTGCGCCGTCGCGTTCGCGTACGGCACCTCGACCTGCATGAACGGCGGCGAGAACCCCGACGGGATCAGCTCGATCGGGATGTTCACCAGCGCCACGACCCCGATCACCATGAAGCTGACGAGGATCATCAACATCGTCACCGGACGGACCAGCGACAGGTGAACGATGCTGTTATCGCGGAGCTTCTCGGTCGACATGCGGGACCTCCGGCGGGTTCAGGTCTTATCTGGGGGCGGCTCGTCGGGGGCCGCAGCGGCCGGCGCGGGGGCCGTCTCGGCCGGCGCCTCGACCTCGGGCGCGAGCTGGGCCGGCGTGACCGCGCCGACCTCGCGCGCGAGCACGAGGTCGCGCGGCTCCGCGACTGCGCCGCCGAAGATGCGGTCGACGCCGGCGTAGATCGTCGGGATGACGATCAGGGTCAGCAGGGTCGAGAAGCTGAGCCCGGCGATCACCGTGATCGCCATCGGCGTGCGCAGCTCGGCGCCGTCGCCGAGGCCGAGCGCCATCGGCACGAGCCCGAGCACGGTCGTCAGCGTGGTCATCAGGATCGGGCGCAGGCGCACCTGCCCGGCGACCGCGAGCGCCTCGTCGGTGGTGTAGCCGCGCTCCTTGAGCTGGCCGGTGTAGTCGACGAGCACGATCGCGTTGTTGACGACGATGCCGGCGAGCAGGATGCCGCCGAGGAACACCAGCACGCTGACCGGCACGCCGAGCAGCAGCAGCGCCCAGACCACGCCGACCGCCGCGAGCGGGATCGTCACGAGGATGATCAGCGGGTACAGCAGGCTCTCGAACTGCGAGGCCATGATCACGTACACGAGGAAGATCGAGAGCCCGAGCGCCAGGTACAGCGAGCGCGACGAGGTCTCCCACTCCGCGCTCTGGCCGGTGACCGCGAGCGTGACCCCGGCCGGCAGGGCGAGCGCGCGCAGCTCGGCGTCGATCTGCTGGCCGACGCTGCCGAGGCCGGCACCCTCGAGGTTCGCGGTGACGAGGCCGACGCGCTGCTGACCGATGCGCCGGATCTCGTTGGGCCCGCGGCCGAGCGTCAGCTCGGCGACCGCCGACAGCGGCACCGGCCGCGTCTGCCCGGGGTTGACGACCAGCCCGCGCAGCTCCTCGATGTCCGCGGTCTCGATGTCCTTGAGCCGCACGCGCACCGGGATCTTGCGGTCCTTGCGGTTGTACTTGGTCGCCTCGAAGCCCTGGACCTTGTTGCGCACCAGCTCGGCGACCGTGCGAATGTCGAGGTTGTAGCGGGCCAGCGCGTCGCGGTTGTAGACGATCTGGACCTCGGGGCTGCCGGGCAGGATCGACGCCTTGACGTCGCGCAGCCCGGGGATGCCCGCCAGCGCCTCGCGCACCGCCGCGGTCGCGTCGCCGAGCTCATTGAGCTCGTAGCCGCGGACCTCGACCTCGATCGGCTTGGTGAACGAGAACAGCGCCGGCCGGCTGATGTTGACGATCGCGTCGGGGATGCGCTCGACCAGCGGTCGCACCGTCGCCAGCGCCTCGCGCTCCGCCGTGTTCGGGTCGGTCGCCGGCGCCGCGACGCCGAGCTCGGGCGCGGGTGCGGCGGCCGCCTCGCCGTCCGCGGCCGCCTCGCCGTCGCCGCCCGCCTTGCCGTCGCCGCCCGCCGCGATCTCGTCCGCGCGGGTCTTTTGCGAGGTCAGGGCGACGCGCAGGCGGGTGGTGTGCTCGCCGCGCTCGCCGGACTCGGCGCTGTCGCGCTCGCTGCCGATCGTCGTGATCAGGCTGCGCAGCCGCGGGATCGCGGCGATCAGCGCCTGCTCGACCGGCACCATCTGCTCGGTGGTCGCCTGCAGCGGGGTCCCGACCGGGAGGCTGAGCTCGACCGTGAACTCGCCCTGATGCAGCTCGGGGATCAGCTCGTTGTCGAGCCGCGGGGCCGCCCACACCGTCGCCGCGCCGGCGCCGATCACCATGGCGTACACGAGGAAGCGGTTGCGCAGGCTCCACCGGATCAGGCGCGGGTAGCCGGCCTCGAGCACGCGCATGAACGCGTCGAACAGCCACAGCACCGGCTTGAACACCAGCCCGAAGACCCAGCCGAACGCGCCGACGGCGGTGACCAGCGCGGCCGAGAGCAGGATCATGACGATCGCCACGAGCTTGCCGATCAGCTCGAACATGAAGTGCAGCACGAAGCGCAGCAGCGCGTACAGCAGCGGGAGGACGGTGATCCACCACCAGCGCGGGCGCCGCAGCGTCGCCCACAGCTCCGAGAACGAGGCCCAGCGGATGAGCAGGCGGCCGAGCGCGCGCATCATGCGGACCGGCGGGGCCGGGCCGTCGCCGAGCTTGCCGCCGCCGATCCAGCTGCGCGAGGCGAGCATCGGGATCAGGAACAGCGCGACCGCCAGCGAGGCGAGCAGGCTGAACACGACGGTGAGGCCGAGGTCGCCGAACATCTGCCCGGCGATGCCCTCGACGAAGACCATCGGGAAGAACACCGCGACCGTCGTCAAGGTCGACGAGATCACCGCGCTGCCGACCTCCGCGGTCCCGCGCACCGTCGCCGTGACGTAGTCGTCGCCCTCCTCCTTGCAGCGGTGGATCGACTCGAGCACGACGATCGAGTTGTCGACCAGCATGCCGATGCCGAGCGCGAGCCCGCCGAGGCTCATGATGTTGAGCGTGACCCCGGCGAGGTTGAGCGGCGCGAAGGTCACCAGCACCGAGATCGGGATCGAGACCGCGACGATCAGCGTCGACTTCACGTCGCGCAGGAACAGGAACAGGATGATGATCGCCAAAAACCCGCCGGAGATCGCCGTGTCGCGGACCTCGGCCACGCTCGACTCGATGAACAGCGAGCGGTCGGTCAGCAGGTCGATGCGCGCGCCGTACTCCTTCTCCAGGCGCGGCCGCACCGCCCGCAGGCTCGCGTCGGTGACCCGCCGCGCCATGTCGACGATGTTGGCGTCGGCCTCCTTGTAGACCTCGATCTCGACCGCCTCGCGGCCGTTGACGCGGGTGATGACGTCGCGGTCCTTGTAGCCGGACTCGACCTCCGCGATGTCGCGCAGCTTGATGTCGCGGCCCTCGCGCGAGACGACGACGAGCCCGCGGATGTCGTCGAGGTCGCGAAACTCGTTGACCGTGCGCACGAGGTAGCGGGTCTTGCCGTCGCGCATGCTGCCGCCGGCGAGGTTGATGTTCTCGGCCTGCAGGCGCTTGATCACCGCGTCGACGCTGATGTTGGTGCGCCGCAGCTGGTCCTCGACCAGGCGGACCTGGATCTCCTCCTCGAGGCCGCCCTTGATCTTGACCGCCGCGACGCCCTCGATCGGCTCGAGCAGGCGGCGCACGTCGCGGTCGGCGATCCGGCGCAGGTACTTGAGCCCGTCGATGCCGGCGAACGCGTCGCCGTCGCCGCTGAGGCTCAGCGTCAGCACCGGGTCGAGCGTCGGGTCGTAGCGCAGGATCAGCGGCTGCTTGACCTCCGTCGGCAGCACCGGCTTGATCGCGTCGAGCTTCTCCAGGACGTCCTGGTTGGCCTCGTCCATGTCGGTGTCCCACGCGAACTCGAGCACGACGTCGCTGTACCCGCCGCGCGACGCGCTCGAGATCTTCGTCAGGCCCGTGACGACCCCGAGGATCTCCTCCATCGGCCGGGAAACATTGTTCTCGACCTCCGCCGGGGCCGCGCCCGGGTACTCCGTGCGGACCGTCAGGCGCGGGTACGAGATGTCCGGCATCAGGTTCAGCGGCAGCAGCCGGATGCTGAACGCGCCGAACACGATCACCGCGAAGAACACCATCAACACCGCGACCGGGCGCGTCGTCGTGAAGCGGTAGCGCTCCATCGCCAGGTTGCGGGCGGCCCACGCCAGCGCCTGCAGGTCGTTGGCCTGCGGACGCACCGCCGTCGGGGTCACGGCCTCGTCGACCACGTCAGCCTCCCTTCGCGGTTTCTTCGGCCTTCGCGTCGGCCTTGGCGTCGTCCTTCTCGAGCGGCGGGTCGATCGGCTTGCCCTGCGCGTCGACGCGGACCACCTTCGCGCCATCCTTCAGGCCGGTCTGGCCGGCGACGATCACCGCGTCGCCGGGCGCGAGGCCCTTCACGAGCTCGACGCGGCCGACGTCGCTCAGCCCGGTCTCGACCCGGATCCTGCGCGCCTTGAAGCCGGTCGCCGGGTCGCCCTCGAGCGTGAACACGTAGGTCTGCTCCTCGTCGCGGACGACCGCCGACTTGGGGACCAGCGCGACGTCGTTGCGGCTGTCGGTCGTCAGCGTGACCTCGGCGTACATGCCCGGCAGGAAGCCCTGCGGGCCCGCCAGCGCCGGCGGCAGCGAGACGGTGACCTTGACGGTGCCGGTGCCGGCGTCGATCGTCGGGGCGATGCGCTGGACCTTGCCCTCGCCCTTGCGGCCCTTCGCCGCCTTGCCGACGACCTCCGCGGCCTGACCGACGACGATGCGGTCGAGCTCCTTCTCCGGGACGAACACGCGGGCGACGAGCGTCGAGAAGTCGACGATCGTGAACAGCTCGGCGCCGTTGTTGACGAAGGCCCCGGCGGTGACCTTGCGCTGCGTGATCGTGCCGTCGAAGGGCGCGGTGATCTTGGTGTTGCGCATCTCGCGGGAGCGGTCGGTCAGGTCGATCTGCGCGATGTCCAGGGTGTTGCTGGCCCGCTGGTACTCCTCCTGGCCGATCACCTTCTCGTTGTAGAGCCGCTCGGCGCGCTCGAACTCGACGCGGGCCTTGTCCAGCGAGGTGTTGGCGCGGACCAGCGAGTTGGCCTGCGCGTCGAAGCGGATGCGCGCGAGCAGCTGGCCCTTCTTGACCTTGTCGCCCTCCTCGACGGTCATGTCGACCAGGCGCCCGGTCGACTCGGCGTGCACGGTCACCTGGCGCTCCGCCTCGATCGTGCTCGCGGTCGAGATCGTCGCCACGATCGCGCCGCGCTCGACGGTCGCGGCCATCACCGGGGTCGGCTGCTCGCCCGGCTCTTCCTTCCCCTCGCCCTTCTTGTCGACGCCGCCGGCGCTGGCCGGGCACCCGAGCGGCCCCGCCGCCAGCAGCCACAGCGCGGCGAGACGCGCCGCACCTCGCGAACCCATGGGGCGAGACAGGAGGCGCGCGGCCGCCACGACCGCGCACACGACGAGGAGAACGAGCGAGACAGGCATGGGCAGAGGGCGCGGCCGACCAGCGCCAGCGGGGCATAGCACGAAGTGCGCGCGTTGGGCCGCGGCCGCGTCACGGTCGTCTCGACCGCCGTTGCATCGGCGCGGGCCCGCGGAGGCCGCGCAGACAAGGCTCGCGCCTTGGACCCGAGCGCGCCGGACATGGTTTCAGCGGCGTGGAAATCCGTCCCGACCGACCCCCGCGGGCCGGCGTGCCAGATCCCCTGCGCCGCGCTCAGACCCCGCGCGCGGCCAGCAGCGCCTCGGCCAGCTCGACGAAGCCCGCCGCCTCGCGCCCCGCCGTGACGGCCCGCGGCGGGTCCGGGAAGTGCTCGAGCTGGGCCGTGACATCGGCCGTCCCGACCGTGAGCCCGAAGCGCCCGGCGATGAACAGCCCCGCGTCGTTCGGCGCGTCGCCGATGGTCGCCACCCGCCCGGGGTCGACCGCCAGCTCGCGCGCCAGCTGCAGCACCGCGACGCCCTTGTCCGGCACGGCCTCGGCGAGGTGCACGTGAACATTCGACCAGACCAGGTGGACCCCCAGCGCCTCGGCGTGCCGGCGCAGGCGTACCAGCTCGACCTCGTCGCGACCCTCGCGCTCGTAGGCGACGTCGCCGAGGCGGCAGTAGTCGTCGCCGGTCAGGCGCAGGCCCGCGGCGAATTCGGCGTTGAGGCGCTCGCCGACGCGGTGCAGGCGGTCGCGGTCGGTCGGGCGCCCGAGCCAGCGCGGCGCGTGGTCCGGCACGATCTCCACCAGGCCGTTCTCGGCGAGCCCGCGCACGACCCCGGGCATGTAGCGCACGAGCCCCTGCACCTCGCCGGCGGGCCGCCCCGACACCGGCACGACCGTGACGCCCGCGACCATCAAGCGCCAGATCGCCGCGAGCGCCGCGGGATCGAGCTTGCCGGCCCGCGTCAGCGTGCCGTCGACATCGGTGGCGATCAGGCAGATGTGCTCCAGGTTCTCCACCTGCGCGACGCGCGATATCGGCGCAGGAATCCTCGTCAATTTCGGGGGCGCCCCGGACGAGGACCATCCGGAGGTGGCCGAGGTGGCCGAGGTGGCGGAGGCGGCCGAGGCGGCCGAGGCGGTGGAGTCGGTGGACGAAGGCGGTGTGGACATCGGGGCTCGGGCTGGCAGGAAATTAACGCCCCGCGCTTGCTCGGGCGGCGCGGCCTCGTGATAGCTTGTTCGCGAGACCTTTCGACATGGCCGTTGTACTTCAGCCTGGGGACGTTTACGCCGGCAACATCAAGGTCCTCAGCGTCCTTGGGGCCGGCGCCTTCGCGAGCGTCTACAAGGTCGAGGTCCGCGGCTTCGACCGCCCGCTCGCCCTCAAGCTGACGCGCGAGCCCGTGACCACCAGCGACGCCGCCCAGCGCGCCCTGCGGGAGATCACCATCCTGCGCTCGCTGACCAACCCGCACGTCGTCCGCACCTTCGACTGCGGCCTGCGCCCCGACGGCCACGTGTACATGTTGATGGACTACCTCGAGGGCACCACGCTCAACGCGTGGCACTCCTTCGACGAGCCGCTGCACCCGGCGCAGGCGGTGACGATCGTGCACCAGGCGTGCCTGGGCCTCGCCGAGCCGCACGCGCAGGGCATCGTGCACCGCGACGTCAAGCCGGAGAACATCTTTGTCCAGGACAACGGGCAGATCAAGGTCCTCGACTTCGGCCTCGCCCGCTCGTGGGACGGCTCGCCGGTGATCGGCGCCAACGCGACGCAGATCCACATGGTCGTCGGCACGCCGCACTACAGCCAGCCCGAGCAGCTCAAGACCCGCGTGCTGACCCCGGCGAGCGACGTGTACTCGCTGGCGACGATCCTCTACGAGCTGCTGAGCGCGCACTCGCCGTTTCACCCCGACCGCCCGCTCAACGCCGTGCGCGAGGAGTACCGCGAGAAGCCGGTCCGGTGGTTGCACGCGCACGCGAGCATGCCGGTCGTCCCGATCGACACCGTGCCCGGCTGCGAGCACCTGCCGGCCGGGCTGCTCGACGGCATCACCCAGGCGCTCGACAAGGAGCCGGAGAACCGCCCGGCCGACGCCAGCGCGTTCGCCAACATCCTCGGCGAGGTCCTGCACCGCGACCTCGGCATCCCGGTCGCGGCGACGCTCAAGCTGCGCTGGCCGGAGGGCGGCGTCGAGGAGCGCCTGTTCTTGCCGGGCAGCTACCGCATCGGCAGCGGCGAGCGCTGCGAGATCATGCTGCCCGACCACCACGCGACGCACATCCGCCGCGTGCACGCGGTGCTCGAGTGGAGCGGGATCCCCAACCGCCCGTACCTGCGGCCGATCATCGGCGACGGCTCGGTGAAGATCGGCGACTCGCCGATCCGCCGCCCCGCCGAGCTCGCCCCCGACGACAGCTTCTGGGTCGGCCCCTACGAGCTCTCGCTGGTGATGTAGCGCGCGTGACACCGATCGGGCCCGGCGCGGGTCTATGCTCGGCCCGCGCATGCTGACGATCACCAACCTGACCAAGACCTACCCCAACGGGGTCCGCGCCCTCAAGGGCGTCAGCCTGACGATCCCGACCGGCATGTTCGGTCTGCTCGGCCCCAACGGCGCCGGCAAGTCGACGCTGATGCGCACCATCGCCACGCTGCAGGACCCCGACAGCGGCTCCATCCGCTTCGGCGACCTCGACGTGCTCAGGCAGAAGACCGAGCTGCGGCGGGCCCTCGGCTACCTCCCGCAGGAGTTCGGCCTCTACCCCAACCTCTCCGCCGAGGCCATCCTCGACCACTTCGCGGTGCTCAAGGGCCTCGTCGACCGCAAGGAGCGCCGCGCCCAGGTCGGCGCGCTGCTCGAGCAGACCAACCTCGCCGCGGTCCGCAAGAAGGCCGTCGGCGGGTTCTCGGGCGGCATGAAGCAGCGGCTCGGCATCGCCATCGCGCTGCTCGGTCGGCCGCGGCTCGTCATCGTCGACGAGCCGACCGCCGGCCTCGACCCGACCGAGCGCCACCGCTTCCTCAACCTGCTCGCGGAGATCGGTCAGGACGTCGTCGTCATCCTCAGCACGCACATCGTCGAGGACGTCGCCGAGCTGTGCCCCAACTTCGCGATCATCGCCGGCGGCGAGCTGCGCTACACCGGCGCGCCGGAGGCCGTGATCGCCGACCTGCGCGGCAAGATCTGGCGGCAGGTGACCAGCAAGGCCGAGCTGCCGGAGCTGCAGCGGCGCCTGCGGGTGATCTCGACGCGGCTGATCACCGGCCGCCCCGTCATCCACGTCCACCACGAGGGCGCGCCCGGCCCGGGCTTCGACGCCGTCGAGCCCTCGCTCGAGGACGTGTACTTCCACCACATCGCGACCGCGACCGCTGTCGCCGCGCAGGGGGCCGCGTGAACCAGGTCCTCGGCATCGCCGGCTTCGAGCTGCGCTACCACCTGCGCCGCCCGCTCACCTACATCTTCATGCTGGCGATGCTGATGCTCGCCTTCCTGTTCGCGACCACCGACGCGGTCCAGATCGGCGGGGTCGGCGGCAAGGTCGTGATCAACTCGCCGGCGGTCGTCAACACGGTGTTGATGGTCTTCACGCTGGTCGGCACGATCATGACCTCGGCGATCGCCGGCACGGCGATCCTGCGCGACTTCGAGTTCAAGGCCCACGAGCTGCTGTTCACCACGCGCCTGTCCAAGCCCGCGTTCGTGCTCGGCCGCTTCCTCGGCGCCTACGCTGTGACCGCGCTGGTATTCGCCTGCAGCGCGCTCGGCATGTGGCTGGCGATCCAGATGCCGTGGGTCGACCCCGACAAGATCGGCCCCGGCGGCCTCGGCGTGTACCTGCGCCCGATCCTCCTCTACGTGCTGCCCAACGCGCTGCTCGTCAGCGCGCTGTTCTTCGCCGTCGGCATCCTGACCCGCAGCTTCATCGCCGTGTACGTCCAGGGCGTCGTGCTGTTCGTCGGCTACTCGGTCACGCTGACGATGATCAGCGACCTCGACAACGAGACCCTCGCCGCGCTGCTCGACCCGTTCGGCATCATCGCCACCAACCTCGTCCAGCGCGACTGGACCGTCGCGGAGAAGAACAGCCTGCTGATGCCCTTCGCCGGCCGGCTGCTGGCCAACCGCGCGCTGTGGATGGGCGTCGGCCTGCTCGCGCTCGGCGGCGCCTACCGGCGGTTTCGCATGGAGGCCTTCGCCGGCTCGCGCCGCCGCGGCAAGGCCGAGCTGGCCGCCGCCGAGCTGCCGGAGGTCCCGCGCCACGCCGGCGAGCCGCTGCCGTCTGCCACCCCACGCGCGGGCCTCGGCCCCTCGCTGACCGCGCTCGCGGCGATGGTCCCGTTCTACTTCCGCAACGTCGTCCGCGACCGCGCGTTCCTGGCGATCGCGGCGGTCGGCATGCTGATGACCGTCGCCAACGCCTTCAACGCCGACCTGCTGTACGGCACCACCGTGTACCCGGTCACCTACGCGATGATCGAGGTGATCGGCTCGTTCGGCCTGTTCTTCCTGATCCTCACCGCGCTCTACTCCGGCGAGCTGATGTGGCGCGAACGCGGCCTGCGCTGCGACCAGCTGCTCGACGCGACCCCCGTCGCCAGCAGCCACGTGTTCGCCGCCAAGATCTGCGCGCTGCTGCTCGTCCACGCGACCCTGCTGCTCGCCCTCATCGCCGCCGGCGTCGCCGTCCAGACCCTCAAGGGCTACTTCCACTACGAGCCCGCCGTCTACTTCGTCCACCTCTACGGCTTCGTCTTCCCCGGCCTCGCCCTCATCGTCCTCCTCGCGTTCTTCCTGCAGGTCGTCGCCGACAACAAGTTCGTCGGCAACGCGCTCGTCGTCCTCTACTACACGATGACCCTCGTGCTCGGCGCGTGGGGCCTCGACCACGGCCTCTACCGCTACGGCGCCGCCCCCGACCCGACCTACTCGGCGATGAACGGCTACGGCCCCAACGTCGCCGCCAACCTGTGGTTCACCGCCTACTACTTCGCCTTCGCCGCGCTGCTGATGGCCATCTCCGGCCTGCTGCTGGTCCGCGGCACCCCGTCCGGCTGGCGCGCCCGCCTGCGGGCCGCCCGCGCGCGCCTGACCCCGCGGTGGTTCGTGTTCGCCGGCGCCGCAGCGGCCGCGTGGCTCGGCCTCGGCGCGTTCATCTATCACAACACCAACGTGCTCCACACCTACCGCAGCAGCGACGCCCGCGAGGCGCTGCAGGCCGAGTTCGAGCGCAGCTACAAGCAGTACGAGGCGCTGCCGCAGCCGCGGGTGGTCGGCAGCGAGGTCCACGTCGACATCTACCCCGAGCGCGGCGAGATGCGGGCGCGCGGCACCTACGCGCTGATCAACCGCACGACCGCGACGATCGAGCGCGTGCACCTGCAGGTAAACCCTGACACGACGATCCACGAGCTCGCCTTCGATCGCACCGCCGAGGTCGAGCACGACGACGCCCGCTTCCGCTACCAGATCCACCGCCTCGCCGCGCCGCTGCGCCCGGGCGAGCGCCTGACGCTGCGCTTCGACGTCGGCTACGACAAACCGGGCTTCGCCAACGACGGCCGCCTGACCAACCTCGTCGAGAACGGCACCTTCTTCAACAACACCGAGTTCTTCCCGAGCATCGGCTACAACCGCGGGGCCGAGCTGTCCGACGACGACGATCGCAAGGAGCAGGGCCTCCCGCCGCGCGAGCGCATGCTCGCGCTCGAGGACGCGGCCGGGCACCAGACCTCGTACATCGCCCACGACTCCGACTGGATCGACTTCTCCGCGACGGTGTGCACGGCCGCCGACCAGATCGCCATCGCCCCCGGCTACCTGCAGCGCGAGTGGAGCGAGGGCGACCGGCGCTGCTTCGCCTACGCGATGGACCGCAAGATCCTTCACTTCTACTCGTTCATGTCGGCCCGCTACGCGGTGCTGCGCGACAGGTGGAACGACGTCGACCTCGAGATCTACTACCAGCCCGGCCACGAGTACAACCTCGCGCGCATGATCGACGCGACCAAGAAGTCGCTCGACTACTTCACCAAGAACTTCAGCCCCTACCAGCACCGCCAGGTCCGCATCCTCGAGTTCCCGCGCTACGCCCAGTTCGCCCAGGCCTTCCCCAACACGATCCCGTTCTCCGAGAGCATCGGCTTCATCGCCCGCGTGCGCCCGAACGACCCCCAGGACCTCGACTACCCGTTCTACGTCACCGCCCACGAGGTCGCCCACCAGTGGTGGGCCCACCAGGTCATCGGCGCCAACGTCCAGGGCGCGACCATGCTGTCCGAGTCGCTCGCCCAGTACTCCGCGCTCATGGTCATGGAGAAGGAGTACGGCCGCGACAGCATGAAGCGCTTCCTCGCCTACGAGCTGCGCAGCTACCTCCAGGGCCGCAGCGGCGAGAAGAAGCGCGAGCTGCCGCTGATGCGCGTCGAGGACCAGGGCTACATCCACTACCGCAAGGGCTCGCTGGTGTTCTACGCGCTGCGCGACTACCTCGGCGAGGACGTCCTGAACGCCGCGCTGGCCCGCTACGTCGCCCAGGTCGCCGAGAAAGGCCCGCCCTTCACGGACACCCGCGACCTCCTGGCGATCCTGCGCGAGGTGACGCCGCCGCAGTACGCCTACCTGATCGAGGACATGTTCGAGACGATCACGCTCTACGACAACAAGGTGCTCGCCGCCTCGGCGACACCGCGCGCCGACGGGAAGTTCGACGTCCACCTCGAGCTCGGCGCGCGCAAGCTGCGGGCCGACGAGCTCGGCGAGGAGCGCGAGGTCCCGATCGCCGACTACATCGACGTCGGCGTGTTCGGGGCGCCGCAGCCCGGCGAGGAGCTCGGCAAGCCGCTGCTGCTCGAGCGCCGCAAGATCGACCGGGCGACCACCAGCATCGACGTCATCGTCGACGAGCAGCCGGTCCGCGCCGGCATCGACCCCTACAACAAGCTGATCGACCGCACGCCGCGCGACAACACGCAGGGCCTGTGATCAAGTTGATCAATCATCCGTGACGAGCCGCCCGGCGCGCAGGCGATGCCGCGCGCCGGGCAGCAGCGCCGCGAACGCGGCGTCGTTGGTCGCGACCAGCGAGGCCCCGCCCGCGTCGGCGCGCTCGCGCAGCAGCTCCGCGAGCGTGCGGGCGCCGTCGGGGTCGAGGCCGTTGCTCGGCTCGTCGAGGACCAGCAGCGCCGGCGGACCTATCCACGCCGCGAGCAGGTAGCTGCGCTTGACCTGCCCGAACGACAGCGTGCGCATGCGCTGGTGCCACACCTGCGCGAGGCCCAGGCGCTCGCGCAGCGCCTCCGGCGGCGCCGACGAGCGCTTGAGCGCGGCGACCAGCGACACCACCTCGCGCACGCTCAGCTCCGGGAACGCGTCCGCGGTGTCGGGCGCGTAGCCGAGGGCCCGCCGCGCCGCGACGCCGCCGCCGAGCAGCGGCGCGCCGGCGACCGTCACCGCGCCGGCCTCGGGCTCGACGATGCCCGCCGCGATCCGCAGCAGCGTCGACTTGCCGGCCCCGTTCTCGCCGAGCACCAGCGCCAGCTCGCCCGCGCCGCAGCGCAGATCGACGCCGTCGAGCACCCAGCGCCCGCCGAGCCGCTTGCGCACCCCCGTGATCTCCAGCATCCCGACACCTCCCGTAGCTCCTGCAGCGACGCGCCCGCGGCCCGCCGAGCGCACATGTCCGATGAGCCAGATCGTGATCGTCGCGGCGATCCACAGCGCCGGCGCGGCGCCGCCGAACTGCGCGAGCACCACCTCGGCGGCGACGATCGCGACCAACAACAGCGCGACCAGCCGACCCGGTCCGCGCGCGCCGAGCGTCGCCGCGTACCGGGCCGCGAGCCCCGCCAGCCCCGCCAGCCCCGCCCCCGCGAGCGCGAGCGCGACGAACAGCTGCGCCGTCACGGTCGCGTCGGTCCGCCACAGCAGCGCCAGCGCCCCGGCGGCGAGCAG
>Ga0075163_10005696_pt1 | contig 16547 bp, 6 predicted proteins | sample JI1023141ADNA_FD_71478 | JGI IMG/M metagenome (GOLD analysis project Ga0075163, IMG submission 71478) | Wastewater effluent complex algal communities from Wisconsin, to seasonally profile nutrient transformation and Carbon sequestration -... | ecosystem: Engineered > WWTP > Effluent > Algae...
TGCGGCTCCGTGCACGATGCGCCCCTCGTGCAGCTGGTTCGGCTTGTGCTGGGCGCAGACCGGGTCATTACTGCAGAGGCGCCCGAGCTCGAGCGCGGCGTCGAGGTGCCGCGCGATCTTTCGGCCGACCTGGACGAGGCCGCCGAGGGTGCCCTCGGCGTCGGGCGTGCCGGTATAGAGGAGCAGGCCGTAGGCTCCGTCTCGAACGTAAATACGCTCACGGATGCTCGCCGCTGCATAGCCGCACTCGAGGGCAATGGCCGTGAGCAGCAGGTGCGAGAGCGAGTGCAGCATGATGTACGGCATGTAGGTCTGCTCTACGCGCTCGAGCGGGATAGGGTTCTTCGATGTGCTCTGCACCCCGCGTTGGAACTCGCTCGCTCGCCGCTGCACCGCGGGGTTCGTCGTCCAAGCCTTGACCTTCCCAGCGTTGAGCGCGAGGAAAATGCCTTCGCCTCGATTTTCGATCGCCGGCAGCCAGCGGGTCTCGAGAGCGAGCGCGGCCAGGCGAACGCCGAGGTCCACCTCGGAGTCGATGGGCAGCGCGGAAGACTCGAAGCGTGTGAAGCCAATCTCGGTGACGACTTCACGAAGTCGGTGTGCGAGAACCACGCGTTCGACCGAGGCAATAGCTCCCTGGCGTTTAGCATTGAGCGGCAACCGTCGCGCGTAGAAGTCGCCCTCGGGCTTGTCATCGCCGAGCTCATCCGGAACAGAGAGGAACGTGTCGAGCTCGACGTCCTTCAACCCCTTCTGTGTATCAGCACCTCCACCCTGGCGGCGCTCACACTCGGCCCAGACCTCGGCATCGGGTAGCCCCTCGAGCGCGAGTTGTACGCGTTGCTTCTTTCGCTCGCGCTTGATGTCCGCGGCGTTCTCCGCGACCGAGAGGAAATCGTCCCAAACCGAGTCGATGGCCTTGCGCAGACGCTCGTCATGATCCGGGATCGAGATCGCACGCTCAATCACCGGGAAGTACGCGTTACTAGCGTGACGGATCAGGAGCTTGTTGCGGTGGGGCTTGTCGTGAGGGCCGATGCACCTCTCCCGCGCCACCGGCCCAAGCCACGGGCGATCGCCGCGGCACTCGCCGAGTACCGAGCGCTCCTCGGACGTGCTCTGGAGTCGCACGAGCGACATCGGCTGGCCCGCGCAGCCATCGCATCGGACGAAGAGCTCGGCAAGGTCGCCGGTGGTGCCGCGCTCGTCGAACCAGAGCTGACCACCGCATGCGACGCCGTCGCCATGGACGAGTCGCGGCCAGTCGATGTCGCTCACGTGCCCGTTGGGGCAGGCCTGCACAAAGCGAACAGGCACGACGGGCCAGTCCTTGCGCTTGCGCTTCCCGGTGGGGTCTTCGCCGAAATAGCGCCCTTTGACCAGCGCCTTGCGGTGCACGAGCGGTCGAGACCGCCCGTACTGCTTGGTGCTCACCTCGAACTGCGCGACGAACCACTCGGGGAACTGCCAGGCCACAATACCGATGCCAAGCTCATCGTCACGTTCCGGAACCGGCGGCGAGCGCAGCTCGAGGAAGGGCACGTTGAGCCGGCGACGCAGGTTTGCTAGCAGTCGTGGCTCCGGGACGAGCTGTGCGTCGCCTGCCCAGTGCTCGAGGCCCGCGACCAGCACCGCATAATCAGGAAGATCGACGAGTGCGCCCGGCCCATATGTGGAGACGATCTGGCTCTGCCGGATCTTGACGATGCTCATGTTGCCTCCGGGGTGCCGCCGTCGAGGCGACGAACGAGGACGGGAACCTCGGCCTCCACGTCACGCAGGGACCACTGCGCCTTGAACTTGCGGAGCTTGGAGTGAGGCGGCTCCTTCTTTAGGTCCGCATCGAGTGGGTCGTGAAGGAGCGGTGGCCGAGGCTTGGCCTCGAAGGGCCCATACTGGAGGCCAGCTTGGACCGCGGCCTTCTCGGCAGCGATCTGCTCCCAAGCGTCGAGGAGGTCATCGACCCGCGAGTCCATCTTCCTGCCGAGCTCTTGTCGCTCTGCGGGCTCAAGATCCTTCGTGTGGTTCTCCGCACGCGCCCGTACGGTCGTCTTGAGCCAGCCGAGCCGAGACCGATGCAGCGCCAGGTCTGCCGCGCGGGCGGCGGCGGTGAGCGCCGCCTCGCCATGACGTGCCAGCGAGACCACCACGGCAGCGAGCCCGCGATCAATGGCCCGCGGAGCGAACGGCGTCACGCTGGTCGCCTCTACCGCCCGATAGAAGGTCTCGTGGTAGGCTGCGAACCGCTCGTAGTGCGAGCGGTCGCGGGGCCTGTGGACGTTCAGGAGCGTGATGACGAGACCAGGGCGCTCTTCGTCGCGGCCAACACGGCTCGTCGCTTGGATGTATTCGGCCGAGGTCTTCGGTTGACCGAGCACGACCATTAATCCGAGGCGGGTGATATCGAGGCCGACGGAGATCATGTTCGTAGCGAGTGCGACGTCGACCCGGCCATCCTCGGCAAACGGGAGGGCCAGGCGACGCTTCGCCTGGGCGACGCGGTTGGTCGGCTCGCGTGAGGTGAGCTCGATCGCCTCGAACTGGATGGTTCGGTCCACGAATGGGCAATCGACCTCGGCCAACCTGCGATGCCGGAAGTACCCTTGGAGCCGGCTTCGCACCTCGTCCTCGACGATGCGTCGGCTTCCGCCGAGCTCGCGCAGGGCGTTGAAGTACCCGAGGAGCGTCATGTACGGGTCGGCGGGATTCGTCGCGTTCGCGGCGCCGCCACCGGCGTCGTAGTGCTTCTTCCCTGCCGAGAGCATGGCGAGGTATGTGTGCAGCAACAGAACCTTCAAGCTGCGCCCCTGAGCGGCCACGCCTACGTAGAGCCGAGGGTGCTTCACCGTCGCGCTCACCGTGTGCGCGAAGAACGAGTCGCGCCGATCGGGACCAGGGGGCGGGAACACGTCCACATCCGTTCGATTGAAGAGCGCTCGCACTTGGGCCTCGGCTTGCCGAACCGTCGCGGTGGAGGCCACGATCTTCGGGAGGACGGTCTTGCCAGCGACTTCACGGCGGCAGAGCGCTTCGATCGCGGTCTCGTACAGGCCCACCATGGTGCCAAGGGGGCCGCTGATGAGATGCAGCTCGTCCTGGATGATGAGATCAGGCGGTAGGAGCGGCCGCTGAAGTTTGCTACCGCCAGCGCCGTCGCCCGGGCCGTAGAAACCGCCTCCGTCGAACCGCTCGACCTTCCCGAAAAGCTTTCCGGGAGTCGAGAGCCACGGCAGCGACGCGAACTTGTCGACTGTGGCGATAATGAAGCACGGGAGTCGACGGTAGAGCGGCTCGTCGACCGCGACGATGGGGAGCGGGTTGTCGCGCGTGAAAGCGCAGTCCTCGTTCGCGCAGGTAATCCGGAGGTCGTTCGGCTGGTCCGTAGTGGGAACGAGGCGGAACGACGTTGCCTCGAACTTGGTACCGCACCAAGGGCAGTTCTCGATCGGGATCGGCGCGGGCTTGTACTTGCTATCGTTCTGGAAGGCGATCGTCCGCGAGCGCGCCGAACTCCGGTCGTTGTCGCCCTTCTTGCCCATGCGGTTCGGGGTCGCCTTGCGGCCGACCCAGAGCCCGATCTCGAAGGGCCACTTGCCGAGCTTCTCGACGTCCTTCTGCCGCTCGAGCTCGAGGGCGCAGATGAGTGTGGCGGCTCGACCAAGCTGGTCCAGCGTAAGGAGACGCAGCGTGTAGCGCATCAGTACGCTGACGCCCGACGAGGTCACGCTAGGATCGCGGAGCCTGCGGAGCGCGAGCGTGAATGCTGCGAGCCCAAGGTAGGCCTCCGTCTTGCCGCCGCCTGTCGGGAAGAACAGGAGGTCGAGGACATGGCGCTCTGGGTCGGTGGGCTTCGCTATACCGCGTAGGTTCATCAGTACAAACGCGAGCTGGAACGGGCGCCACATCGGCGCGCCCACCTGATCGGGTCTCCATCCCTTCAGCTGCGCGGTTCGCTGGCGTGCTGCCGCTCCCATCGTACGGTTTGCGATCCGAAAAGCCTCGAGCACGAGCGGGTCCTCTAGCTCGACGAGCCCCCGGGCGATGCGCTTCCGCGCGAGTTCGCAGCGGTCGAGGAGCTCCTTGGCCACTTCAGCGCGCCGATTCTGGGTCGGCGCGGTCGCACGCTGCTTCGCAATCCAGGCGCCGTACTCCGTGCCGAACGCGCCGAGTGCAGCCTTCGCCTCGGCTGCAGTTTGCACGACCGCGAGCTTCTCCATCGAGAGCTCGACGCCCGCGATGCTCGTCGGGTCGACCTTCTCGACAGCCGCGACCGGGATCCACGTGCTGCGCACCTCGTGGCACGCGTCTCCTTCGACGATGGCGTCGGTCGAGACGCCGTGCCCCACTCCGAACTCGAACGCGTCGCGGTATTGGAGATCGGCGATACGCTCGTCGGCGTCGTCATCATTGATGCCGCGGAGGTTCGGCCGCGCGACGAAGCCCTCCTTCAGCTTCAAGATGAGCTGCGCCTGGAATAGGTGACCCTCGTCGACGCGCTCTTCGGCCTCGGGGTCGCGCTCGTTCACGACGAAGACCGAGACCGCTCGAGTGCCGGCGGGCAACTCACCACCCTTGGGCCCGAGGTTGCTCACGTCTCGTGCCGAGACGTAGAGGCGGACACCTCGGCTGTCCGGCAACTCGGTGGGGCGGCTGAGTCCCTTCGGAGGAATCGACACGTCGACCGCGTGGACACGCTGGGTGCGCTGCCAAGCCTTGCGCTTTGGGTGCTCGGGGTCTTGCGACAAGATCTTCGTGTAGTCGCCCCACAGTACCTCGGCCGAGAGCGTCTTCACGCCCTTGGGTACAAGCACGCTGATGCCAAGCGATGACGGCAGGAACACCTTGCGCGCAGGGGCCTTATCGGGCTCTACATCATCGTCGCCAGTGCCCTCGTCGGAGCCGACGACCGCATCGAGCACCTCTTCCGATTCAGGATCGTGCCGCTGGGACTCGGGGGCTTCGGTTGGAACGAGGAAACCCGTGAGGTACCAGCGTGACGGAGGCTCGCTCTCCCACAGGCGCTCGGCCTCGAGAGCGTGGCCAGGGCCGGGCCCGACGAGGTCGAGCTGCAGGGTCTCGATGAGCTTGGCCCGGATCTCTGCGGAGGTGGTCATGATGCTTCCCTTGGTTCTTGCACCGAGACGTTGGCTGGCGGTGCGGGCGTGGTCAGCAACGCGCTCAAGAACGCCAGGCTCGGCTGGAGGCAGGCGAGCGCCTTCGTCTGCTCGCTGACCCAGCGATTGTCCTCAAGCGAGACCTGCATTGACTTCCCCGGCTTGAGGACCGCGGTCATCGCACCGATCGTCGCCTTCTTCGCGCCGGCCGGCTTCTTGAGCTCCTTCCAGTCGGACGTGGGGGGCTCCGCGTCCACCTTCTGCCTCCACTGGTCTACGTAGCCACGCGCGGCTGCGCAGAGCTCCGGGTAAGCAACGTCGCCGAACGCCAGGAGCAGGTCTTCGAGCGTGCCCGCCGCGCCCGGCTCGGGAAACGCAAAGACCCCGACCCGTGGGCGGCCGTCGCTCACCTGGCCGAGCGACGGCGGCGCAGGTAGCTTCACCGCTTCAAGCGCGGTCTTCAACTTAGCGAAGCGCTGGACCGCTGGCTCGTCGTCGCTATCGAGGACCACGCCGATCGCCTCGGGGTCGCTCTGTACGCGGCTGAACGCCTCGAGGTCGATCTCGAGTATCTTCCCAATCTCGGTGAGACCTTGCGCGTTGCGGAGCGCGACCACTTGGTTCGTGGCCAGCCGGTAGAACACGGGCGCGGGGACCGCGAGGCGGGCGATGTCGTGGTGGGCGCCGCTCTTGTTGGGCCACTTGAAACCACCGAGCCAGCCGCGCAGCGAGTCGTCGAGGTCCTCGAGCTTCTTGATGCGGCTCGCCCCGTGGGCCACCGCGAAGAGCCTACCGAGGAATGCGACGTCGTGGACGCCCTCGGTCACGATGTAGAAGAAGGCACTCATCGGATGTCGAATCCCCCTTCGCGCAGCCTGCAGACCTTAGCGAAGTCGTAGCGGCGGACCTCGTGCTTGCTCTCCTGCCGCTGCACCCAGAAGACGCTGAGCCCGTCGGCCGTGCTGCGGTCTTCGACCGAGCCGATAATCGCGTCGACGGCCTCGAGGCTGTGCGTCGTGGCGAGGATCTGAACCTGGGAGGTCGTTGCTGCGGCGAGGAGTCTGGAGAGAACCGGCCGGAGCACGCGGTGGTGGATGCCGGCCTCGATCTCATCAATGAGGAGCACACCCTGCGAGGAACGCGAAAGCGCGAGGGCCAAGGTGGCGGAGCGCCGCATGCCGTCACCGAACGATGCCAGGTCGACGACGCCGCGCGTCCGATGCGTCACGCGGACTGCCTCGCGGCCCAGCGACGCGATGACGTCGAGGTCCTCCACATCCTTGTCGAAGATCTGGAGAAGCTCGACCGCGAGCTGCTTCTTGCCCTCGTCCACCACGCGGCTCAGGTGCTCGACGAGCGCCTTGGTAGAATAGTGCGTGGCAGGGGTGACAGTGAAGATGCGGTACATCGGCACGAGGTGCGCGACCGCGGCGGGCGACGGGAATTTCAGCGTCAAGGCCGGGTCGCCATTGACGCTCACCTCGACGCGTGCTGAGAGAGCCGCCGTCTCGGTCATGCCCAGCGTCTGCGACGCGAGGCAGCGTGCCTCGACTCGTCGACGACTGCCTGACGCCGAGCCCTCGATGACGAGTGAATTCGATTCCTGGGGCCCGTCTTCAGGATGGAGCGCCTCGCTGCTCGGGAACACAGACCACAAGCCATCGACCAACGACATGTCGACGTCGCGGTGGCGGACGGCGTTGACCCACTGGGTGGGATCGGGCGGACGCAGGAATAGGCCAGCCGCTTCGAGGATCGAGCTCTTGCCGGAGTTGTTCGCTCCCACCACGAGGCTCACGGGCGTGAGGTCCTCGAGGACCAAGTCGGAGACGCCGCGGTACGCGTTGAGGGAGAGTTTCTCCAGAACAGCCGTCATCTATTCGCTCTCCTCTCCGAACAGTCCACCCTGACCTGCGGGCGCTGGCTTCGTGGCTTTCGCACGGCCGCGAGGCTTCTTGCTGGCCGTGCTCGGCGTTCCCGGACCAGCGGGTGATAGTGTGTCCGCCTGATCCTTCGCGCGCTGGGCGTTTAGTTCGAGCAGGCGCGCGAGGACCTCGTCGCGAACATCATCAGGCCAACGGTAGCGCCACGGCTTCTTCTTGCGGCGTCCGCTGGAAGCGTCGGCCTCCTCATCTTCCTCAAAGTCGAGAATAAACTCACAGGTCGGACGAATATCGTTCCATCCGTAAGAATCGAGAACAACTCGATCCATTGCACTGTGCAGTTCACGGAAACGTAGCATCTCCGGGTCCATCTCGTCAGGATTGTGAAACCTGTTGTAGGTGTCGGTCAGCCCCTCGGCATTCCGAGACATGAGCGCCGCACGTACTTGGTCGTAAATACGACCAGATTCAGCAAGCCTAACATTGCTTCGCCAACAGTCTGGAAACGGGAACGGCTCGAAACAATCCGAGGCGGAGTAGTTCATCGTTTGCCCGAGCGTAGAACCGAAGACCAATGCGAACCCTTCATGAATTCTCGACTGCAGCACAGCAAGCGAAGCCTCATCATCAAACAAAAATACGTTCAGCTTCTGAGAAAAGATCCGGTCGGTAGGCTGAAACGCGAACGCGATGTGCGCTGTCACCTGGGAGCCAACTAGCACGCGAGTCATGCTCTTCATTGCTGCGTACAGTTCGGGGCGATGAGCTTGATAGGCCCACCAACGCTTCTTCAGTGGGCGATTGCTCGGGTTGTCAGGAAGCACATCTCGCTCGGGCTTCACACGGGATCTCACGATTTCTTCGAGTGCGGGCCAGCGGGATAGCCCTTGCTCATCCTTGACGTCGCTGAGGTAGATCGCCCATCGATGCGGAGACTGACTAGGATGCGAATTGATCTCCTCCCCGCCAATATATGGAAAAATGCGGGCGGCGCAGGCTGGATCCGATCGAACCTGAGCCAGGACTGAAAGTGGCGAGGCCTTCGAATCGCTGTCATCGAAGAGAAATCCCTGTCCGTAAATCTGGCTGCCCTTCGAGAAAAGACGTCCTTGGTCATCAATGGACCGGGGCGCACCATCTGAACCCCGGGGCAACAAGAATGCAGTGATGGTCGGAACCGCTTTCCCGTCAAGGTCGTACGGCGGGGCGAGATACCGTCTAGAGATGCAGACCGTCGACACGATCACAGAGGCGCGACCCGGCCAACGAAGACGCTTCCGTGCGGCAAATATCGTTGCGCCCCCTCGACGAAGAGCCACAAGGCCGCCCTCGCGGGTGTCCCCCTCCGCAATCGTCTTCGTTGCCACCAAGCCCAAGCACCCTCGGCTACCCGCGAGGTTGAACAGGCGTCGGAAGAAGTGCGCGACTAGATCGCAGAGATTACCGGCCCCTGGATGGGCCAATAGCAGGTAGTCGAGGTAGGCGGAGCCAAGTACCGTGGAAATCCGCCGCCCCCCAAGGAACGGTGGATTGCCGACGAAAGCATCGAACCCTCGCCGCTCGCCGAACACTTCGGGGAATTCGAGTTCCCAATGGAAGCAGGGAACAGGCTGGGCGCCACCGCGAAAGTCGTCAACGAGGATTTGCAGGTCGTCCGGCGGTGTGCCGCCTGAAAGCCAGTTCTCAACTCGAGCTTCGCATCGTTTCCGTGCTTCATCGCGCGCCCTCGCGGTGTCCTCCGAGAAAAAGCTCGCTACAATCGCATCCCCCACCACCCGCACCTTAGCAAGTGCGTCGTCCGCCTTCTGCAGCAGCTCCCGCTTCTCGCGTACGTCGTCCGAGTTGGCGAGGTCCGGAATCTTCGCCCGCAGCGCCATCGCCTCGGCGATGGCCTCGTTCACAAGTTTGCGGATCACCGGGATCTGCTTCTCGGGCTTCCAGTGGAAGCTCGCTATTTGCTCGCGCGTCAGCCCGACCAGCGAGTCGCCGTGGCGAATCGAGTGGTCGAGGAAAGTGAACGCGTGGTCGCGCGCCAGTGTGGCGAGCCAGAGCGAGAGTTTGCCCAGGTCCACCGCGAACGGGTTCTTGTCGACGCCGTAAAGGCAGTGCTGCGCGACCTGGCGCTGCGCGTAGAGCAGCACATCCTCGTCGGGTGGGATGTCGGTCGGGCGGCCGTGGACGTCGTACGCCTTCACTAGCTGCTCAGCGAGCTGCCGGCAGGTCTCGACGAGGAACGCACCCGAGCCCATCGCCGGATCGCAGACCTTCAGCGTGAGGAGCTGCTCGGGCTCCGGGTTGGGGCCGAGGTCTTCGAGGATAGGCCGCAGCGTCGTGCGAACGATCGGCTCGGTCAGCTCGCGCGGCGTGTAGTGCGAGCCCGAGCGGCGTCGCTCGTCGGTGGGCTGGAGGTACAGCCCGCCCGCGGGCACCGTGCGCGGCGTGAGCGGCGAGATGCGCCGGCTCAGCGCGGCGACGAGGTCATCGACCGTGACCGCTTTCTTCAACGCCTCGGAGGCCTTACCCGTCAACTCGACGCTTGCCGTCTCCTTGAGCAGCTTCTCACGCTCCGCGCCGTTCTTCGCGAGCAGCGTATCGAGTCCGACGACCACGTGTTCATTGCCGACACCGATGGACGTTTCGAACGCGCGCTCGAGGCGGAAGCCCATCATGTTCTCGTAGACGGAGCCGATCTGCTCCACGTCGAGCGTTCGGTACGAGAGCCGGTCACTGTCGAGCAAGAGGAGCTTCTCGAGTACCCGCAGCACCACGCCGTCGGGCACCTTGGGCACCTCGACCGGGGCGCCCACTACGCGGCTAATACGAAGCGGGCGGCCCTCGAGGAAGGCCCAGCCGTCCGGATCGAAGAGGTGCCCGTAGCGCGGCGGGAGGCGAAGGTCCCCACGCTTGGCTCCGTCGTGCACCATGCGGAAGAGCACGAGGAGGCGCGACCACGCGCCGTAGCGCTGGTCCATCGTGTCAGGGAAGCGGCCGGCGTCGATGCGCAGCTTGTCGAAGAGGCCGACCAGCGAGTAGTTCCGCACGTAGGCCGCGGAGGACGAAAGCATGCCCCGCTCTTCAGCGTAGAGGATGAACACGAGCCGGAGCAAGACCGCGAGCAGGCCGCCATAGACATGGTCAGGGTCCGCGCGAACCGTCGCGTCGAGGAGCCTGCCCTTTACGGCCTCGTTCGCCGACTGGAACCCGCGCAAGAGTTCGTTTAGCGCCTCGAGCACCTGTCCCGCGAGCTTCGTCGAGACGACGTTCTGGTACCTGCGGCTCTCCTTGAGGATGTGCGGCAGCCGCTGGTCACGCGGCAGCGCGAAGAGACGCGCAGAGCCGAGGAGCATGCATAGCGCCGAGAGCATGTCGCGGTCGAGCGTTGTGCATAGGCGGTGCACTGGCCACGTGACGTGGCCCGATGACTCGCCGCGAGGCGCGTAGACGAGGCGGATGAAACGGCCGTTCGCAAGAATGCCGATTGGCACGCCCGTTTCGCGGAGCAGCCGCTCAAGCCGGATCTGCGGGCTCGCGTGCCACTTCTTCGTCTCTTCGGCCGGCGGCTCGTCGAATGAAGTGCCGTCGGCCAGCTCCTGGACGAGCATCATCCACTGATCTGCGCCCTCGTTGGATGCCGTGTCCTCCTTCACGGCAGGGACCGCGTAGGTGGGGCGGAGCGTCTCGCCGAACTCCGGGAGTACGAGCGCTAGCGACTCGGGCAGCGCGGGCCCGCTCGTACTGCCCGCGAGCTTGCTGGGTTTCCAGCCGAGCACCTGCGTCGCCAGCGTCTCGAAGCCGAGCGGGAGCGGCGGGCGCTCCACCGCCTTCTTGTCACCATCCTTCGAAGCAGGAGGCAAGATGAGCGCAAGCAGTGCCTGCTGCTCTTTCAGGATGTTTTTGTCGGGGTAGGCCTGCGCAGCGAGCAGCGCCGGCGGTGACACGACGAGGCCAACGGGCTGCAGGAGCCCGATCCAGGCGCGATGCACTCGAAGTTCATGGTCAGTCGACATGGCTCACCCCGTCACCGGCCATAGGTAGGCGATCCCCACGGGCTCGATGCGTGTTGCTCTCACCGCATAGCTTTGCACGATCCGCTTCGGCTCGAGCTCGCTCTCACGTGGAATGGCCTCGAGGCGACGTCGCCAGAACTTCGCGTTGTCGAGGAGCTGCCGCCGCTCCTCGTCGTCGAAGCCCTTGAAAGCTAAGGCTTGCTGTGGGTCCTCGACTTTGGCCAGTTCGCGCTCGATTCGTCCTTTTTGCCCATCGAGGATCTCGACCATCTCGCGAGCCTCGCGCTGGCCGCGCTCGTTGAGCTTGGCGGTCGCCTTCGCAGCCACTATCTCGCAGCGGACGTGGAGGTGTGGAAGCAGCTCCGTCACGTCGGAGGGCGCCGAGCGGAGGATGTTCTTCTGGACCTCGGGCGCGACTGTAGGTGCGCCGCCCTTGGAGATCGATGCCAGCAGGAGGTCCCAAGACTTCTCCTGTGCGTCCTCAGCGTATGGCTTGAGCCCACCCTTGCGAGCAGACGGGTCCACCCAGCGGGCCGCCACGGCAACCACCTCGTCGTGCAAGCGCGCCGCGCGGTCGCCGTAGAGCGAGAGCCTTCCAAGCAAAAGCACACGCGGGACAGCATCGTCGGTCTGCCCGACGCACGCGCGCGCGAGATCGTCGAGAACAAAGCCCTGCGCGAGGAAACGCCCAAGGAGGCGCTGAACCAGGCGATGCTCGAGATGCAGGTGAACGACGTCCTCGTCAATGTGCCCAGGGTCCTTGAACACGACCGGCCGAATGGGCGCGGTGCGACGCCACTCCCAGACCTTCATCCCGCGCGGACGCGGGCTCCGGAGCGTGTCGAGCGTGTCAGCCCAGGTGGGGTCCGCCCCGGCGCGGCGGTCGAGCGCCGGAACCTCGAAGGCCTGGTCGGTACGGCCTCCCGCTGGCTTCAGGAGGTCGGCTCCGAGCATCCCGAGCGACTCGCACAGCACGCTGTGGAGCTGCCCCTCGTTGAGGTCGAGCGACCGGCGTGACTGGTCGAGGATGTTACGTAGCTCGTCGATCTGTTTCTGCAGAGTCGCCTTGCGCTCGCGTGCTCCCTCGAGCTCCTCGGGCGCGGCCTGGCTCTTCGGTTCGGCGGTGTCCTCGCGAAGGGCCTCGGCGAGCTCCTTCCTTCCGCGTGGACCGATGCCTCGCGCAAGGCGGCGCGTCATCCGCTCCTCGAGAACGGGAGGCATGCTCCCTAGCTCCTCGTGGATGACCTTCGTGCGCTCGGCGAGCACCTCGAGGACCCTGTCGGCGTCGCGTTGAGCGTAAACGAAGTAGTGGCAGCGGACCTCGGCAGCGCGCTGGAGCTTGCGATCGATGCGGCCGTTGCGTTGCTCGAGCCGCGACGGGTTCCACGGCAGATCCATGTGGAAGAGATCGGCGCAGTGGTTCTGCAGGTTCACGCCTTCACGTGCCGCATCGGTCGCTACGAGGATCCGAAGCGGGTGCTTCGCGGGGTCGGTGTTGAAGGCGCGCTTTACCTGCTCGCGCAACTCGTCCGGCATGCCGCCGTGGAAGGTTGAGAGACGATCTTCGCCCTGGTCTGTCGCGCCGATGGCCGCCTTTAGCTGCTGCTCCAGATAGCGCTTCGTATCGGCGTACTCCGTGAAGATGACCACGCGCCGCGGCAGCCACTCGGCTGGAGCGCCGACAGAGGGCACGCCCAACGCGGGGAGCTTCGGGCACATCTCGCGGCGCATCCAGTCGACGAGCCAGCGCACCCGAGCATCGGGCAGTCGTCGAGAACGCTCGGCCAGTTCCTCCATCCGCGTTACGAGGTCGACCTCACGCGGGGATGGCTTCCCGCCGCCTGAAGCGGTCGCGGCTTCAACTGCCTGCTCTTCCTCGTTTTCGACCTCGTCCTCGGCCAGCTCGGAGCGGTCGTCCTCGGCGTCGGGCTGCGCAAGCAGCAGCTCGAGACTGGCGGCAGTCGGTGCTGCTTGAGGCTCAGCCGCAGCCCGCTCAAGGGCGCGACGGTGTGCCTTGAGCGTCCGATGGAACGCCTCGATCGAGGAGAAGAGGCGCTTCTGCAGGTTGACCAGCACCAGGCCCTGCGCGGCGCGTTGCTTCGGCGGCAGCCCCTCGAGCCGCTCCTCACGGGCCTCCCAGTACTCGTCGAGCAGCTTCGCCAGGGCGAGCTCGGGCGCATCCACCGGCAAGCCCTGGATGTCGACCTTGACGATCTTGCGGACCGGGAAACCGCCCGATACCTCGCGCAGGTCCGCCTTCAAGCGGCGGACCATCACGGCGTCGCGGAGCTTCGGCTCGACGGGCGTGCCGCGCATGAACCGCTGCGGGTCGAGGATCTCGAGCAGCGCCGAGAAGCTATTGGAGAGGCCGTTGTGCGGCGTCGCGGAGAGGAAGAGACGGTGCTCGAAGCGCTCGGCCAAATCGCGAACGGCGCGCGTGAACTGCGAGTCGATCGCGTACTTCGAGCTGCTCGCGGGCGCCGCATGATGCGCCTCGTCCAGGATGAGGAGCGAGCCAGGGTCGGCACCGTCGCGCGGCTTGCCGTTCTCGTCGGTGCTGAGGAGGTCACGGAGCGGCGCTGCATACTCCTCGTCACGCAGGAGCGCGTGCGAGAGGATGAAGCGCGAGTGGGTGGTCCACGGGTTCACCGCATAGCCGCGCTCACGCCGGCAACGCGCCACGTAGTCGCGGTCGTAGATGACGAAGGTGAGCCCAAACCGCTGCTCGAGCTCCTCCCGCCACTGGATCACCACCGATGGCGGGGCCACAACGACGGTGCGGCGAACGCGCTGGCGCATGAGCATCTCGCGGAGCACGAGCCCGGCCTCGATGGTCTTACCGAGCCCGACGTCGTCCGCGATGAAGAGGTTTACGCGAGGCAGCCGGAGCGCCTTGCGGAGTGGCTCGAGCTGGTAGGCCATCACCTCGATGCCCGCACGCCAGGGCGACTGAAAGAGCCTCGGGTTCGTCGCGGTCACGCAGTTCCAGCGGAGCGCGTGAAGGTAGGCGGCGAACCGCGATGGCGAATCGAAGTCGCGCCGACCGAGCCGGTCCCACGATGCGCGGACGACCTCGCTGTCGATCTCGTGCTCCCAGAGCACCTCGAGCGACTCGCCCTGCGCGTCGTCGTCAAGGCACGACATCGAGACGAGCGTGGCCTCGCCGGGTTCTGGCGGTGGCTGCACGTCCTCGACGAGGTACTGGCGCTGGCGAACGCGGACGATCTCGCCCAGCATGGGCGCCGATGGAAGGAGCTGAGCGGTCATCGAGCGCCCCCAGTCTCCTCCAGGTCTGCCTCTGCTGTCCAGGGCAGAGCCATAACGAGCGGAGGTGCGCGTTCTTCGCCGGGTGGCGGTCTCGTTGTTCAAAGAGGAGCTAAGCCGAGATTGAGGTCGCTGGTGCCCGCGGCCGGGCCCGGCCCGCGTGTCTCCGCCTGGCGCGCGAGCTCGCGGTCGCCCGACGTCCCGCCAGCTCGACTCCGACAGGTTCGCCCTGATCGCCCTCACACCGGCCCCGCGGGTGCATCGGCGCCTCGATCGCTACGCCGCAGGGCGAACAGACGCGCATCGAGGTGCCGACACCCTCGGCCCCGGCGTGCGCATCACCACCGTGGCGTTCGCCCTCGCGCCGAGGGCTCCACGAAAATGGGATATCCTCCCCCTCCGGTCCGACCGGAGGCGAGGAACCATGTCGACGTTCGACTCCGGGGTCGGGGGCGTGACGGTGAGGCGGAGGACGCGGGTGACCTCGTCGCGGACCTGGCGCTCGAGCAGAGGGCCGCGCTCGGCGGGCGGGGCGGCGGCGAGGTCGGCGCGCAGGAGCGGCGCGGTCGTACTGGCGGGCAGGGCGGCGGCGACGAGGGGGGGGAGGCGGCGAGCAGCGGGTGGGATCGAGGTGGAGGGGGCCGAGCTGGGGGAGGTCGGCGCGCACGAGGCGATGTAGGGCGCGGCCGTCGTCGGCGGTGAAGTAGGCGAGGCCGCGCTTGACGACGCGTCCGTCGGGTCGGCGCGGAGGCCGATGCCGATGCCGAAGAACAGGCCCCAGTCGATCGCCAGGGCGGGCAGGCCGCGGCGCGGCGGCGGACGAGTCGAGGATGAAGTGATCGAGGGGTGGCCCTGGTAGGCCGACGAGCAGAGCGGATGCTGTTACCACGGACAAATCGGTATCGCCAGGCAGGATCGCGGGACTCACGGCATAGCGGTTTGGAAGATATTCGCGCAGCAGCCGGACAGGTCGTAGAGGCCGCAGGGTGGCCAGCGGGCGGGACAGAGGTAGCCCATCCGCGCCTCGACCTGCGCCCCGGTCGCCCCGCAGTGACCGCTGCCTGTCCCACGGGTTCGACAACGGCAACACCCTTATGCGCCGATCCCGCCGATGAGCAGAGCGCCCGCGCGAAGTCGGGGCGGGTCACGACGCGGTCCTCCCCGAGGTGTCGCCCGTCGCCGCCGCCGTCGAGCAGATCGAGATCCGTCGAAAAACGCCGTTCGGCGCCCTGAGCTCCTCCATCGTACGAAAGAATACGCCGCCAGCGCACGGTCAGCGTTTTCGCGCCACAGCCTTCGCGTATCCTGATGACGATGACCACCCGCGGCCCGAACCTCTTCGACCACGCCACCTCTGAGCTCTCGCAAGACGCGGCGCTGTGCTGGTGCGTCGCTTGGGCAGACAGCCGGTACGCCGCGACGGACCCGGCGATGCACGCGATCGGCCGCGACCTGGTCGCATCTATGTACGACGCCGCCAAGGCGGAAGCCCCCGGCGGCGACTATTCGGTCGTCATCAAGCGCCAGCTCGAGCACGTCGATATCGTCGCCGAGATCGGCGCGAACCACCTCTTGGTCATCGAGGACAAGGTCCACTCGGCCGAGCACTCGAACCAGCTCAACGCCTACGCACTGGCGCTCGCGACCGAGTACCCGCAGCGCCAGCGCGTCTTCATCTTCCTCAAGACCGGCGACCAGTCCTCGTATCGCGGGGTGCAGGCGGACCGCTGGACGACCTTCCTGCGCCACGAGCTGCTCGCGGTGCTGCGCCGCGGCGACGAGTGCCGAAATGCCATCTATCTCGACTTCCTCGCCATGATCGAGGGCCGTGAGGCCGCGGTACAGCGCTTCACGACCACGCCGGTGAGCGAATGGGGAGACGGAGACCCGGCCTACATCGGCCTGTTCCTGCAGTTGCAGATCCTGCTCGGAGACGGAGACTGGCGCTATGTGCCCAACCCCTCCGGCGGCTTCCTCGGGTTCTGGTGGAACAACGAGGGTATCGAGGGAGGGGAGATCTATCTCCAGCTCGAAGAGGACGCCCTGGTGGCGAAGATCTGGGCGGAGACGCCCGAGCGCCGCGGTGAGCTGCGCGAGCGATGGTTTCGCCGCGTGGCCGAGAGCGTCCCGGGATTCACCCGACCGAAGCGCTTCGGCAACGGCGAGTACATGACCGTCGCCACCCACGGCGACTATCGCATCAAGGGCCCGGATGGTCGCCTCGACCTCGAGGCCACCGTCCGCGCGTTGCAAGCGACGACCGCCGCGCTCTCACGCCT